>OBLU010002675.1_pt1 | contig 16267 bp, 10 predicted proteins | sample 1518681 | NCBI WGS metagenome assembly OBLU01 (sample SAMEA3539304, study PRJEB22396) | soil metagenome | biome: tundra; feature: field; material: soil | place: USA | collected 2010-05 | depth 0.15 m | reverse complement strand
GGCCAGGCCGGCTGGCGGGCGCCTGCGCGGACGCGCCCGTCGCGGAGCAATGGCGGCGGCGGCCTAGACTCGCCCGGGTGAGCCTGTCCATCGGTATCGTCGGCCTGCCCAACGTCGGCAAGTCCACCCTGTTCAACGCGCTGACCAGAGCCAGCGCGCTGGCCTCCAACTACCCGTTCGCGACGATCGAGCCGAACGTCGGCATCGTGGGCATCCCTGATCCGCGCCTGGCCGCGCTGGCGGGGCTGTATGACTCGGCCAAGATCGTGCCGGCGACGGTGCGGTTCGTGGACATCGCCGGGCTGGTCCGGGGCGCCTCGCAGGGGCAGGGCCTGGGTAACCAGTTCCTCGCCCACATCCGCGAGACCGATGCCATCTGCCAGGTCGTGCGGGTCTTCACCGACCCGGACGTCAGCCACGTGGACGGCGACGTCGCACCGGAGCGCGACATCGACACCGTGGCGACCGAGCTGATCCTGGCCGATCTGCAGACGCTGGACAAGGCCGCGCCGCGGCTGGCTAAAGAGGCGAGATTCGCGAAGAACCCGGAACGGCTTCGCGCAGCTGATGCCGCCGTCAAGGCGCAGCAGGTGCTCGATGGCGGGACGACCCTGTTCGCCGGCGCGGCGCCGGCCGGGATCGACCTGGCCGATCTGGGCGATCTGCACCTGCTCACGGCCAAGCCGTTGCTGTACGTGTTCAACTCCGATGACGCCGAGCTCTCGGACGGGGCACTGCGCGACCGGCTCAGGAAGCTGGCCGAGCCGTCGCAGGTGATCTTCCTTGACGCCAAGACCGAGGCAGAGCTGGCCGAACTGCCCGAGGACGAAGCCGCGGAGCTGCTAGAAGGCCTCGGCCTCGGCGAGCCCGGGCTCGCGCAGCTGGCCCGGGCCTCGTTCGCGGCGCTTGGCCTGTCCACCTTCCTGACCGCGGGGCCGAAGGAGGCGCGGGCCTGGACGATCCCGGTAGGCGCGACGGCTCCCGAGGCGGCCGGCGTGATCCACACCGACTTCCAGCGCGGCTTCATCAAGGCCGAGATCGTGTCGTTCGACGACCTGATGGCGGCCGGCTCGATCGCCGCGGCCCGGGCAGCGGGCAAGGCACGGATCGAGGGCAAGGACTACGTGATGCGCGACGGTGACGTGGTGGAGTTCCGCTTCAACGTCTGACGCGTGAACTCGTCAACTATCAACGTTTCATTTAATTGTCCGCGCTGAACTCTTAATAGACACCAGGGATAGTGTATGGCATCGTCGTAACCAGAGCGAGTGCGGGAAAGCGGCCGTGACGGAGGCCCGCACCGCCGGCCAGATGATCAAATACGTTAGCAGTACCCACCGGTCGCGGCGCCGCGGCTCCTAGACGCCCTGCGCTCCTCATGCAGGTACGCGTTAGGAGCCACCTTGAAGGAAATTCTCAGCGCCATCCTCGACCCCGACAGCCAGGCAGCGGACTTCGCCGCGCTGCCGCTGCCGGAGGCCTACCGGGCAGTCACCCTGCACCGGGACGAGGAGCACATGTTTGACGGTATCGAGACCCGCGACCGGGACCCCCGCAAGTCCCTGCACCTAGAAGAGGTACCGGTCCCCGAGCTCGGCCTGGGCGAGGCCCTGATCGCCGTCATGGCCAGTGCCGTGAACTACAACACCGTGTGGAGTTCCATCTTCTCGCCGGTCTCCACCTTCGCTTTCCTGCGCCGCTACGGAAAGCTCTCAGCGCTCACCGCCCGGCATGACCTGCCCTACCAGGTGGTCGGCTCGGACCTCGCTGGCGTGGTGCTGCGCACCGGCCCCGGAGTGACCGTCTGGAAGCCCGGCGAGGAGGTCGTAGCCCACTGCCTGTCCGTCGAGCTGGAGAGTTCCGACGGCCACAACGACACCATGATGGACCCGGAGCAGCGCATCTGGGGCTTCGAGACCAACTTCGGCGGCCTCGCCGAGCTGGCCATCGTCAAGACCAACCAGCTGATGCCCAAGCCACGGCACCTCACCTGGGAGGAGGCCGCGACGCCCGGTCTGGTGAACTCCACCGCCTTCCGGCAGCTGGTCTCGCGCAACGGCGCCGGGATGAAGCAGGGCGACAACGTCCTCATCTGGGGCGCCAGCGGCGGCCTCGGCGCCTACGCCACGCAATACGCCGAAGCCGGCGGCGCGATCCCGATCTGCGTCGTCTCCAGCGAGGCGAAGGCCGACCTCTGCCGGTCGATGGGCGCCGAGCTGATCATCGACCGCAAGGCCGAGGGCTACAAGTTCTGGAAAGATGAGCACACCCAGGACCCGAAGGAGTGGAAGCGTCTTGGCGCCAGGATCCGCGAGCTGACCGGCGGCGAGGATGTGGACATAGTGTTCGAGCACCCGGGACGGGAGACCTTCGGCGCCTCGGTGTTCGTGGCCCGCAAGGGCGGCACCATCGTGACCTGTGCCTCCACCTCGGGGTTCATGCACGAGTACGACAACCGCTACCTGTGGATGAGCCTCAAGCGCATCATCGGCTCGCACTTCGCCAACTACCGCGAGGCATGGCAGGCCAATCGGCTGATCTCTAAGGGCATGATCCACCCGACCATGTCAGTGGTCTACCCGATGGAGCAGACGGGCCAGGCCGCTCTGGACGTGCACCGGAACCTGCACCACGGCAAGGTCGGGGTGCTCTGCCTGGCCCCGCACGAGGGCCTCGGCGTGCGCAATCACGAGCTGCGCGACAAGCACCTGCCGGAGATCAACCGCTTCCGGAACGTGTGAGAACGGGGCGGGCATGACCGAGTCGAACGAGCAGCAGCCGCAGCGGCCCCGCCGGGACCGCCCCTGGCTGATGCGGACATACGCGGGGCACTCGTCCGCGAAGGAGTCCAACGAGCTCTACCGGCGCAACCTCGCCAAGGGCCAGACGGGTCTGTCGGTCGCGTTCGACCTGCCCACCCAGACCGGGTACGACGCCGACCACATCCTCGCCCGCGGCGAGGTCGGGCGCGTCGGCGTCCCGGTCGGGCACCTGGGCGACATGCGCGATCTTTTCGACCGCATCCCGCTGGAGCAGACCAACACCTCGATGACGATCAATGCGACGGCGATGTGGCTGGTGGCGCTCTACCAGGTCGTCGCTGAGGAGCAGGGCGCCGACATTGCCAAGCTCACCGGCACCACCCAGAACGACATCGTCAAGGAGTACCTCTCACGCGGGACGCACATCTTCCCGCCCGGCCCGTCGGTGCGCCTGACCACCGACGTGATCGCCTACACGGTCACCCACATCCCCAAGTGGAATCCCATCAATGTCTGCAGCTACCACCTCCAGGAGGCCGGGGCCACCCCGGTGCAGGAGATCGCGTTCGCGATGTGCACTGCGATCTCCATCCTGGACGCCGTCCGCGACTCCGGGCAGGTCCCGCCGGAGCGGATGGGCGAGGTCGTCGCGCGGATGTCCTTCTTCGTCAACGCGGGCGTCCGTTTCGTCGAGGAAATGTGCAAGATGCGGGCCTTCGCCCGGCTCTGGGACAAGGTCACGCGGGAGCGGTACGGGATCGCCGACCCGGCTCTCCGCCGCTTCCGCTATGGCGTGCAGGTCAACTCGCTGGGCCTGACCGAGGCGCAGCCGGAGAACAACGTCCAGCGGATCGTCCTGGAGATGCTGGCCGTCACCCTCTCCAGGGACGCCAGAGCCCGCGCCGTGCAGCTGCCGGCCTGGAACGAGGCACTGGGCCTGCCGCGGCCCTGGGACCAGCAGTGGGGCCTGCGCATCCAACAGGTGCTCGCCTTCGAGTCGGACCTGCTGGAATACGGCGACCTGTTCAACGGCTCCGCCGTGGTGGAGGCCAAGACCTCGGAGCTGCTGGCCGGCGCCGAGGCGGAGATCGCCAAGGTGCTGGAGATGGGCGGGGTGATACCGGCGGTGGAGTCCGGCTACCTCAAGGCCCAGCTCGTCGCCTCGCACGCGGCCAGGCGCGCCCGCATCGAGGCCGGTGAGGACAAGGTCGTCGGCGTCAACTGCTTCGAGACCACCGAGCCCAACCCGCTCACCGCGGACCTGGAGACCGCGATCCAGCACGTCGACCCGGCCGCTGAGCAGGCGGTACTCGCCCACCTAACGCAGTGGCGCAGCCAGCGCGACCAGACCGCTGTGCTCGCGGCTCTCGACCAGCTCAAGGCTGACGCGGCGCGGCCGGACGTGAACCTGATGACGGCCACCCTGGCCTGCGCGCGGGCGGGCGTAACTACCGGCGAGTGGTCCTTCGCGCTGCGGCAGGTGTTCGGCGAGTACCGGGCCCCCACCGGTGTCAGCGGCGCCCCGGTGGCAGTGGCCGCCGAGCCGGGCGGGGAGCTGGCCGCCGTCCGCGCGGCGGTGGCCGCCACCGCCGCGGAACTCGGGGTGGGCAGGCTGCGCCTGCTGGTCGGCAAGCCCGGCCTGGACGGGCACTCCAATGGAGCCGAGCAGATCGCCGTACGTGCCCGCGACGCCGGGTTCGAGGTGATCTACCAGGGCATCCGGCTCACTCCCGCGGAGATCGTGGCTGCCGCGGTCGCCGAGGACGTGCACTGCGTGGGACTATCGATCCTCTCTGGCGGCCATGCCGAGCTGGTGCCTGATGTGCTGCGCCGGCTGCGCCGGGCCGGGGCGGAGGACCTCCCGGTGGTGGTCGGCGGGATCATCCCGGCTGCTGACGCCGAATCCTTGCGCTCCCAGGGGGTGGCCGCCGTCTTTACCCCCAAGGACTTCGGCATCACCACCATCATCGGCCGCATCGTCGACGAGATACGACTCGCCCACAAGCTCCAGCCGTGGCAGAGCCCGCAGGGCAGCCTGGCCGGGACGACATAGCAGCCGGGGATGGTCGCGCCGCGGCGTGGCCCCATTTGGCTGCGGCCAGCCCTCCGAGGCATCCTGAACCTGACGGATCGCCGCACAGTGACCTGCCGACCACCACCGCAACCATCGAAGGACGGCACGACCCGACATGACCGCTGCTTCCGCTGTTACGATCAACCGCCTGCGCCCGCGCCGCTCCTGCCTGGCGGTCCCAGGCAGCAATCCGCGCTTCCTGGAGAAGGCCCAGAGCCTGCCCGCGGACCAGGTGTTCCTGGACCTCGAGGACGCCTGTGCGCCGCTGGTCAAGGAGAGCGCCCGCCACAACATCGTCGACGCGCTGAACAACGGCGACTGGACCGGTAAGACCCGAGTCGTCCGGGTCAACGACTGGACCACCCACTGGACCTACCGGGACGTGATCACGGTGGTCGAGGGGGCGGGCCCCAACCTGGACTGCGTCATGCTGCCGAAGGTGCAGGACGCCGTCCAGGTAAAGGCGCTGGACCTGCTGCTCACCCAGATCGAGAAGACGATGGGCTTCGAGGTCGGCCGGATCGGCATCGAAGCCCAGATCGAGAACGCCAAGGGCCTGGTGAATGTCGACGCGATCGCCGCCTCCTCGCCGCGGATCGAGACCATCATCTTCGGCCCAGCCGACTTCATGGCCTCGATCAACATGAAGTCGCTGGTGGTCGGCGAGCAGCCACCCGGTTACCCGGCGGACGCCTACCACTACATCCTGATGCGCATCCTGATGGCCGCCCGCACTTACGATCTGCAGGCCATCGATGGCCCCTACCTTCAGATCCGCAACGCGGACGGCTACCGCGCGGTCGCCCAGCGGGCCGCCGCCCTGGGCTTCGACGGCAAGTGGGTACTGCACCCGGACCAGATCATCGCCGCCAATGAGATCTTCTCCCCGTCGCAGGAGGACTACGACCATGCGGAGCTGATCCTGGACGCTTACGACTGGTGCACCTCGGAGGCAGGCGGGGCCAGGGGATCGGCCATGCTCGGTGACGAGATGATCGACGAGGCCTCCCGCAAGATGGCCCTGGTGATCGCGGGCAAGGGACGCGCGGCGGGCATGCAGCGCACCTCGAAGTTCGAGCCCCCGCAGGCCTGAGCCGGGCGGAGTTCCCCCTGCCCAGAACCCCAGAACCCACCCCTACCAGGAGAGCGAAGGACATCGGCGATGCAGTTCGGACGGACCTACGAGGAGTTCGAGGTCGGGGCGGTCTACAAGCACTGGCCAGGGAAGACGGTGACCGAGTACGACGACCACCTGTTCTGCCTCCTCACCATGAACCACCACCCGCTCCACCTGGACGCGAACTACGCGGAGCAGACCACTGACTTCGGCAGGAACGTGGTGGTGGGCAACTACATCTACTCGCTGCTGCTCGGCATGTCGGTGCCGGACGTCTCCGGCAAGGCGATCGCCAACCTGGAGGTCGAGTCCCTGAAGCACGTGGCGCCGACCTTCCACGGCGACACCATCTACGGCGAGACCACCGTGCTCGGCAAGTGGCCGTCCAAGTCGAAGGACGACCGGGGCATCGTCCACGTCGAGACCCGCGGCTGCAAGCAGGACGGCACCCTGGTGTGCATCTTCCGCCGGAAGGTGATGGTGCCGACCGAGACCTACATCAAGGAGCGCGGCGGCGAGCAGCCCGGACGTCCCGAGCCGGCGGCCTGACCCCTCCCCGGATCCTGGACATTCCCTTCCCACCAGCAGATACGGAGCCGCGCCATGGCACGCCTCGCACAGACCGAGGGCCTGACAGAGATCCAGCGGGACATCCTCGCCACGGTACGGGACTTTGTGGAGAAGGAGATCATGCCGGTCGCCACCGAGATGGAGCACAAGGACACCTATCCCGCCCAGATCGTCGAGGGGATGAAGCAGCTGGGCCTGTTCGGGCTCACCATCCCCGAGGAGTACGGCGGCCTGGGGGAGTCGCTGCTCACCTACGCGCTGGTCGTGGAGGAGATCGCCCGCGGCTGGATGTCGGTGTCAGGCATCATCAACACCCACTTCATCGTCGCCCACATGATCGCCCAGCACGGCACCAAGGAGCAGAAGGACTACTTCCTGCCGCGCATGGCGGCCGGCGAGGTGCGTGCCGCCTTCTCGATGTCGGAGCCGGGCATGGGCTCGGACGTCGCGGCGCTCCGCACCAAGGCGGTGCGCGACGGCGATAACTACGTGATCAACGGCCAGAAGATGTGGCTGACCAACGGCGGCACCTCCACCCTGGTGGCGGTGCTCTGCAGGACCGACGATGGCCACGACGCGCCGCACCGGAACATGACCACCTTCCTGATCGAGAAGGAGCCGGGCTTCGGCGCCAACCCCAAGGTGCCGGGCCTGACCGTGCCGGGGAAGATCGAGAAGATGGGCTACAAGGGCGTCGACACCACCGAGCTCATCCTCCAGAACGTACGCATCCCCGCCGACCGGGTCCTCGGCGGCACCACCGGCCTGGGCTTCTACCAAATGATGGATGGCGTCGAGGTCGGCCGGGTCAATGTCGCCGCCCGCGGCTGCGGAGTCGCCCTGCGCGCCTTCGAGCTGGGCATCGCCTACGCGCAGCAGCGGCACACCTTCGGCAAGCCGATCGCCGAGCACCAGGCGATCCAGTTCAAGCTCGCCGAGATGGCCACGAAGGTCGAGGCCGCCCACCAGATGATGGTGATGGCGGCCCGTAAGAAGGACTCCGGAGAACGGAACGACCTCGAGGCCGGCATGGCCAAGTACCTCGCCTCCGAATACGCCAAGGAGGTCGTGGAGGACTCTTTCCGCATCCACGGCGGCTACGGCTTCTCCAAGGAGTACGAGATTGAGCGGCTGTACCGGGAGGCTCCGATGCTGCTGATCGGTGAAGGTACCGCGGAGATTCAGAAGATGATCGTGGGACGCCGGCTGCTGGAGGAGTACCGGATCGCCGAGTAGCCGGCCGGCCGGCCAGGGCCCGCCGGAGCCCGGCAGAATGCGCTCCCTGCTGGCAATAGGAGCTTGCGTCATCGTGGGTGTGCCGGGGCATTTCACATAGACTCCCCGCCTATGAGCAGCGAGCTGAACGACGCTACCCGCCCGGATTCCGGCCCGCTGGCCGGCGGGTCCGCGAAAGCCGATCCGCCACTTGCCCGGCGAATCCCGAGTGAGCGGACGTATCACGGCGACACCTTCGTCGATGAGTACGCCTGGCTCGGCGACAAAGGTGACTCCGAGACGATCGCGTTCCTTGAGGCAGAGAACGCCTATACCGATGCGATGATCGCGGGCCAGGCGGAGCTGCGGGAGACGATCTTCGGCGAGATCAAGGCCCGGACCCAGGAGACCGACCTGACGGTGCCATCCAGGAAAGGCCCGTGGTGGTACTACGTCCGGACCGTCGAGGGAAAGCAGTATCCGGTGTACTGCCGGCGGCCGGTCCGACCGGATGACGCCGGACCGCCGATGCCCGCAGGCGGCGGCCCGCTCGAAGGCGAGGAGGTCCTGCTCGACGGCAACGAGCTCGCCGGTGACTCCGCGTTCTTCTCGCTGGGCGCCTTCGACGTGAGCCCGGATGGCACGCTGCTGGCTTACTCGACCGACTTCGCGGGCAGCGAGCGCTTCACGATGCGGATCAAGAACCTGGTGACTGGGGATACGGCGCCGGACGAGATCCCTGACACGTTCTACAGCTCCGCCTGGTCGGCCGACGGCTCGGCGCTGTTCTACCTGACCGTGGATGATGCGTGGCGCCCTTACCGGGTGTGGCGGCACCGCCCTGGGACGCCTGCCGCCGACGATGTCATCGTTTTCGAGGAATCCGACGAGCGGTTCCGGGTTGGTGTCGCGCTCACCCGGAGCGAGCGCTACCTGTGCCTGACCGTGGCCAGTTCGCTGACCAGCGAGGCATGGCTGCTCGATGCAGCCGACCCGGCCGGCGACTTCAGCGTGGTGGTGCCGCGGCGGCAGGGCGTCGAATACCACATCGAACACCAGATCGGCCCGGACCACGGCGATCGCCTGCTGATCCTGCACAACGATCACGCGGCGAACTTCGAGCTGGCGGCCGCTCCGCTGGCTGACCCGGCGGCCTGGAGCCCGCTCGTCCCGCACCGCGACGACACCAGGCTGCTGGACGTGGGTGCCTTCGCGGACTACCTCGTCGTCTACTTCCGCCGGGACGGGCTTACCGGCCTGCGGGTGCTCGGCGCCGCCGGCAGCGAGCATGAGGTTTCCTTCGGCGAGCCGGTTTACCAGGTGGTGCCGGGTCTCAACCCCGAGTATGCGTCCGTCCAGTACCGCCTCGGATACACATCGCTGGCTACTCCCGATTCGGTCTACGACTGCGACATGGCTACCGGCGAGCTGACCCTGCTGCGCCGCCGCCCGGTTCTCGCACTGCCCGGCGGTCCCGATTACGATCCTGGCGATTACGAGCAGTACCGCGAGTGGGCCGTTGCCAGCGACGGGACCAGGGTGCCGATCTCGCTGACCTGCCGGGCCGGGACGCTCCGCGACGGGACTGCGCCGCTGCTGCTCTACGGATACGGCAGCTACGAAATCTCCATGGACCCGTCCTTCTCGATTGCGCGCCTCGCACTGCTCGACCGCGGTTTCGTTTTCGGGATCGCGCACGTCCGCGGTGGTGGTGAGATGGGCCGCCGCTGGTATGACGACGGCAAGATGCTGCGCAAGACCAACAGCTTTACTGACTTTGCCGCATGCGCGGAGCACCTGGTGCGGGAGGGCTGGACCACGCCGTCCCGGCTGGTTGCCCGCGGCGGATCGGCAGGCGGGCTGCTGATGGGCGCGGTGGCGAACCTCGCGCCGCAGGATTTCGGCGGCATCGTCGCGGAGGTGCCGTTCGTGGACCCGCTCACGTCGATCCTGGACCCGTCCTTGCCGCTGACGGTGACAGAGTGGGAGGAGTGGGGCGACCCGCTGCACGACCCCGAGGTCTACGCCTACATAAAGGCCTATTCTCCCTACGAGAATGTCGCCGCTGGCCGCTCCTACCCGCCGATCCTGGCCGTCACCAGCCTGAATGACACTCGCGTCCTCTACCGCGAGCCAGCCAAATGGATAGCCAGGATGCAGGAGGTGGCCGGCGGCGGCCCGTTCTTGCTAAAGACCGAGATGGATGCCGGGCACGGCGGCCGCAGCGGACGGTACGACGCCTGGCATGAGGAAGCGCTGGTCCTGGCCTGGATCGTAGCCACCGCCCGGGGTCTCGGCTAGCCGGATCGCGGCTGCTCGGGCTTCGCAACGCCGGTCTTGACCTGGGCAAATGCTCTCTGTCACAGTCACCGTCACACCGGGTGCGGTCTTATATCGCATCCGTGCACGAACGGGACGCTCCGGACTGCAAATGGGCAGGTCAGATGTCACCTTGATGGCCACAATTTCCGCCGGGCGGCGTTAATGCCCGGTCATATCGCAAGGCTGCCGGCGCGTCGGCGGCCGCAAAGAGGCTCTTGGCTGGACGTTTGACGCACAATGGTGCCCGGGACGGGCAAGGGTTCGCCGCAACTCCTTGCTGCGCGGGCGCAGGAGAGCGGGCGGAGGTGTGATGGTTCGCAGGGCGACTCTGGATCGTGGTCTGCGACCCCCGGAAGAGGGCGCCGTAGCCAGCGAGGCAGGGTCCGGACCCATAGCACCGGACGGCCCCGTGCCACGCCCGGCACCGCAGTGGCGCGGGGCGGGCGGTCGCTGGCTCGTCTGGACATCCCGTGCCGTGCTCTGGGCCGTGTTGCTCATCATCGGCTACCGGGGCATCGCCGGGATCGTGGCCGGAACGCAGCAACCGGGCTCGCCGGCCGCGACGACGGGCGCCGGATCGCCGGACGGTTTTCCCGCGCAGCTCGCGGAAGCGTACGCGATGCAGTTCGGCGACGTCTATCTCAATTTCAGCCCGGGGACAGCAGCGCAGCGCGCCAGCCAGCTAGCGGCATACCTGCCCGCCGGGTCTACCGATCCCCAGCTGGGCTGGAACGGCGCAGGGACCCAGCAGCTGCAGTCCGAGCAGGTCGCCTCGATCTCCGTGCACAGCGCGAACTACGCAGTCGTCACGCTCCTGGCCCAGGTGAACAACAAGCTGATGGAGCTGGGCGTGCCGATCTATTCGGCAGCGGGCGCGATATCGGTTGCTGGCGAGCCTGCGCTGGTGCAAGGACCCGGGAGTGCCTCGCCGCCGGCCGCGCAAAGCGGACCCACCGATCCGGCCACGCAGGCCGCGCTCCTTAGTCAGCTGCGGGCATTTTTCCGAGCATACGCCAGCGGTGACGATGTGACCCTGGAGCGGTTCCTCGCGCCCGGGGTATCCATGACCGGGCTCGGCGGCGCAGTGAGCTTCGGCTCCATTACCGGTATTTCCGTTCCAGTCGGGGGAGCCACGCGCCAGATCGCGGTCAGCGTGGAATGGCAGACTGTGACGCCGTCGTCTCTTCCCACGAGATCATCGCCGGTCGGCGCAGCCCCGGCTGGCCTTGAGATGACCTACCAGCTGACCGTCGTCAGGCAGGGGGGCACCTGGTACGTCAAGACCATTGGACCGTCAACTCAGCAGCTGGGGCCGCCGTGACCAGGAAATGGTTCCCATAATGTCCCCCATTAGTTATCCTCCCCGCAACCCCGGAGTAGAAAGATGACGCCGCACCTGCTCTTGACGGTACCCCCCACGGCGCTCAGCACTTCCGGTCTTGTGACTTACCTGCAGGGCCTGTTCGGACCGCTGTTCCTCGGGATTGTCGGTATCGTCGCTATCTTCTTCCTGTTCACGCGCGAGATTATCCGGTTCGTCCAGTTCCTCGTGCTCGCGGTTGCGATCGCTGTCATCTTCTACACGCCCAGCATCGTGCAAACGCTTGCCACCGGAATCGCGAACGCGCTCGGCGTCCACTGAGCTGGCCGCACTGAGCTGGCCGCACGGAGAAGGAGATCGCTAACGGTGGACCTGCCCACCTACACGAACATATGGCGGATCGAGAAACGGCTCTACAAGCTGTATGACTTTCGGCTGCCCATGCCGCTTCCGCTTGGCCAGGTCGCGGTGTTCATGGCAATTGCCGTGCCATATGTGGTGGTCCTGGCGGTCCTTGGCGTCCCGTTTAGTCACACCCTGCTCTGGCTGTACGTGCTGCCCCCCGGCGTGCTGACCTGGTTCGCCACCCGGCCGGTGCTGGAGAGCAAGCGGCTGCCCCAACTGGTCGCCTCCCAGGTCCGCTACCTGGGCGAGCCGCGTACCTGGTGCCGGATGGCACCGCTGGCCGAGAACGACGAGATCTTCGTCACGGCGAGGGTGTGGCGCCGGCGCGACCGAATTGACCTAGATGCGCGAGCCGCTGACCTAGCCGGGCAGGTCGTTGACCTAGACGGGGAGATCATCGAGCCAGCTGAGCAAGCTGACGGCCTGGCGGAACCGGCCATTGGCCAGCGTGGCAAGGGCCAGCAGGACGCTGGCCAGGACGGGCGCAGGGCCGAGCGGGCCGCGGCCGTGGCGGCCGTCTTGCCAGGGCCGCGAGGCGCTTCCGGGGCTCGGCCACGCACTGCGGTTCCTCCCCCCGGCCTGGCCGGGTCCTCAGCCCCGGGCCGGCCGGCAGCTTCGGTCCAGCCGCCAGTTCCGCCACCAGCTTCGGTCCAGCCGCCAGTTCCGCCACCAGCTTCGGTCCGGCCGGCCGCTGCGGTTCCGGCCGCAGCGGCCCCCCGCAGCCCTGTTCCGCCGCGTGCCCGGCCCGTCGTGACGGTCCACGAAGATCGTTCGGCCGAGCGCCCGCTGCGGATGGTCGAGCGTGCGCTGAGCAGCCCCGCTGAGCGCCGTACCGCGGGCTGGCATGACCGGGTCGTGGTCGTGCCGGGCGGGCACCGCCCGGGCCAGCCAGACCAGCTCCAGCGCGACCGGGCCCGGGCCCGGCTTGCTGTCTCAGGGTCCCGCAGGATTGTCGTCCTCGGCTGCACTGTAGGCGCCGGCCAGACGGTGACGACGCTGCGGACCGGCGAGCTGCTAGCCGGCCTGCGCGACGAAGCCGTCGCCGTGCTGGACCTGAACCCTGGCAAGAACTCGCTCCTGGAGCTGGCCCGAGCGATTCCGGCCCTGGCAGGCGAGGGGCCCTGGACCGGCCAGGCCGCAGGCACGCGCCTATCCGCGCCATCGCGGCTCGAGGTGATCGCTGCCCAGGCCGATGAGATGGCCGGCCTGGAGCAAGAAGGGCGCGGCCCCACCGCGGCGGCGGATGTCGCCCGGATCTTCGAGCTCATGTCCGCCCGGTATTCGCTCACTCTGGCTGATCCGGCCGCAGCCGCCGTGCCGCGGGTGCTCTCGGTCGCTGATCAGCTCGTGCTGGTCGCGCCCGCAAGCTCCGAAGCGGCCAGCGCGATTGCAATGACCCTGGAGTGGCTGGAGGCGCATGGCCACGACAGCCTTGCCGACGGCGCGATTACGGTGCTCAACGGCGTCAGCAGGCAGACCATGGGCTACGTAGAGCAGGCAGAGGCCGTGGCCGTGGGCCGGTGCCGCGCGATCGTCAGAGTGCCGTGGGATGACCGGCTGAAAAACCAGGCGGCGCGACGGCCATCGGGCCAGACTCCCGCCGGCCAGCGCCAGGCAGCTGCCGACCCGGTGAACCCAGCGGCCGAGCGCGCGTATACCGCGCTGGCCGGCGTGCTCGTCGCTAGCCTCGTCGCGGCACCTGAGCTGCGGAGGGCTGGGACATGACCGGCCACCCCGCATTGGCCGCCAGCGCGCGGCAGGCGTCCGGCGGTCCGCGGTGAGCGCGTCGAAAGCGGGCCGCAGCCGCCTGGCCGTCCGGTACTTCGATGACCGGATCCTGCTCAGTGAGACCCACGCCTGGGCCTACTATCGGCTGCCCACCGTGTCGTACGAATTCACCACACCGCAGGAGCGGGAGGCGCTCGCGATCAACATAACGGTCGCCCTGGCCGCGATCAGGATGGCCGACGCCGAGGTGCACCTGCGGATTGCGCACCGTTCGTACCCTGCAGCTGAGTGGGCGACCGAGCTGGACTCCACCTCGGATGGCGGTCCCGGGTGGCTGGACTACCTGGACGGGATGTACCGGCACGTCTGGGCCAAGGATTTCTGGACCAAAGAGGTCTACCTGGGCGTCCGGCTGGGTCAGCGCGGCATGCGAGCCCAGCTGCCGGGGGGCGTCTTCTCCCAGTTCATCAGTGCGTACCGGTCGGGGGAGCAGGCGATGGGCCTGCAGGACGAGGCGGTCAGCGCGGCTGAGATCGCCAGGTGGACGGAACAAGCTGAGCGGCTGGGCCGGGCTCTGGGTTCCAGCGTGCTGGCCGCGCGGCACGCTAGCTCGGCTGATCTGTGCTGGCTGCTGCGGCATGCCCTGGCCGGGACGCTTGGCGATCCGCCTGAGTCAGCGGTCAAGCGGCGCACCTGGGGCGCCGGGGAGATTGAGGCCCTGGTCGAGGGCCAGGTGCACAATGCGCGCACGCTGCTGCGGCTGGAGCAGCCATCAGGAGAGTCGTACGCCGCGTTCCTATCCTTCGCCCGGTTCCCTGACGTCATGTACTTCCCCGAAGGGGAGCCATGGCTGCATTACGCCGACGCGCTGCCGTTTCCCGTCGAGGCGAGCCTGCGGATGAAGCTGATCTCGCCGGCCCGGGCCAGCAAGGACGTCGGCCGCAGGCTCGCGCATGCCAGGGATATGGACGCGCATATCAGGGAGGCGGGCGCCGAGCTCCCGATAGCCCTGGCCGAGCAGATCGAGGCTGCCCGGCTGCTCGAGCACGGCATCACCAAGGAACGGCTGCCGTTCGTCTACGGCTGGTACCGCCTGATGGTGACGGCGCCGTCGAGGGAGCTGTGCGTCCGGCGTTCCGAGGCGGTCGTTGAGCACTACCGGGATGCCGGGATCGACGTGGTCAATTCCACCGGTGACCAGTTTTCGCTGCTACGGGAGTCGCTGCCCGGTGACCGGGTCCGGCTGAGCTCCTATGTGCAGCGCCAGCCGCTGTACACGATCGCGGGCGGGATGCCGACCGCCACCGTGGATCTTGGTGACCGGTCAGTGCAGGACGCCGGGTGGGTCGGGCCCTACATTGGCGAGACCCTCGGCCGGGCCAGGTCGGTGGTCCACTTTGACCCGCTGGTCGCTGCCGCGCGCAACCGTCCCACCGCCGTGGCCATCACCGGCGAGCCCGGCGGCGGCAAGACCACCCTGGCGCTGCTGCTCATCTTGCAGCTTGCGCTGCGCGGCGTGACCGTCGCCGTCATCGACCCGAAGGGCGACGCGGAATCGCTGGTCGCGCTGCTGCAGGCCCGCGGTCGGCAGGCCAGGGTGCTGCCGCTCGGCAGTGCCGCTCCCGGCCTGCTCGATCCGTTCTCGTTCGGCGACGACCTGGCCGAGCGGCGGACCATGGCTACCGAGACGCTGCGGCTGCTGCTGCCCAGGATGAGCGAGGAACGAGAGAGCGCGATGATCCAGGCGGTCGGTGCTGTCGCCGGGGGCGAGCAGCCAAGCCTGGGGAAGGTGGTGGCGCACCTTGAGCGGTCAGCCGACCCGGCCTCGATGAACCTTGGCGCGGTGCTCCGGTCGATGTCGGAGATGCGGCTGGCGAAGCTGTGTTTCGCCCCGTCGGGCGGACAGGGCATCGACGCGGCGGGCTGGACCACCGTCTTCACGCTGGCCGGGCTCACCATGCCTGATGTGGGGCTCAAGCGCGACGACTACTCCTATGAGCAGCGGCTCTCCGTCGCCCTCCTCTACCTGGTGTCCCAGTTCGCTCGCCGGCTGCTGAACGGGATGGACCGCAGGCTGCCCAAGGCCATTTTCCTTGACGAGGCCTGGGCCATCACGTCAACCCCCCAGGGCGCGAAGCTCATTCCCGAGGTGTCCCGGATGGGCCGGTCTCGCAACACGGCCCTGATCCTTGTCTCGCAGAACGCGGGTGACCTGCTGAACGAGCAGGTCACCAACTGCATCTCCGGGGTGTTCGCATTCCGGTCGTCGGAGCGGGCCGAGGTTGCGAACGTCATGGCGCTGCTCGGCATCGAGTCGTCCGACGAGCACAAGGCCGCCCTGCGAGGGCTCGGCAATGGCGAGTGCATCTTCCGCGACCTGGATGGGCGCGCGGGCCGGGTCGGGATCGAGCTGATCTCCGCTGAGCTGCGCCGATCGCTGGACACCAACCCGACGAGGGCCAGGCCGGATGAGGCCGCCGTACCGGTCCCTGTCGGAGCCCTGGCCGCCGTCGGTACTCTGCCTGCCCTCGGCGGGGCACCCGCAGTCGGAGGGCCGGCGGCTGCTGGACGGCCGGCGGCTGTCGAAGTGCCGCCTCCGGGCGAAGAGCTGCCTCCGGGCGGAGCGCTGCCTCCGGGCGGAGCGCCGCCTCCGGGCGGAGCGCCGCCTCCGGGCGGAGCCCAGGTTGCCGGGCTGGCACCCGGTGGCCAGGCGGCCGCCCCGCCTGGTCCTCAGCAGCCAGCGGGCTAGCCAT
>OBLU010002674.1_pt1 | contig 16277 bp, 17 predicted proteins | sample 1518681 | NCBI WGS metagenome assembly OBLU01 (sample SAMEA3539304, study PRJEB22396) | soil metagenome | biome: tundra; feature: field; material: soil | place: USA | collected 2010-05 | depth 0.15 m | reverse complement strand
TAAGAAAATTCAGCTTGCTTTTGCAAAGCTCCAAAACAATAATGATGAATTAAAGACTAGAAACTTGAATTTTGATTTTCATTATGATGTTGATGAAAATGCAAAAAATTAAAATTAATTCACCACAAAAAAATAGCTGCATTTTTTTTTGCAGCTATTTTTTATAGTCACTTTTATTTTAAAACTTACAATGAATCCAAATTCATTTCTCACTTTTCAGAAGCATCCATCGGGTAAAGAACCATTTCTATAATAAATTAGTTCTTAACTACCTTTTGAGAAAAGATAACCTTGCCATCAATTACTGCATCAACAAAATATACTCCTGATATTTGTGAGGATAAATTGTTTAATTGAATGTTATTGTTTCCCTGCATTATTGCAGTTTGCTGTGAAAGAATAACCTGACCCGCTGAATTTATCATTCTGATAACGGCCGGGCGGCCCACATTGCTATTAAAATTCACATTTATATTATCCATGTAAGGATTGGGATAAACCTGAACAGAGATATTATTTACAGAACCTGCTCCGGAATCAAGGCGAACTACTTTAATGGCACTATAGGTATAATTTCCATCAATGTCAACCTGCTTCAATCGATAATAGGCTACTTCATGACCATTTAAATCACTTAACTTATCATTAAAATTGTAACTGTTTGAGGTATTGGAATTATCTCCAGCGCTGAATATTATTCCGACAGTTTGAAAATCCAACTCATCAAAACTTCTTTCAACTTCAAACCTGTCATTATTAGTTTCATTTTGAGTTACCCAGCTTAGATTAACAGTATTGTTATTTACAGCGTAAGCATTAAAAGAGCTGTAAGATACCGGGAGCGTATTTAATGAAATATCTATGTTTTGGAAATATAAACTGCTATACCTGTCTGTAGCAATCGCTCCTGTTGTGCCGTTATTATCAATTTGTGCCCCAATATTCACATCTATTACTGATGTATTGGAAAAATGAAAATTAATTCTCGTATCCATTGCCAAAGTATCAATTCCCGGGTTATTAGTTACCGGCCCTAAAACATGTAAATAAGTATTTTTAGGATTTACGGTCAACGTACGATTTACGAGAGTCCCATTATCATTATACAGTGTATCCTTTAATAAAGTAGGCACTACAGTCGGAATAGTAAAGCTATCCAATGCATACATATTCATAAACTCTCTAACTCTAACGTTATCTCCATCAATATCAATAGCAGAAATATCCATTAATGGAAATGTATAAGGCTGACCGGCACTTGTTTCGAAATTTATCTCCCATTGGATATAAGAAACACTTGGGGTGGTACCAGGACCTCCAATTACTGGCTGCCACGCATTATAATATCCGGTAGTGGTATCGTCAATATTAACCAGTTTTGCCCCATTTACCAGACTCTTAATGGTTACATAAGCATCAACGCCTGATGTAACATTTGAAAACTTGTAAGTAGCATTTTGCTGACCACCAGTACCTGAATGGAGAATCGGCCTGCTGAATTGCAATTTTGGCGTTGTTTGCTGTGCCCGGATGTTAGAAGTAAAAGAGAGAATCAGAACGGCAAGCATTATGATATGCTTACCTGCAAATGTAGATGTTGATTTCATTTTCTTTGGTTTCTTTTTAAAATATGATTTGAATTTAGCTTTTCGAAAGCCTAAAAGTCAAACCAGATCTTTCAAAAGACTGGGTTACATTTGCTTGAACTTAGGATACCCGAGGTAAAAGGTGCATCACTAATTCAAGGACAAACATAGCGTACAAATTCGGAAAATGCAAGACCGTAAAATTACTAGATGAAAGTTTTTAAATAAAAACTAATTAGAATAAGTATTTATAAAACAGAATCCACATTTATAGACTATTATTGAAATAATTTTATACCATTTCTTATCAAATTTAGAAAATTATTAATTTATATAGTTAAAATGGCTCTTTTTTTACATTATATTTTATTGATTATCAATGATTGTTAGCATCAATTAAAATATCTTAAATTCGATTTTTTGAGGTCAATTATTGTCTTGAAACCTACTGGGATCTACTTCATTCAAAGCTTAAAAACAGAAATCCGAAGGCCATTTTAAACAGACCGGTAAATCCAATCATGTGAAGCTGGATTGGATAGATGGCTTCTGAAAATTTCCAAATTAGCAAGCAAGAGGAATTTCCAGAATGTAAAGCACAAAAAAGCCGCATAGAAATGCGGCGTTTGTTAAGAACCAATTAGGTTCTGTAACCCCCAAAGAAAACGATTTGGAAGGATTTTATTAAGCTATTAATTATTAATAGCTAACATTTTTGTTTCACTCAGCGCTTCTGAACCATCCAGGCCCACATGCTTAAGTCTGTAATAATATTTATTGTTTGTCGTGGATTTGTCAAAACCTTCGTAATTGTTACTGTCAGGTTTTTGGGGGTCAGGGCCAAGAACGAGTTCAATTGTTTTAAAATTTACTCCATCGAGGCTTCTCTGTATTTCAAAATAATTGGCCTGAAAGCCGCTTTCTGTGGCCCAATCAATTAATATATGTTTCCCTACAACATTAACTGTAAAATTTGAAACTTTTATTTTTGCTTCATTTTTCTGGCAAATTCCATTTGAATTAATTGCTAATACAATTATTGCAGTTGCGATCCATTTGTTTAACTTACTTGTATTCATTGCTTGAATTTTTAAATGTTAAGCCTTGCAATGAATATTGGAAGGATGGTTATTTTACAAGATGATATTGGAAAACTTTTAAGTAGATGGCTCTTTTTTGGTGACTTCCTCCCTGGTCTTTTGAAACAAGTTGTTTAAAGCTCATTTCGTTCCATTCAAAGGAATACTCAATCCAGTTACCTGCTATCAGGAAGATTAATTTGAGTTTTTCTTCCGATATATGCCAGAGCTGGGTTATTAAATCTATTCTTCATCCAAAATGAATGAACAGGATAAAAAAATATATAATACAAACTTTTTTCGGCAGATGACAGTGTAAGTGAACTTCCTAATACAGATTTCCTATTCATTTTTTGTGTTTAAGATTATGCAGTCTAAAAAAACAAAACTCAAATTATGCGATCAGGAATTTCAAAACAGGATTGGAAGTTATTTGGTAATACAGTATGAAGTTTTGGGGGCAATGATGATGTTAGGTTAGAACATCCTCACATGCAGGTGCAAACATATAGCACATATTCCACTTTTGCAATACCGTAAAAATACTATCTATTTCATATTAGATATTTTTTAATAATAGCACATATTCATTAAATATTATTCTAATAATATTTGAATCATCAGCCAAATAACCTTAAGGTATTACCAAAAATTAGAATGATTTGAATTAATATAGTTTTGAATGTATTTCGGATAATTACAAATCTGAATTATTGGCTGTTTTCTTATCATAATCCATGAAACACAATCCCGGGATTAAAAGAAAAATTTGCTAATTTGAGCCGCTAATCTTCAAATTATATTAGAATTTTATTATTGATGTGTTTAATATAAAATATAATATTAACTAAATATCATATATTATTCATAATGAATTTATTAAACTAAATTGTTATCTATATAACATCGGGGTCTGATATGAAAAGGTTTAAGATAAAATTTTACTAATAAATAAGAAATCATTTTAATATTATATTATCGAAATAAATTATAATAGATTGTATATTAATTATTTAAATTTATAAATTGAAACTACTTTTTTTAGTCTTATTAATTAAAGCCCCTGGTTTATGAATGCTAACCATTTTAGTGGTCAAAAACATATCTTTGATAGACAAATAATTATCAAAAAAATGAGGAAATCCATTTTGTGTATTTTTCTTATTGCGGCAATCATTTTGTCTTGCTCTTCCCCTAAGGATCTTGAATATCGAACGTTCCATAATTTATCTGTTGAGAGCCTTGGATTCAATCAATCCACGATTAGCCTGAATATAGAATATTATAACCCCAATAATTTTGGTCTTCAGTTAAGGAACAGTGACCTGGATATTTTTATTAATGGGAATTTACTGGGACATAGCTCCATTGATACTCTTATAAGGATACCAAGGAGAGATACATTTACCTTACCAGTTAAGTTTGCAGTAAATATGCAGAATCTTTATAAAAATGCCTTCAGTACTTTGTCTGGAAAAGAAGTAATGGTAAAATTAAGCGGAAAACTGAGTATTGGTAAAGCCAATGTATTTATGATCTTCCCTGTCAATTATGAAACAAAGGAGACCTTCTCATTATTTTGAATAAAATGCATCATTTTTTGGCAGGCTGCGGTTGGGTCAAATGCTGGCAGGTAATTGGCAATCTTTTATAGGCATCCGGATCTGCCGTAACATCGTCGGCGTCATATCCTAAGTTTGCCAGGGCAGTTTTAATATTTTCAATATTTGCTCTATCAGTATACCAGACTACGGTGACAGTGTGCCTCTTAAAATCTGCCTTTACAGAGGATACTCCATATTCGTGAACTAATCGGTTCTCAATGCGGGTTTTACATCTCTCACATTGCACGCCGGGCGTTTGAATTACTGCCTTTTGAACTGCCCTTTGTTGAGCATAAGTGGTTGCTGTTAGAGCAGTTAGCATCAATAAACTAAGAGTTAGAGTTTGCATTCTTATTACATTTTTTACGAATTTAGGATTTTACACCCCAATTTGATGGGTCTGATCGCCAGTTTAACAAGGTGTTTTGATCTTCTTTGGAAACGTATTTTTTTTCGATTGCCATATTGATCACCGTATCATAATCTGTAAGGGAAACGCAATCTATTTGTGCTCCTGCAAAAGCTTCTATGGCCACATCAAATCCATAATTAAAAATCGAGACCATTCCTTTAACATTTAATCCTTCCGTCTTCAGTATTTCGGCTACCTGCAGACTGCTTTTCCCTGTCGAAATAAGATCTTCAATGATAACCACATTCCTGCCCTTTTCATAAAACCCTTCTACCTGGTTTCCAAGCCCATGCTCCTTTGGCTTTGGCCTGACATATATAAAGGGCAACTTAAGCTGATCAGCAGCGAGAGCTCCCCAGGCAATTCCAGCCGTAGCTACACCTGCAAGCATATAAGTATTTTCAAATTTTTTTGACACCAGGTTGCATATCCCGGACTTGACAAAATCACGAATATCAGGAAATGAAAGAATTTTTCTGTTATCGCAATAGACAGGACTTTTCCACCCGCTGGCCCAGGTAAATGGTTTACTTACACTTAATTTAATTGCATTAATTTGTAATAGCTTTTCAGCTACAGCTTCTTTATTATTCATTTAGCGAAGATAATATACTGATATGAGCTACATAACAATTTACTTTGGCGAAAAACCTGTTTATCTCTGTGATAGCCTGCATCCGGAGATAGAAAAAGTAAGACACCATCCTGCCGCTGTATTCATTGATGAACTTTCTAACCCGGCAATAAATTCTTTGCTTCACGAAATAAATAAAAATCAATTTCATGCGGGCATAATATTGGATGAAAATCTCAAAAAGCTTAAGATGGCCTTCTTTAAGCATTTTAAATTAGTAAAAGCTGCCGGCGGCCTGGTTATAAATAAATCAGGCGAGGTACTATTAATATTCAGAAGAGGTAAATGGGATCTTCCAAAAGGTAAACTTGATGATAACGAAAATTTAGTGGAATGTGCAGTTAGGGAAGTACAGGAAGAAACCGGATTGAAAAATTTGGAAACAGGAAAAGAAATTGAAACCACCTATCATACTTACATAGAATTTGGTAAGCATATCCTGAAGGAATCTCATTGGTTTCAGATGACATCTAAAATTGATGAACCTTTAAAACCCCAGTTTGAAGAAGATATTACTGCAATTAAATGGGTGAAAAAAGCAGACTTAAAAGATTATCTTGAAAATACTTTCCCTTCAATAAAAATGGTCCTGAAATCATTGTAGGTAATATTAGAAATATCCTTCCCAAAGAAGATACTATGAATAAACATTTTTTTTACTTCGGAATGATCGCTACTGTCAATCGGCTTACACAAATAAGTTTATCATTAGAATCCTTAATCTTAATATCCCAAACATGGGTAGTTTTACCTAGATGCAATGGAGTTGCTTTTCCTAAAACTATTCCTTCTTTGGCACCCCTGACGTGATTGGCATTTATCTCGAGGCCAACGCAATAAAATTTATTCATATCTATTACAAGGGCAGAGGCCACACTTCCTACCGTTTCAGCAAGCACGCATGAAGCGCCACCATGCAACAAACCATAAGGTTGTTTTGTTTTTTCATTTACGGGTAGGGACATTTCCAAAAAATCATCTCCAATTGAGGTCCACTCCATTCCAAGAAATTCAGCCATGGAATCCTTTCCAAATTCTTTTATTTTTTCGAGGCTGATTGATTGATCGAACCAGATAGACATTATTTAATTGATTTTTTTACAACATCAGGAAGAAACTGGGAGACGTCTCCCCTGTTCCTTATAACATCTCTAACAAGAGTACTCGCTACAGAGGTAAATTCAGGAAGGCACGTGAGAAAAACAGTTTCCACTCCATGCGCTAAACTCCGGTTCATATCAGCGATTGCCTTTTCATATTCAAAATCATTTACATAGCGTATACCTCTGAGTATAAAATTAGCCCCAACGGATTTGCAACAATTAACCGTAAGCCCATCATAAGCTAGTACACTTATCTTTGGCTCATTCTTATAGATTTTTTTAAGCCATGCTAATCGTTGCTTTTCATTAAACATTGCTTCTTTATTACTGTTGCGGCCAATACCTATAACTAGTTTATCGAATAAAGGGAGGGCCCTGTTAATAATATCGACATGCCCCAATGTTACGGGATCGAATGTTCCGGGAAATAAACAAATTCTTTCCATTTTAGCGTAAATTTTACACTGAAAGTATGATATTTTTGTGCGCAAAACACGAAATCATCATAACAGAAAAAGGCCTGCTTTAGTTTCTAAATACATTCAAAATCCTAATTGAAGTTTTGCTTGTTACTTAATAAATAGAGCGTCGCCATTCTTACTGCAACTCCGTTTTCAACCTGTTGTAAAATAATAGATTGTTTTGAATCAGCTACATCACTATCTATTTCAACTCCGCGGTTAATAGGTCCCGGATGCAGAATCACAATTTCTTTATTAATACTTTCCAGCAATTTTTTACTCACACCATAAGCAAGATTGTATTCCCTTAAAGAGGAAAATAACACCTGGTTTTGCCTTTCCAGTTGTATGCGCAGAATGTTGGCAACATCGCACCACTCCAACGCTTTTTTCAAATTGTATTCAACCTTAATATCAAATGCTCTGCTGATATATTTTGGAATTAAAGTGGGCGGCCCGGCAACCATAACTTCCGCTCCGGCCTTTTTTAATAAATAAATATTGCTAAGAGCAACCCGGGAATGCATAATATCTCCAACCAAAACAACCTTTTTACCTTCAAGACCTCCACACTTTTCTCTTATAGAAAACGCATCAAGAAGCGCTTGGGTAGGATGTTCGTTTATGCCATCCCCGGCATTTATAATAGCGGCCGGAATATGTTTTGCCAGGAAATGAGGAGCGCCGCTTGCACTATGCCGCACCACTACCATATCCACTTTCATCGATAGAATATTATTTACGGTATCCAATAGTGTTTCGCCTTTGGAAACGGAAGAGCCTGAAGCTGAAAAATTCAGCGCATCTGCACTGAGCCTTTTTTCAGCCAGTTCGAAGGATATCCTGGTTCGGGTAGAATTTTCGTAAAATAAATTCACAATTGTCGTATCTCTCAGCGACGGAACTTTTTTTATGGGCCTTTGTAATACTTCCTTGAATTGGGTAGCAGTGGAAAGAATCAGTTCGATATCTTTGAGATGTAAGTCTTTAATGCCCAGAAGATGTTTGGTGGAAAGTTGCATTAAAGGGCAAAACTAAATAAAAAAATTATCAGCCATGTTTTTTTTTCTTTTAAATAACCCCTGGAAGGCGGATTTTCATTAATATAGAATGACTGCCTCCTTGTCCCATTCGACTTTCACTTTTTGGGAAATAATAGAATCGATTGATTTACCGCAATAATCGGGCTGAATGGGTAATTGCCGGCTGTACCTCCTGTTTATTAAAACACAAAGCTCTACCTTTTTAGGACGACCGAAAGCCAGCAAAGCGTCTAAGGCTGCCCGTATAGTTCTTCCGGTATATAATACATCATCTATAAGAATCACATTCCTGTCCTCAATAGAAAATGAAATATCTGTCTGATTAGGTTGGTGCAGTTCTTTGCGGATATCATCCCTGTAAAATGTGATATCCATTTTCCCGTATTTCAGGTCATTTCCGGGAACTATTTTTTTTAGCTGGACAAAAATCTTATCTGACAGGAATATTCCCCGCGGCTGAATTCCTATGATTACTACTGAAGAAAGATCGGAATAATTTTCAATTAATTGGTAGGCCAATCTTTCTATGGTAATCTGAAGCTGGTATTTATTTAAAATTGTTTTCATGACTTCGAGTCTTCTTCCAGAAATGGATACCTGTAATCTACCGCTGGATTAAAGGTTTCCTTAATGGTCCTTGCGCTCAACCAGCGGTATAAATTAAGGATACTTCCTGCTTTGTCATTGGTCCCACTTCCCCTGGCACCTCCAAAAGGTTGCTGCCCAACAACGGCCCCTGTTGGCTTATCATTTATATAAAAATTCCCCGCAGCATTGGCTAGTCTTTTTGTGGCAAGTTCTATTGCATACCGGTCCCTTGCTATTACTGATCCGGTAAGTGCATATGGCGAGGTTGTATCTACTAATTTAATGGCATCCTCAAATTTGTTTTCGTCATAGATATACACTGTAAGCACAGGTCCGAAAAGTTCCTCACACATGGTTACGTAACGCGGATCAGTGGCCTCAACCACCGTAGGCTCTATAAAGTATCCATTTGTCTTATCACATTTTCCCCCTGCCCAAATTTTAGCTGACTTATCTTTTCTAACCTGTTTGATATATCCTTCCAGTTTATCAAAACTCTTCTCATCAATGACAGCGTTCATGAAGCAGGTAAAATCTTCAACAGAGCCCATCTTCATCGATTTTATTTCCGACACTAATTTCTTCTTAACCTGAGCAGCAATGTTTGAGGGAATATATGCCCTCGATGCGGCTGAGCACTTTTGCCCCTGGTATTCAAACGCGCCTCTGCATAAAGCAGTAACTACAACATCCACATCTGCACTTTTATGAACAAGGACAAAATCTTTACCACCGGTTTCACCAACAATTCTCGGGTATGATTTGTATAATTTGGTGTTTTCGCCAATCGTTTGCCACATCGAATTAAAAACGCCGGTGCTTCCGGTAAAATGAATACCTGCAAAATCTGGGTGATTAAAACAAACCTTTCCAAGCGTTGGCCCATCAACATAAATAAGATTAATTACTCCATCAGGCAAGCCGGCTTCTTTCAAGATTCTCATAAACATTTGCGCACTGTATACCTGCGTATGAGCGCATTTCCAAATTACTGTATTGCCGCACATAGCGGCAGATGTTGGAAGGTTTCCTCCTATTGCAGTAAAATTAAATGGAGTAATAGCTAATACGAATCCTTCAAGCGGACGGTACTCCATCCTGTTATTAATTCCGTGACTGCTAATTGGCTGCTGTTTATATATCTCGCTTAGAAAATGGACATTAAACCTTAGAAAATCAATCAATTCACAAGCCGCATCTATTTCTGCCTGGTATACATTCTTGCTCTGGCCAAGCATGGTAGTAGCTAAGATATGAGGCCTGTACTTTGTTGCAAGTAGTTCTGCAGCCTTCAGGAAAATATTAGCCCGGTTTTCCCAACTGGTTTTGGCCCATTTTTCTTTAGCTTTTAAAGCAGCTGAAATCGCTTTTTTGATATGTGATTCATTCCCTGCATGAAAATATCCCAGCACATGATTTTTTTCATGTGGAGGATTCATTGCAATCGTATTCCCAGTACGTACTTCATCGGCGCCTATGAACATAGGCACATCAATCTTGCTGCTTTTTAATTCCTTTAAGGCGTTTTTGACCGATACCCTTTCTGAACTTCCCGGGGCGAAATGCAAAACAGGTTCGTTTGTCGGAAGAGGATAATAAAAATTACCAGTATTCATAAACTATGATTTAAGGCAAAGCCGGAAGGCTTTGTTTTCTGAATGATATAATTTTCCGATTATTAAATTCTATGGTCTTCAATTATTTCTTTATGTACATCACCTCCTTGACAATGTTGACCGTTCGAGGTATGTCCGGTAAATACATAGCTACTAAATTGGGTGCATAGTGCATAGGAGCATCTGCTGAAGTAATCCTTCTGACCGGAGCATCAAGATAATCAAATCCATCCTTCTGAATGCGGTAGGCAATTTCGGAAGATATAGAAGCAAATGGCCATTGTTCTTCCACTATTACAAGCCTGTTAGTCTTTTTAACTGAATCCAGAATTGTTTCCCAATCCATTGGCCTTATGGTTCGCAAATCGATAACTTCAGCATTAATGTCTTCTTTAGCAAGTTCTTCTGCGGCTCCCATTGCAACCTTCATCATCTTATTAAATGAAACAATGGTGACATCAGTTCCTTCGCGAACAACTTTTGCCTTACCAATAGGTATTAAATATTCTCCTTCCGGAACTTCCCCTTTCTCTCCGTACATCACTTCACTTTCCATGAAAATGATTGGGTCATTATCCCGAATAGCGCTTTTTAGCAATCCTTTCCCGTCATATGGATTACTCACCGATATCACTTTAAGTCCGGGAATATTCGCATACATAGATTCAAAGGCTGTGGAATGCTGGGCACCCAATTGACCTGCACTGCCATTAGGCCCGCGGAAAACTATGGGGCATCCCACCTGGCCACCACTCATTGCAAGCATTTTAGAAGCTGTATTTAGAATTTGGTCAATAGCAAGTGTAGCGAAATTCCATGTCATAAATTCAACGATCGGACGAAGGCCATTTTGAGCAGCACCAACCGCTATTGCAGTAAATCCAAGTTCAGTAATGGGTGTATCAATAACTCTTTTTTCACCAAATTCTTCAAGCATACCCTGGCTCACTTTATAAGCGCCATTGTACTCAGCAACTTCTTCTCCCATTAAAAAAATGTTCTCATCACGCCTCATTTCTTCACTCATTGCTTCCCGTAATGCTTCTCTGAATGCTATTTCTCTCATTTATAAAAAATTAAGGGGCAAAATTATCGGATACTGGCGATATGAGCAAAACTCATTACATGATATTTTTGTTTAAGGCATCAATGCAGAAAGCTTTTGGATTAGCTTTTCTCCAAAAATATTCTTGGCAATTATTTTGCCATCTTTATCTAGCAAAAGGTTTGAAGGTATCGCTTTAATACCATATAGATCTGATGTGGAATTTTCCCACCCTTTCAAATCGGAAACCTGGTCCCAATCCAAATGATCATCTTTTACAGCCTTTTCCCATTTTTCCTTTTTCGTATCGTATGAAACACCATATATAGTAAATCCTTTACCCTTAAACTTATTGTAAGCTGACACAATATTTGGATTTTCCCGACGGCATGGTCCGCACCAGCTTGCCCAAAAATCAACTAACACATAACGGCCCCTGAGTGAGGATAAACTGAGTTTTTTGCCATCTAAAGATACTTGAGAAATTTCAGGCGCTGTTTTCCCAATTGCAACAGTACCATAAACATCAATAAGCTTTTTTATTTCTATTCCCTTTTTTGATTTTTTAATTTCCGGCGCCAATAACTCGTATAAAGGTTCAACCTCATTTGAATCTGCATAATAGAGATAATTTTCGTAAATAGCGAGGGCACTCCGCTCTGAATGCGGAAATTCTTTCACAAATTGTGAAACAATCTTCCTTTTTTCATCGAGCACATTAAAATCAACGGCATCAAGACTATCCATAACCCTGGTATCTTTCGCCTTGAATGCCTGTTCGTAAAGTTTGCTGTTAGCATCTTCCCATCTGGTCACATATTTCATTCTGTATTGGAGCAGCTGGTCGTAATCATTAATGGTTGATCCTTTTATCTTCATCAACTTAAGGGAATCCCCCCTGCCTGAAACGCTTATTGATGCCGGCTCTATATAAAATGAAAAATAATCGTTTTGCCTGGTGGGCATTGTAAGGGTGGCAAAGGTTGGATTATTTATTAGACCCAAAAACCTGAAAGTTCCGTTCTCAATAATTGTGGAGTCCTTTAAAGTTTGATTAGGTTCATAGATATTTAAAAAAATGATGCCTTCTTTAATTTTTTCAAATTTTCCATTGATTGTATAGGTTGAATCCTGTGCATAATTATTACTAACACAAAAAAGGGGAAATGCCAGGATAATTCCGGATATTTTCATAATTATTTTTTAAGCTAATCTAAGATTAATCTAAAAAAGCTTTCTATTGATAAATAAGAAATGGATTATTACTAACAAAGTTCTAATACCATGGCGCTTGCCCCGCCTCCACCATTGCAAATCCCGGCTGCACCGATTTTTCCTTTATTCTGCCTGAGTACGTTAATAAGTGTAACAATTATGCGGGCCCCGCTGCATCCCAATGGATGACCGAGCGAAACCGCTCCACCATTCACATTAACCTTTCCAGGATCAAGATTCATTTTTTGGGTATTCACAATTCCCACCACGCTGAAAGCTTCATTCAGCTCAAAATAATCTACCTGTTCTAATCTAATCCCCGCTTTGAGAAGCGCCTTCGGCAGGGCAAGTGAGGGAGTAGTGGTAAACCATTCAGGTGCCTGTTCGGCATCGGCATACCCTATAATTTTGGCGATAGGCTTTACACCCAATTCATCCGCTTTTGCTTTACTCATAAGTACTAGTGCAGCAGCTCCATCATTGATGGTGCTTGCATTGGCTGCAGTCACACTCCCACCCTTCTCGAACGGTGATTTCAATTCTGGTACTTTATCAAATTTTACGTTGAAGGGCTCTTCATCATTAAGCATGACTATCGGAGCCCCTTTGCGCTGCGGAATTTCTACACCTGCAATTTCCTCTTTAAACTTTTCCTTCTTTATTGCTTCCTGGCTCCTTCTATAACTTTCAATAGCAAATTCATCTTGTTGTTCTCTGGAGATGTTACATTCCTTTGCACACAATTCTGCAGCATTTCCCATGGCATAATCATTATAAACATCTGTCAGCCCATCTTTTGCCATGCCGTCAATCAGAGGTGTATTACCGTACTTATTTCCCCATCGAATTGCCGGGGCATAAAATGGAACGCTGCTCATATTTTCCATGCCACCCGCAACAACCACATCCGCATCACCTAATAAAATACTTTGTGCAGCATTCATAATCGCTTTCATTCCGCTTGCACAAACTTTATTTATTGTAGTGCAACATACATTTTCCGGCAATCCTGCAAAAATAGCTGCCTGCCGCGCAGGAGCCTGTCCCAGATTTGCCTGCAAAACACAACCCATGTACACTTCTTTTACAGCGGCTGGATTGATTCCAGCCTTTTCCACTGCTGCTTTAATAGCAATGGCGCCTAATTTAGTTGCAGGAATATCTTTTAAGCTTCCGCCAAAACTCCCGATGGGCGTTCTGACTGCCGAAACGATGAAAACTTCTTTTGATTCCATACTGAAATTTTATTTAACAAAGATAATGAAGACAAAACTCTTAGATAATATCTTCAATACACAATCTTCAAGTTAAATAAAAGCATCTACATTTAACCTTTCTCCTTAATTGGTTATTAATGAGCATTCAAGAAAGTGCGTTGCCCATCCAATTTTATTACAGCTTGGTATAAATTGAAAGGAAATCTTTCGTAATCATTTTATGAACCAATTCATTAACATTCAGGCTCAAATGAACCAAAATGGATTCTTGTTTTCCACCATCAAATCCAATTCCATATATGTAGTATCTCTTCCCTTATTTTAAAAACTTAATTTTATTATTTCATAAATTGATTGATTTTAATTTATTTTACCGAATAGATTAAGACCTAAACTATAATCAAAATGGCAACCATCTCAACAAAAAAATATACCATAATTATGATCGTTACCGCCATAATTTTGATCCTGATTTCTATGATTTCACTTCGTGCGAGGTTCTGAATATCGCTTTTGATATTCCACCAAATTCCTGGCTCATTGAATGTGAAGTCAGCGTAGCTTCAATTTATTTTTTCTTCATCAAAAATTTCCTGAATTAATTTTGTTTAGTTTTATTTTTGAAGAGAATGATACCGCAGGAAACCATACAGCAGATTGTCAGCAGAATTGATATAATTGAAATCATCAGTTCATTCGTTAAGCTCAAAAAGAGAGGTGTCAATTATATCGGGCTTTGTCCGTTTCATAATGAGAAAACGCCTTCCTTTACTGTATCTCCTTCCAAAGAAATATACAAATGCTTCGGCTGTGGCCGAAGTGGCAATTCCATTAGCTTTTTAATGGAGCATGAAAAATACAGCTATGTTGAGGCTTTAAAATGGCTCGCTGCGAAATATAATGTAGCTATAGAAGAAACAGAAACTTCGCCTGAATTCAAAGAGCTTCAGCTGGTTGCAGACAGCCTTTACATCATCAATAAATTTGCTCAAAATTTTTTCAGTGAAAAACTGTTGAACACTGAAGAAGGTAATAATGTGGGTTTGAGCTATCTTAAAGAAAGAGGCTTCAGGGTGGAGATTATAAAAAAATTCGAGTTAGGCTACAATCCCGAATCAAGAGATTCATTTGCTAAAGCTGCCACTGCATCCCAGTTCAATAAAGAGCTTCTTCAGAAAGCCGGATTGGTAGTTCAAAGGGAAAATGGTTTGCAAGATAATTATCGCGGCAGGATCATTTTCCCCATTCATAACCAAACAGGGAAAATTGCAGGCTTCGGCGCCAGGCTTATCCGCAATAATGATAAAGCACCAAAATATATTAATACACCGGAAAATGAGATCTATGTAAAGAGTAAAATTCTTTATGGATCTTATTTTGCCAGGCAGGCTATAGACAAGGCTAATGAATGCCTTTTGGTGGAAGGATATACCGATGTGCTGGCGCTGCACCAGGCTGGTATTGAAAATGTAGTGGCCAGCGGCGGCACTTCTCTAACTCCGGATCAGCTCAGGCTTATAAAAAAGTACACACAAAACCTTACTATATTATATGATGGTGATAATGCAGGAATAAAGGCAGCCTTGCGCGGACTTGATCTTGCGCTCGAAGAAGGCCTGGATGTTAAACTTGCATTATTGCCCAACCAGGAAGATCCGGACAGTTACATCAATAAATACGGAGTAGCATCTTTCACCAGCTTCATCAGGGAAAATAAGAAAGATTTCATTTTGTTTCAGCTTGAGCATTTAATGCAGGAAGCCGGTGAAGATACTAATAAACGGTCACGTGCTATAAACCTTGTTGCCGAAACCATTTCAAGAATAAACAAAGCTGAAGATTTTTCGAAGCAGCAAGATTATATCCATAAAACCGCGGAATTCTTAAAAGTTGATGAGACGGGATTGCATGCACTGGTAAATAAATACATCAGGGAAAAACTTTCCAAAGACGAAAAGCGATTTCTCAACAGCGAAAGAATTTTCCAGGAACCCGGGCTTGAAATGGGTGAATTAAGTGGTGCCGATACCGACGCATTAGAATTATTAAGTAAAGATGAGCTCAATGAAAGAGCCGTTGTAAGGTGCCTTTTGGAATTTGGGCTTAAAGAATGGGAGCCGGGCCAAACAGTTGCAGAATATTTACTCGATGAATGGTTAGATGAAAAGTTGATTACAAATGCCCCCCTGCTAAAAATTGTGAATATATATGCAACCTGGTATAAGCAAAAACTTGAACCCACGCCAAAAAATTTCCTGTACAGCGATGATCTTGAAATGAGCAGGGTGGTGGTTTCCCTCATTGAATTTCCATACGAAATAAGCGCTAACTGGCTCAATATTTACGAAGTGCCAGTACCAACAAGGGAAGATAATTTCAAACAAGAAATTGTTTCAACGCTTAATTATCTTGAACTAAAAAAAATCAGGAAACTCATTTCAGTTAATCAAAAAGAATTGGAGTCAAGCACTTCACCGGAAAGGCAAATTCTTCTGTTACAGACACATGTAAAGCTGAAAGATTTAGAAAATCAAATTACCAAAGAAATCGGGGCAGTAATATTGAAGTAAAAGCTAATCGGGCTTTTTTATTCTTAATTAGAAAACCACCTGCTTTGCAGGTGGTTATGTTATATTTTGTTTTACATTATTTTTGTTAAAGTGATTAAGTCTTA
>OBLU010002672.1_pt1 | contig 16291 bp, 11 predicted proteins | sample 1518681 | NCBI WGS metagenome assembly OBLU01 (sample SAMEA3539304, study PRJEB22396) | soil metagenome | biome: tundra; feature: field; material: soil | place: USA | collected 2010-05 | depth 0.15 m | reverse complement strand
CGCGAAACTGGTGAAACCACAACCGATTGGGGTTGGTGGCGTCAAGTAAATAGCTGGATTGTTGAAACAACAAGGCCGATCAAAGCGCAAGCACCTGAACCAAGTCGCGCACTTGCGCACTCCGGTAGTCTGGAAGAGATGCCGCCGATTCTCAATGCTCAATCCGTGACCAAGCAGTTTGGGGCCAACCCTTTATTTCGCAATATTTCACTAACTGTCGAAGACGGCGACCGGATCGGCCTGATCGGTCCCAATGGAGCCGGCAAATCGACCTTGCTGGCCGTTCTGGCGGGGCAGGTCGAGCCCGATTCGGGCGAGCTGGCGGTGCGTAAGCGAGCACGAGCGGCCTATGTTCCGCAGGATTCGCGCTTCGCACCTGGACTCTCGATTCGCCAGGTGCTGGAACAGGCGATGGCTGCAGTGCATGTAAATGAGGCGGAGCGCGAAGGACGCCTTCGCGAGTTGGCCGGACGCACTGGATTTTCAGACCTAGATGCGGAAGCGGCATCGCTTTCGGGCGGCTGGCGCAAGCGGTTGGCAATTGCCGAGGCGCTGGTGGGCGAACCCGAAGTGATGTTGCTGGACGAGCCCACCAATCACCTCGACCTGGCAGGAATTGAGTGGCTGGAAGGCCTGTTGACCTCGTCGTCGTTTGCTGCGGTGACCGTAAGTCACGACCGATATTTTCTCGAATCGACATCGAGCCAAATTGTAGAGTTGAACCGCATTTATGCGGATGGCCTTTTGCGAGTCAAGGGGAATTTCAGCCGGTTTCTGGAGGAGAAGCAGGCTTATCTCGAATCGCAGAGCCGTCAACAGGAAAGCTTGCGCAATCGCGTTCGCACCGAAATTGAATGGCTGCGGAGAGGGCCCAAGGCGCGCACCACGAAATCGAAGGCACGCATTGATACAGCGAATGCCATGATTGGCCAGTTACAGCAAATGGATGCGCGCACGGCAACAAGTTCGGCGGGCATTGATTTCGAGGCCAGCCAGCGTAAGACCAAGCGGCTGGTTGAGTTCGACGGAGTGGCCTGCGACATCGGCGGCAAGCGACTTTTCAATAACCTCAATTTCATTTTGACGGCGGGAATGAAGGTAGGCCTGGTGGGCCCGAACGGTAGCGGCAAGACAACCCTGCTGCGTTTGTTGCGAGGCGAGGTGGAAACTGCGGAGGGAACGATCCGACGTGCCGAGGCTCTGCGGCTGGTGTATTTCAGCCAGATGCGCGAACTGGACGAGAGCCTCACCTTGCGGCGTGCGCTTGCTCCGGAGGGGGACGCCGTGATTCATCAAGGCCGCACTGTGCATGTGGCGAGTTGGGCCGCGCGCTTTCTGTTTACAGGGGAGCAGTTGAACCAGCCGGTGCGCAATTTGAGCGGAGGCGAGCGAGCGCGAGTGCTGATTGCGCGCCTGATGCTGGAGCCTGCAGATGTGCTCCTGCTGGATGAGCCGACTAATGATCTTGATATTCCGACGCTCGAGATATTGGAAGAGAACCTACTTGACTTTCCCGGAGCATTGGTACTGGTTACTCATGATCGTTACCTCCTGAATCGCGTGGCATCGATCGTGTTGGGACTGGATGGGCGCGGCGCGATTGGTCAGTTTGCAGATTTCGGGCAATGGGAAACGTGGATGGAGGAGCAGGAAGAAGCGGCTCAGAACAAGGAAAATACGGCAAATTCCGCTAAAAATGGAGCGTCCGAGGCACGGATAACGTCTGTATCGAGTACGAAGAAAAAACTGTCCTACTTAGAGGCTCGGGAGTTTGCGGTCATCGAGCAGCGGGTAGAAGTCTCGGATGCGCGACTGGCTGCGGCTCGCGGGAAGATCGAAGACTCTCAAGTAGTCATCGATGCAACTGCATTGCAGCAAGCGCTGGCGGAGCTGGACGAAGCGCAGCATGAGAATGATGCCCTGTACGCACGATGGGCAGAGTTAACAGAAAAGGCCGGATAGTGGTTTCTCGCGTGATACGCGATGAATATTTCGACTAAGTGGCCGCGACACGAGAGAATAGAAAGAGCGGCCACTGCCGCGCCGACTAATCCATGCAAAATGCAGTGAAAGTACTGATCGTAGAAGACGAGCCCCATGCGCTTATGGGATTGGCCGAGCTGATTTCCGGCTGGGGATATCGCACTGAAACTGCGCGAGACGGTGTCGAGGGCTGGGAAAAGATTTTGTCGTGGGACCCGGCGATTGTCGTAACCGACTTGAAGATGCCGCGGCTGGATGGCATCGGCCTTCTTGCGAAGCTCGCTGAAGAGGGTGCATCGTTCAGCTCAAACATCGCGGTCGTGGTGCTGACGGCACAGGGTTCGATTCAAACGGCCGTGGACGCCATGAAGCTGGGCGCCTACGACTTCCTTCTCAAGCCGGTGGATGCAACGCGGCTGCGCACCATTCTTGGCAACGCGACTCGACAACGCGAAACCAATATTGAACTTGAGGTAGCGCGGCGCCGGCTGCGCGAGACCGGCGTGCTCGGAGCGATGGTGGGCAATTCAAAAGCCATGCGCGAAATCTTTGGTCTCATTGAGCAGATTGCGCCTTCTAATGTATCCGTCTTGATTACCGGCGAAAGTGGAACGGGCAAAGAACTTGTCGCGCGCACCCTGCATGATCTGAGCCCTCGCAAGCCGCGACCTTTTGTTGCCGTGAACTGTGCGGCGATTCCAGAGACTCTGATTGAGAGTGAGATTTTTGGACACGAACGAGGCGCATTTACGGGTGCGGTGGACCGGCGCATCGGGTGTTTCGAACTTGCAACGGGCGGCACGCTGCTGCTGGACGAATTGGCCGAAATGCCCGTCGGCACGCAGGCCAAGCTATTGCGAGTGCTTGAAGAGCACAAACTGCGAAGGCTCGGTGCGCGCACTGAAGTGGAAGTCGATGTGCGTGTGCTGGCGGCAACTAATCGCGATCCGGAAGATGCGATTGCACAGGGCAGCTTGCGCACCGACTTACTGTATCGACTGAATGTGTTTCACATTCACATGCCGCCGCTGCGCACGCATATTGAAGATCTGCCGGCAATGGCCGAGGCGATGCTCACGGAGATGAATACCAAGCACGGCCGCCGCGTTTCTGGCGTTGCTCCTTCAATTCTCGACCGGATGATGGCGTTTCACTGGCCGGGCAATGCTCGTGAGTTGCGAAACACGATTGAACGCGCGGTGATTCTGTGCCCTGATGGCGCACCCCTCGATGCAGGACACCTACCTCCGGGCTTCGGGAAAACAACGACGCCGACTTCTCACACCAATGATTCAAGCGTAGTGCCGGTACGGGTAGGAACGACGGTGGACGAAGCGGAACGAATGCTGATTGTGCGCACTCTTGAAGCGACAGGACAGAACAAGACGCGGGCTGCGGAGATTCTGGGGGTAAGCCTGAAGACCTTGCACAACAAACTTAAAGAATATGGTCAGATGAGAGAACAGCAATCCGTCTGAAGGCGTGAGCCATGCTGCTAAAGACAAAACTTGTGGTGGCCATCACGGTCCTGGTTCTTGCGATTTCGGGATTGCTGTCGCTCGTATATGTGGGGCAGCTGCTGCATGCTGCCGTGCAGCAGTCCTATGACACCAATCGCATGGTGGCGAACGAAGTGAAATTCGCCTTGCAGAATGCCTTGGAAGCCGGGCTTAAGGACCGTAAAGTCGATCCCAATCATCCGGAGCAATTGCGGGATTTGCAAGCCGAAGTCGTGCGCACCAACAAGGCGCTCCAGGCCGTGGTCGAGTCAGTCAATCGCTATTCGCTGACCGTTTACGACGTCAATATCGGTGACACTGCGTCGAGAGTTCTGCTGAGCACCAATCCGGATAACCAGGAAAAGCCGCTTCCTATCCGCTCGGACTATCACCAGCTGCTGACGGCAAATCCCATCGAACTGATGTCGAAGGTTTTTGGCCCCCCTAAAGTGTTTGACGTGGTGGTACCACTGGAGCGCAACGGCGAGCCCTTTGCCACCGTGCATGTTGGCGTGCGCACAACTCTTCTGCGCGCGGTCTATGCCCCATGGATCGGGGAAGCGATCACCCTGATGGGTTTCGCGCTGGGAACGGCGCTGGTGGTGGCACTGCTGCTGAGCAACCTGGCATTGAGACCTCTGGAAGAGATCAGCATGCAGTTAGACTACTGGACTGCGGCCGATCTTACCGCAGGCGAGGACGAGCGGCAGCCTCGCCAAGATACGGCGGCGCGGGTTTCAACGAAGATCGAACAGATAGGTCAGCGCATGCGCAATGTGGAAGAAGTTTTTTCCGCATTGAAGGACAATCTGGACCACATTCTGGGAAACCTGCAAGACGGAATTTTGCTGTTTACCAAGGACGGTCGAGCGGTATTGGTATCAGAGGCGGCGCGCCGGTTATTACAGGTTGAGAGGAATCGCGTTCTCGGCTTGCAGGCCGGAGAGATATTCGACGCATCGACTGTGTTGGGCAGCACGTTGCGTGAGGCATTCGAGGGCCGCGTGTCGCTGCACAAGCAGGAGATTCGCACTGAAGCGGGGAGAAGAATCCAGGCGTCAGTCGATTTTATCCACGATGACACGACCCGGCAGGGGTTAGGTGCTTTGGTCACGCTGCGCGATTTGGAATCGATGGAGGAGATCGAGTCGGAACTTGAGCTTTCGCGGCGCATGGCGGCCATCGGCAGGCTGACTTCTGGCGTGGCTCATGAGGTCAAAAACCCAATCAATGCCATCGTGGTCCACCTAGAGTTACTAAAGACTAAATTGGGAAGCGCAAGCGCCTCCGCGGTTCGGCACCTCGAGGTGATCGACGCTGAGATACACCGGCTGGACAGGGTGGTCCAGACACTGGTGGACTTCTCGCGACCAGTTGAGCTTCAGCTTCGGGAGCAAGACCTAAGGCTGGTGATCGGCGATGTGCTGGCCTTGGCTACCGAAGAGCTGTCGACGCGTAACGTTCGAATGGTCAGTAACTTGCCGGCCAAACCGCTCATGGCAAACGTGGACGCGGATCTGCTAAAGCAAGCAATGCTGAATGTGATTCAAAATGGCGCGCAGGCTATGCCGGACGGTGGAACGCTAGATGTCTCGATCGATGTGGAGCGCAAAACTGCCGTGGTGCGCATCGCGGATGAGGGCACGGGGATACCCGAGGAAATCCGGGAAAAGATTTTCGACCTCTATTTCACGACCAAAAGCGAGGGCAGCGGCATCGGTTTGGCGATGACATATCGAATACTTCAGTTGCATCATGGTGGAGTGGAAGTACAATCGAGGTTAGACCGTGGAACAGAATTCAGGCTGCTCATTCCGCTGGCCGCAACTGATTGGGGACGCCGGTATCCTCTGCCGGTGAATGTTGAAGAAAAGAAAGGGTTAGTGGGATGAAGTTGTCTGCGAGGAGGATCGCGTGGCTATTGCCATTGCTGCTGACGTCCTGCGCCCACAAGGTTCCCCAACAGCAGACACAGCCGCAGGTCCTGTCGCCTCCAATCGAGGACGCACCGCCGCAAAAACCTGACAACGCCCCAGCGAATCTGCCGGCGCCGATCGTTATCATCCCACCGACTCCTTCGCCGACGGTGACTAACACGCCGCCGCCCCCCCCGCCGTCTCCTAAACATAAGAAATCAAACAATAAGACGACACAGGCAGCGGCACCTGCCCCGCCACCTGCGACGCAGCAGGCATCAAATGCTGCACCTGAGGAAAGTGCCGCCGGCCATTTGTCTTCAGAGGACGCTCCGGATCAACACAAACAGACGGGCGACGCCATTGCCGATATAGAGCATGGAGTGAACGGGATCACGCGCAAGCTTAGCGATCAGGAACAGAAGACTTCAGCGCAGATTCGCGAGTTTTTAAAACAGGCGAGGACAGCGCTAGCTTCAGGCGATGTAGATGGGGCGCATACCCTGACAATCAAGGCCAAGGTTCTGCTGGACGAATTGAATCAGTAAAGCGGCCAACAGGATAGAGACAGCCTATGGCTGATCGACAGCCCTGCAATTCCGTTTAGCGCTCGCCCCAGCTCAATTTATTTCTCAGGGCCTCAAAGAAGCCGCCTTCGGTGAGCCGGACCAGGTTCACGGTGTGCTTGGAGCGCTGGCAGCGAATCTCGTCTCCCACATTCAATTCAACGGCCCTCTGGCCATCGACGGTGAGCAAAGCGAGGTTAGGTATACCCGCGACACGAACGGTGAGCGATGCATCGCCGCGCACAACAATAGGGCGCAGGGTGAGGAGGTGGGGACAAATGGGCGTGACCACCATAGCGTCAACATCCGGCGTCAGGATAGGGCCATTGGCGGCCAGGTTGTAGGCGGTGGACCCAGTGGGGGTCGAAACGATGACGCCGTCGGCTCGAAAACGAGCTACCGTCTTCCCATCGAGTTCGACCTCAAAGTCCCCCATGCGCGCGATGTCGCCCTTGGTGACGACGATGTCGTTCAGGGCCTCGAAGCTGGAGTGGAGGGCACCCTGGCGCCACAGTTCCGCATGCAGCATGGCTCGGGGATCGAGCAGATGGCAGTCGTGGCACCAGCCATCGAGTGTGGCGTAAAGATCGCCGAGGCGGACCTCGGTGAGAAAGCCAAGGTAGCCGAGGTTGACGCTGAGGATGGGTGTTCCCTTCTCCGCAAATATGCGGCCTACGGAGAGCAGGGTGCCATCGCCCCCGAGCACGATGATCAGCTCGGGAGAATAGAGCGGCATGTCGGTTCGATCCACGGCCTCAGCCGCCGCCGTGTAGATAGCGCCTTCGCGATCGAGAAGGGGCTCGTAGCCACGGTCACGCAGCCACCCAATCAGCTCCGGTACAAGCTTTGTGAGCTCTTCTTTCTGCGGCTTGCAAACGATGGCGACTCGAACCATGCGGTCTCAGTGTAACGGATGAATGTCGTTCACCGGTTCAAAGACACCGGCAGGATCGGGACGGTGTCGAAATCTCACGATCGAGATTTGTGTATGTGGAGATGAATTGATCTGAAAGATCAGGCTTCAACTGAGGGGACCGGAGCTTTCGCATAGAGCAGAAATTCGCGATTCCCCTCTGCGCCGGTGATGGGCGAAGAGATCACCTCGACGACTGTCCAGCCGAGGGAGCGAACGCAATCGCTCACCTTGTCGATCGCGAGTTGATGAGCTTCAGGATCGCGAACGATGCCGCCCTTGCCGACGTTTCCTCGCCCTGCTTCAAATTGCGGTTTGATGAGCACCACGGTTTCTGTGAGGGCGGGAGCGGCGGAGAGAACCGGGCCGATGAGCAAGGTGGCGGATATGAAAGAGACATCCATGACGAGCAGAGTCAGGTCAGGAAAATCCGCTTCGGCAGCTAATGCCAGCGGCGCCAGGAAGCGAGCATTGGTTCGCTCGAGCAAGCGTACCCGCGGATCGATGCGAAGCTTCATGGCGATTTGGCCAAAACCGGTGTCGACGGCGGTTACGTGAGCAGCGCCAGCTTGCAAGAGGCAGTCGGTAAATCCGCCAGTGGACGCACCAACGTCGAGGCAGGCACGTCCAGACACTTCGATCTTCCAATGGTCGAGGGCACCGGCGAGTTTGAGACCGCCGCGACTGACGAAGGGCAGATCTTCACCGAGAAGACGAATTGGCGCATCGGAGGGGACCGTCGCACCTGGTTTGTCGATCTTTTGTTCCTTGACCAGCACGCGGCCCGCGAGGATGAGAGCCCTGGCGCGCTCACGACTGGCGACAAGGCCGCGCTCGACGAGAAGGATGTCGATGCGCGTCTTGTCGAGGGCCGTCATCTTGGTCGGATCTTCCTGCGGAATCGAAAAATTATCGTGGCATGGTGCTTTGGCGTTAAATGCTGACCGGGTGGGGTTCTTAGCTGTCGCCAAGAGATAAGGGGTCATTTCTGCAATGAGAAATGACCCCCTTCGCAAATTCCGTACATGGACTCGGCTTACGGCAATGTGCGGCAGTTGGCCAGTGTATACCCAGCACCATAGGTCGTCGTCATGAGTGCAGGCGGAAGGTAGCACGGTTGACCATAACCTGGCTGGCGACTGACGTTATTGGCATTGCCGCTGACGGCGTTCTGTGTGCTTACGCGGGCGTCGACGATGTTTCCCTCGACAAGGACAGTGGTATCCACGATGTCCTGATCGGTGCGCAGGATAGTGAGATACGGACTATCCGGCGATGCCACGTAGACCTTGCCGTAGAGCGAGTTCTGCGTGGACAGAATGGTGCGCGGATGCCCGATGATGGGCAACGTCTTTTCAACCGAATGGCTGGTCAGGTTGACTATGGTCACGGTGCTGTCGTTTTGATTGGCGGTATAGGCGCGGCTGCCGTCGTAGAGCGCTGTCACGCCTGCCGGATTGGCGCCTACAGGGATCGTAAAGGTGGTGCCGAAGGTCTGGCTGTCGTTGCCGAACTCGTCGAGCGAAACATCGATGACACTGATGGTTCCGCCATCATAATCGGCCACGATTAACTGGCTGGTCGCGACATTGAATTCAGCGTAGACCGGGCCCGCAGTGGCGGCCATGCCGGTAGTGCCGTTGATCGGCGTAACGCCCGTGGCCGTAACAGCCGTGGTCGAGAGCGGCAGAGTCGGATGGCATGTCACTGTCTGACCGTTCTGATTCAGAAACGGAGTACAGGCGTCGAGAGTGTTGTTCTGGCTATTGATAACGGTGATGGTGTCGTCGCCGCGATTCATGACGAAGAGGCGGCGAGCATCCGGAGATTGCACCGCAAAAACAGGGCAGTGGCCCAAGGGGATTCGTGCAGAAACTGTGTAGCTGGTGGTTTCAATCGCGTCCGCTTCACCAAGAGGGCCGGTAGTCGGCGAGATATTGCAGTCGACCCCGGTCGCGACGCTGCCCTGCGTGATGGCGTAGTTGCGTTCACCGATAAGCGAGGGCCCCACGATGGTGATGGGCGTAGGCGCGACCGGCACAGAAAGCTTGAAGGTCTGCGGTGAGCCGGTCAACACATCGGCGACGTTGCCGTTGAGGTCAGACGCCCAAAGTCCCGCGGAAGGCGAAAATAATGCCACTGGTTGGGCTGCAGTCGGCAGGGTGGTGAACGTAACGTTCTTGGCCTGTAGAGTGCTGGCGACTGGGAAGTTGGTCAGGGTCCCATCGCTGTTTGCCGTGTAACCAGACGTGCCGGATTCATCCAAAGTGAAATTCGTAGGGCCGGGACCAATGGCGGCCTGGGCCACGATGGTATCGCCGGAATAATCGATGATGGTGGCGATGCCTGCGGACGTGGGTGAGGGCGCGGAAACCACCGCCACCAGCGAGTTAGGCTGGGCAGCCGGACCGCTGGGGTTGATCGGCGTCACCACGGGTCTGTATCCGGCGCCACAACCGGCAATCACGATGGCAGTCCCAAGGACCGCGCCCGCCTGAACCAACCGCACGCGCGCCTGGCCTAAAGACATGGAAAAAAGACTCATTCAGTTCGTTCCTGCTTACTTCGTGATTGTAAATCAGAGCACCGGGAGACCAAGACGGCTCGACCTCTTCGACCGCGACCGCACGTCAGCCCAGATTTTCTGAGAACAGCGCTTACGTTTGGACGTAGGAGAACCGGTTCGGTGTGGAAGTGAAAACCAAGGCGTGGTTATTGACGAGCTTCGAAGTGGTTCGGGCCAATTTGGACCACTGATCCTGGGTAGCCGACCGTCGAAGCACAGAATCGCGGAATGGAATCGGTTTTGCGGATCCCCACCCCTTTCGCTACGAGACTGCAAAAAGGGGTGGGGTAACCGTGGTCGTGGTTCGAGGGCAGCCTGGCGTAACTGAATTCGAACGGGGAATTCAGCGGCCGACGACATCGACGATGGCACTGTCGGGTCCTGTCCAGGCTTGCGCCCCCTCGTGCGTGAGCTTCTTCTGAGCGTCGTCCCAATGCAGGTGCGTCACTGAGCCTGCGCCCTTCTCATAGGCGTAGGTGGTGCCATCATCGGAGAACAGCGTAAAGTCCCCATCGGCCCCGGGGTAGACGCGCAGCTTGGCAATTCCCTGCAACTGGCGCGTGTTCTCAATTGGAGTTCCGACAGGGACAACCGAACCTGCGCGGACGAACACCGGGATGGTATCGATGGGCGCATCGGCCGTGATGGTCTGGCCTCCTTTCAAACGCTCATTGGTCCAGTAGTTGTACCAGTCTGTCCCGGCGGGTAGATAGACTTTGCGGCTAGTTGCTCCCTGATCGGAGATCGGTGCGACCAGGAAAGCGGGGCCAAGCATGTATTCATCGCGCAGATCGACGACTTGAGGGTCGTCGGGGAAATCGAGTGGTAGCGCACGCAGGAAGGGTGCTCCGGTCTGCCAGGTCTTGTAGGCGAGCGAGTAGATGTACGGGATCAGTTCGTAGCGCAGGCGCAAATACTTCTCGAGGATCGGTTCAGCCTGTTTGCCGTAAGACCAGACTTCGTTGTAGGTCCGGCTGCCGTGGCTCCGCATGATGGGCAAAAACGTTGCGTACTGAAACCACCGTGTGTAGAGCTCGGGATAGTCGTCATAGTTGCCTACGGTGCCGCGGGCATCGGAAGGATCGAGCAACGGCGGATGGGCGGGGTGGTGCTGGCGGGGCAAGTATTGCCAACCGCCCGTGTCGTTGGACCAATACGTCATTCCGGAGGCGGCGAAGTCGAGGCCCGTCGGAATTTGGCGCTTGAGAGTGTCCCATGTGGGGTTAATGTCGGAGGACCAGAAGATGTTTCCGTTGGCCTGGGCTCCGAGATAGGCATCGCGCGAGAGGATCAGGGCGCGACGACCGGGCTCATCCTTGCGAATGCCGTTGGCGAGGGCCGCGGTGTGAAACAGCGGATAGACGTTGAAGAACTCTGTTCCCGGCCCTACGTGGAAGTAAGCGCCGTTTGGAGGCAGATCGGGCTCGGTCTCGTCAGCCCAGAGCGAGTCAAAGCCCAGGCTCACAATGTTGTCGCGCACCGTCTTCCAATACCATGCGGCTGCGTCGGGATTAGTGGTGTCGATATCGGCTCCGGCATGATCGTAGGGCAGTCCGTCTTCAGGCGTGCCGTCGGCCAGATGCAGGAACCATCCGTTGCGATGGATTCCCGAATAGAAGCGGTCTTCGGGAACGAAGCGCGGCCAAACGCTGATCATGGTTTGAAAACCCATGTCGTGGAGTTGCCTGTTCATAGCAACAGGATCAGGCCAGAATTTGGGGTCCATATCCATTTGCCCCATTTTTGTGTAGTAGAACCAGTCCACGACGAGCACGTCGATGGGTAGATGCCGTTCGCGATATCCCTTGGCAACGGCTAAAAGCTCTTCCTGGGTGGAGTAGCGCTGCTTGCACTGGATATAGCCGAAAGCCGCCTTAGGAAGCATTGCGGTAGGTCCGGTAAGAAGACGGTATCCGGCGTAAATTTGATCCACATTTGAGCCGGCGATCACAAAAAACGAAACGCGATTTCCGGACTCGGACCACCAGCGCGTCTCTTCATTGAAGCCGGGCTCGATTGTGGTTTTAGACGGGTTATCCCAAACCAGGCCGTAGCCCTTGTTGGTCACGAGAAACGGGACGCACACGCTGGCGCCGGCGGGCGCGTTGTAGTCGTGCCAGCAGCGGACGGGATGGCCGCGATGGTCGAGGAAGCCTTCCTGATTCTGGCCAAGTCCGTAGTAGTGTTCGTCGTCAGGAGACGCAAAGGAGGCGCCCACTACGTACGACGGTGGATCGGTGGGGCGACGATCGAGGGCCAGGTCGGCGGTTCCATCTTTGTGGTTGTAATCAGCTTGTTGCCAGCCGTTCATCTCAAGGATCGTTTTGCCATCCGGAGTTTTGAAAATAATGTTGGCCCACGGCGCAGAGCCCGTGAAGTATTTACCGATGTCGGATGATGGTGCGTGGGTCCCGGGAGGAGCGGGATGGGGTCGATGGACGGTGACAACCATGCGATCGGAGCGATAGACATCTTCAATATCGGACTGGTTTGCGGTCCATCCCGCAGCGTCGGGTTTGGCAACGAAGCCGTAACCGGGTGCAGCTTTCGCTGGCTCTGCCTGCTTGCTGATAGTCACGCGCAAGATGTTCGGCGCATAGGGTTCCAGCACGATGGTTTCGTTCTCGCCATTGAGTTCGAGACGATGACTTGAATTTTGGGCAAGAAGATCGCCTGAACAAAACGCCAATCCAGAAAGAAGGACTACGAGGGACGAATACCGTTTCATGCATGACTCCGTTGAAGGCCGCGGATGAGTTGAAAATGGCTGCGCAGGTGAGTGTAAACCGATTCACCTCAAGTTTCCCAATCGCAGATTCTGGTAGTCGAACGGTTGCCGGATACGATGGGAACGTGGAACAAGAGCGGTTACAGGGTGAGTCGAAGCTGGTGTTGCTGCTGGTGCTGCCGTATACGGCCGCGAGCGTCGTATTTCAAACAAGAAACTGGGCGATGGCGGCCTCGTCCGTAGCTATTTGGGCAGTCGGATTGAGCCTGTTGCTGGGGCTCGTAGCTTGGAAGATGCGGTCCGCCACGCCTGCGGCTGCGCTGACGGGCGCGGTAATCAATGCCAGCTTGATGTTTTCCACGTTTGTCTACCCCTACAAACCGTGGGAGACGGCGATGATTGCGGTATTGGCCGTGATGGTGCTGACCGCGCTCGCCACAAAATATGGCCGACGCCGAAAGGAACATTTGGGCACGGCTGAGAAGCGGCATGGACGCGCTGCAGCGCAAGTGGCCGCCAACCTGGGCATGGCAGCCCTTGTGTCCGATCCCGCCGTTCATTCCTGGATGCTGGAGACAGTTCACGCACATGGCAATGGTGTCGGGTTCTTCGCGGTTGGGCTGGCTGCGCTGGTTGAGGCCGCCGCCGACACGGTCTCTTCCGAGGTGGGCCAGGTCTTGGGCGGACGACCGATCATGATTACGACTTTGCGCCGGATCGAGCCGGGAATGGATGGCGCAATTTCGCTCGCCGGAACGTTGGCTGGCTTTGTCGCGGGTGGAGTCGTGGCCGTAACGGGGTCACTGGCGCTGCATGGCGGGGCAAGGATGTTCGTCGTGAGCTGGGCTGGAGGCGTGTTCGGATTGTTCTTCGACAGCTTGCTGGGAGCGACGCTGGAGCGCAGTGGATGGTTGAACAACGACGCTGTGAATTTTCTATCTACGGCGAGCGCGGCGGGATTTTCACTTGGGTTGCTGGCCATGTTTCCGCGGCTGGGCGCAGTGTAGATGAGGATTCCCATCCTTTCGAGATGAGATCGCGAAAAGGATGGGGCACGGTGAGTTGGTAGTGAGTTGAAAGCCCACAAAAGCATAGCTGCTGATCGCGTGCTAGTTGCTCTATGCCGCCCGGGCGGATTAGCAGGTCCGCAACCATCTGTTTAGGTTAGCTTCATCTCGTCGGGATTCCAGTTGACGACGGAATTGCGCTCAATGCTGAGGTTGCTGAGCAATGCTGCACCTGCTGCGCGATAGCCAAAGACGGCATCTTCGATTACTGGCTGTCGGGAGCGAACAGAAGCAAAGAAGTTTTTGAAGTGGTCGTAGCTGTCGCTGTATCCCTTGGGCGCGACGAACTTCTCGGTTCCTCCGAGAGAGTTGTCTCCAGAGTGAGGCGGATATTTCTTATCGTAGGCCTCTTCGATTTGCTTTTGCATGGCCTCAGGGAAGGTGCTGACTGTGAGGCCAGGCGCCGATTCGCGAGGGACGCGGGTGACGGTGACGGAGTGGCCGTCAATTTCCATCGTGCCTTCGGATCCGGTGAAGATGAGGCCTTCACTTTCTTCCCCGCCATCGACAAAATTCACACGCAAACTTAAATTGAAGCCTTCGCGGTAATCGAACAATCCCAGCAGAACATCGGGAGCATCGCGGCCATCTTTCCAGTAGCGAATAGCGCCAGTGGCCATGGCGCGCGTGGGACCATGCGAGCCGGTGATGAAGTGGGTGCCGCTGAAGAGATGCACGAATAGATCGCCGGCCACACCGCTGCCGTAGGCTTTCCATTTGCGCCATTGGAAGAAGTGTTCCGCGTTGAACGGAATTTTAGGAGCGGTGCCGAGAAAGCGCGGCCAGTCGCAGGTTTCCGTTGAGGCGTCGGGCGGAACCGTGTAGTTCCACGCACCCATCGAGGAGTTGCGATCCCAGCGAGCAGTGACCATGTTGAGTTGGCCGATGGCCCCTGAAGCGAGCAGCTCTTTAGCCTTGATGTAAGTAAGTGAGCTAACGCGCTGACTTCCGATCTGGAGAATGCGTTTTGTCGATCGCGAAGTCTCGATCATCTCCGGACCGTCGGAATAGAGATGAATCATGGGCTTCTCGCAGTAGACGTCCTTCCCGGCCTTCATGGCGTCGACAGAGGCCTGCTTGTGCCAGTGGTCGGGCGTACCAATGATGACGGCGTCGATGTCTTTGCGCGCAAGAATTTCGTTATAGTCGCGAGTGGTGAAGATGTCATCGCCCCAAAGTTCTTTGCTGCGGGCAAGTCGGCCGTTATAGCAATCGGCCACTGCGACAAGCTTGACCCCTGGCACTTGGATGGCGGTCTTGGTGTCGCCGATTCCCTGGCCGCCCGCACCGATAAGCGCGATTTGAATATGATCATTGGCCGCAACCGGCTTCGGAGGCTCAGCTTGCTCTGCCGCAAGTAAATGCAAGCCCGGAATCAAAGTTGTAGCTGAAACGGCACCAGCAGCCCGAATAAAATTTCTGCGATTCAACACCAGCACTCAGCCCTCCGCAATCGTGAGAACAATTGCTGCAGACAACGATAGCAGGGGAAGCGCGGCGTGGGCTCGTCGTAGACCGATTCACGATGGCAGGGCCGGACTAACCAAGAGTGACTTGTAGGAGTTCACTCTAACACTGGATCAGCCATGGCCAAGATAGGACAATTGACCAGGTTGGTGTCGATTGTGGCGTATCTTGCGTTTCGACTTCATCTGACAACCATAGAAAACCACTTCAGCAGCGGATCGTCTTTCGCTTCTTTCCTACTTTGCCTGAGTCTTCAGCCTTTTGAATGTACTCTGCAGCGAGAGGAACTTTGCAGGCGGTCTCACCCATGTCGACCCTGACTGCACCAACCCTGCCGGCAATGGTTTTGGCATGCTCGTGAAGCGGCGCAACGTAGGTTCCGACGGCAATGATGAAGTTGTTCATCGTGTGGCGAACGCGATTGGGCGCCGTGTGGATCTCGCGAGCGATTTTGTCGAGGAGTTTCTTAATTTCCGGCAGGTCAAGAGACCCATCAGGGCTGGTGGCGACAAGTCCCGAATAGGTGCACCATCCGGTCGCAGCGACGTGTTCTTTTCGAGAGTCGATCCACTCGAGGGCCAGGGTTCGGGCTTGGGCATTCTCCACCGCCAGCCAGGGAATGGTGTACTCGGCAACCATCTGCAGGCCAGCTGCATTTTCGAGCCACAGGTTCAATTGTTTCGAGGTGACCTTCGACCCGTCGGCCACCATGCCAGCCAGGTACATGGCATCCAGGTTGCCGGAACTTAACAATTCGCAGGCGAGGGCTTGCTGCCCCTTGATCGTCTTGGCGATCAGCTTAAGGTCGGCAGTACTGACACCGAAGAGTCGGTCGGCGTCCATGCCATGACGCGCGTAGATTTTGCGAGTTTGCTCTTTACCGCGGCTCTTGAGATCGGCCATAACGGACATGAGAGTGGGCATCGGTTCCCTCCTCCTGGGGCGAAATGCGAGCAGTGTAGCAAAGGTCCGAGTACTCGGCAGTCTGTAGCGTTCACGCCTGAACATAAAAACGTGACCTAGCTCACAATTTACCGAGGAAATGAAATGGCAGAATGGATCTTGTGCAACTAGACCCCACCGCTTTTGTCGCCGATCAAGAACTCATCCGAGTCCTCAAGGAACGTTCTGAGCCCGTGAACTGCGAGCAGGACCGCGAATTGTTCAAGCAGGGGGGCGATCCAATTGGCGTCTACATTTTCCACAGGGGTGATGTCACGCTTTCAATGACTTCCCCTAATGGGACCCTTTTGATGAGCATGGCGGCAGCTCCAAGTTCCCTCCTCGGCCTGCCCGGCATTATCGGGAACGTGGGGTATTCGCTTTCGGCCTCAGCGCGCAAGGGCGCAGAGGTGAGCTTTTTGCATAGAGATGAATTTATGCACATGATGCTGACCGAACCATCGGTCTCTGTCGCAATCTTAAAAGTGCTGGCAGCCGAGGTTCGCACGGCCCGGCAAGCTCTGACGAATGCGTAGAGCCCTCATCTCTTATCACCGTATATCCTGTTGAAGAATGGACCGTTAACGTTCTAGCGGGAGTTTACTGCGAATCCGAAAGTAGGACATATAAGTCGATGATTGTTG
>OBLU010002671.1_pt1 | contig 16297 bp, 12 predicted proteins | sample 1518681 | NCBI WGS metagenome assembly OBLU01 (sample SAMEA3539304, study PRJEB22396) | soil metagenome | biome: tundra; feature: field; material: soil | place: USA | collected 2010-05 | depth 0.15 m | reverse complement strand
CCATCCGACAACGCTGCCGGATCTTCTGGAATTCAGCTACTTACACCACGGGCTGATAAACACGATCTCGCCGGAACACTCCGAGCACAGAAGTATCTCACTCCACACCGTGTAGTTGATTATGCCTTTCGTCTTGCCGTCTGCGTGAAGCGTTTTATACATCCAGCCGCACTCATCCTCAACCTCAGCTAGAATTCTCTGGGCTTCTTTCTCGAATGCGGCGAGTTCAGTGGGAAGATTCAGGTTGTACGCAATGATAGTGGCAGCGGGAGACAGATCCGTGAGAACTGCATGCCTATAGCCAAGGGAAGAGAACTGGCCACTTGCTTCGCCTTTGCTATTATCTGCACCAGGTTGACGTATCGCTCCAACATCGTCAACGGTATAGCCCAACGATTCCACCACACTGCGATCACCGCAAAGGTTTGCGGCAATGCCAGACATGCCAGTACCACAGAAGGCATCGAACACGACATCCCCTGGGTCTGTGTAGTGAAGAATGTAGCGCATTATCGCCTTATGGGGAACCTTCGTGTGATACGAGTGTGCGTTGTAAATTGCGTCATTCTTGCCTTCGCTCACGTCGGCGGCAAACGGCTTTCGGCTGTAGGGCTTACTCGAATCGTAGGACTTGCCAGTATGCTGAATGAAGTCTGCGAAGAAGGGATTTGGACATGCGGTGTAGAATGGCGGATCGGAAAGAGAAAGAATGTCCTCATCGGAGCCGGAGGGAAAACCCTCGATTTCACGAAATCCCGGCTCCTTCAACTTGGCGCGTAATTTCTCCATGAAATGGTTCCGCCGCGCCTCATCGTTCGGGAAAGTAAGACCAAGACATTCAACAACCAGTGGAGTCGAAAGTTTTCGGTCCTCCAGAAGTGAACCCGGTAAGTTCTGTTGCTTCCTTGTCATCGAGCTATCCTGATTTCTCTTCCAGTGCTTGAATGTGCGTGATTGTCGGCCTACTCCAAAACCACACGTATCTTCGTGGGGTCTTTGCCTTTGCTGATTTCGACCAGATATTCCTCAAACCGTCTCTTCAATTCAGGGACAGTTGCCGGGGAACCAGCAGCAAGTAAGGCAGCGCGCAGGCTTTCGGAAGTGATAACAACCTTCGACAAACCGGACAGAGCTTCTTGCAGAGCCGCTACAAAGTCTTGGTTCACTTCCTCTGGCAGAGCGCGAGCAGCAAGGAAGCCATCCACAATTCTCCGAGGCGCCGGCCTGAGCAGCGCGAGATTCTGCTGGGTGGTCGGGTCCTCCAAGTTATTCAGAAGTGTTTTCGACCAACCATCGTGCAAGCGTCCCAGCTCATCCTCAAGCTTTCTGATAGCTTGACTCGCAGGAACGGAATCAGGTTCGGAAACCAGGCGAAAGTTGCAGTGCTGGCAAACGGGTGAAGCGTCGAGATCTGGTTGGGTTAGGGCGAAGCACGTTCGCAATCCACCAAGCCGGTTCTGGTAATCGCTGAGTTGCTGCCGAGGCATTAGCTCAATGGTTGAGAGCCGCTGCAACTGCCCCAATCGCGCGTCCTTCGACAACTGAGCCTTCAGCTTGTCGTCCTTGGCGCCCAATCGAGCACGCCCATGAGCCGCCACATATAGATCTGAGTAGTCCTTCTTCAAACCGGACAGCCTTTGAAGGCCCTGCTGGTGGAATGACTGTGAATCCCGCTTCCCGGCGTCCAACATATCCGAAAGCAGCTCGTGACGCACCGCTTGCATTTTCGTGATCCATGCGTGGTCACTGGGCAGAGCCATCTCCGCAGTCGCGAGATAGGACGCTAGTGGGCCAAACTCGCCTGCAATGACTTGTAACGATTCCACCTGCTTCAGTGCGTCCAGGCCGTCTCGCTTGGCTGTCACGTCTTGTGGTTCATGCCGGAAGTTCTTGAGCTGTCCAGCGGTTGTATATGCCTGGAGCGATTCCAGGAACTGCTTAGTGCCATCCATCCGCTCGCGCAATAAGTCGGAATCTTCGGGGGAAAGGAGATTGCGTGCCCAAAGTTTAAGACCGACCAGGAGCGCCTGCTGCGCCTGAACAATCCTTTCAGTGAGCTTCTTGGATTCGCTAGCCAGAGTCTTTACTGCGCCGCCAGCCTGCTCGCCACCCTGCGTCAGCGCCTGTGCGAGGCCTGGAGGTTGGCCCAACAACTCGAACAGTGCCTTCAGAGCTGGCAAATTCCAGTCTTTCGGCCGCTCGATTTGTTTGAAGTTGATCAGTTCGTCCAGAGGTGTCGCACTCAACTGAGCGATATTCGTTGCGTCGAACTTCCTGCCTGGAATGGCGAGAACGAGATCACCAGAATGTACAAGGGCCGCAAGCAATACCACGAGCCACTCTGGCTCAAGTCGGAAGATTTCCGGAGCGAAGTATTCAACCCCGTACACCTCGTGAACCAGTTCACTCCGATTCACAACCTGCCCGTGTCCCTTCTTCTTCAGCGTATCGGCGACGTAGCTGGCGAATTTTGACCTTGTCGAATCCAACCGCTCGCCGTCCAGCAACTCCAGCGCCTCCAGGACCGCCGTGGCGAGCTTCGTTCGCGCACCCCCGCCGATAGATTTCAGCGCATCCTGAGTAGCTAACTCTCGATTAGTAGTAGTGATGAGGAGTGAGAATGTTGGGTAATTGGGTGCGATGTCTTCGAAGTGAGGCGCAAGACAGACCGAGCCGACTGTATTCACGACATCGCGTACGTTGATGCGACCACCGCTTGCGATCGGTTTGCCCTTCACCCAGCCAAGGAGCGGCTTGGCCTTCCCCTGGTAGGTGACTTCAAAGGCTGTGGTCATGTGCTCCTGCAACCACTTGACCAGATCCCTTAGGAAGCCATTTCCCTTGCGCTCATAAGTGTCTTTTGCGTTCCCGGAGGATGTCGATCCGAGATTAACCGCCGCTGCATATCCTCGGAGGATTGCGCGGAACGCCTCGTCGCCGGGAGTGAGGTTGAGCCGGAAGAATACTTCATCTTTCCTCTTCTCATCCTGGTACCGCGGAGAATCGAAAGGCTGAAGGAAGTATAGGTAAAAATCGCGCGGCGGCGCCGCCGTTGAACGCTCATTGGGAGCGCCGAAGAAAAGGTATCCGCGGCGGGCGACTTTTCGCTCGATCCATTCGAGCTCGTGCTCCCAGATGCGGTACCCGCTTACATAAGTCAGGTCCGTACACTCCATCACCCGTTTCAGAGCTTCGTAGTAATAGCGATCCAGTTGGGTGGAATCCAGGGATTCGGCGCGCTTCTCGATGAGAGCATCGTAATCCTCAGTCTTTTTCAGGTCGAGATAGATTCGGCCATTGTCCTGATTCTGCGAAATGAATTGATAGCTTACTGCGCTCTTGATCTGCCCAATTACGCTCTCGACGTGTGTCAGAAGGTCAGCTGCCCCATCCCCTCCCATCGCCGCGACTTCGGCTTGGTATAGGCAAAGCGTATCGCGCAGTTCCGCCGCCGTGGGACCATCTGGAACATGGATGTCTCCGGTCGTTAACCGATGGACCGAAAGGGCTTGGATGATTCGTCGTGCCATCGGTTTGAATGACTTAATTGGGAAGGCTGCATCAATACGAGATTCAAGCATTTGACTGCAGTCTATGACCGCGCGAATATCAGGGACAGCACGGAAGGAAGGGTTCTCCCGGAGCGTGTTCCAGTAATTGTCATAGGCGATCAAGCCCGGTTCGTTCGCTGGCACCAAATCATTCAGCCTTTTGCGCATGGCGATTGAGAGGCTCTTGAGAACTTCACGCTTTTCGACCGCCGTAACGCGGTCGAAGATATCAATATAGTCAGGATGCACGGGGAAAAGGCGTACGAACTCGTCCATGCGCTCGTTCATGTTGCCGTAAAACTTCGCGAAAGGGAGCAGATACTCCCGAATCTGGGCCTCCTGTGTCGGCGTCTTTCGCAAGAGCCGCTCCGCGACGACGAACTTCACATCGCTCCGGGCGATGAGGATCTGTTCAAAGCGATCCTTGACGCGACGTACACTCTCAGCAACGAACGAGAATCGCAGGCTGTCAAAAATGGCTTCCTGAAGGCCGGCTATAAATCGGAATCGCAGGTCTTTGCAAACTTCGCCCACTTCGCGAAGAAAATTCAGATCGAGAACCAGTTCCTGGTCTTTCCGGCTTCGTAGATAGTCGAGCAGCTCGTCAACAACCACGAGCAGACCCTGGTCCGGGTACTTCTGATGGAACAGGGCCATCATGTCTTCGAACGCGCGCTTGTTGTTTGTAATGGTCGCAGCTGAAGGGAAAGTGAAGCTGACGCCCAGCTTGGAAAGATGCTCCTCGATTTCCGCGATAAGGATGTCTCGGAGGGACATCGTCACTGCGCCGATCTCGGTACGGATCACCTTGAACTTGCCAGCGATCCGCTCCGCTGCCTTGGCCACCGGAGCGCAGCGAATCAATGGTAGCGTGCCTGCATCTTCCGCGATCGCTGAAAGAACCGACATTAGGTGAGACTTACCTGTGCCATAGTTGCCCACGACCATCAGCCCTTTGTTGTCCGTTGGTGTGTCGAACTGAAGGTCCGGAATGACAAGGGAAGTCAATTTCTCCGCCATCTCGTCCGAGATGACGTAAGTGGAGACGAGCTGCTTTGCAGCGTCCAACTGATCCGCATTGCGGAGTTGTACCACCGACTCAATCGGTTCGAATTGAATTAAATCGCCGTATTTCATCTTTCAACCTTTAGGGGTTTACATGCCCTGTCTGAGACAGACAGTGAGGAGATCAGCTGAGGAATATCGTCGAAATTCCGGGTGCTCCGGCACGGCGTAGGTCAAGTGCCCACTATCTACGTCACCCAGCCAACTGGCGACGATGGTTCTATCTCTGGACAAACTCTGCAACAGACGGAGAGGATCTTGCTTGAGCACCGGGTTGAAGAGAACCTCGGTATTGTCCAGGAGCGCAATGTCGCTTGGAAATGCCGCAACCGCTTCTTCCAACAGCTTTGGCAAGCGAAGAACGCGCTGGCGCTCGGTCAAGTCAAGGAGCCGCCGCGAAATCTCAGCCCCCACATTGAGCACCGGAACCTTTTCGACATCAGCCAGAGAACGAATTGCCGCCGTTCGACCGCTGCCTGAATGCCCGACAAGAAGCACCAGACGGTTGTAAATGTCGGCAATTCCAAAGAGCCGCTCTCGAATTTGATCTACTGCGCTCTGCGTCTGCATTGGCTATTTGTCCTGCCCGCTAGCGGCACCGCTCCTCACCCACCCGTCAATTTCTTCTTTCCTAAATTTCCAAAGACGTCCCACCTTGTGAGCGGGCATATTGCGGCGCGCAATCCACTTGTAGACGGTATCGCGCTTGATCCCAAGGTAACTAGCCAGTTCTTCAACCGACAACCATCGGTCTTGCACCGGAGGGGTAGAAGAACTGTTCATCTGCTTGTCCAATAGATCAGCATACAGCATATCTGGTTGGACATGACCTGCTGGCGCGGCAACCCCAAGAAGAGGAGATGGTTTCTTTGTTTTCAATTCTGGACGACCCAACCTCAACTTCCGAACGCTACTATTCGTAAAACATTCGCCCCGCCTTGAGCACTGGAGGACGGCTGCATCAAACAGTAAATTGATTCGGAAGCTCGTTGACGGTCCGGTGAGAGACGACGGGGACACCTTAGCGGCAATTTTCGAAACCTACGCCACAGACAGCTTTGCGATGAGGAGACTCATAGCTTAGTTTACGGAGTCCACGAGAAAACTCATTGTTTGGCCATCTCTAATCACCCCCCGATGAGCGTTGTTCCTCCAGTTTTCGCCTGGAGCGCCCGAGTTCCTCCGCGATCACCTTTTCGTCGGGGAGAATGGTTTTATACTCAGCCGCGAGTACTTTGGTGGGGAGGTTGTCGAGCGAGTAGTGGGCCTCGGCGGCGCCCTTTTCGGCGCACAGGATGAGTCCCACTGGCGGGTTCTCGCCGGGCTTCATCCAATTCTCGCGGGCGTAATTGAGGTAGAGGTGCATTTGGCCAGCGTCCGCATAGCTAAACTTTCCAACTTTGAGGTCCGCGATGAGCAGGCACCGCAAGCGGCGATGAAAGAAAATGAGGTCAATACGGAACCAATTGTCGTCGATGCGGAGTCTACGCTGGCGGCCAAGGAAGGCGAAATCATCACCCAACTCCAGCAAGAAGTCGGTGAGGTGTTGAATGAGCGCCGCTTCCAAGTCGGATTCTGAGTATTCGTCTTTGAGGTCGAGGAATTCGAGAACGAATGGATCTTTGATGGCCTCTTCAGGCGTAATCAAATCATCGGGTTCGGCAGTCTCGGCCTTCTTCAGCATGGCCGCTTTGTTCTTGGAGAGGGCGATGCGTTCGTAGAATTGGCTGCCGATCTGGCGGTCAAGCTGCCGGACGGACCACCCCAGCCGTAGCGCCTCGGTCTCGTAAAAGGATCGCGCCTCCGGGCGCTTAACGGAAAGTAGCCGGACGTAGGCAGACCAGGGCAAGGGGAACTGGTTGGCCACGCGAGAAACACTTGAAGAAGACGTAGATAAAGAGCTGATATTATTAGATTTGCCAGATTCTCTTGACAGTGTCGAGAGAATTCCCTCGTCGGGCCAAGCAAGGTAGAAGGCGCGCATTTTCCAAAGATTCGCATTGCCGAACCCTCGGCCAAATTCCTTGCTGAGATCTTTGGATAATTGCTCCACCAATTGCTGGCCGTATTCTGCCCTCGCTTCCCCTTGTTGCTCTGACTGAACGATGCGTCGGCCAATTTCCCAGTAAGCCGCAGTCATGATCGAATTGACATTTCGGGCGGCGGCAGAGCGCGCCGCTTTGAGCAGCTCTACAATTCCAGTACGAATCTTGTCGTAATTCTCGGGCATGGTTGTCAGTTTAGTCATCGCGATCCTCCATTTCTTGTCCGTGCATCGAACCCGGACACTGTGGAGGCTAGCGAGACCTCCATTCTACTGTTTGCATCCGTCAGATTCCCATTCCTAGTCCCTGGGCAACGGACGGCGCTGGGCTGCTGAGTTCAAGCGCAGAGGTCTTTGAGACATCGGCGCTGAGCTGTGGGCTGAGTTTGGTCATGTCGTCGGTGAAGAGGGTGGCCTCTTGGCTTGCGCGGGAGATGGAGACGTAGCCAAAGCGGGAGTTGAGAAGGTCCGGGTGGACTCCGGTATCGGCGTTAACCAGGACGCGCTCGGCGGTGAGACCCTGAGAGCTGTGGCTGGTGACGGCGTAGCCGTGGTCGAAATGGCGATGCTCGCTGGCGCTGAACTCGATCTGGCGGTTGCTGTCGAGACGGGCTGAAATGCGGCCATCGGGCGCGATGGACTCGATGACGGCAAGGTCGCGATTGGCGACGGCAAGCGACTTGTCCGGCGCGGTGAACTGGATGCGGTCGCCTACGGAAAACTCGCGGTCGATCTCGCGGTAAACGCTGACGCCGATGAGGCGACGCGGATCGTAGGTGGCATTCTCACCGGAGAGTTTTTCGACGGTGAGTAGGTTGGCGGCGGGGTTGATGGCGACGACGGAACCGTATGTCCCGGCTTCGATTCCTGTTGCCTTACTGCCACGGGAGTAGCGCACCGCATCGTTGATTTCGTAGTGGCTGGCCCATGTGCGTTCGGCGCCGGTCATGTCTTGGCGTTGAACGAGCACACGGAAGGTGTGGTCCTCCGGCGCAAGGGTTCCGTTGGCCTTTAACTCCGTACGGACAGCGACATTCAACTCACGGCGTGAGGCGTTGCCTGGTGAGACGATCAAGGTCTTTTCCGGCGACTCGACATAGCTTTTGGCAATGGTTCGGATGCGTTCTTCTGTGCCTGGGATTTCTTTCACGCGGCCCTGTTGCTGGAGCGATTCAAGGGCCGCGGAGACCTGGCCTTTGGCCAGCAATTCGACGACGGACTTCAGGGCCGGGTCTTTCTGGCGAACGATCTCGTCGAGCTTGGCCGTGCGCATTCCGGCCTCTTGCAACTGCTCGAAAGGTCGGCCTGCTTCGACGCCCTGGTGCTGGCGTGTGTCGCCGATCAGGAGCACTCGATCGTTGGGGCCGAGTCGCGCAAGGAACTCGCGCATCTGATTGGTGCTGATGAGGCTGGATTCATCGACAAAGTAGAAGTGCTTTAACTCTGGAGAGGCAGGAATCGGCGAGCGGGCAAGGAACCCTTGCAGGGTTCCAGATTCGACGCCAGCCTCGCCAAGTTGGCGCGCCGCACGGGAGGTTGGGGCGAAGCCCTCGACCTGGTAGCCGTGCGATTCGGCGGAGTTGCGGACGACGGAAAGTGTGGTAGTTTTGCCCGCGCCGGCGAAACCCTGGATACCCTGAATTCGGTCTGGCGAACTGAGCACATCTTCAACTACGGTCATCTGGGCGCGGTTGAGATGCGGATGCTGGTCGGCAAAAGTGACGGCCAGCTGGCGCGTCAGAACCGGCTCAATCTGGCTTTGCCCCTCGCGGACACGGCGGACGATTTCGTGCTCTGCTTCGATGGTCTTGGCGGTGGTGAACTGGCGCGCCGGTAAACTTTGCGAACGCTCGACAGTCTGGAATTCTCCAGATGCAAGACGGGCATCCAGATTGCCGCGCACCTGGGCATAAGTGACCTCGCCCATTCCGCGACGGAGGCCGTCGCGGATCAGCGTCCGCTCATCGACGACAGCCTCGCGCTCGAAGTTTTTGTCACGGGAAAATGTGAGCGATTCCCGCACACGGTCAACAGAGTTGACGGGCTTTTCCTGGTGCTGAAGCCGTTCATGCGCGGCGCGGACAACTGCTTCAGCCTGGTGGCCGTAGTCGGCAGCGAGCTTGCGATGCGCTGCCATGACCTCGCCCGGTGAGTGAATCTCCTTGCGGTCGCGTGTGGAGTGCGCTGCGATCTCCGCGGCCTCTGAACCTGTTCGCCCGGTTCGCTCCAAATACGAGCGAATCTGCTGACTGCGCGGGCTGGATGCGTCAAGATACTCTTGCGTGTAGCCCTTGATCTCTGGCGCGCCGCTACGCCCAACTGCGATCTCGTAACCGAGTTGGCGAAGGCGGTAAGTCAATTCCGACTGATATACGGCGGTGGCGAACTGCTGCGAGGCGAATAGGCTCTGCGGCTGAACGGCGCGGGGTTGGCCGTTGTCGCGTTCGGTCATGTTGAAGACGACGGCATGGGTATGGAGTTGCGGAGCAACGTAACCATCGACCGGGCGGGCGGTGTCGTGTTCGAACTTGGCGGAAATGAATTTGGCCGTGGTTTCGGGCGGATGGTTGCCGCCAATGCGGGCCTGCGTGTAGTTTTCAAGCTGCTCAAGCGCAACGCGCACACTCTCGCGGTGGGCCAGACGCACGTTGTCGTCGCTGCCAACAAGTGCGGTGAGTGAGATGGATTTGGGCGCGGAAAAGGTCGCATCCCAACCGGCGCGATGCTCCATTGTCTTGACGGTCTTGCCATCGGCATCCTGGTATTCATAGGAGGCGCGCTGGCGAACAAGCTGCTCGCCGGTCACCGGATGTTGTCCTTGGCTAAGTTTGGCAAAGTCCTCGGCAGAAACCGCTCCGGCAAGACCGAACTGCGGAGCAAGCCGGCCTTGCCATTCGCCCGCAATCACGCCGCGTTCGGACCAATAGTTTTGTTCCTTGGCGGTGAATTCCTTCGCGTGGTAGCTTTGCGCCTGCCCTGCGGAAAGCGGCTTGGAGATGGTAAGCATGGGCGTCTACTCCAGTTGATGTCCCGCAGATAGAACTTCATGTTCCGGGAACAAAAGGTTGCCCTGCATCTCTTCCGGCTCCGCCGGGAGAGGAGTGCTCGGAACAATCAGGTCGTCCATCGGTCGCTCATCGAAGCCAAGGCTTCTCTCTTCGAGCGCAATGAACGGGAACGAGAATCGCGCGACGTGATTGCCGTACTTGAGAAAGCCGCGCAGATCGTCAAGGCCGGAGACCTCCGAGGGCAGAACAAGCGGCTCGGTCTGGCGATCAAGCGCGAAGTTCTTGCCTGCGCGCGAACCGTCGTAGTGGGTCTCCCGGAGACGTTCGATCTCGACCTCGCCGATGGCCTCACTGACCCATTTGGCTGCGCGTGGCTCCGTGGTCCGCAGGAAGATCTTCGTGGCTGGCTGGGAAAGCATAGCCTCTGAATCTTCACCGTACCGGGCCTCCATCTGGCTGCGCCCTTGGAAGCCGAGGATGACCGGGTTCTGCGATTTGCGATTCTCAGTGATCGCCGTGTGGAGCTGTGGCAACCGTTGTAGGCTGGCCAGCTCATCGATGACGAACCAGACAGGTTTTTGGTCGGGCATGGGTTCGTTTAGCAGACGCAAAACCAGAGTGTCGATCCACAAACTGATGAGCGGACGAAGCGCTTCGCGCATTGTCGGACGCGATGTAATGAAGATCCAACCGCGCCGCGTCTCGGCCCACTTGGTTGCTGTCCAGACAGTGGTCGTCTCGCTTTCTTTGGGAAGCAATCGGAAGCTGTCGGCGCTCATATTGAGGGAGCCGAGCACGCCGGTTCGTTGCTGTGGAGCCTTCGGATCGATCAGCATCCAATACTCGGTTCCCTTGACGCGGCGGTCGATTTCGGCGGGGTCGGACATCCACTTGATCAGATCCTCCGGCGTGGGCAGGTAGCTGAGTAGATGAGCGAATATCTTCTGCGGCGCCTCGACGAAAAAGCGATTCGTCACTCCTTCCGGTTGATAGAGCGAGACGGCAAGGGCCTTCGCTTCTGCCTTGCGGCGCAGCTCTTTCGATGGGTTCCAGTAGGGCATTCGGGCATCGAGCGGATTGAGCACAATGTCCCCACGGCGTTCGTCGTAAAACTGCTTCACGAACTCGCAGGCAGGGTCATAGACGATGGCGCTGTCGCCTCGTGCATCCACCTGATAGAGCATTTGGCGAATAATGCTCGACTTGCCTGATCCGGTGTCGCCGACGATCAGGAAATGCTTGTTCTCGGCGTCGCGCGGGATGCGTAATGGGAGCTTGAAATCATTGGTTTTGATCCCGATGCCATTGCCGGATACGGCCGCGGTGAAGTCTTTCGCATTCACGAGCACAGGTCCTTTGAGGCGGCGGCCATAGCGTAGTTGCTTGATGCGCCCGATGTCCTTGTGGATCGAAAATGGAAGTTGCAGGACGAACGCTGCGAGTCCAAACAGAAGCTGCATCCTGAAGAGGTTGTAGAGCGGAACATCCCCGTATATCCAGTGCGCAATCCACGCGTGGATTACCTTGTTCTGATAGCTACGCGGAGACTCGCGCATGAGGAAGTAGGTACCGTGGATTGCTGCTTGCGGGGTAAGCGTCAATGGCAAGGGCTTACGTCCAAATTGCGGCGTGGAGCCAGGCTGCACATCCGCTTCAAGCGCGGCGCGGCCCGGCGATTCGCCGTCTGAAACATACAGCATTTCGTATTTGCTCGCCGAATGCGTTAGAGCCGCCGTTTCGCTCCGCAAGTAGTACGGCAGATAATAACGTTCGAGCGGCGACAGGCCAAATTGAAAGCGCAGGTAGATAAAAAAGCCTGTTGCAACGATGGCATGAAAGAATGCTCCGAGCGTGTAGAGATAGCCGCGTGGCGGCCAGATGATCGACTCTCTTCTGCCCCATTGTTGAACTGTTGGCATGGCTATTTCTCCCTGGTCTGACTGCGCTTGGCGAGGAGTTCCTGCGCCTTCGCGGCCTTGGTTGTCTGGACTTGACGGAAGAGAATGGTGAGCTGATCCTGAACCATCTTGTCCCCTCGCAAGAGCGGTTCGAGCGTGCCCATCAAGAGCATCTGAATGCCGACAAGTTCGGTGAAGATGTGCATTTCCATTTCTGTGTGGCCGCCGACGACATCAGCGCGTAACAGCACTTCGCGCGCCCATTCGCTCGGCGTTCTGCCGGCTCGCGAAGCTGCCTCCTCGATTACCTTAGCTTCGATGGTCGTGAGCTTCGTACTCAGATTGAGCGAACGGCGGTCACGTCCGCGCAGCTTCTCCGAGCTTAGTTTTTCGATTGTGTGAACCTCAGCCATTTGCAACCTCCGATGCTTCTTTACGCAGGTATCTGCGCCGATACCGTGTTTTGATAAGTCCTTGTGTTTCAGTGGTATCTATCCAGATACCAAAGTATCTAGGCAGTTACCTTTCAGGGGTGGAGTGTCGAGATACACCCGGTGCGCAGCAACGAACGGGCACTTGCGGGCTGCACGAGGGATTACGCGGGCGCAATTCACTGGGCATCACCGGCCTTGCGGGAAGGCTTCACGGGCTGCTGAACCGCCTCCGACGCAGCACCATTCTGCTGTGTGCGGCGGATACGAAGGCTCTGAGCAACGCTGGCGGATTCGGGAGTTCGCAGGAACTCCTGGAAGTCGCGGTCCTTGGCGAAAACATATGCCAGGGCCTTGTCCACGACCTCATCGGCTGAGGCGTGGAGAAAAGCGGCGTACTGGTCGATCTGCTCGGCGGTGGTCTCGTCGACGCGGATCGTAGCGGAAACTTGACGGGTCTGGATGATCTCAAGCAATGGCATTGTGTGGCTCCTCTCTGTCGGGAAAATGGTTGGGATTGGAGATGGTATCTGCGCCGTAAACCATCTCGTAGTTGAACCGTTGCAAGGCTCGGTCATAGCCGTTCAAGCGAAGGACTTCGCGGATGACGCGCCGGCCCGGCTCGCGAGCGACATGGACGACAAAATCGACGGATTCTCCGATCTCGGCTTCGATGTCCGCAAACGTGGCCTGGGAGTGGCTGCGCAGGACGAGATTCGCAAAGCGGCGAAGCGCCTTTGCGGCCGAGTTGGCATGGATGGTGGCGAGCGATCCAGCGTGGCCGGTGTTGAAAGAATCGAGCAGCGTGCGCGCCTCGATTCCCCGCACTTCGCCCAGGATGATCCGGTCCGGTCGCCAGCGCAGCGCGGCCTTCAGCAGATCGTCAAACGTCACCGGCTTGCGGTGAGTATCGGTCTGGCACTCGACGGCTAGGATGTTCGGTTTCTCGATTCGCAACTCGGCGGTATCCTCGATCACCACGATGCGTTCGTGGTCGGGAATCGACTGGCCAAGGATGTTCAATAGCGTGGTCTTTCCGGTCCCTGTTCCGCCGCTTATAAGGATGGTCTTGCCGTCCTCTATCTGGGCGGCAAGGAACTCCGCAAGCGAGCGCGATAGCGTTCCGCGAGCGATCAGGTCTTCGACCGTGTAGCGGCGGCTGGTGAACTTGCGGATGACCATCGCGGGCGTATCGCGGACGACCGGGGGAATCACCGCGGCAAGGCGGCTCCCATCCGGGAGCTGCGCATTGAGCAACGGGTTGTCTTCATCGAGCTTCTTGCCGAGGCGGTTGGCTACGACTTCAAGGCCTGTGCGCAGGCGCGCCGCATCGAACTCGATGCTCGCGTCGCGGCACAGAATCCCGTCCCTCTCGAACCACCAAGTCGAGTCCGGATTGCCCATGATTTCGCTGACGCTCTCGTCAAGCAAGAGCGACTCGATGGGGCGAAGGAACGGAAGGATTAACTCGAAGCTCATGGGCACCTTAGAACGATGGAAGCCCAGCGTCAAGCCGGGCTTCCGAAACGGATGAGGAAGGGCCTAAGCGGCCTCTTCCTCCGGGTTGATGTCCTCAGCCTCCTGCTCTTCCGGGCTGACCTTCTCGGCCCGGTCGAGCTTCAGGATCGAAGACACGCGCACTTCCCATACGCGCTGCTTGGCGCTGGTCTTCTTGTTCGTCTGTTCGCGGCTACGCAGCTCGCCTTCGACGGACAGATGAGCGCCCTTCGTGAGCGTTTTCGCGTACTCGGCCAGCCGGCCCCAGACGACGCAGCGATGCCACTCAGTATGGCTCGTGTATTCGCCGGTCTTCTTGTCCTTGTAACTGGACTTGGTGGCAAGTGAGAGTACGGTGAAGTTGGAATTGTTGGCGGTGCGGGTGATGGCGTCGTTGCCGAGGAAGCCGATGAGCGTAATGCGATTCTGATACATGGTGAGTCTCCGTTGTTTGAATTCCCGGATTGGCCGGGTCACCCCTTGGCGAAGCCCGAGCGAGAGGCCCGGCTCCCAAGTGCCAAGCCGTGCATTCTGGAGCAGGGGCCCAAACTCGATTTGGGAGAGGAGTCCGGAAAGCAGAGCGGCGACGTGCCGCCGGGCGCCGGATGTGGCCCGAAGCGTGTGACCGGACAAAGTAGGGATAGAAACGAGAGGCGAGCGCTTCATGATCTGCATAGACCGAGGTATTCTCGGCTTGCCAAACCTGCGCTGCTGACTGCGGAACCATCTCATTGCCGCCTGCTCAAGAGACCTGAACGGCGAACGGACATACCGTCTTTGCGCGTATGTTGGCGGGATTCTCCGCCTGCGAAGAAACGAAGGGCCTATCTGCCGCGATTTGTGACCGCGAAGGGACATGGGAAACGCCTCGTATGGGATGTGTCTTCGGTTCGGGTTACTCGAAGGCCTGGTCGGCCCGGAAGCGGACGATAGTCAATCCGAGAGGATCAACGGCCAGTTCGTTGTTTTTCACGTTCTCTCGGAAGACGTAGGTCACGCTGGCTGTCCAACGTTCGCGCTTCAGCTCGGAATGATCCGCAGGATTGGTGAAGACTTTTACGAACTCGATTCGCGCCGAATAGGGAGACTGGCGGAGATCGTCCAAGACGACCTCTTTCACCTCGACATCGACGTACGGAAGCGAACTGTCTTTGATATAGGTCGGGATGATGTTGTCCTTGCGCTCCTGGTCGATCACGGCACGTTGAACATCGCTGTTGAGGAAATAGAGAGCACTGGTCTGGTCGCGTTCGATGGTGAAGCGGTTCCGGCTGAAATAGAGTTCCGCGAAGCGGGTCAGGTAATACTTGCTCTCGGCTTCCTGCGGGCGGTACTGGAAGTTGCGATAGTCGATGGCCTCAGCCCTGCCCACGTCGTTGATGCGAACGATCATGGGGTGCATACTGGCGAGCGCGCTCTGGCTCTTGAAGGTCAAGCCCGCAAGGGCGAGACAGACGACGGCGAGCACGAGGATTGTCACCTTCAGATAGGTGTTCATAACGAGCGGGTCGCCATACTGTTCCAGGTAGCGTTCGGCGGCTCGTGTGATCTCAGGTGTTGCCTTGGTTTGGGTACTCACATCCGACCTCGTTTCTCCGGCATTGTTATATCGCGGCGCGTAACGCCATCATCGCCATGCCGAGTCCACTACTGCCGCCACCGGTGTGGCCGCTGAAGAGGGACTGCGTCATGGCCGGAATCTTGAACAGGATGTAGATACTGACGAAGACAAGAAGAATCAGCAACGGTAGTTCCTGGACCATATTGCCGGGGTCTGAAAACGCAACAAGCTCTGTGTAGTATTCAGCCAGCACATGAGCAAGAATGCTGAATACTGCGGCAGCCAGCACCTTGTAGAAGCAGAAGCCCATGAAGGCGCGGAGCCATCCCCAAAAGAGGAATTCCAGCTTGTTGAATACAAGGAAAGGGATGAAGACGGGGCCAAGCAATCCGATTACGGCGCTGGCAATTGCTCCATAGGCGATGATGGCACTCACCGCGGCCGAAAGAACCGCAATCAATACCTGGATGATCACGTAGACAATGGCGTAGTAGGGATTCATCAACGCCTTCGTTATGCCCGGTCCACTCGTCGACTGCGCCTGATTCAGAGTGTTCTGAATACTTGTCACACTATCGGTTCCGATGACCGAGACAAGGTACTGTGCGCCGCCATTGATAAATCCCCTCAGCGAATAGCCGACGCCGGGTATGGAGCTGTCGTAAAACTTCACCATCGTATAGGCGAAGGTGATGAGCAAGAAGAAGTTCAGAAACTTTCCCATGCTGAACCCTGGACCGCCATTCGCGGAGGCAAGAGCCTCCTGAACTCCGAACCATACGAGCATGATGGTTGCGAGAGCGATGCAGATACGGAGACCGAGCGCATCAATCGACGGTGACGCCGTGCTGGTCAAAGTGTCGCAAGCCTGAGTAATCCAAGTGAGTAAGCCCATAATCTGCCTCGCTCCCGGTTGTTGAGGTTAATACGTCAAGGCTTGCGCCGCTCCGTTATAGGCAGGGGCAACCTGAGCCTGGTAGGTGTTATTGAAGTTGCCTGCATCCAGGAACCCGGCTTTCAAGGCGTCCTGTTGCTGCTTTTGTGCAATCATCTGTTGCAGGGCAAGATTGGCGTTGATCTGGTTGGCATCCTGCTGTGATCGCAGTTGTAAGAGCAGGGCTTGATTGATGCGTTGGAGCGTAGCCATTACGGTTTGCTGGCTGGGGTCCTGGTTCTGCGATGCGGCTTCAAGATTGGCTATGTCCGTCTGTCGTGCAGTTTGGTTCGCGCGGATCGTACCAA
>OBLU010002670.1_pt1 | contig 16298 bp, 14 predicted proteins | sample 1518681 | NCBI WGS metagenome assembly OBLU01 (sample SAMEA3539304, study PRJEB22396) | soil metagenome | biome: tundra; feature: field; material: soil | place: USA | collected 2010-05 | depth 0.15 m | reverse complement strand
GACTGGCGTTCAGACGTGTGCTCTTCCGATCTCTCACTCTGGTTCCTTCGCGATTCGTAAAGGCAAGTCAGTTCCGATAAGTGCCGACACTGATTCGTTGATCCTCTGAGCCGGGCCGAGGGGCTGCATGGCTCACTCCGAAGCCTATTATGCGAAGCGTGAGCGCGTCGAGGCCGACGTGGAGGATTAGGCTCCAGTGACCTGCCAGAATGTCGTGGCCCTAAGCGCAAACCCGCACTGTTGCGGCTTGCAGAATGCCGCCCAGGATTGCAGTTGGAGTGGGCGGACAGCCTGCAATGGTGTGGCTTACGGGGATGACGTTGGCGACGCTGCCGCGGGTGGCGTAGCTGGTGCCAAAAATTCCGCCGCATGTGCCGCAGTCTCCGACGGCGATTACCAGTTTGGGGTCGGGGATGGCGTCGTAGGTGCGGCGCAGGGCTTCTTCCATGTTGGCCGAGACTGGGCCCGTTACCAGCAACAGGTCGGCGTGGCGCGGGCTGGCGACGAATTTGATGCCTGCGCCTTCGAGGTTGTAGTACGGATTGTTAAGCGCATGAATCTCAAGCTCGCAGCCATTGCACGAGCCCGCATCGACGTGGCGGATCGAGAGGGCGCGGCCGAGAATTTTCCACAGATCCTGCTGCAATGCTTCGACCGCGGAAGGGACTGTGACCGCTACCGGCCATGGTTCGGTCAGGATTCCCGTGCGGATCATGCGCGATAGAGTGTTGAGCATGGTTACCTCAGCCGTCCTGTCCACTGTAGGACAGGTTGAAGGATTTGTTGATTAGGGGAAAATCAGGCACGATGTTGCCGAGGATCGCGTATTCCAGCAACGGCCAGTTTTGCCAGGAAGGATCGTGCGCATGGCAGCGGCGGATTTGGCCGTTAGGGCCGGTTTCGAGGGCGATCAGCACCGGGCCGCGCCAGCCCTCGATCATTCCGATGCCGAGGCGGTCGGGGCGCGCGGTCGGAAGGTCGACCGCGATCGGCGTTGCGTCGACTGAGGTATGGGAGAGTTCCGCCAGCAGCGCGCGACAGAGGCGGAGCGACTCGAAGATCTCGCGGAAGCGGACCTGCACGCGAGCGGCGACATCGCCGCTGGTTTCTGTAACTACTTCGGTTGCTACGGTGTCGTAAGGCGCCCAGGGGTGGTCGGCGCGAAGATCGTGGGCGATGCCGGAAGCGCGCGCGGCGAGGCCGATGGCTCCGAGTTGGAGGGCCAGGTCGCGGCTGAGATGGCCCGCTTCGCGGAAGCGGTCCTGCAGGCCGCCGTGGTTGTCGTAGATGGTGCGGAGGCCGGTGGCCTCGTGGTCCAGCATTCGATAGAGGTACACAAGGTGGGCGTACGCGGGTTGCGACAGGTCGGCTGCAACTCCGCCGGGAATTATGCTATCGAAGAGGTAGCGTGCTCCGAAGGTCTCAACGTTGGCGCGGAGGAGGTCTTCCTTGAGGCGCGAGAACTGGGTCAGGCCGAAGGCGAAGCCGGCGTCGTTGCCGAGCGCGCCCAGGTCGCCGAGGTGGTTGGCGAGGCGTTCGTGCTCGAGGGCGAGGGCGCGGAGGTAGGTGGCTCGCATGGGGCACGCGGTGGCGGTGATCGCTTCGAGCGCGGCGCAGTACGCCCACGCGAAGGCGACGGTTGAGTCTCCAGAGACGCGCGCGGCGATGCGGTGGCCGTCTGCCTGCGTGGCGGACTCAAAGTGCTTCGCGATGCCGCGGTGGGTGTAGCCGAGGCGTTCTTCGAGGCGGATGACTTTTTCGCCCACGACGGAGAAGCGGAAGTGGCCGGGCTCGATGATGCCGGCGTGGACGGGGCCGACGGCGATCTCGTGGACGCCGTCGCCTTCGACCTGAACGAACGGGTAAGGAGCAGGTTTGAGGTTCGTGGGTCGCGGCTCGAGGTTGTCGTGGCGGAGGGGGTAGTGGTTGGCCGGCCAGGCGTCGTGTCGGTGCCAGGGGCGCTGATCGGGTGCAGTGCTGGCGATGCCGAGCAGGTCGTGGGTGGCACGCTCAAGGCGGGCTGCGGCGGGGAAGGCATGCACCAGGCTCGGATAGGTGGGGTTGGCGATAGCGTCGATCTTGTGGCTCAGCACTAGGGCGCCTTCGGGGAGCAGAAACGCGGCGTGGATGGAAAAGCAACGGTAGCGGTCACAATCGTCCGGATAGCGATCGTCGCTGCCCCAGAGGGTGAGGAAGGTGGCGCCGATCTCCTTGAGTTCATCCATTGCCCTCTGCCATTCCACGGCGCCGAGGCTTGCATGACTGCAAGGAATGTTTGACGGGATTGAAATCGTTGGCTGCTCGAACGAATCGAAGTTCATAGTTGTTATCCGATCAGCTTCGCCGCGGCGCGATACCAGGTGGCGAGCGCGGGTGGCATGTAGACGCCCAACATAAGCACGATGGCGAGATGAACGAAGACAGGCACCAGCGCGGGCGAGTGCGGCAGCGGGCGGGCTTCACTGTCGCCGAAGACCATGGGCTGCACGCGGCTGAAGATGGCGGCGAAGGCGACCCCGAGGGCGAGCAGAAGAAATGGAGTGGTCCACGGATGCTCGCGCATGGCGGTGGTGAGGATCAGGAATTCGCTGGCGAAAACGCCGAAGGGTGGCGTGCCCAGGATGGCGAGCGAGCCAAGCATCAGTCCCCAGCCGATGGTGGGGTTGGTGCCGAGCAGGCCGCGGATGCCGTCCATCTGCTGGGTGCCGGCCTTTTGCGCGGCGTGGCCGGCGGTGAAGAAGATGGAGGACTTGGTGAGCGAGTGCACGGTCATGTGCAGGAGGGCGGCGAAGTTGGCGACCGGGCCGCCGAGTCCGAAGGCGAAGGTGATGATGCCCATGTGCTCGATGGAGGAGTAGCCGAAGAGGCGCTTGATGTCGCGCTGCCTCCACAGGAAGAACGCGGCGAGCACCGCGGACAACAGACCGAAGCTCATCAGCATGCGGCCGGGAAGGGCGTTGCCGACGGATCCTTCGACCAGCACTTTGCAGCGGATAACCGCGTAGAGTGCGACATTGAGCAGCAGGCCGGAGAGGACAGCCGAGACCGGCGTGGGGCCTTCTGCGTGCGCGTCGGGCAGCCAGTTATGCAAAGGCGCAAGGCCGACCTTGGTGCCGTAGCCGACCAGAAGAAAGACGAAAGCGAGTCCGAGGACGCGGGGCTCGAGCTGGCCCTTGACGGCGTTGAGGTGGGTCCAGAGCAGCGCAGTCATGCCTTCGCGGCCGAGCGTTTTCTCCGCGGCGAAGTACAACAGGATGGTGCCGAAGAGTGCCTGCGCGATGCCGACGCCACACAGGATGAAATATTTCCAGGCGGCTTCAAGGCTGGCGCGGGTGCGATAGAGCGAAACCAGCAGGACCGTGGAGAGGGTTGCGGCTTCCATCGCGACCCACAGAAGGCCCATGTTGTTGGTGAGCAGAGCCAGCAGCATCGCGGCCATGAAGAGTTGGTACATGGCGTGGTAGAGGCGCAGGCGGCGCGCGGTCAGGCGGCCGTGCAACTCCTCGATGCGCATGTAGGGGCGCGAGAAGAGCGCGGTGGTGAAGCCTACGAAGGCTGTGAGCGCGACCAGAAAGACATTGAAGGCATCGACGAAGAACTGGTCGTGGAAGACCAGGATCGGGCCGTGACGGGCCACGCGCACCACCAGGAGCGCGGCGGCGATCAACGTCGCGAAGCTGATGGTGACATTCAATTCCGGCGCAGCGCGTTTCGCGCCGAAGAGTGCGAGCAACAGAAACCCGAGGAGGGGCAGACCCAATACCGCGAGCAGTTCCAATTCAATCCTCCCTGAGGTTTTCCATGTTGCGCAGATCGAGACTTTCGAACTGTTCTCGAATCTGGAAAAAGAACAAGCCGAGGATGAACACGCCGACCAGCACATCCAGCGCGATGCCGAGCTCAATGACCATGGGCATACCGTAAGTTGCGCTGGTGGCGGCGAAGAAGAGACCGTTTTCCATGGCCAGAAATCCAATGACCTGCGTCACCGCTTTGCGGCGCGTGATCATCATCAGGAAGGAGAGCAGGATGACTGCCAGCGCGATGCCGAGCGTGTTCCGCGTGATGGTCGTCGCCATCATGCTGATGGGTTGCGCGAGGCCGAAGGCGAAGATCACTAGTGCCAGTCCGGCGAGCATGGTCAGGGGAATGTTAAAGACCGTTTCGCTGTCCCACTGCGCGCCGAGACGGTTGATCAGCCGATGCAGGATCAAAGGCAGTGCAATTACTTTTAGCAGCAGCGTGAGCGCGGCGGAGTAGTAGAGCTCCTTCAGCCCGGAACTGTAAGCCACCAGGCAGGTGGAGAGAAACAGAATGCAGCCCTGCCACGCGAACAGCGTGATGAGCCGCTGCGTGCGGCGCCGCGAAAGCATGGCAAACGAGATCAGCAGCAGGCACGCGGCCAACAGATTGACGACGGGAAGCGTGAAGCCATTTGGGTGCATGTTTATCTCGCCCCCAGCAGAAGATGGACGAGCAGGCCGAGCACGGCCAGCAGGAAGGCCATCGCAAGATACTCCGGCGCGCGGAAGATCCGGACCTTGGCAGAGAGTGATTCGATCAGCGCCAACGCCGCGCCGGCGGCGATGAGCTTGGCGAGCAGTGCGGCGATGGCGATCAACATCGCGCCGCCTCCGTCTGCGCCGTGGGTGGCAATGCCCCAGGGCAGGAACAGGGCGAAGCCCATGCAGGCGTAGTTGAAGAGCTTGAGGCTCGAGGCCCATTCCACCAGGGCGAGATGCCGCGCGGAGTACTCGAGCAGCATCGCTTCGTGGATCATGGTGAGTTCCAGGTGGGTCGCGGGATTGTCGATGGGGATGCGGGCGTTCTCAGCCAGCAGCACCATGACAAAGGCGACCGCGGCGAAGATGACAGAGGGATCGATGATCGAGGGATGGGCGCTGTAGTTGTCGACGAGCGAGGGCAGAGCGGTACAGCCGGAGAGGAGGAATGCGTTGAACAGGACCATCAGCAGCGCCGGCTCGGCGAGGAAGCCGACCATCATCTCGCGGCGCGCTCCCATGCTGCCGAAGGCCGTGCCGATGTCCATGGCTGCCAACGAGAGAAAGACGCGGGCAGTGGCGAAGAGGCCAATCAGCGCGATGGCATCGGCCGCGCGCGCGAAGGGAAGGTCGGTGGCGAGTGAAGGGATGATCGCCGCGGCCAGGACCATCGTGCCAAAGAGAACATAGGGCGTCAGGCGAAAAAGTGGCGATGCGGTGGCGGCCAGGGCGGCATCTTTCAGGAAGAGTTTGCGCAGCATGCGGTAAGGCTGCGTCAGCGGTGGCGCGGAGCGGTTCTGCAGCCACGCGTGGCATTGTGCGATCCATCCGGCGAACAGTGGTGCGATGGCGATGGCCAGGGCTACCTCTCCGAATTGGCGAATGATCGTGATGGATCTCATAGGACGAACACCAGCAGGACAATCAGCGTGAAGAAGCTGAAGAGGAGGTAGATAGAGAGGCTGCCGCCCTGCACAACGCTGACCAGGTCGGCGAGCCATTGGACCGCGCGCGCGATGGGAAGATAGATGGCGCGCCAAAACCGGTCTTCAATGCGAACTCGATAGCGCGGAGGATTGTCGGTGGGCATCGGCAGGTCGCGCTCCATACGAAAGAACGCGCCGAACATGTGACGGATGGGCTGGCCGAAGCCTTCGGCGGTATCTTGCATGCGGGCCGTCTGATGGGGGTAGCCGCAATCCCACGCAGGGACGCGGCGAACGCGGCCATGAGCCATCATGCGCACCAGCAGGATGGTGACACCGACGACGCCGACGATTCCGGCGAGCAGGATGACGCCGCTGTACGAGGCCTGGCGCGAGGCAATGGGCGCGATAAACCACAGCGAGCCGGTGGTGCGGATGCTTTCGCCGAGCAACATGCCGGTGACGGCGGAGGCGGGGCGGAGGGCGAGCTGAGGAATTATGCCGATGGCAATGCAGCCGAGCGCGAGCCAAACCAGACCGAGGCGTTCCAGCCAATTGGCGTCGCGGGCTTCGGCGAGAGAGGCCTCGCGCGGCTGGCCGAGGAAGACGACACCGTAGAACTTCACCATCACATAAGCGGCGAGAGCCGCTGTCAGTGCCAGCACCGCCGCGCCGAGAGGAACGAACATGTTGACGAAGGCGTGCGGAATCTGCGGCGTGAATAGGAAGGACTGCAGCAGCAGCCACTCGGAGACAAAGCCGTTGAACGGGGGCAGGCCGGCGATCGCGAGCGTGCCAATTAGCGCGATGCTGGCGACCCACGGCATGCGGCGGATGAGCCCCCCCAGCTTGCCGAGATTGCGCTGGCCGGTGGCGTGCAGCACCGAGCCGGTGGTGAGGAAGAGGAGGCTCTTGAAAAGCGAGTGGTTAAGCGCGTGGACCAGCGCGGCGCACAGAGCCAGCGCGGCGAAGAGGTGCAGGTTGCAGGTCTCGAACAGGATCGACAGACCTATGCCGGCAAAGATGATGCCGATGTTTTCGATGGAGGAGTATGCGAGCAAGCGCTTCATGTCCGTCTGCACGGCTGCGAAGATCGCGCCGTACAACGCGGAAAAGAGCCCGAGCGCAAGCACCAGGACGCCCCACTGCCAGAAGCGCACGTGCAGCAGGTCGAAGCTGATGCGGAGCATGCCGTAGACGGCGGTCTTGAGCATTAGTCCGCTCATCATGGCGGACACCGGCGAAGGCGCTGCGGGATGGGCTTCGGGCAGCCACACATGCAGCGGGACCAGCCCGGCCTTGGCGCCGAAGCCGAGCAGTGCCAGCAGAAACGCGGTGCTGGCCCAGAAGGGCGTCAGCGAGGCGTGGCGCATGGCGTCGAAGGTGAACTGCCAACCGCCCCCTTGCAGCACGCCGAAGCTGAGCAAAATGCAGGTCGCGCCCACATGAGCCATCAGGAGATAGAGGAATCCGGCGCGGCGAATCTCGGGGATGCGGTGCTGCGAGGTCACCAGGAAGTACGAGCTGAGCGCCATCGTCTCCCACGCCACCATGAAGAGGTAGGCATCGTCGGCGAGAATGACCATCGCCATGCTGGCGAGAAACACGTGGTATTGCAGGCCCATCAAGCCGGGCGAGGTGCCTTCGCCCGTGCGAAAATAGCCGGCGGAGAAGATGGATATCCCCGCGCCTGCCACACCCAGCAGCAATAGAAAGAAGCTGGACAACGCATCCAGGCGAAGATGGAACGGCAAGTCCGGCAGACCCAGCGGAAGAACCATCACCTGCGGCGCCAGCCCAGAAACCAGAAAAACGCTCGCCAGGACCGCGACCACGAGGCAAACCAATGCCCCCACCGGGAATAGCACGCGCGCCACCAAGCGGCCGCCTCGTGGGGTCGCCAGGCCCGCTACCCCCAGGAATACCCACAGGGTCACCAGCACCAGCAGGTAGCGGAGGTCGTGATTAGCCATGGTCGGCACTCGGCCGAAGATCACGGGAAAGCTCAAGGACGGACCTCAGACTCTTGATCCATCTCGCCCAGTAAGTCCGTCGCTTCCTGCAGTTGGGTGTAGAAGTAGCGCCGCATGAGGGCGAGGACCTTCAGGATGGTCGGGTCGCGCACCGAATAGAAGACCTGGTTGCCGGCCTTGCGATTCACAACCAGCCGCTTCGCCCGAAGCACCGCCAGGTGCTGCGAGACATTGGCCTGCTCCATTCCCAGCTTGTCCATCAACTCTCCGGCGGAAAGCTCTCCTCCCCCGAGGAACTCGATGATCGCAATCCGCGTGGGGTGGGCGAGCGCCTGAAAGATGTCGGCTTTGAAACGGCGCAGCGAGTCTGGCATAAGTTTCTCTGGGAACAGATGAATATTCGATATTACTTATATATGATACCAGAATATCTTTGGTGCTTGAGGCGTCGTCACGGCGGTAGAGGGGGCGTCGAGCTGATTCAACCCGCTCGCGGAAGCGCCGCGCCGAGAAGCGGCATACTCAGCCTCCTTGGAGATAGGATTACTTGGGCACAAATCTAACGAGGGAAGTCTGGGACATGGCGGAATCTCGACTCGAAACCATCTCCGTTCCTACGAAGCTGTGGCCGGACGTGCACGCTGCTTTGAGCGACATTGTGCGGGACGGGATGCTGTTGGCTATTGGGGGATTTGGTCTGTGCGGGATTCCCGAGGCGCTGATCGCAGCCTTGCGCGACACCGGCGTGCGCAACCTGACCATTGCCAGCAACAACGCCGGCGTGGATGACTGGGGCCTTGGGTTGCTCCTGCGGACGCGGCAAGTGAAGAAGATGATCTCCAGCTACGTGGGCGAAAACATCGAGTTTGAGCGGCAGTTTCTTGCGGGCGAGTTGGAGGTCGAGTTCTGCCCGCAAGGCACGCTCGCCGAGCGCATGCGGGCGGGAGGCGCAGGCATCCCCGGTTTCTATACGCGGACCGGTGTCGGCACGGTGGTCGCCGAGGGAAAAGAGCACAAGGATTTCGATGGTGCGACGTACATCCTGGAACGCGGCATTCATGCGGATCTGGCCCTGGTGAAAGCCTGGAAAGCGGACCTTCACGGCAACCTGGTTTATCGACGCACTGCACGCAACTTCAACCCGCACGCGGCCGCCTGCGCCAAGATCACCGTTGCCGAAGCGGAGATTCTGGTGCAGCCGGGTGAGCTCGATCCTGACCAGATTCATACCCCGGGAATCTATGTGCACCGGCTCGTGCACAATCCCCACCCGGAAAAGAAAATTGAGAAGCGAACTACGCGAGAGGAGTAGGGCTGTGGCCTGGACTCGTCATCAGATGGCTGCTCGTGCCGCCCAGGAATTGCGCGACGGCTTTTACGTGAACCTGGGGATCGGCATTCCGACGCTGGTTGCCAACTTCATTCCGATGGGGATGACCGTAACCTTGCAGTCGGAGAACGGGTTGCTCGGCATGGGACCGTTTCCGCGCGATATGGAGGTCGATCCGGACTTGATCAATGCAGGAAAAGAGACCGTGACCCTCGTGCCCGGCGCTTCCACCTTCTCCAGCGCCGACTCGTTCGCGATGATTCGCGGCGGTCATCTAGACCTTGCCATCCTCGGCGCCATGCAGGTCTCCGAACACGGGGATCTCGCCAACTGGATGGTCCCGGGCAAACGCGTGAAAGGCATGGGCGGCGCCATGGATATCGTCTCCGGCGTCCGGCGCGTCGTGGTCGTGATGGAACATACGGCTGCAGACGGAAGCGCGAAGCTGCTGCGCCATTGCACCCTGCCACTGACCGGGACTGGGGTCGTTCACCGCGTGATTACCGATCTTTGCGTGCTCGATGTGACCAACTCAGGCTTTGCGGCCGTCGAACTTGCGGAGGGCGTTACGCGCCGGCAGGTGGAAGAGCGGACAGGGGCGCCCGTGCGCTTTAGTGGTGTTTTAGCTTGAGGCTTTCTTCCATGCGGGTTTTCGTTTTTCGAGGAAGGCAGAGACGCCTTCGTGAAAATCTGCCGTCTCCCGAGCCTCGGCATTGGCTTCGAGGGCCGCTTCGATCGCAGCGTCGAGCCACGCTTTGTTCTGCGCGGCCAACAGCCGCTTGGTCGCTGCCAGGGCCTGCGGACTGTTCGCGATCAGAGTCTCCGCCAGCGATTGAGTCCGCCCCAGCAGATTCTCGGGAGCGATCACCTCGGTCACAAGGCCCAGCCGAAACGCCTCTTCCGCATCGAGGATTCGGCCGGTCAACAGCAGATCCCGGCTGCGCTTATCGCCGACCTGCAAAGCCAGAAAGGCGGACACGAACGCAGGCACAAAACCGATCCGCGTCTCGGTGAACCCGAACCTGGCCGCGGGCGTTGCCAGGGTAAAGTCGCAGATCGTGGCCAATCCCGCACCGCCGGCAATTGCCGGGCCGTGCACGGCAGCGATGGTTGGCATGGGCAGCTCATACAGCGTGCGGAATAGTCTGGCAATTCGCGCTGCATCGGTGCGGTGCTCAAGATCCGTCTTGCCTCCCATGCCCTGTAACCCGGATAAATCCAGGCCCGAACAGAACGCCTCGCCCGCACCGGTGAGCACCAGCACGCGGCAGTTGCTTGCGCAGGTGTCTTCCATGGCCGCGATCAACTCCGCCTGCATCTCGGGAGTCATCGCATTCCGCCGCTCGGGCCGATTCAGCGTAATCGTCCGTATCGGAGGGTTATCCGCAACCACAATCGTCGTCGAATTCAATCTGTCCTCCGGGCTCAAACACGAGCGGCACAACTTCGAGCATACGACTGCGCATTAATTCACACGTGGACCGAAGCGCCTGGCAATCTCCGCGCTGGCGCGGACCAATTCTTCGAGAGGCCCGAGTGCGGGCAGCGTCGCACCGCACTCCGCCAACACTCGAATCAATGTCTCGGTGGGAATATTGCCGACCAGGGCATCCTGCGCAAACGGGCATCCGCCGAGGCCGCCGATGGCCGCGTCAAACCGCCTGCAGCCGGCTTCGTACGCTGCGCGAATTCGCACCGGCGCGGCGGCTCGGCGAGCATGCAGATGCACGCCGATCTCGATCGCGTCATAAGCTTTGCCTGCCGCCGCCACGGTCTCTGCGATTTGTTCGGGCGTAGCCAGCCCCACCGTATCCGCCAGCGAGATCTGCCGCACTCCAGCGTCGATCAGCAGATCGCATGCATTCACCACCTCGTCGATGCTCCACGGATCGCCATAGGGATTCCCGAAGGCCATCGAGAGATAGGCAACCACTTCCAATCCCGCTCCATACGCCAGCGTTCCTATCGCATGGAGTGCATCCAGCGACTGATCCGGAGTTTGCTTCTGATTGCGCAGGAGAAACTGGGGCGAGATCGAATACGGAAAGCCCAGCGTCTGTACCGCACCCGTATCGATGGCCCGCTCAGCGCCCTTCTCATTCACCACGATGCCGATCATCTCTACGCTGCGCGACGGCATCAGGTACTCGAGCACCTGCTCCGAATCTGCCACCTGCGGAACCGCGGCGGGCGAGACGAAACTGACCGCATCGATCTGCGTGAACCCCGCGGTTACCAGCATGCGCAGATAGTCCGCCTTCACCTCGGCCGGAATCTGCGCCGGTAGCCCTTGCCATGCATCCCGCGGACACTCGACGATCTTGACCAAATCACCCATCGTCTTTCCCTCGTCCGTTGGTCGCATCAACCGCGGGATGGATGGACCTTCAGTATCTCGCGCGCGATGACCATGCGCTGTATCTCGCTGGTGCCCTCGCCAATGGTACACAGCTTCACATCGCGATAAAACTTCTCCACCGGATAGTCCTTGATGAATCCGTAGCCGCCAAGCAACTGCACCGCCTCACCGCAGATGTGCACCGCAGTTTCGCTCGCAAACAGTTTCGCCATCGACGACTCGCGGGTTACCTTGCGACCCGCATCCTTCAGCACCGCGGCCCGGTAGGTTAGCAACCGCGCAGCATCCAGGTCCGTTGCCATGTCCGCGAGCTTCCACTGAATGCCTTGAAACTCCGCGATCGCCTTGCCGAACTGCCGGCGCTCCTTCACATACTTCAACGCCGCATCCAGCGCGCCCCTGCCGATGCCCAGCGCCAGCGCGGCAATCGAGATCCTGCCGCCGTCCAGCACGCGCATCGCATCGATAAAGCCCTCGCCCTCCGTTCCCAGCAGGTTCTCGGCGGGGATTTCGCACTCCTCGAAGATCAGTTCGCTGGTGTCGCTGGCGCGCAAGCCCAGCTTGTTCTCCTTCTTTCCCGGCCGGAACCCCGATGTCCCCTTTTCCACGACAAACGCAGACAGCCCGTGGGTGCCCTTGCTCTTGTCGGTCACCGCAATCACCACCGCGACGTCGGCATAACGCCCATTGGTGATGAAGGTCTTGTTCCCGTTCAGCACATACCGATCGCCCTTCTTCACTGCGGTGGTGCGTGCGCTGCCGGCATCCGATCCGGAGCCGGGCTCGGTCAATGCCCACGCAGCCAGCCACTCCCCTCCCGCGAGCCGCGGCAGATATTTCTTCTTCTGCTCTTCGTTTCCGGCAAGAAAAATGTGATTCGTCCCCAGCGAGTTATGCGCCGCCATGGTCAGGCCGATCGCTCCATCCACGGCGGAGAGTTCTTCGATCGCAAGCGCATAGTCCACATAGCCCATGCCCGCGCCACCGTACTCTGCCGGAACGATGACCCCGAGCAACCCCATCGCTCCCAGCTTCTTTATGGCCGCCAGGGGGAACTCGCTCGCCTCATCCCAGGCCATCACGTTGGGTGCGATCTCGCACGCGGCAAATTCGCGAATCTCCCGCCGGAGATGCTCCTGGTCCTCCGTCAACACGAAAGGATATAAACCGGCGACCGGCTCAAGCGCAACGTTCTTCATTGGCCTCCTTCACCCAGTGCCCACGATCACGTCTGGATGACTCCAGGATTGAACCTGGGAACTTCAGGGTTCAAAGCGCAGGCTTCCAGCGCCGTAATCAGAACTTCTCTCGTCTTCGCCGGATCGATAATCGCGTCGATCCATAGGCGCGCCGCGCCATAGCGTGGATCGGCCTGGGCATCGTAGGTCGCCTTGATTTCGTCGTAGAGGGTCCGTTTTTCGGCCTCCGATAAAATCTTGCCGCTGCCCCGCTCCATCTGCCGGGCACGAACTTCTGCTAAAGTGCTTGCTGCCGCGGCCCCGCTCATCACCGCATACCGAGCTGTCGGCCAGGCAAACAGGAACCTGGGATCGTAAGCTTTTCCGCACATCGCATAGTGCCCCGCGCCAAAGCTTCCGCCAACGATGACGGTAATCTTTGGTACCACACTCGTGCTCACCGCCGACACCATCTTTGCCCCGGCCCGGATGATCCCCGACCACTCCGCATCCTTGCCCACCATGAACCCGTTCACATCGTGCAGGAACAGCAGCGGCACCAGACTCTGATTGCAATCCATGATGAAGCGTGCCGCCTTTTGCGCGCCCTCGGTATAGATCACGCCGCCGACTTCGGTCCGAAGCATGCCCGCGGCCGGGCCCATGGCCACGGTCTGGCTCTGGTTGGTCTTTTGATTGGCAACAATGCCCACCGCCCTGCCGGCAATTCGCGCGTACCCGCACAGCACCGTTCTCCCAAACTCTGCCTTGTACTCGTCAAACTCGCTGCGGTCCACGATGCGCGCAATGATCTCGCGCATGTCATAAACATTGCTCGCTCCGGGCTCTGGATTCAGCAACCCATAGACGTCCTCTGCTGCAAACTCCGGCACATCGCGGACCGGGTCGTAGGCGACGCGAGAGAAGGCCTCCGCTGCTGCAGCGGCCCCCTGCCGTTCGCCAATCTTCCCAACCAACGATCGCAAGCGCGCCAGGCACATCTCATCGTTCGGCTCTTGGAAGTCTACGGTTCCCGAGATCTCAGAGTGCATGGCCGCTCCGCCCAGTTCCTCGGCCCCGGTCTTCTGCCCGATCGCGGCCTGAACCAGGGAAGGGCCGGCAAGAAAGAGACCTGATCCCTCGGTCATCAGCACGGTATCCGTCATTACCGGCAGATACGCACCTCCCGCGACGCACATACCCATGATGGCAGTGATCTGCGGAATCCCCAGCGAGCTCATCACGGCATTGTTCCTGAAGATGCGCCCGAAATCGTCGGTGTCCGGAAACACGTCTTCCTGCAACGGCAGGAACACGCCGGAAGAATCCACCAGATAGATCGTAGGAATGCGGTTTTCGAGCGCGATCGTCTGGGCGCGAAGCACCTTTTTCGCGGTCATCGGGAAGAACGCTCCGGCCTTCACGGTCGCGTCGTTGGCGACGATCATTGACAGGCGTCCGCATACGCGGCCCAGTCCGGTCACAACACCCGCACCGGGAGCGCCGCCGTACTCGCTGTACATTCCATGCGCGGCCCAAAGGCCCAGCTCCAGCAACTCCGTCCCTTCATCGAGCAGCAGCTTCAGCCGGTCTCTGACGGTCAGCCGTCCCTTCGCGTTTTGTGCCTTCGCCGCCTCCGCTCCACCGCCCAGCCGGATTCGATCCTCCTCTGCTCGCAGTGCCGCTATCAGCGTCGCCAGCGCTTCGCGGTTCGCTCTCGCCCGCGGGGAATGTAAATCCAGCTTCGATTCCAGACCGTTGTCAACCTTCACGTCATCCGCCCCGTCACCCTCTGCGAAAACTCGAAGGACTATAACATCATGCTGATCGTCAACGTATCACGCCGCAAGAATCGAGCTTGATACCTAGGCCAGCTTCAGCTCAATCTTCTCCGTCTCGCGATCGAGTTTCGCAATGCGGAAGCTGCGGATCTGCCCCACGCTCAGCGGCTCCGGCTGGCTGCCGGCGGGCGCCCCGCCACCCTTCCAGCGGGCCTTCAGCATCGACGTCAATGCCGAGAGGTCCGCCGCCCCGCCCGGGTTCGCCGCAGCGGCAGCAGCAGCGTTCCCCGCCATGCGGCACAGCGCGCGTATCCCCTCGCCCAGCTCGATCGTAGCCTCCGATTCCGATTCCGATTCCGATTCCGATTCCGGCGACAGCACCACCACGCGGCCCGACACCACATCGCCCTCCTTATGCTCCTCCAAATACTCGCCGTAGCTGGTCGGAACCAGTTGCTTCATGCTCAGCCGGATCTGCCGCTTCTCCGTATCGACGCCCAGCACTTGCGCCTTCACCATCTGGCCGGCGTGCAACACGTCCTGCGGATGGTTGATCCGCCGGTCGGCCGTGATCTCGCTCACGTGCACCAGCCCCTCCACGCCCTCCGCCAGTTGCACAAACGCGCCGAACTTCATCAGCCGCGTCACCGGGCCTTCAATCGCCGAGCCCACCGGAAACTTGCGCGGCGCTTCGACCCACGGGTCTCCCAGCGCCTGCTTCAATCCCAGCGAGATGCGCCGCTCGCCCGCGCTCACCGTCAGGACCACCGCTTCCACCGTGTCTCCCGGCTTCAGAATGTCGCTGGGCTTGTGCACCTTCTTCACCCACGACATCTCCGACACATGGATCAACCCTTCGATCCCCGGCTCCAACTCCACGAACGCGCCAAAGTCCATCAGCCGCGTCACCGTGCCGCTCACGCGCTGGCCCGCCTTGTATCTCTCGGCCGCGCCGTCCCACGGCTCCGCCTCCAGTTGCTTCAGCCCGACGGAGATGCGCTGGTTCTCCGCATCCACCTTCAGCACCTTCAACTGCAGTTGCTGGCCCACGGTCAGCACGTCCTCCGCGGCATTCACCCGGCTCCACGCAATGTCGCTGATGTGCAGCAGCGCATCGATGCCGCCCAGATCGACGAACGCCCCATAGCTCATCAGGCTGCGCACCGCGCCGCTCACCAGGTCGCCTTCCTTCATCTCCGCGTAGCGGCCCTGCGCCAGCGCTCGCGCCTGCTCTTCGGCAATCGCCCGCCGGTCCACCACCACGTCTTCCTCGGTCACATCCAGCTTGGTAATGCGGCAGGTAATCTCCTGGCCCACCAGCTTCTCCATCTCGGCTGCATCCCGCGTGCCGCTGCGCGAAGCCGGCATAAACGCACGCACGCCGATGTCCACCGTCAGCCCGCCCTTCACCACCGCGGTCACCATCCCCACCACGGCGGACTTCTGCGCGAACGCCGCCTCCAGCGACGACCAGTCGGTCGGCAGAATCACCTTGTGCCGCGAAAGCTCGTAGTACCGTTCGGCATTGCGCCCCTTCACCGACACCGGAAACGTGTCGCCCGTCGCCACGCCCTCGGCATTGTTCTCAAACGCGCCGCGCGGCAGAATCCCCTCGCTCTTGTACCCGATGTCCAGGTACACAAACTCCGCGTCCATCGAGACGACGGTGCCTTGCATCTGGTTCGCGCCGCCCTCCGTCGTGTGCACATGGCTGTGCTCGAACTCCGCCAGCATCTCGCCGAACGATTCAGTGGGGTCGTCGGTGGAGTCATCAACTAGGGGCGGGGCTTCCGGGATCATCTCGTCAGGCATGGTGGATAGCTACCATTCTTTCACGCGCAGGTGCGCGGTGGAAATCCGGCCTTCGAGGCGCCTGAAAAACTCGGCTTTATAGATAGGCCGGGACTGGTAGCCCAAGGCTTTAGCCTTGGGTCTCCCCGGCATAACGGGCACAGCATCGACATGGGCTTTAGGCAGTGTTTGACGAATCGGCAGTCTTTGCTTTTAGGGTAAGCCAAGCCTTCAGGCTTGGCACCTCGGGGACAGCAAGAACGGGGCTTTAGCCCCTGGGGTATGCTCTCTTAGGCCGCCCGAGGCGTCCCGAACGTCAAAATCGACTTGTCAAACACTGCCTAGCCCCTGGGACATGCTTTTCGCTGATTCCAGCCCTTTTCGGCACCCACCTTCGTCCCCGCGCAGGTATCCCATAAGATATTGAAGTACCGTTTGGGCAACTTTAGCCTTATCCG
>OBLU010002669.1_pt1 | contig 16300 bp, 6 predicted proteins | sample 1518681 | NCBI WGS metagenome assembly OBLU01 (sample SAMEA3539304, study PRJEB22396) | soil metagenome | biome: tundra; feature: field; material: soil | place: USA | collected 2010-05 | depth 0.15 m | reverse complement strand
CCGTATATACCAGAAAGCAGAATCTGCTCGACACCTGCAACCAAAGGTCCTACTTTCTCGTCAGACTGCTTAGACTCTGCTGATCTTTGCTTCTGGCTGGCGCGCAGTTGCCTTTTCGGCAACATCCGCCCAGCCGCAACCCTTCAACAGGCTGGCGCGATAGAAACTAAACGAAATGAAACTCTTGAAACCGATGTTCACCAGCACTTTGGCCCGCCCCGCTCATTGGCGATTGGCGATTAGCCGTTGGCCGTCATTGCGGCAGCCGAATACCTTTGTTCTCCATTCCAAGTTGCTAGGCATTGTCGGCCTCGCCTTTGCCTTGCTGGCGGTTCCCGGCTTTGCTTCCCCACCCGCGATTATCCCGCTCCCCAAAACAATGACGAACTATCCCGGCATCTTCACGCTCTGTCCGAGCCAGCCGATCCCCGGGGCGCCGGCGCGGGCCACGCAGAAGATTCTGGTGGACAGCGCCTCCCTGCAAACGGGCCAGTACCTGGCGACGATACTGTTCAAATCCACCGGTTTCCAGTTCGTCGTGGCCACCAACGGTTCGGCTGGACCGGTCCGGCAGGCCATCCTGCTCACTACGGTGAACGCGTTGCCGGGCCTGGGCGCCGAAGGCTATGAACTAACCGTCGCGCCCGACTCGGTCGTTATCCGCGCCCCAGCCCAGGCGGGGCTTTTTTATGGTGTGCAGTCGCTGCTCCAACTCCTTCCGCCACAGATTATGTCGCAGCGGTCCTTCAGCGGCGTGGGTTGGACCGCCCCGTGTGTCTATATCCAGGATCAGCCCCGATTCCCGTGGCGCGGCGTGATGCTCGACGTATCACGGCACTTCGTTGACAAGCAGGAAGTGGAGCGAATACTGGACGGCTTGGCCTTGCACAAAATCAACACCTTCCATTGGCATCTGACGGATGACCATGGCTGGCGCCTGCAGATCAATTCCTATCCGTCGTTGACTCTGACGGCCACGACGAACACCGGCGCGTGGAGAACTGGCATTGATTACAACCTGAACCCGGCCGCCAGCACCGCCTATAACTCTCTGGGCAAGTATGGCGGCTACTACACACAAGACGACATTCGCGAAGTGGTCGCTTATGCGCAACAACGGCATATCACGATTGTGCCGGAGATTGAGCTGCCCGCGCACTGTTCCGCGGCGCTGGTCTCGTATCCGTCGCTCGGCTGCGGAAACGCCGGGAGCGTTTACAACATGGACAACATCAACTACAGCTATACGCTTTTCAGCCTGGCGGGGCCGGGGTGCTGGACCTTTTTCACGAACGTGCTGACTGAAGTCATGAATCTCTTTCCAAGCCAGTACATTCATTGCGGGGGCGACGAAGTGATAGCCACGGGTGATACTCAGTGGACTACGTACTCGTACGATGCCAATCAAATGACGGCCTTGGGCATCAGCACCAGCGGCGGCCAGACCTCGAGGCAGCAATACCAGCGCTGGTTTTCCACAAATATATGCAACTTTCTGAAGACTAACGGGCGCACGATGGTCGGTTGGTCGGAATTTGAGGCCGCCGGCACTATTACGAACGCGGTGCTGATGGAGTGGGAAACACTCGCCGCCAATCAGACCGCCTCGAACGGGCAGGGCGTCGTCATGGCCCCCAACGGCATCAACTACTACGAAATAAACAGCGCCAACACCACCCTTTACGAGCCGTTTTTTGAAGTCGGCAGCGCCCCCTCCTATAAGACCGTGAGCGATGTCTATAACTACGAACCAATATCCTCGAGTTTGAATGCGCCATGGACTACCAACATTCTTGGGGCCCAGTGCAATTTATGGGCTGAATTCGTGCCCTCGTCATTGAACGTCGAGTATAAGATATTCCCGCGGATATGCGCTGAGGCCGAGATGACCTGGACACCCAAAGCACAAAAGAACTACTCCGATTTTACCACTCGGTTGGTTACTGATGAACAGCGCCTGGCGCAGATGGGCATCAATTATAACCATGAAGTCCTCACCCAAATCGGTTCCTGGGGGCCGTCGGTTCCGACCAGCGCTACATCGGTAAGCTATGACATTACGTCCAATGTCACAAATGGCGGAGAAATTAACGTGAGCTTCGCCTGGACTACAGGTTCTGACGGCATAAACGTTTATTGGGTAAAACTGCTGGAAAATGGCACTCAAGTGGATATGAACACCTTTACCTCATTCGCCGGCGCGGCCAATTATGTCCAGACGCCCAACTCATTGGGTGGTATTGCCTGCTATATAGTGCATTTGCCCGTGTTTCATCCCGGTTCGACTTACACCATTCAGGCTTCGATTGCCGAGCACGGCAGCAGCGCCAGCAGCAACGGAAAGGTCTATCTGCCCAATTGGAATTGAATGCGAACGCCGCTCGCCATCTTAGCTACTCTCCTGGCGCTCGCGTTTGTGCCGCTCTCACGTTCCCAACCACTGACAATCACCACGCTTGCCGGTACTCCCGGCAAAGGAAGTAGCGACGGCGCTGCAGTCGCCGCCCGTTTCGCCAACCCCTGGGGCGTCGCCGCCGACAGTACGGGCAACTTGTACGTGGCCGATACAGATAATCACACGATTCGGATAATCCTGGCTGGCAGATCGGTCAGCACCTTGGCGGGATTGGCGGGGGTCAGCGGCAGCGCCGATGGCACCAACAGCGGCGCGCGGTTTAATCAGCCCCAGGGCATGGCAGTGGACAGTGCGGGTAACGTTTATGTCGCTGACACCGGCAACTACACTATACGGAAGATCACCCCCGCCGGAGTAGTCACCACTCTGGCCGGCTCCGCCGGCATCTCCGGCAGCATCGATGCTACCGGCAGCAGCGCGCGGTTTTACGAGCCCGAGGGTATCGCGGTTAACAATGCCGGCACCCTGATCTATGTCGCCGACACTTGGAACCACACGATCAGGCAGATCACATCGGCCGGCTCGGTCACTACGCTTGCGGGCTCCGCTGGCAATTACGGCAGCGCCAATGGCACTGGCAACAGTGCCCAGTTTAATCAACCGCAAGGCATCGCCGTGGACGGCGCTGGCAATGCCTATGTCGGTGACACCGGCAATCAAATGATCCGCTTGGTGACCCCCGCCGGGGTTGTCACGACTCTGGCCGGCTTGGCCGGCAACTACGGCAGCGCCAATGGCACCGGCAGCAGCGCCTTGTTTTGGAACCCGCAGGGCGTTGCGCTCGACAACGCAACCAATCTCTACGTCGCGGATTCCGTCAATAACATGATCCGCATGGTGACGCCCGCCGGGGTCGTCACCACGCTCGCCGGTACCGCCGGCAGCCTTGGCAGTGCCGACGGCACTGGCGCTGCCGCACGTTTTTGGCAGCCGCAAGGGGTGGCTGTGGATAGCTCCAACAACGTCTATGTGGCCGACGGCGCGAACGGCACGATTCGGGAAATCGCCTCTGGTGCGATTGTGACCACACTGGCGGGCTCGGCCTCCATTGGCAGCGACGACGGCAGCAGCGCCCGATTCAATTGGCCATCCGGAGCCGCAATGGACAGCGCCGGCAATAGCTATGTGGCGGACACCGGGAATGGAACGATCCGAATGGTCACCTCCACCGGTATGGCCAGTACTTTAGCCGGTTCGGCTGGCAACTTCGGCAGCACGAATGCCACCGGCGGCAACGCCCGTTTTTACGGTCCCCAAGCGGTTGCAGTGGGCTCCTCGGGTAATCTCTATGTGGCCGATACTGCCAACCATACGATTCGGAAAATCACCTCTTCTGGGGTGGTCAGCACGTTGGCCGGTCTGGCTGGAACCAACGGCCTTAGTGACGGCACGGGCAGCAGCGCGCGTTTCAACGCTCCGCAAGGGCTGGCGGTGGATAGCTCGGGAACCGTCTATGTCGCCGACACTTGGAACCATACGATCCGCAAAGTGACTTCGGCTGGCGTGGTTACTACGCTGGCGGGCCTGCCGGGCTATTACGGTGATATCGACGGCACCAGCCCCGGCAGTGGCACTAACACAGCCCGGTTCTATTGTCCGTCCGCCGTTGCCGTGGATGGCTCGGGGAATGCCTATGTGGCCGACACTCGGAACCACACCATTCGAAAAGTGACCTCGGCAGGTGTAGTCAGCACGCTGGCAGGCTTGTCCGGGGTTTGGGGCAGTGCCGACGGCACCAACAGTAGCGCACGGTTCTACCAACCCCAGAGCATTACCGTGGATTCCAGTGGAAATCTGTATGTGTTGGATTCAGGCAATCAGACGGTTCGGATGATTGCCCCGGTAGGAACCAACTGGGTCGTAACCACGATAGCTGGACAAGCGGACGTGAGCGGCAGTGCCGATGGCACGGGTTGCAACGCGCAGTTCTTCTATCCCGGTTGCATTGGGATGAACGGCGCCGGGTCGTTCTGCATCGCCGACTGGGGAAACAACACGATTCGCGCCGGGGTGTCATCCCTCAACGTAATTGTGCCGCCCGCCATTACCAACCTGCCTCAAAGCCTGACCGTCACCCAGGGTTTGAACGCCACCTTCACGGTCGGCGCCTCCGGCAGCGTTCCCTTCGCTTACCAATGGACCTTTAACAACGGCAATATCTCCGGCGCCACCGCCAGCAGCTATACCCTTGCCAATGTGCAACCGACCGATGCGGGAACCTATTCGGTGGTCGTTTCCAACCCGGCTGGCAGTGCTACCAGCTCACCGCCTGCCATCCTGACAGTCATCGCCGTGCCAACGCCGCCGGGCATCACCGGCCAGCCACAGAATCAGACCATCAGCCAGACATCGAACGCGACCTTCACTGTCACCGCGACCGGCTCCACGCCGCTTGCCTACCAGTGGCGCCTCAACGGCGCCAGCCTGCCGGGCGCCACCGGTTCCACCTATACCGTTGCCAGTGCCCAGCCGTCCAATGCCGGATCATATTCGGTCATCGTCACCAATACCTACGGAATGGTGACCAGTTCGCTCGCCACGCTTACGGTCATTTTCCCGCCGATCATCAACGTCCAACCTGTCGGCCAGCTTGCCTCCGTCAGCAACAGTGTCGCCTTCACGGTCGGTCTCTCCCAGGGCACCAGCCCCGCTTACGAATGGCGGCAGAATGGGACGGCCATCTCCGGCGCGACCCAATCCAGCCTGACGCTTGCGTCGGTCTTGTGGAGCAGCGCCGGAACGTATTCGGTCGTGGTCAGCAATAGCGCAGGGAGCCAGACCAGCACCGGCGCCACGCTGATCGTTCAGCAGGCGGCCTTCACCTTCTCCGATGGTTTTGAGAGCTACAGCCTTGGCAGCCTCGACAACAACACGAGCGGTGGTCCCAACACCGGTGCTGCCAATCCGTGGTGGGCCTTGTCCACCTCTACGCCTCAGGGTTGGGTCACAAATGCCAATGGCGGCGTGACTCCGCATGGCGGCTCGCACATGGCCGGTGCTGTCGGCACCGTCCGCCAGGATTATCTCAATCTCCTCTACCGCATGAACGCCGGACAGATCTATTATGGCAACTTCATGTGCGACTGGTGGTTTTACGACCCCTACGGCACGAGCTCCAACGGCGCCACCAACTCCCAGGAGTATCTCGCGGTCGCCCAATATGCTCCGGTCTCGACTACCAGCGACACCAGCACATTTACCACCTATAATCAACGAATGTCCCTGGGCGCTTACAACGGCAACGCCGGCTACAATTACTTGAACTACCAGGCGCGCATCATCGGTGGCTCGGGCACCTTCGGTTCGGGCAATAGCTGGTACAACACCGCCACCCTCCGCTCCGTCGGCTGGCACCATGCCCGCATCATCGTTGGGATTCCCAACTCCTCCAACTACGCCCCGGTGTCGATGTATCTGGACAACATGACCAATGCCACGGTCGCCTCTCCCGGCACCAATTTGGGCTTCAACCTTATCGAGTTGAATCATGACATGTCTGCTACAGCCGGCTCCGGATGGTATTACGATGACTTCACCTTCCGTGCCGCCAACGACCCCTGGATTGTCGAACAGCCCCTCAGCCAGACCGTCAGGCTCGGCCAATCCGCGTCCTTCACCACCGTCGCCGTGGGGACGGCCTATCAGTGGCAATTCAACGGCAATAACATCAATGCCGCAACCACCTCCGCCGATAGTATCGCCTCGGTTGCCGCCACCAACGTCGGCAGCTACGCTTGCGTGATCACCGGGACCAACGGCACCATCACCACCAGCCCCGCCGCCTTGACCATTGCGGGACCGCCTTCCATTGCAGCGCAACCCGGCAGCCTGACCGGCACCCAAAGCCAGAGCGCCATATTCACCGTCAATGCGGTTGGCAGCGCTCCCCTGAATTGCCAGTGGCAGTTCAACGGCGCTCCCATCTCTGGCGCGACGGCCACGAATTACACCATCGCCAGCGCCCAGTCCACTGATGCCGGCAGCTACTACGTCGTGGTGACCAATTCCCTCGGCAGCATCACCAGCTCCGTGGCTGTGCTGACTGTCATCTTGCCACCAACGATTGATAATCCACCTCAAAGCCTTAGCGTCAATCAGGGGGCTGACGCCCCGTTTTCCGTTGACGCCTCTGGCACGGCTCCGTTCGGTTACCAATGGCTCTTTAACGGCAGCCTTATTCCCGACGCTACCTCCAGCGGCTACACGGTCACCAATTCCCAACCAACCGATGCCGGCAGCTACTCAGTGGTGGTCACCAATTCCCTTGGCAGCAGCACTAGTTCCGTGGCGACGCTGACCGTCATTGTGCCGCCCTCGATTACCGACCAACCGCAAAGCCTGACTGTCAACCAAAGCCAGGGCGCGGCTTTCAGCGCCACCCCCGCCGGCACCGTCCCCTTGAGCTGCCAGTGGCAGTTCAACGGCGTGCCCATCCCAGGCGCGACGGCTACCAATTACACGGTCGCCAGTGCCCAGTCCACCGATGCCGGAAGCTACTCGGTCGTGGTCACCAATACCGCGGGAAGCGTCACCAGCTCGGCAGCAATGCTGACCGTCATCGTGCCGCCGTCGATCGCCAACCCGCCGCAAAGCCTGACCGTCAACCAGGGGACCAACGCTGCGTTCTCCGTCACCGCCACCGGCAGTGCTCCGCTGGCGTATCAATGGCTCTTTAACGGTGGCGCCATTTCCGGCGCGACGGACACGAATTACACCGTCACCAGCGCCGAGTCCACCAATGCCGGCAGCTACTCGGTTGTGGTCACCAATCTCGCAGGCAGCATCACCAGCGCGGTGGCGACCCTTACCGTCACTGTGCCATCGGCGATCACTAATTCAGGGCACTTCGATTCCATAGGGTTCCTTGGGGACGGCTCGCTCCAACTGGATATGAGCGGTCTGCCCAACACCAACTACGTCCTCCAATGCGGAACCAACCTGGCGGATTGGGTTTCCTTGACGACCAACCTCTCCGGCCCTGAGGGCGTCTTCCAGTACAACGACACCTCTGCCGTTACTAATTCCGTGCGCTTCTACCGCCTCTGGTTACCCACGCCCCTCCCATAAAGACGTTGGCGAGAATGCAGCGAGAGGGAGGCGAGCGGGGAGCTTGAGGCGGGCGTGAGGGGAGCGTGATGCTACGGTGTTGTTCCCTTGGGCAGCCCTTGGGTAGCCCTTGGGTTCCCAGGCGGATTTGGGGAGCACCATCGGGGGCTATAAAGTAATTCGTGTAAGTGGCCAAAGTGAAAGGATAGTAGACTATGGCCACCATCGTGGCTTCGGCCTGCTCAACCGAGTTTGTCAATCGGTTTGACCCCACTATTTTGTCATCTATTCAAAGGGACTTACATTTTCCAATGAATGTCCTCCGTCGGGGCATTTGGGTGACAGTCCCAGAGATTCTGCCCCCACGTTTGAAGGTCGGGCGCGCTGTCCCCAGCGCGCCGCGGGAGGGCGACAAAACCCGCGCGCTTCGGACATCTGCAGACGTTCGCGGCGCGCTGGGGACAGCGCGCCCTACCACCGAAACACGCCCGCAGGATGCGCCCCTGATCTTCGCCCTGCAGATTTTAGCAATTGCCCCGGCAGATGTTTTGCGCACAATGCCAAGCATGAAGAATTGGTCGCGTCTTATCTGGATCACGCTGGCCTCCCTGGCCATTCCCCTGGTCAGCGGAGCCGCCACCCGGCCCAACATCCTGTTCATCATGAGTGATGACCACGCGGCGCACGCCATCAGCGCGTATGGCAGCCGGGTGAATGAAACCCCCAACCTCGACCGCCTGGCCAGCGCGGGCATGCGGTTCGACAACTGTTTCTGCGTCAACTCAATTTGCAGCCCGAGCCGGGCGACGATCCTCACCGGCAAGTACAGCCATCTCAATGGCGTGCCGACCTTCAACCTCTTCGATGGCTCGCAGCCCACCGTGGCGAAGTACCTCCAGTCGGCGGGCTATCACACGGGCATGATCGGCAAGTGGCACCTCGGCGGCGAGCCCACGGGATTCGATTCGTGGAACATTCTGCCGGGGCAGGGGGTGTATTTCGATCCGGCTTTCATCGGCCCCGATGGCCGGCGGGTGATCAAGGGCTATGTGACGGACATCATCACCGACCTGGCCATCGACTTCCTCAAGAACCGGCCCAAGGACAAGCCGTTCTTCCTCATGTGCCATCACAAGGCGCCGCACCGGTCGTGGGAGCCCGACGAGAAGCACCGAGCGATGTTCGCGAGCCGGCACATCCCCGAGCCACCCACGCTGCACGATGATTATGCCACGCGCACTGACGCCATCCGCGAGTGCCAGCAAAAGGTCTTCTACGACTTGACGCGCCGGGATCTCAAGCTCGAGCCGCCCGCTGACCTCACAGGCCCGGCGCGCAACCAGTGGCTCAATGTCAAACCGACGGAGGTCGAGATCACCGTGGAGGGCAAGAAGCAGACGCTCACCGGCGAGGCGTTGAATTCCTGGAAATACCAGCGCTACCTGCAGGATTACCTGGCGTGCGTCCAGTCAATAGACGACAACGTGGGGCGCCTGCTGGACTGGCTTGACAAGAATGGCCTGAGCAAAGACACCGTGGTCATTTACACCAGCGACCAGGGCTTCTTCCTCGGCGACCACGGCCTTTACGACAAGCGGTTCATGTACGAAGCCTCGGTGAAGATGCCCTTCATCGTCCGCTGGCCCGGGGTGACGAAGCCCGGCACGGTGCAGGAGGCGATGGCGATCAATCCCGATTTCGCGCCATTGTTCATGGACGTGGCCGGTTTGCCGGTGCCAGCCGATATGCAGGGCCGCAGCCTGACGCCCCTGCTCAAAGGGCAGCACCCGGCGGATTGGCGGACGAGCTACTACTATCGCTACTACCACGATCCCGGCGATCACAATACGCGCGCCCATTACGGCGTGCGCACCACCACGCATAAGCTGATCTGCTTCTGGAAAAAGGATCAGTGGGAAATGTATGACCTCGTGAAGGACCCAGACGAGCTGCACAATCTTTATAACGACCCGGCGCAGAAGGAGACCGTCGCCAAGCTGAAGGCTGAGCTGTTTCGCCTCAAGAAAGAGGTGAAAGACGAAGACCAGTACGCGTACGAACAGCCGCCTCCGGGCGTGGACGGGCAATCGGCGGCCAGACGCAAGAAGTAATGATTCGTACTCAGGCTTCAGGACCAGACGGCCACTCGGGCTGCGCACCAGTTCTTATGCGTGTTGCAGCCTAAGCTTGTCTATTCCGGTGACTCGTTATCGCTCCTATCTGCTTCTCTTTGGGGTGATCTACACACTCTGCTTTTGTGTGACGTTGCCCGCATTCGATGAGGCCTACACCTACAACCTGGCCACGGACAGCAGCCTGGCGCACATGCTGATTCTCCCTTAGCGTGCTACAAACTCTCCGCGTCGCCTCGTCTCATCTTGGAGCGTGTGTCGTCCCTTGGTTTCCATTACGCAGTGCATCCTGTTGTTCAGCATCCCGGAACGGTTGTCGGACCTTATAGAGTTCAATGAGCTTCGGGTCTCTCTCAGCCGAGCCACTCTTCCCTCTAGCCGAGGCCAGTTCATGGGCCATTGCCGCCTTGGTGACTGCCTCCTCGAAGCGTCCAGCCTCCGCGTAGGCCGCGGCCAACGTCCCAACATACACTGGCATCTTGTAGCCAGTCAATTCGCAGGCATGCTCGGCTAGACGCACCGCCTCGAGGCCATCGCGAAACTTGGCCTGCGGACTGGTTGCCCGAATCCAGGCCAGATTATCCCACGCCGCGGCCAACGTCCCGACATACACCGGCACCTTGTAGCCAGTCAATTCGCAGGCACGCTCGGCTAGACGCGCAGCTTGGGGGGCATCGCGAAACTCCGCCTGCGGACTTGTCACCAGAATGCAGGCCAGATTATTCAGGCTCTCGGCAGAATCTGGTTTCAAACGCAAGCCTTCGGTGTAGTGGGTGATGGCTTGAAGCGTCTGGTGTTGCATCTGGAAAGTCTCAGCCAGCCGAAAGTGGGTAAACACGTCATTGTTTGATGCCGCAATATTGAATGACCGCATCCGCACAGTTCCCGCCACTGCGAGCAGCCACACCAACAAGACGCCAGCCGCCAATGCGCGACCCAGTTGCCAATGCCTCGAATCAGCTCTCGGTCGCGCCGTGAGAGATGGCACGTCTGGCTGTAAGTCGCCGCTATTCTCGGTTGAAGGCGCCGTCGGCCCAGCGATCTGCTCAAACTGGTCAGCTCCAGAGCTTGCTCGGCGCGCAGGCTTTGCAAGGGCGGCTGCCAGTAGAAGTCCCGCACTGGCCAGCGAGATGAGAAGGCCCGGAAGCAAATAATTCTGACGGAAATACACCCGGACCTGATGCCGTCCTGCCGGAACCGGGACGGCACGCATCCAGATGTTCGCCGGCACGCATACGCCAGCCCGACCATCGATTTCGGCGCACCAGCCTGGATACCATGCTTCCGCCAGCACCAGCAGCGCTTTTTCTCTGGTTTCCACCTCGACCAGCAGCGACTCCGGCTCAAAACGGCGGATGGCCGCCGTGCCGGGCGGAGAACCTTCCTGAGACAACGGCTCGGCCAAGGGCTTCTCCAGCAATGCGCGGCGGTGGATGTCGTGACCGTTCGCGAGCCGATCGAGAATGGTGGCGTAATCCGCTGTTTCCGCCGCGTTCACCAGAAACGCCCGAGGGGCCGGATTGGTGTTCACCACCAGCTTTCCAAGACCAAGGTCAAAACCGACAGACAAACCAAGGTCAGGATAAGGAAACACGCCGTGGCTATAAACCAGCGGTGAAAGATTACCTTTATCCTCCCCCGGCGGTATCCCCAGCACTGCGTGCAGATAATCCCACGGCCGCCCCAGGAACAGCGGCCAGTAGGCATCGAAACTACTGTACCGGTAAATCATTCCGTAATTCCGGGGGACGAGTGGAGGCAACACACACACTCGGGGCGGTGGCTGGAATGGTTCCACTAAGCCCGACTTCCGCAATTCCGCGGCGAGGGTCTCGACGAACGGGGGCCCCACAGGAGCCCCCAGAGTTAAAAGAGCAGCATAGGTGAAAATTCTCTTGGTTTCCCAAGTGCCCTGCAGCAGGTCCACCGACTGAATTAAGACCAAACCAATAATGGCGTAGCGGATCGGGACACCGAAGAGGCGGGTCCACCAACCCCGAAGGCGGGGATGCGGCCGGCTCAGCCAAATCCCTGCGGCGCAAATCAACACCAGCCCCACCAGCAGCGTGGCGCGCGCGTGGAATCTGAAGCCGGCAAACCCAGGAAGCCATTTGTAAAATAATCCGAAGAAAGGCGTGCGGTCGCCCAGCGCGATCAACAACGCGACAACCAGCACGCCCAACAAGCCTCGCACGTTGCGCTCGCGCACCCGGCACAATCCCGCGCATCCTAAGACGACGACAACGGCACCCACGAAGAGATTGCCTTCCCAATCCAAACGGGAGAACAGCGGGCCGAAAAGGCGCCCCAAGTCTTCCCAGGACAGGTTGTAGGAGTTTACAAAGGCAAGCGAATTGCCGGATCGATTGGACTCCTTGATCAGTTCCAGCATCGGCAAGAATACCACGGCTAACAGCCCGACGCACCAGACACACGCCACGCCAAACTGGAGGAGTCCCCGCGAGGCATCCCGGACCGCTTCCCGCACCGGGAGCCTCAGCGCGCGCGTGAAAATGAATACCGCCTGGCCGACAGCCGAAAACCAGAACACCTGCGGAACGCACAACAATTGCAGGGCCAGCAACACAGCATATAGGCCAACTCGGCGGCTTTGCCACGGTTCCGTCGTGCGAATGGCGTAATAAAAAAGCCACGGCACATAGCAAACAGCCCAGGCGTAGGTAACTTGCCCGGTGGCCCAGCGTGCCGTGAACGCGCCAGACGCCAGGAAACTAAACGCCATGAAATAGCTCTGCCACCGGCCCGCCCCCAACGCCTCAGCCAGCCGCCGCATGCCGGCAACGACGAGCAGGCAGTGCAACCAAACTTGGAGGAAAACCCCGGTTTCCTGGCCCAGACAAATCAGATACGTCGGAGGATAGAAAGCCGCGGCTGGCATATCGGCCAGATAGGGCCGGCCCAACTGAACGTACGGGTTCCAAAACGGGACGCGTCCTTCCCGCACCGAGTCTGCCAGGAATTGGAAGCTTGGCTTCCACATCGTCACGTAGTCACTGCCCTCAAGCACGGTTGGCACCACGAAACACACGCCTGCGGCAAACAATCCCGTGGCCAGCACAACCAGGAGGTTCTCAAGCCGGGCGTGCAATCGGTCACCTGAAATTCCCATAAATAGGAATATTAGCCACGGGCCGAGACCGCCTCAAGCTCACATTGCCTTTCGGAGACCGTTCAGTTTCCTGATCTCACGCACTGCTCGGAAATCAGGGTCGTTAGCCTGATGACTCCGCTTCGGGTAACTTGGGTTTCCTCGCGAAGCGCGGACGCGTAGCCGCTAAAGTCCGCAAAGCAGGGTTGGGCTTGTCCCCCGGGCAGTGGAGCAGTAGCCTGTTGCAGCCAGTGACGCGTGAGATACATCTCCATACGGCGGGAGACAGAGACCCGCTCTGCCACATCCGGGGCAACGGTATCCGCACAATCGGCATGCTGTTAACGGTGGCCGGGTTGTGGTGGGCCACGAGCGCGCCGGCGACAACTTATCAGGTCGGATCGGCCCGTCCTTACCCTGCGGTCGCCAGCCTGCCTGCGCTCAATCCCGGGGATGTCGTGGAGGTTGATCCGGGGACCTATCACGAGGTTAAACGCTGGACGAATCCGGGCTCGGCGGCTAACCCAATTATCATCCGCGGCGTCGGGGCCTCCCGACCGGTCTTCGACGCCAACGGCAAGACAGTGGACGGGGTGCTGCCGAATCCGCGCGCGGTGTTTCAGATTGAGGCACACGATATCATCATCGAGGGCCTCGAATTTGTAAACGGCCGCAACGGGGACAACGCCGCGGGCATCCGGGTCACCTCCGCCGACAACGTCACTGTGCGCAACTGCAAGATCACTGGCTGCGATATGGGCTTCATGTGTGACAACAATAGCAATCTGCTGATCGAGGCCTCCGAAATTGCCTCCAACGGCACATCGCTCTATGACGGTTACAGCCACAACCTCTATTTGGGAGGCAACAGCGCCACCCTGAGGTTCTGCTACATCCACGATTCACTCAACGGGCAAAACTTCAAGACGCGCGCCCATTACACCGAACTGTTCTATAATTACATCGCGGATTCTCAGGACGGGGAAGTGGGCCTGGTGGACGCCCAAGAGACGGCCGCCGCAAACAGCCACGCGGTGATGATCGGCAACATCGTCATCAGCAAACCCCGCCTCAGCGGGTACAACTCCGGGCGTTTCATCCAGTTTGGCCAGGATTCCGGCGGCCAACACATCGGCACCCTTTTCGCTTTCAACAATACCTTTATCGCCGGCGATGGCCGCATTCAGTTCCTGGCCGCCAATGCCGCCGGCGCCACGGTGGTGGCCTGCAACAATATCTTCAACGGCAGCGACAAGATCCTCGGCACCTTGGGCGGCGGAATCAGCGGCTCCAACAATTGGATGCAGGCCACCGCTGCCGTGCCGAACACCTTCTACGCGAGCGTTCAGGGGAGCGACCCGGGGTTTGCCAACCGCCAGGCGCGCAACCTTCGACTCATAACCACTTCGGCTTGCCGAAACCGGGGATTGAACGTCCTTGGCTTCCTCGACGGCGCGGGCGCCTCGCATTCCGGCCTGCCCATGTTGGAGTACGTCAACCATCTGCAAAACTGCGCCCGGCCCGCTGACGGCCAACTCGACCTTGGCGCTTACGAGTACAAACCATAATTATGCCCGACTCCTCATTCCTGAACGGGAAGGTGCTCAAGCGGTCGCTCCCGGAGCTCCATTTGCCTTTGGGACCCGATGCACCGGTCCTTAAGCGGCTGATGTTGCCGCAGGGCGAACTGGCGCAGTTCTACGACGCCGAGGAGGGGATCCGTTATTTGGCCTTCATCGAACTTCGTCCGGGGCAGGTCCGCGGCAATCATTACCACAAGGTCAAAGAAGAACTGGTTTACGTGATTCGGGGCGAGGTCTTGCTCAGCGTGGCCGACATTGATTCCCAAGCGTGCGCGTTCGTGGAGCTGCGGACCGGAGACTTGGCGGTAATCCGGATCAGCATCGCCCACTCGTATCGAACCGTGGAGCGGGGCCAGGCAATTGAGTTTTCAAGTTCTCGGTTCGACCCTGCTGATATTCACCGGTTTCCGTTGCCGTAGGAGTGCGCCCCAACCGACCAGTTGCATTTGCCGGGCTTCGTGTGAATGGTTTCTGGGACGCGACTGAACATGGAAGCCAGCGAAACCATTCAATGCCCATATTGCGGCCAAAGCTTTGAGCTGGTGATTGATACGAGTATCGCCAGTCAACGGTTTACGACGGATTGTGAAGTATGCTGCCGGCCCTTCGAGGTGCTTGCTGAATGTGAACCCGGGGAGATTCTGAGCATAGAAGTGCAAGGAGCGTGAGGAATTCAGCTTGGCTCTGCTTTGCTTTCACATCGCCGAACACCCCGTTTTCGTGTAGTTTGGTCCCATGTACATGATCTGGAGTTTTGGACGGCGCGCGCTCTGCGCTTCGCTTCTCTTCGGCAACGCGCTGTTCGCCGCCGACTGGCCGCAGTGGCTCGGCCCCGAGCGTGACTCCGTCTGGCGGGAATCCGGCATCGTCGAGAAGTTCCCCACCAATGGGCCGCCCGTCCGCTGGCGCACGGCCATCGGCGGGGGCTATGCCGGCCCGGTCGTAGCCAATGGCCGGGTGTATGTCGCTGACCGCCAGCTCGCCCCGGGCGTGAGCAATCCTGCTGATCCATTCGACCGCGGCCAGATCCGTGGCTTCGAACGCGTGCTCTGCCTTAGCGAAGCCGATGGGCAGCTTCTTTGGAAACACGAATACGAATGCCCCTACACGATCAGCTATCCCGCCGGACCTCGCGTTGCGCCGATGGTCAGCGGAGGCAAAGTCTATACGCTTGGCGCCGAGGGGAATCTGTTCTGCCTCGACGCGGAGAATGGAAAGATTCTCTGGTCGCGGGACTTCAAGAAGGACTTCGGCATCAAGGCGCCGCTCTGGGGCTTCGCCGGGCACCCGTTGCTCGATGGCAACCGGCTGATTTGCCTGGTCGGCGGAGCGGGCAGCACGGCCGTCGCCTTCGACAAGGACACTGGCAAGGAGACTTGGCGAGCATTGAGCGCCGAAGAACCGGGCTACAGTTCGCCGATCATTTACGAGGCGGGCGGCAAACGGCAGCTTATCCTCTGGCATCCCGAAGCGGCTAACTCGCTCAACCCGGAAACCGGGGAAGTCTATTGGTCGGTGCCGTTCAAGTCCCGCGCCGGGATGACCCTCGCCACGCCGCGCAAGCTGGGCAACTTCCTCTTCTTCACCGCCTTTTATAGCGGCTCGCTGATGCTGCAACTCGATTCCGTCAAACCCGCGGCAACCACCGCCTGGCGCACACTCAAGGTCAATGAGAAGGAGACGACCCACCTCAACGCCGTCATGTGCACGCCGTTCCTTGAGGATGGCTTCATTTACGGCGTCTGCAGTTACGGACAATTGCGTTGCTTGAAGGTGGATACCGGCGAGCGCGTTTGGGAAACCTTCCAGGCCACGACCTCCGGTGAACCCGTGCGCTGGGCCAACGCCTTCATCGTGAAGAACGGAAATCGTTTCTTCCTGTTCAACGAGAAGGGCGATTTGATCATCGCGAAGCTCGGCCCCCGCGGCTACGAGGAGATCAGCCGCGCGCACCTGCTCGAGCCGACCGGCAGCGCCGCTGGACGGCCAGTGTTATGGTCGCATCCCGCGTTTG
>OBLU010002668.1_pt1 | contig 16303 bp, 14 predicted proteins | sample 1518681 | NCBI WGS metagenome assembly OBLU01 (sample SAMEA3539304, study PRJEB22396) | soil metagenome | biome: tundra; feature: field; material: soil | place: USA | collected 2010-05 | depth 0.15 m | reverse complement strand
CCCGCCGTCAGGCGCCGTCTCCTTCGGATAACGCGCGACTGGAGATAAATCCGGTACCGCTCGCCGACGATGCCGAGCACCGTGCGGTTGTCCTGCCGGACGTTGGCGTAGTAGCCGGGGATCTCCTCGCACCGCGGTTCCCACCAGTCGTCAACGGTTGCGGCGTCGCCGCGGTCGACGGCGATCGGCTCGCGCTCGACGCGCCAGCCGAGACCGGAGGCCTCGATCGCCTCCGCGATCGTCGCCGGCGCGCGCTCAAGCACCGCGCCCAGCCCGTGCCAGGGCGTCTCGCGGACGGAGAACATCGAATCGCTGCTCGTGATGCCTGCGGGCATGACTGCCATCCCTTCTGATCGTGGCCCCGCTCGGTGCGGGGCCGGTCGCGGCGAGGGCCGCACGCCCGGATGGCGTGCGAAACTGGCCCCGCCCGCCGGCTCCCGCACCGACCGTCATGCGCCGCTACTCCCCCGTTTCGCCCCGCTCGATCTCGTCGCCCGGCTCGGCTTCGTCTTCCTCGTCCCGCTCTCCGTCAGCCTCGGCCGGCTCGTCCGCCGCAGCTGCCGGCCTGCTGGTTGAGCGGGCCTTGAGGGCCGCATCGTGCTCGTCGTGCGCTCGCTTGACGGCCCGCTCGAGCGCCTTCAGTGACACGGGCAGGTGCGGCCCGGCGAGCTTCGCCAGCGCCTTGGCGGCGATGTCCTTATGCGAGCTCCACGCCGTCCGGTATGACCGCTGGCTTGCCGGGAGGGCCATCCGAGCCGCGTACTGCTCGGCTGAAATGACCACAAGCCCGCGCCCATAGAGCTCTCCGGCCGTGCGGGCTGCGTCTACGTAGCGCCAGAGCCACTTGAGCGCCGCCTCGGGCTCGCGCTGATCCCCGTAGTCGATCCGCAGTCGGCCGCGGCTTCCGTCCTTGCGGGTCTTCGTCACATCCGTTCGGAGCTCGCCGACGACGAGCCGGATCCCGGCGACAGCGAGGTGGTGGATCCGCTCGCCCGCCTGCCCGTAACCGGAGCTGTAGTCGCCTCCGATCGCCGAGTAAACGTAGAATTTTGCGACTTCGAGCGAGGCAGGATCGACGGTCGACAGTCCGTTGAGGAGGCTCTGACCGAGATCGAGGTTCACTCCGTGCGCCTGATCCGCCAGCTCCCGCAGCTGGCGATCACGCTCACGGCCGGCCTCCGCAACAGGGTCTTCCGCTGATCCGCTCAACCGACGGCGATCCTGCCTGCGCTTCTCCTCAAGCTCAGCTCCTCTGTCGCGCAACTGCTCGACGGTGCGCTTGACCGCGCCCTTCACGAGCTCGCGATAGAGCGCCCGGTCGACGATGATCGGCGCGGACCGCTCGAACTCGATCAGGACAACAGCAGCGCGCGCCTGATCAACGTCGTCGTCCGAGAACCGGATCGGTGGCGGACCGTAGGCGTACCGGTCGATCTGCTTGTGCAGCTTCTCGGCCTCAACGTAGAGCTCCTCGGTCTTCTTCCCGAGCCGCAACTCGGCGATCTCGTGGGCGCTGACCTGGCTCATGTGGGCCGCGAACACCTTGACGTCGCTCTCGCGAAGAGCGGAGTCCAGGACCCAGCCGGGCTCCCGGGCCAGCCGTTCGGCAGCCCACTCGTTCCCATCGCCGAGAAACTCGACGACCGCGTCCAGCAGCGGCGGGGACACGCGACGGATCGCGCGAAGCTGATCGACGGCGCTGAGTGCGATGACGCCCGCGCCGATCATCTCGTGGGCTTGCTCCGGCAGCTCGAGGATCTTCACCCGCGCGGTGACCCTCGCCTTCGGCCACCCGAGCGCTTTCACCGCGCCATCCTCGGTTAGGCCACGGTCGAGCATGGCCTTGACCGCATGGGCCCGGTTCGGTTGCCGAGAGCTGGAGCCGAGTTATGTTCTCGATCGCCCGGTCCGCCGTTGCCTCACGGCTCGCCGCACGGATCACCGCGGGGATCTCGGCAAGCCGCAGCTCGGCGGCCGCTGCCGTTCGGTGGAAGCCGGCAACGAGCTCGTACTTCCAGCCGCCGACCGCGACCTCTCCCTCGGCCGGTCGGACGACGACCGGGACCAGCATGCCCTGCAGGCGGATGCTCTCGGCGAGCGCGTGGACATGGTCGACGTCCAGCGCCCGGACGTGCTCAGCGACGTGGATCTCGTCGAGCGCCACGGTGCTCTCGCCTGCTACTGCTGTGGTGACCATCAGGCCCTCCTATGACTTCGGCGGCCCGCCCGGGTGGCGGGCCGATCCCCAGCCGCCCGCACGCCCGCCAGGGCGTGCCACCATCGCGGCGGGTCGGCCCGTCATCAGGCCCTGCGGCGCGACCTACGCGGCTCCCCGACCGATGCACTCGAGCGCGTCGAACGCGCTCTCACTGGGCACGTTCACCACGGCAGCGTGGCCGAGATCCGAGAGAACCTCGATCAGCCGCTGGGCGTGCTCGTATGCGCAGGCACGAGGGGCGTAGGTCGGTTCCAGCTGTGCGTCGTCGAGGTCCGCAGAGGTGAGCGACGGCTCGTGGCCGGCTGGCCCAAGCCTGAGATGAACGACGTGCGTACGGAGCCGTGGATGCCCGACGAACGTCGAATGGAGTTCAAGGGCCAAGTCCGGGCGCGGAAGCACCGTGTGCAACGTCAGGACGTGCGCCCCGGCCCAGGTGTACGTCGTCTCGCTCCAGGCAGGCGCGCCGCCAATCGTCAGATCGAGATCGATCCGTGGTCGGGAGCGCACGCTCTCCACGGTACCGCCACCGACTGTCGCTTCGCCGACAATCCGGCCGAAGTCCGCTCAAGCGAGAGCATGCTCGAAGCTGCGGGCCCGACCCGGTCTCGGCACGCTTGCGCAATTGGCGACAAGCGGATCCGAGCGAGGTCGCTGCGCCGGTCCTGCATTCGCTCTGGCACGGGTATGCGCGTCTGGGCACCGATGGCGCCCGCGGAAGACCGGATCCGTGGCGAAGCAGTCGCTCACGAGCCGGCGAGCAGACGCCACGCGATCGGTCGAAAGGGATCGTTCGTCGCGCCGGCGGTCGGGCTGGCTCCGGGCCATCGGATCGTCGCCAACGCGATCGCGCAAAGCGAGGCGCCCGGAGGAGGAAAGCGATCGCGCGACCGCGGCAGCCGGACGCTCGAGATTGGGCGATTGCGAGCGCGGCGGCGGTCGTGCGGATCGTTAGCTGGACGCACCGGACTCGATCGTCAGCAAGCGGTCGGTAATCTCCCGGTCTTCCGCTGGCGTTTGCTGGAACGCGCCGAGCCGGCTAGCACGAAGAGGCGCCCGCTCGTGCAAATTGCGGCTGAGCGGCAGTCTTGCTGCCGCTCGCGAGCAGGTGGCTGCTTCTGCTCAGAAGCAGTCACGCCGTCGCGGTCCGGCCGGACTTCTGCTTCCGTTCGACCGCCGACGCCGATTGTCGCGATCACACAATCGAGCGCCGGAGCTCGCAGCTCGCGCACGCCCACGACGATGCCCTGATCGGCCCCGGTCCTGGCGAATACGGGTGCTCTTGGATCGCCGGCCGCGAGCCCTGCCTTCGTGCTGGCCCAGGCATCTGCCGCCAAGGCGTGCACGTGGCTCCCTATGTCCCGGGAGCGGCAGCGTTCGACAGCGGCGTTGGCCTCGACATTGGCGGCGAGCGAGGCACGTGTCCGCTCGATCGCGGCCAGGTCTCGCGGCTTCAGCCCGCCGTCGCGACGGATGACGGTAATCGCGGCGAAGCGCTCACCGGACGGGAAGCGCTTCGCCAGCGTCAGCTCGCGCACCGACTCCGAGGAGCCCGGCAGGAACGAGGACCCCTCGTTCTTCTGCACGTCTTGGAGGCGCTGCGCGAACGAACCTCCCGGTGCGCCGAGAATGAGCCACAAGAGGATGATCGCGATGCGGGCGGGGCGCGAGCTGAAGAGACGCTCGAGGGCTCTCATGTGGGCGCAAGTTCGGGGTCTTCTGCGACGGCGCGTCGGAGCGCTTGGTCGAAGCTGATCGTCTCGATGTCGAACAGCGCCATTCCGGAGCGGTCGGTGACGACCGTCGGCACGGCGAGCCCTTCGATCAATGGTCTTGCCACGCCGGCGTCCACGGGTGTGACGAGCCCGATCCATAGTGAGGAGAGCCACGGGGTGATCAGCGGCACGGGGATCCGCGGCCGGCGGCGGATGCCGAGGACTTCGGCCATCCGGTCGAGCATCTCGCCGTAGGTGAGCACGTCGGGACCGCCGATCTGAATCTCTCTCCCCGCCGACGCCTCGACCGTCAGTGCCTCGACCAGGTAGCTCAGTGTGTCGTCGATCGCGATCGGCTGGGTCGCGTTCTTCAGCCACGCCGGTGCGATCATCGCGGGAAGCCGCTGCACGAGGTAGCGCAGCGTGCGGTAGGACTCGCTCTGCGGGCCGACCACCATCCCGGCGCGAAAGTAGGACAGCGCGGGGCCGTGCTCGCGGAGCGCGAGCGCGGTCTCGTGCCGGCTGCGCAGGTGCTGGGACTGCGGCCGGTCACCGAGGCCGCCGAGATAGATCACGCGCTCAATCCCCTCCGCGCGTGCCATCCGGGCGAAGGCAGTGGCGGCGGCGCGCTCGCTGGCGGCGAAGTCCTTGGGTCCGCCTCGACCCATCGAGTGGATCAGGTAATACGCCACGTCCACGCCGCGGCCTGCGCCGCGCAGCGTTTCCGGACGGAGCACGTCACCCTCGTGCAGATCGAAGCCCGCGCGCTCAAGCGCGCGGGCGCGGGTCCCGCCGCGGTCGCGCACCAGGCAGCGCACCTCCCGTGCCGAGCTTGCCAGCCTCGCGGCGAGGCGACCGCCGATGAACCCGGTCGCGCCGGTCACGAGCACGCGTGCGCTCATGCCGCGGTCGCGCCGGACGACGGCATCGACGCGAGCGCAGCGGCAAGCCGCTCGGCCTTGTGCTCCTCGAAGCCGCCGACCTCGCTGGCAAGTACCCGGCCCGAGCGCTCGACGATCAGCACCGCGATCGTGTCAGTCCCGGCAAGCCCGAGGTTGTCAATGACCTTCCGGACGTCGGTGTAGACGGTGATCGTGCGGGCGCGGGCGGCGGCGTCCGGGATCCCGCGTGTCATGCCACCGTCAATGAACCACCGCGCCGGGCCGTACACGGATGACAGCACCGGCAGCTCGTACACCGCGACGTCGGAGCGCCGCTGCTCAAGGCCTGTCAGCCACGGCAGCCATTGATCGACGACGCGCTGCTGCTCGCGGCGGAAGGCGACGACGAGGACGTTGTGCTGCTTGCCGAGATCGCCCGGCAGCTCGTACTCCTTGCCGTCGAGAGCGCGTCCGGCCAGTGGGCTCAACGTCTGCGGCGGTGAGGGGGCGAGCGTGGCCCTGAGACCGGCGAGAGCGCGATCGCCGACACGGTTGAACGCAAGCGCCAGGAGCGGGTCGGCGATCCTGAGCGGACCCTTCAGCGCGAGGTCGGCGTCGTAGGTGACACGTGTGCCCGCGGCGGTCGGCTCGAACGTGATCCTGTCCCGCGAGACCACGGTGGCGTTCTCGCCAAGGAACGTAACGGCATGCGGCGGGTCGTACTCGACGATCCGATAGGTGAGCTCGTTCTTGCGGCCGAGGAACTCGGCGACCAGCCGAAACTCGGTGCCCTCGCCCACCGCTTGACCGCTCAGACGCTCCGCCTCGACCACCCCCGGATCCCATTCCCTGGTTGTCGAGAAATCGCTCAGATAGCCAAAGACCTCCTCGCGGGGTTGCTGGATGTCGATCGATGCTCGGTAGTGGGCCATCAAGCTTCTCCTTCTGGAATGGAAGTCGACGCGCTTGCAACTGACGCGTCGCGCCAACCGCTTAGCCGTACGCACTCGGCCCATAGCCGCTCGCGCTCCTGCCGCGTCTCCCGTGTACATCGCAGCCGGTGCGTGGGACGCGGTCGGCGGTCATGCCAGAAGCGGCCGGAGCTGCGGCTCGGTTCGGCGGCGGCACCGAGCCAGACGATTGTGTCGGCGCCCTGCGCCGGCGCTCTTAGCAGTGGTCGTGTCACCGTGGAGAAACGTGGCAGCGAGGATCGCACGCCGGGGGTGTCCGACCAGCCGGGGTGCATCGAGTGGACCACGACCCCGGTGCCCGCCAACTGCTCTGCCCACAGCTCGGTAAGGATCACCTCCGCGCGCTTGGTGCGCGCGTACACCTTCGGCCCGTCGAACTCCCCGCGGTCGCTTTGCAGGTCATCAACCCTGAGCTTCTGCGTGTACATGCCGCCAGATGACACGTTGATGATCCGCGCCGGGGCGCTGTCTTGGAGCACTGGGATCAGCAGGTTGGTCAGCAGGAACGGGCCGACGACGTTGGTCGCGAGCGTGAGCTCGATCCCATCGGCCGAAACAGCGCGCGCTTCGGTCATCACCCCGGCGTTGTTGACCAGCACATCGAGGCGCGAAGCCTGATCTCGAAAGCGTCCGGCGAACTGCCGGACCGACTCGAGCTCGCTGAGATCGCAGACCGCCACGTGCACGTCGCCGTTACCGGACCGCTCGACGATCCTCGCGCGCGCCTGCTCGCCGCGCTCAGGGCTGCGGACGACGAGCCAGACCGTGGCGCCGAGACGTGCAAAGCCCTCAGCGGCGGCCAGACCAAGCCCCGAGCTCGCGCCGGTGACCAGCACCACCTTGCCCTGCATCCGGTGCAGCTCAGACGCGCTCCACCCGCGACTGCGGATCCGATAGCCGACGTTCGTGTACCCGGCAATCACGGTGCGGTCGAGCACGTCGTCGAGCAGCGAGTTGATCATGCGCTCAGCGAAAGGTCGCGCTGGGGGCTGTGCCCAAAGCCTGTCCGGTACGTGCCTGAGGCGATCCGGGACCGGGGCTTGGTCAGCAGCAGCTGGACGTCGCAGATCCGCCGCTCCGAGAAGCCGGCTTGGCAGTAGGCGAGGTAGAGCGTCCAGAGCCGGCGGAAGCGCTCGTCGTAGCCCAATTCCGCGAGCGCGGGGGCGTGGGCGGTGAACGTCTTGCGCCAGCGCCGCAGTGTCTCGACGTAGTGCGGCGTCAGGTCCTCGAGCGATACCGTCTGCATGTCGGTTCGCCGGGCGAGGTTCCGCGAGATGACCTCGAGCGAGGGCAGGCATCCGCCCGGGAAGATGTGGGTGTTGATGAACGACTTCGACGCCTTCTCGACCTCGTACGCGCGGTCGTCGATCGTGATCGCCTGCAGCAGCATCGCGCCGTCGTCGGCCAGCAGCTCGGAGCACTTGGCGAGGAAGGTGCCGATGTGCTGCCAGCCGACCGCCTCGATCATCTCGATCGAGACGAGCTTGTCGAACCGGCCTCGCAGGTCGCGGTAGTCCTCCATCAGCACCGTGACCCTGTCGCTCAGTCCCGCGCGGCGGACCTGCTCGACGGCGTAATCGTGCTGCTCACGTGAGATCGTGGTCGTCGTCACGTGACAGCCGCGGCTCGACGCGGCATGAAGCGCGAATCCGCCCCAGCCCGTTCCGATCTCGAGCACGCGATCCTCGGGACCGAGGTCGAGCTGCTCGCAGACGCGCTCGAGCTTTGCGAGCTGAGCCTGCTCGAGCGTCATCCCCTCGTGCTCGAAGATCGCACACGAGTAGCTCATCGTCGGATCGAGCATGCGCGAGAAGAGCTCGTTCCCGAGGTCGTAGTGGGCGGCGATGTCACGGCGGCGCCGGCGTCTGGTGCCGCGGCGCACGACCGCCCGGGCCCGCTGCAGCGGCCAGCGCACGGGCGTCAGCAGCGAGCGCAGCCGGTCGAGGCCGCCGACGTTGCACGCCCCCAGCCTGATCAACGCCACCAGATCCGGAGAGCTCCAGAGACCTTGCGCAAAGGCCTCTGCCATCCCGCGGCTGCCGCGCAGGAGCTTTGGCCAGGTCTGCGGCGAATCGATCCGGACGATCGCCGAGGGAGCCCCGGACCCGTAGACCCGCCGCTCGCCGCCGTCCACGACGACCAGGCAGCCCACCTCGATCCGCGCAAGCAGGATCGACACCAGCCGGCGAGAGAGCCGGACGGTCATGCCGGCCGGGCCTGCGAGTTGCGGTGGACCGCAACGCCCGCACACTTCAGCCCCAGCGCATGCGCATAGATCAGCGCCAGCACCCGGACGGTCGCGAATGGGTAACGCGCGGTGATCCCCGCCAGCGATGCCCGCGTCAGCTCCCGCCGGTGCAGCGCGAGGGTCGCGTCGAACACCGTCGCCCCCGCCCGACTCGAGGCTATGTGGACCGACAGCGTCTGGCCGGGCGCCGCCGCGTGGACCCGGTAGCGATGATCCATGCCCATGAACGGCGACACGCGCAGCGCCTTGTCGAACTGACCATCGAGCACGGGAGACCTTGCCTGCCCGCCGCCGAGTACGTAGGCGTGTCGCTCTCCCCAGGGGGTGTTCGTCACCTCCGCGACCAGCGCTTGGACGCCCTCGCCGCCCGGCTCGATGCAATAGTAGAAGCTGACCGGGTTGAAACAGTGACCGAACGAGCGCAGCTGCGTCAGCAGCCGGATCGGGCCCTCGGGCCGCGCACCGGTCTGGTCCTCCACCACATCGAGCACAGCGCGGTGCAGCGGCACAGCGGGATCGCCCAAGTAATCGCGGCGCCGAAAGCGGACCAGCCCCGGCCGGCGCGCGATCAGCCGACCGTCAAGCAGCCCCGGGAGCTCGTCCAGGTCGAGATAGGCCAGCGCCAGCCGATGACTGAACTCGCGCCGAGGGCCAAAGCGCCGGTGGCGAATCGTGCCCTCGTAGATACAGCTCGCGGTCACAGTCGTGCCCCGAACCGCTCGCCGACGCGCAGCGCGCTGACGACGCCATCCTCGTGGAATCCCCATCCCCAGTAGGCCCCGCAGAAATGCGTCCGGTTGTCCCCGTCGATCTCACCCACTCGCGCCTGCGCCTTGACCCCCTCGGCGGTGTACACCGGGTGCGCGTAGGCGATCGTGCGGATCACATGAGCCGGGTCGATCTCCTCGGTGCGATTGAGCGTCACGCAGAACTCGCGCTCGGCACGCAGCGACTGAAGCCGGTTCATGTGGTAGGTGACGGTGCTCGCGGGCCTCGGTTCGGGCAGCAGGTGGTAGTTCCAGCTCGCCCACGCGCGCGGGCGGCGGGGCAGCATCCGCACGTCGGTGTGCAACACCGCCTCGTTGGGCTGATACGGGATCGCGCCGAGGATCTCGTGCTCACGATCGCTGGCGTCGCGCAGCAGCGCCAGCGACTGATCGGAATGGGTCGCCAGGACCACCTCGTCGAAGCGCTCTGCCTCGCCACCACCCGGCTTGACCAGCACGTGATCAGGGTGGCGGGTGACGGCATCGACCGGCGTGCGCAGCCGCAGCCGACCGGAGAACGGCCGGATCAGCGCCTCCACGTACCGAGCGGAGCCCCCGCGAACCGTCCGCCAACGAGGCCGATCTCGGAACGACAGCATGCCGTGATTGTCGAAGAACTCGGCCAGGAAACGGGCGGGAAGACTCCACATCTGGCGCGGCGCGGCCGACCACACCGCCGACGCCTGCGGCACGATCAGCCGCTCGATGAACGCCCGCGAGAAGCGATGTCGCTCCAGCCAGTCTCCAAGCGAGACGTCCTCGGCACGATCGCCAAGCAGCTCTCTAGCGGCACGGTTGAACCGACCCAGATCGGCAACCATGCGGTGAAACCACGGGGTCAGGAGGTGCGCGCGCTTTGCGAACAGGCCGCTCGGAGACGCACTGCTGTACTCGAAGTCCCCCATCCCGTCGCTGACGCTGAAACTCATCGTCGACCGCTGCCAGCCAACCCCCAGGAGCTCGAGCAGCCGCTCGAAGTTTGGATAGTTGCGGTCATTGAACACGATGAACCCGGTGTCGACCTGATGCGTCTCGTTCGGCGTGTCGACGCGGACCGTATTTGTGTGCCCGCCCGCATAGGCATTCGCCTCGAACACCGTGACGTCATGCGCCCGGTGCAGCAGATGCGCCACCACCAGCCCCGAGACCCCGGTACCTATCACGGCAACCCTCATCTCAGCGATCACCCCACGTCAAACCGGGCTCGACGGACGCTGGCAAAGCGGCCCATCGAGCGCGCTCAGTGCCTGTCTGCCTCAGGATGGGCGACACCGGCACGAGGGACACAACGTGCCGAACAGGATGGCGCCGGCCCCGCAGTCTCTCGCCGGCGGGTGGATGCGGAAGGGTGAGTGGCGTCATCGACGAACGACTTCTTCATTAGAGAAACTCGCTTGCATAGGGACTGTCCAAGGACCGTACAGAGGTGCCCCGAGCTTGTCAAGGGTCTGTCGAGGGTCTGGCGAGGGTCTGTACACTTATCGCATGAGCGCTCGTGAAGCCGATCGCGGGTCCGTGCGGATCGGGGAGCTGAGCCGCCGCGTCGGGGTATCACCGGAGGTCCTCCGCGCGTGGGAGCGTCGGTACGGCATCCTGTCGCCCACTCGCACCGACGGCGGATTCCGCCTCTACGGCGAGGACGACGAGCGACGGATCCGTTGCATGCTCCAGCACCTCGAGCAAGGCCTATCGGCAGCCGAGGCGGCTCGGCTCGCCCGAGCTGAGCCGCCAGCGCGACTTGACCCTGCCGCTGCAACAGATGACGGAAGCGGGGCACCGACGGCAGCTGCCCTCGGCGAGAAGCTGCGCCGGGCGCTCGACGGGTTCGACGACGTCGGCGCGCATCACCTACTCGACCGGCTCCTGGGTTCCTACCCGCTCGAGAGCGTCCTGCGGGACGCGGTCCTTCCCTACCTCCACGAGCTCGGCGAGCGCTGGGCGCACGCTGAGGTATCGGTCGCGCAAGAGCACTTCGCCAGCGCGCTCCTGCGCGGCCGTCTGCTCGCCCTGGCGCGCGGCTGGGGGCGTGGTCGCGGTCCCCGCGCACTGCTCGCCTGCGTTCCCGGAGATCAACACGATCTCGGGTTGATCTGCTTCGGGCTCTCGCTCCGCGCTCACGGCTGGCGGATCACCTACCTCGGAGCCGACACTCCGCTGCTCACGCTGATAGAGACAGCGGATCTGCTGCAGCCTGCGCTCGTCGTCGTCAGCGCCGCGCTTCCCGAGCTGACTCAAAGCGCTCTCGGCGGCCTGCGCGAGCTCGCCTCCGTCGCCCCCCTTGCGCTCGCCGGCGGTGGAACCGATGCCAGCATCGCCGACACCATCGGTGCTCGATGGCTCAACGAAGACCCTGTCGCAGCCGCTGCGAGCACCGCTGCGCCCGGGGCTGACGCGAACCGCATAGATAACTGATTCGTGTGCCCAGAGGTCGGCGGTCGTGCCAGTACACGACCTGATCTGGTCCTGACCTGCTCTCGTGTTGGCGCGGACATCTTGCGCTCCACGCCGCCTGCCCTCCCTTGCGCGGCAGGCAGGGAAGGACCTACCCGAGCAGGTCGGTTGCCGGGCTCGGGCTCGACTTGTGCGATTCCCACAAGAGCGTGCGAGCGGGCCCGGACGAAGCGGAAGTCGGCTTGCTCCCAACGAGATGGCTGCTTTGGAACGGGAGCAGTCACGTGGCGGCGACACCGCCGGAACTCCGATGAGGGTTCTACTCCCGTTCCTTTGCAGAAGCCTGGGCGAGGTCGATGAGCTCGCGCGAGAGTGCCGGTGCTTCGTGAAACCAGCAGCCACGACGCAGGCGAGTCGCGTGGCCGCCGTGCTTAAAGTCGGCTCATCTGGTCCGGCCGGCCCGTGCCGGCGTCAGCCCGGCTTCTGACAGGTCGCGATACGTCCGCGCTGGAATGGGTGGCGAGTCGGATGTCTGGCTCCCCCGGCCCGTGTATCGCCGGTTAAGGCTCGGGGCCCGGGTCCCCTTCGGCGGCTTACAGGTTGCGCAACCACAGCCTTCGAGGGGACCCGGGACGGTCCTCGTATCGATTTACTGCCCGAGCGGAGGGATGTTGAACTGCGGGCCAAGAAACGTCGTTGAAGAACCCACGCCGGCGGGATCCTGGGGCTCGTCCGTGTAACTCGTCTGCGCATATGCCGTGTCAGGGGTGAAAGCGTTCAACGGCAGCACTGGCAGATTGATGTAGGACGGATCCTGCGAATTCCTCGCGATTGAGAACGTGCCACCGCTCAGCTCGGCGACCTGCGGGCGTGTCGGGGCCAACAGTGTCGGCGCCTGAGTTGTGATCTGCAGGCGCAGACGGTGGCCGGGGAGAACCGCCCACATCCTCGGTGTGAGCGTGACATCCATGGCCACCATCTGCCCGGGTGTCACAGGCTCTTGAGTCCCGATCGTGAAGGGGTGGTAGGCGAATATAAGTCCGCCATCGCTGTCGTACCAGCTTCGGCTCGGGTCAACAGCGCGGGCGGTGCCGAGCAGGACCCCATCCGGCTCCCAGATGTGGTAGACGGACGTCGTGGTGCCGTCGGGAGCGACGTCGATAAGTGTCGCCACGAGCATGCTGTTCCTCGTCGTGCTGCTCGCGTAGATCCGGGCGGTGATCGGGCCTGCGAGCAAGGCTTCATTCGAGAACGGCTCGGAGGTGTAATCGAGGATGTTTGATGCGTTGGTCGGGGTGGGCGGGCTCGCCGGTGGCGCCCACTTGATCGCGTCAGCGCTCGTGGTGCTGGTTGGCGGGGTTGTGGACAACCCACCGTTGTTCATCGCATACGGCGCTTGAGATGTCGAGCTTCCGTTCAGGTAGTAGCGGGTGTAGGAGCGGGTGAGTGGATACGACGCGGCGTCAACCCATTGCTTTGCATGCCACTCGTACAGGTGAAGGGGGGTGCGGGTGTCCTGGACGCCGGTGTTCTGGCCCTTCAGGAACGTATCGAACCATTCCAGCTCGTAAGGATGGTAGTCATACCCCGCCATGTTGGCGTCGGTTTGGGTCCCCCAGATCAGTTGGTAGTTGCCATTGGCGGGCTGGTTCGGAGCCATCGGCGCCCAGATCGACCGCCCCCGCGAGGCGTTCTGCAGTGCCGTGTACCACTCGAGCGACCCCATCGCGGGGTAATCGCCTTCGCCGCTTACCATCAGCGTGGGCAGATGGGCCCGGACGATCTCCTGAGCCGAGTTAATCGGCGCGCGAGACTGCCAAAACTTACCGTCGTAGGTCAACGGGCCTCCGCTCACCGCGTCGGAGTTGTAGGCGGGTGCGATGCCGCCATCCCGGATCGTGTCCAGCGTGCCATAGCCGATGCCGAAGGTCGACGGTATTTCGCTTGGAACCATCATTTCGCGATACCAATCGCTTCCCGCGGTTGCGGCGAAGAGCGCCTTGATCGGCGAACCAGGCCTGATGTACCGGCCGGCGGCGAGAACATCGGTGCCCAGATAGGACTCACCTGCCAAAGCGGCGGTGCCGTTCGCGTCGGGGTAGTGCTTGGCCAGGTAATCGGCGCTCTCGACGAAGTCCTGTTCCTGCTGTGCGCTGAAAAGCGTGTAGTCGCCATGGGAGCGATTAGTTCCTCGCACGTCAAGGACGACTGCAATGTAACCGCGCTCAGTGATGTAGTTAGCGACGCTAGTATCGTCGCCGTTGCGGCCGATGAAGGCGAAGTAGGGGTTCATCTGAACGATCACCGGAAACGGGCCCGGCGCCCTCTGGCCCGTGGACGGATCGGTCGGGTACTCGACGTCCCCGGCCAGGAGCGTTCCATCAGGCATGCGGAAGGTGTCATTAAGCTCCTGACCAACGCCGTACCGCGCAGGTCCGGGCTGCCAGACGCCGCCAGGAAATGGAGAGCCCGGCGCGGCAGCGCTGTGCGCGGCCGAGCCCCGCTGCGGATGGCCCGCGGATCCCCCAAACGCGGGCGCTGCCGCCCCGAAGAGGACCGCTGCCCCGCCGATGAAGAGCAGTCCCGCGATGCCGACGATCGCCGCGCGCGACGAGATGCGCTCCCTAACTGGACTTAGCAATCTCATGTAATCCTCACTCCTCTCCCGCTGATCGCAGTGAAGTACGGCGTCTTCATGTTGGCTCCTCTCCTCGTATGCACGGGTAGAAGCAGGCTCGGGTGCCGAGCCGCCCGACCCGGGCCGGGGCCGGTCGGGACGCAGACCGGAGGCTGCGATGCCGCGGCGCTTGCTGGCCGGACGGCGACCGAGTAGATCAGAGGGGCGCCGAAGGCGGCAGCGCCGGCGGCCGCGATGCCCTTGGATGCCTGACGGCGGGTGACGAGGTGTGGTCGCTCGAGCAGCCCGGCCACGTGAAGTTGCTCGGGCGCGTCGGCGACCTGCGCCTCGTCGATCGCCAGCGAGCGTGCGATCTCTTCGAGCGTGCTGGCGCCGTCGCAGTGCTTCCAGACCGAGGCGGCCTGGGGCGCCAGTGCGTGCGCGGTTTGCGTGGCCTCGTCGTAGACGACGAGATCGTCGCCCACCTGTTCGGTGACGAGGCCGTCGGTGCGTGCGCGCGGGCGCGCGTTCATCCCAGTTCGCCTGCCTCTCTCGCTGTCCACAATGGTATCGGCAGCGCGCACCCCGCACAACCCGTTCCGGCGTGAAGTGTTGGATAACAACGTGCGCTTGGTTTTGAAGCCCTGCCCGGGAGCGAGCTGAGGCCTGTCGCTTCGTGCCGGGGCTCTGCGTACCGCGAGCTGGTCGCGGCGGCGCGCAGCTCCCCGAGCAACTGCGCGGCGGCGACGGTGGCGTCCCCGCGATCTTCTCTGGACCGCGCGCAGCCGTTGAGCGGCTGACGGGCGACACGGCCTCATCCACAGTGCGCTGGCGCAGCAGGCAAACGAGACCTTCGACCTCTACGCGCTGCGGGCCACGCCGTCGGCGGTCGCGATCGACCCCAGCGGTGTGATCGCTACTCAGCCGCGGAGGCGCGCCGGCGATCGTAGCGCTCATCCGCACCGTCCGCTCCCAGGGCACGTCGCCCGCACCGGCGCATTAGCTGTAGTTCCTAAGTAAGGTTGGTTCATCCGGGCCTCCAAGGAGGACACCGGATGACGCTCCACGCTAACGCTGCGCTCAGTCTGAATGGACGCCGGCGGTTGTGCCAGTCAGTGTCCGCTGTGCCGGCACGTGGGTAGGGCGTTATCGCCGTGAGGGGGAGCTTGGCCTGCGGAATCGCTTTTCGGCGCCGCGACGGATCCCGCATCGCACCGGCGACGAGCGGGTCGCGGCGATCCTGGCGCGGCGTCGGGTCTGGTTCGCTGCCGCGGAGATCGCCGAGTGTCTGGGGATGGCGCTGTCGACTGTCTCGGCGGTCCTGAAGCGCTCGGGCATGGGCCGGCTCGGCCGGATCGGTCTGCGGCCCGCCCGACAACGTCCCGGGCGGGAGGCCGTACCAGAACCTGGCGCTGGTCGACTCGACCGTCGACGCCAACACGCTGACCACGAGCGGCGCCGGCGTCGCCGGCGTCTACGCCAGTTCGGCCGGGCGGTCGGTGACGTTGGAGAACTCGATCGTCGCCCAGAACTCTGCCAGCATAGATCCCGACTGCCGAAGGCCCGCAGCCCCGTTCTCGCCAAGGGCCGCTCGTTCGGGGTCACGATGGATCAACGCGACAAGCTGCGGACCGTCGACTTGCAGTCGATTCGCAACGTCCCCGGCGGTGACGGCACCGACACCGGCGCCGACGAGCACGGTGCATCGCTCAGCCACAGCCGGGCCAGCTCGGGCAACCAGCGGCTGACGTTGAGCTTCCCGTCGATCACGACGTGCACCGTCAACCGGGATCAGCTGCCGGTGAAGCGCAGCTCGACCCGATCAAGAACTCGCGCAACATGAAGATGACCTTCAAGACCGTCCAGATCCGGGCGGATCGCGGCGTCAACTGGACCAGTAGCAGAAACCCCGCGTCACCGGTCTGAACCTGATCCGCTGGGGCAGCGGCACGCACACGGTCTACGCGGGCCACCTATACCTACAAGGTCGGCAGTCGCACACGGACGGGTGATCCAGACCGTCTCGGGCAGGTTCAGGATCTGCTGAGAGGCCAGAAGCCGATTGGCCGGCCCCCGCCCGGCGTCGCCGCCTCCGCCCAGAGCGCCGACCAGACTTCTCCATCGTCGCCATTGCGGCAGCGACGCTGAGAGTGCTGCCTTTGAGCAGAAGCCACCTGCTTGCGAGCGGCAGCAAGACTGCCGCTCAGCCGCAATTTGCACGAGCGGGCGCCTCTTCGTGCTAGCCGGCTCGGCGCGTTCCAGCAAACGCCAGCGGAAGACCGGGAGATTACCGACCGCTTGCTGACGATCGAGTCCGGTGCGTCTAGCTAACGATCCGCACGACCGCCGCCGCGCTCGCAATCGCCCAATCTCGAGCGTGCCGCTGCCGCGGTCCGCACGATCGCTTTTCCCCTTCCGCCAGCGCGCGGCGGGCGATCGCCTTGGCGACCTGGCGATCGTCACAAGCTGGTCGTCTGCGCGGCTGACCCCCTATCAGC
>OBLU010002667.1_pt1 | contig 16309 bp, 14 predicted proteins | sample 1518681 | NCBI WGS metagenome assembly OBLU01 (sample SAMEA3539304, study PRJEB22396) | soil metagenome | biome: tundra; feature: field; material: soil | place: USA | collected 2010-05 | depth 0.15 m | reverse complement strand
GCAAGTACCGGAGCTTCGACCCGCAGAGAGGGCACTTTGCCTCAATCCAACTGTCTGGCATGGTTTCGACCGGGGCGGGGATGTTTTCGCCGCATCCCTTGCATCGAATGGCGAAGTCGCAGAGCCGGGGTTGGGGCAGGTTCCTCACCGGAACAGTATAGGCGAATATAAGGCGAAGATATGCACAGCCGGGGAGCCGACAAAACCGACCTCAAAGCGGACAAAGGTGTGATTGACGTTTTCCGCACAATTCGCACAATGGGAACACACTTCACACTCCACCATGGGGGATACCTAGACACATTCCCAGTAGCCGAGATGAGTCATGGCCTTCGTTGATAAAAAACTAGAATGCGTGGACTGCGGGGCTGACTTCGTGTTCAGCGCAGGTGAACAGAGCTTTTTTTACGAAAACCACTTTACGAATGAACCCAAGCGGTGCAAGCCGTGCAAGTGGAAACGTAAGGGAAGGCCGGAGTTCAGAACCGAGACACGCATTACATGCGCCGGTTGCGGAACTGAGGCATCCGTTCCATTCAAACCCACACAGGGAACACCGGTTCTGTGCCGGTCATGTTTTCAGAAGGCGCGGGTCGAACACTAACAGCGCCCAGTCCGGTTCTGATAAACCACGAGTTGCTCGGGGCGACCGAGGAAGACCTCGGAGGGCAAATACCGGCGCAACTCGCCGCACAAGGGACACTCAACGTTGATGGACTGAAAAGGGAACTCCCTGACGCCTGATGGAACGTCGCGGCGGCATTGCTTGCAGGTGACGACGAAGGTCTTGCGGCCTGATGGCGTTGGGAACATGAAAGCATGGTAGGCGAATAAATGACGAGAACCTAGTGAGAACCAACACACTGCCTTTTAATGTGAACGTCTCAGTGCTTCACTCGTTCCAATTGTCGGAGTTTTCCAAGGCCGGTGAACTTCACTTTGCGTTTCACGGGCAGGTCGCGGATTTCCCCACTGAAGCCTATTTTCCGCCGAATCGGTGGGCGATGGTGGACAATGAACTTCCCAAAGCCGTTCAGCTTGAGGTAGTACCCATCCTCCGCGAGATGCTCAACGAGCGTGTCCTCCAGACACGAGACGAACACGTTGACAAGGCAGTCTGCTTCCTTCTTCGTAACCAAACGGAGTGCAGCCTGAACCCGCAGTGCCAATTCTTCCATTCCTGCACGTGCTTTCGTCGTCAATGAACTACCTCCTTTATAAATAAGGTCGCGCCTAACTCAATGGAACCAAATCCTCTCACTGAGACAGAATTTCCCCTGCTCGGCACCCATGCGGGGAGCCGCAAGGGAAGCAAAGTCATTCGCATCTCACACGCAACAGACGACCAAACGGACGACCGTGCGTAAATCTGTGCGTAAAACCTTTTGAAAGATAGGATGGAATTTCGGGTTTAGAGTCATCGAGCCGTATTGTGAAATTGGCTCAACCCATTGAAACCAAAAGGAGAGTTTGGTTGCGGGGGCTGGATTTGAACCAGCGACCTTTGGGTTATGAGCCCAACGAGCTACCGGGCTGCTCCACCCCGCATTTACAGTTTAGCAACAGCACGTAGAGGGGTCAATGTCGGGCCCACTCACCGGTGTCGCGGCGCCGGGCCCACCGACCCCCGCCCAGCCAGCCCGTTCCATCCGGTACACTTCTGGCATCCCGTAAAGCCAGCGAGGAAACGCGCGGATGTCTCAGCTCTATGTTGTGGTCCTGATCGTCATTGTCGTTGCGTTGCTGGCCGTCGCCCTCTATCGCACCTCTCGTGTCAAAACCAAGGCCGATTACCTGGTGGCCGGCCGCTCCCTCCCGGCCGCAGTGCTTGTGCTCACGCTGCTGACTTCGTGGATTGGCGCCGGGTCACTTTTTGCCGGGGCAGAGAACGCCTACAGAAACGGGTTTGCTGCGATTTGGCAGCCTGCCGGAGGCTGGCTCGGCCTGCTGCTCATCTACTTCATCGCTCCGCGCGCCCGCAAGTTCGCCCAGTTCACGCTGCCCGATCTGCTCGAGGCCCGCTACAACCAGACGGCGCGCGTGCTCGGCACGTTCGCCATCCTCTTCGCTTATATCGGAATCACCAGCTACCAGTTCAAGGGCGGCGGCAACGTGCTGCATCTCATCTTTCCCGACGTCATTACGCCGGAACTGGGCACGTACATCATCGCCGTCTTCGTCATCGTCACCACGGCTCTGGCCGGTATGTCGTCAGTGGCCTATATGGATGTGGCGATCGGCTCGCTGGTCACCGTCATCTGCATCATTGCGACGCCCATGCTTTTCCTCGAAGCTGGTGGATGGGCCGGACTTCACGCGTCGCTGCCGCCCACTCACTTTCAGATACTGGGCAATCTCACCCTCACCCGCGCATTGGAGTTCCTCGTCCCAACCATGCTGCTGATGCTCGGCAACCAGGTCATGTATCAGAAGTTCTTCTCTGCCAAGACCGAACGCGATGCGCGCATTTCCGTGGTCGGTTGGATTCTCGGCACCATCGTGCTCGAGACGCTAATCGTGGCAATCGCCGTCATCGGTTCCGCGCTCTATCCCACGGGCGAAGTGGCGCGCCAGCCCTACGAAATCATCCCCTACACGGCTCGCCACGGCCTGCCCGCTCTTATGGGTGCGCTGCTGCTGGGCGCGGTGTTCGCCAAGGTCATTTCCACTGCCTCGAATTACCTGTTCTCGCCCGCCACCAACCTCATCAACGACGTCTTCGTGCGCTACATCGCGCCGGGCGCCTCCAATAAGAGGGTCCTCATTGTCTCGCGTCTGGCCGTCGTGCTCCTGGGTTGCTGGGGACTTTACCAGGCGATCTACGCCCAAAGCATCTTGGAGAAAATGTTGTGGGCCTACACCGTCTACTCCGCAGCCCTCACCCCCGTGGTCCTCGCGGCATTTTATTCGAGGCGCGTCACCGCATGGGGAGCAGTCGCCGCCATCGGTGCCGGCACTATCGTGACGCTCGCCTGGGATGCGCCCGGAGTGAGAGACTTCTTCCCGCCGATCCTCGCGCAGCGAGACGCCATTTTCCCCGCGCTCTTCGCCGCCGTGGCCGCCATGATCGTCGTCAGCCTGTTCACGCCGAAACCCACGTCGGAACAGCTGGCGCAGTTCTCGGATTGACTCCGCCCGACTCCTGCCCCCGACTCCTTCCTTGAAGAAATGCCCTAAACTATCAGTTGGACAACCTGATGCCAACGCGCCCCTGCTGGGTTGAAATTCGTACCCGCGCCCTCGAAGACAACTACCGCTTTCTTGCTGCACAGACTCCCGATGCGGAGTTGCTCGCGATCGTGAAAGCGGATGCCTACGGCCACTCGCTGGCGCTCTGCGCTCCGGCGGCCCTGCGCGCCGGGACACGCTGGCTCGGCGTCACGTCTGTGGAAGAAGGCGTGGCCGCGCGCGCGATTTGCCCCGAGTCGCAGATCCTCGTCATCGGCGGCAATTTCCCCGGACAGGCAGACGACGTGGTTAGCCATCGGCTCACCGCTGTGGTTTGGGAGCCCTGGCAACTGGACGAATTGGAATGTGCTGCGCGCAAAGCGGGCCTTCCCGATCGAGCATTGCCGGTGCATCTGGAGATCGACACCGGCATGAGCCGCCAGGGAGTCGATGCGCCTGGGCTCGCTCCCCTGCTGGCAAGATTCGTCGCGGGCTCGCCGCTCCGGCTCGATGGGGTGATGACCCACCTCTTCGCCGCTGACGAAGCCGACGGCCGCGTGACCAACGAGCAATTCGCCCGCACCGATGCCATGCTGGGCCAAGTTAAGGCGGCCGGTCTTCATCCCGAGTGGCTCAACGTCGGCAACTCAGCCGCCCTTCTCGCGGGCCAGGCGAGCGCCATTGCAGCATTAGCCTCACGCCATCAGATGAAGGCGCTGCTCCGCCCCGGCCTCGCGCTCTACGGCCTGATCCCGGAATACGATCCTGAATTTGAGCCCGCAGAACCGCCAACCCTCGCCGAAGCGCGCCGTTGTCTCCAGCCCGTACTCAGCTGGAAATCGAAGGTAGTCAGCCTCCGCTCAATTCCGGCCGGCACAGTCATCGGTTACAACGGAACTTTCGTGGCAACTGAGCCCATGCGCCTCGCACTGGTTGCCGCAGGCTATGCCGACGGGCTTGATCGCCATCTGGGCAATTGCTTCAGCCTCCTGGTTGGTGGGCAGCGCGCCCCCCTGGTAGGCCGCATCAGCATGGATCAGTCCGTGCTCGACGTGACCGACATTCCTGCGGTTTCTCCGGGCGACGAAGTGGTCATCCTGGGTACACAGGATCGCGAAACCATCACGGCCTTCGATCATGCAGAAGCCGCTCAGACCATCCCATGGGAAGTCCTTACGCGCATCGGTGCCCGCGTTTCGCGCGTCGCCGTTTAACAGGGAGCCCCAGTCGGCCCGATCTCGGTTGGTACGGCCTCGCAGGCATCTGTCTTCAACCTCGCGGCCCCTTGCACCGCCTCGATCATGGCCTCAGTGCCCATCGCCGAATTGAGCAGCATGTGATACAGCCCGCGGGCGCACCACTCCTGCTGGTAGAACTTGCGAATCACAGCGGCACGCCGTTTGTCATGGGAAGCCAGCGCCTGTTCCGCATGTGCCGCCTGCTCCGGAAATGTCTTGGCAAACCACTCGCGCTTGGACTTCGATGTGGCATACACAAAGATATGAAAGCAACCGGACTGGCAAGCCAGGGCGCAGGCCGCTCCCCGGCCCACCAGAACGCACTCGCCATCCTTGGCGGCGTCTTCCATCTGCTTCCGAATCAGCGTCAACATACGGTCCGAATCGAAAACCTGGTCCTCGCCGAGACCGGTCATCGGGTATGCCGAATCGTGCCAGAACACCTTGCCGTAGCGGTAGTACCAGGGGTCGAGCCGCTCGTCGAGCCTGGCGGCAAGCTCCGGCGCCACACCGGCAAGTTTGGCCGCGCCGGTCACCAGTTCCGAGTCCAGCAGCTTCCAACCCAGCCGCTCCGCCAGGTCGTGCGCAAACTCTCCCCCGCGCGAGCCGTATTCCCGCTCCACGGTGATCACCCGAATGGGCTTATGCATCATGGCGAAAATTCCCCCCGCGAGAGGAGAATACAACGGAATGGGAGTCTATCGGCAAGCGGTTCATCTCCCGACAGTTCCACCTCTGCCCTTACCTGCACCCACCCAGCTGCACACACCTTGACGGTCTACACAACAATGTTGTAGATAATCTAGGTATGGGAAAGCCGATTGATCTCGTCCAGGGCACACTCGATTTACTCATCCTCAAGACCCTGCTGCCCGATGCCATGCACGGATGGGCCATCGCCAAGCGCATCCAGCAACTTTCGGGCGAAGTCTTGCAAGTGCAGCAGGGCTCGCTCTATCCAGCCTTGCACCGCCTGGAACAGCAAGGCTGGATCAAGGCCAAATGGGCCGAAAGCGAAACCGGCCGCCAGGCCAAGTTCTACTCGCTTACCTTGGCCGGCCGCAAGCAGCTTGAGGCTGAGACTGCTAATTGGAACCGGCTCTCTGCCGCCATCAATCTGATCGTGACCGAGGCCTGATCCGGCAAGACACAAAGGAGGAATTCATGCGCTGGCTTGCGCAATTGCGAATCCGGATCGCGATGCTCTTCAACCGCGGCAAGTCCGCCACGCGTCTCGACGACGAGCTCAGCTTCCACATTGAGCGGCAAACGGCCGAGAACGTCGCCGCCGGCATGACCCCGGAAGAAGCGCGCTATGCAGCCCTGCACACCTTCGGCAATCCGGCGCTGCTCCGCGAGCAGACTCGGGCTGTCTGGAGTTGGAATATGTTGGAGAATCTCCTTCGAGATCTAAGGATCGGCGTCCGTACTCTATTCCGGTCGCCCGGCTTTTCCATCATTGCCACCCTCGTGATGGCCTTGTGCATCGGCGCCACTACCTCGCTCTTCACGGTTGTGCGTTCGGTACTGCTGAGGCCTCTTCCCTTTCGCGATCCCGGCCAGCTGGTTATGCTCTATGAACATTTCCGCGATGCCCGCAGCAACCAGGAAGGGTTCAACTACAACTCCGTAGCGCCGGCCGACTTCTTCGACTGGCGTACAAAGACCCACGGCTTTGCAGACATGGCCGCGATGCGCTATTGGCAATTCAACCTGACCGGGGAGCGCGGAGAGTTGCCGGAAGAGGTGAGCGCGCGCGGCGGGAGCTGGAACCTCTTTCCGCTACTGGGAGTGCCCGCAGCCATCGGGCGCACGTTTACTGAGAGCGAAGACCGTCTGGACGGAACTGCGGTCATGCTCACGTGGAGTCTCTTCGAGAGGCGATTCGCGGGAGATCCGGCGATTGTCGGCAGCCAAATCCACCTCGATGGGAAGCCATACACGGTAGTGGGCGTGCTCCCGAAATGGTTCACCTATCCCGATGCGAAGGTGCAGGTTTGGGTCCCGTATTTGTCGGGGTTGCCGCCGGATTTGGTGCCGCATCATGACTATCACTTCAGCACAGTGGTGGCCCGCTTGAGACCGGATGTGAGCTTGGCCGGCGCCCTGGGCCAGGTGGAGGCGGTGCAGTACCGGCTGCATTCGCAGTACCTGAATGCGCCGGTGGCTGAAGATGTGGCGCCGCGGACCATCAACGACGACCTGGCACGGGATGTGAAGAAACCTCTGCTGATCTTGATGTCTGCTGTTGCTTGCATGTTACTGATCGGCTGCTTGAACGTCGCCAACCTGCTGGTGGCCCGCGGAGCAGCGCGGCAAAAGGAGGTAGCGATCCGGGGCGCGCTGGGCGCACAGCGATTGACGCTCATTCGCGCGCAGTTGATGGAGAGCCTGTTGATTTGTCTCGCCGGCGGCGTAGGCGGGGTGTTGTTGTCGCTGGCGGCTACTCGATGGTTATCCAGCGCGTGGAAGGATCTACCCAGCGCCACGGGCATCCACGTCGACGGCGTTGTGCTCGGATTTGCCTGCGCGGTGGCTTTTTCGGCGGCGTTGCTCGCCGGTCTGCTGCCGGCCATCTCCTCCACCGGCAAGGCGGCCTTTGCGGCGCTCCAGGCTTCATCGCGCACCGCCAGCGGGAACCTCTCCCGCACCACAATGCGCAAGACAATGCTGACAGTGGAGATCGCGGTCACTGTGGTGTTGTTGATCGGCGCGGGGTTGTTGCTCAGGAGCTTCGTTCGTTTGCGCAGCACCGATGTGGGATGCGTGACCGGTAATGTACTGACTCTGGATTACAGTCTTCCGGCGCAAAAATACGCCACCCCGGAAAAGGTGAACGCCTTTAACGAAGCCCTTCTTGAAAAGCTGCGCGCCCTCCCCGGCGTCCGTGCGGTTGCTCTCGGTTCGGTTCTGCCTGGAGAAGGGAATGGCGGCGATGATGTATTCACCATCAAGGAACATCCTCCGCTAAAACCCGGCGAATTGCTGCCCGACGCTCTCATCCGCGCGGCCGACCCCGGGTATTTCAGCGCGTTGCAGATTCCCTTGCTGAAGGGGCGCTTTTTCACCGGCGATGACCGGCTGGACCGCGCAAAAAAGGTGATCATCAGCAACGCCCTTGCACGCCAATATTTCCCGGGCGAAGATCCGGTTGGCAGGTCCATTCATGTACCCGCGCTCAAAGACGCAGACTACGAAATCGTCGGCGTCGTCGGCGACACGCTTTGGCAGGTCGGTATGCCGGTCATACCCGCCATGTATTTTCCGATGCTCGCCGGGGACCTTGAACGCGGTGGTTCGCTCGCCATTCGCACTGACTCCGATCCGCTGGCAATCTCCGTCCCCGTGCAAAAGCAGATTGCCTCGCTCGATCCCGAACTGCCCGTTTCCCACGTGCTGACGATGCAGCAGGCAATTGGCGATTCGCTGGGCAATGCCCGTTTCAGCGCCAGCTTGGTGCTAAGCTTCGCGGTGCTGTCGCTGCTTCTGGCTTCGGTAGGCTTGTATGGCGTTCTCTCCTACCTGATGACGCAGCGAACCAATGAGATCGGCATCCGCATCGCATTGGGCGCGCAACGGGACCAGGTGCTTCGCCTGATGCTGGTCGACGGCTTGCGCCCGGCGGTTTTCGGCCTGGTATTCGGCCTGGCGGCCAGTGCCGCCACGGTGCGGCTCATCCAGTCGATGTTGTATGACACGCATCCACTCGATCCCGCGGTCTTTGCCGGCGTGGCCGCAACGCTGCTGCTTGTGGCCGCCCTGGCCTGCATCGTCCCCGCGTGGCGCGCCTCGCGGCTCGACCCCATGCAGGCCCTCAGAATGGAATAGGCGCGGAAGAGTAATCCTCCGCGCCCATTTCATTCATAATCTGCTGCCGTGCCCTACTGCGTGACTGGCTGCTCCGGTGGTGTCTTGGGCGCCTTCAGACGAGGCGCCTTGGGTGAGATGGGTGGCTTGGGCGCTGCATCAGCAGCCGTAGGTGTCGGCGGCGCGGCCGGGAAACCCGAGCCTCTCTTGATGCGCAGGTCGCCGACGTCCGCGGTCAAACTGATCTTCGCCTGGCCGGAGCCAATGCGGCCGTTGACCGTCTTGCTCTCGTCTCCGCTGATCGCCAACGGAAAATCGCTCACAATGTCGCCGTTATGCGTTCGTCCGTCAACTGCGACGGATGCGTCGGGAGGCAACGTCAATTCCACATCGCCTTTTCCGTTCTTCGCTTCCACGTTGTAATTGCCTGCCGGTTCAATCGAGATCTGTCCTCGACTATCATCGACATAGGCATCGCCGTAGATCTGGCTCAGGTCCACATCTTTGGCCTTCGTCGTCACCCGAACCTGGCCTTTGGCCTCGGTCACCCGCAGGTCGTCGGAGTTCAGCGTCAGGTCGCCGGGCAATTGAGCAATATCCAGATCGGTCATCGACGTGTGCACGTGGATCGGGCCCGCAATATTCTCAAAATGTACGTCGCCGAAGATCTCGCCGTTCAGCGCGACTTTGCCCTTGATATCAGAGAAAGTCAGGTCATTGCAGTTGCCGCCCGCGGTCACATCGCCTGCAATATCGTGGGCTGAAAAGTCCCCCCGATCGCTGGAGAAATGCACCTGCGTGGAGCCTTGAATCGTGCTCAAATGCACATCGCCATGACTTGCCGTCACGTTGAGTCCGGCACCCAGACCGGCCGCGGTCACGTCGCCATGCCCCGAGTTCACCCTGACCAGTGCGTTCTTGGGAACTGTAATCGCCAGGTTTAGGCGCCCGCTTTGATTGCTCTCTGCCTTCACAAGCACCGAATTCCCGCTCACCGTCACATGCGCTGATTCGGCGTCGAAAATCTTCCTCGCGGCATCGTCCGAGTTGGCAAATGCCACTTCATGCCCTTGCACTTCGATGTTGGTTCCATCGCCGGCCGTCACGCTCACGTCTCCGCGCGGATTCTGAATCTCGATCGCGGCGTTGGCGGGAATCTGCACGTTCAGCACTTGCTGGTCGACATCGTGCTCGGGCAGGCCGAAGAAGTTGAAGAAGTTGTCGTCGTGGTCGCCCCACTGGGCGCGCATGGGACCCCAAAAGCCGTTCCAGCCGGAGGCGGCAAACCCCAAAATCGCCAGCAAAATCAGAATGCCCACAAACCCGCCGCCACGGCGTACCGGTGTGGTCCGGCGCAGGTCCAATGCCCACTCGCCCAGCATGGCCAGCCCTGCGGCGATCAGCAGCAGCGGCCACCAGTGGCCATACCAGCTCCAGAATTCGACCGGGGCAATGTGGCCGCTATAAAGCAGTACGCCCACGATGCCGATGGCCACCAGGATGATGGGGCCGACAATCGAAGGCACCCGCGGGCCGTACGCACTGCCGTAGCCAGCTTTCCATGCATGCTGTTGCGCTTTCCATGCATCGCGCTGTGCCCGCCAAGCGGCCCTCTGTTGCTCACGATAGACCCGCCACTGCGTATGCGGATCGTATGGCGGCGGTGCGCCGCCTGGTGGTGTGTACGGAGGCACGCTGCTCATGACTGTCCCCCTTGCGGACCCCGTCCGAAATCCTGCGGCGGAGCCGGCACAATCGCGCTGCCTTGTTGCCCCACGCCTTGCGGAGAACCTGTGGCAGGATTGACCCCGCCGGTATAAGGATTGGGCACCCCGGGGTATCCGACCGGATATGTGCCCGGATAGGGCGGCTCATCGCCCGCCGCCGCCAACGCTGCCCTCTGCGCAAGCTTCAGCACACCGATAAGAATCAGCAACAAGGGCAAGAACAAATTCCAGCTCACGAGATCTGCCTCGTGCAGCAGGGCAACGACGCCAAGAAGCAGCAGAATGGATGGGCCGGTAAGTCGGCGAATCAGGATATAGCGGTTCATTATGCGCCTCCCTTGGAGCCGGGGTCGCCCTGGACGGGTCCTGGTCCAGAGGGTCGTGAGTCACCCATGCGGCGAATGATCAGCCACACACCTAGAGCAATGAAAAGTAGCGGCCAGAGAAAGTGAAGAAAGCGTTCGGCCACATAGCCCATCTCGTTCAGCAGAAGAATCAGTCCGATGCCCACCAGGATGACCGCGCCAATCGGCTCACGGCGGCGCCAATGCAGTGGCGGCACTGGAGGCACGGGCGGTACGCCCGGCTCTGGATATCCCGGATTCACATAGCCCGGGTTGGCGTACCCCGGGTCGGTAAACCCGGCAACCGGCGTATACCCCTGCCCTGCATAGGGTGTCTGGTATCCGCCAGGCGCGCCGGGCGGTCCCGGATTCGGTCCTGGGTTCGGACCCGGATTCATCGGGGGCTGGCCCGTATGCTGACGCCCGCTGAAGTTCAGCCAGTTGCCCACTTCGTTCAAACCCAGCGGATCGGGCAGCGGCATGCCATCGCGACGCGCGACCGCTGTGTGATAAGCCTCAAACGCCTGGTACAGAATCCACGCCGGGATGAACAAGCCGAAGAGCCCATAGTGGGTCGTAATGCTGATGATGACCGCAAAGATCACCACGTGAATCAGGCCCTTCATGAACTGACCGTTGTACATCGCGCCAACGCCGGGGATCAGTCCCAGTACGGCTGCGGCTACGGGGTTCGGGCTGCCCGCCGGAGGAGCAACAAACGGCTGCTGCAGATTCTGCCACGACACGGCACACGGTTCGCACAAAACCTGCCCTGATGCCGTATTGCGGACACACCCTGCGCAGAGCGGCTTCCCGCAGTTCTGACAATAAGCTGTTGCACTCACACCACTATGATTTACGCAGTCCATATTGTGCTCCTTTCCCGTCTTGCTGTTGCGGAGCCGGGATCCCCAACGACAGGTCTTTGCCGCTGGAGTAGGGAGCCGCCGGAATGCGCGGACCGGTCCTTAAGCGTGAGGGATGTTTCAAGATAATCAAGAGAATCATGGAGTGCCGGGGACCCCGATTGCTGTGGAGGGTCCACGCGGGAACCTCCATCTTTGCGGCTGGGAGCCTGTTTGGACTCCCCCGGTGTAGCCGGTTGGCCGCTGTTCGGCTGCTGTTGGTTGCCAGTGCTTTCGCCCTGTGTCGTGCGGCGCAGTTCCCGCATGCGCGATTGAACTTCGTAAACCAGGCGTAAATGATCGTAGTAGCGGATGATCGGCGTCGAAGCCATCGTCAGCCGGCGTTCCATAAAGGAACGAACAGCACTCGGCCGCAGATTGGAGAGCCGCAGATCGTTCAGGCGAACTCCGGTCAGGTTCAGCGTCAATGCGATGGAAAAGAACGCCATCGCGGCGGTCATCAGCAGCCGCGGCTCGGCAAAGCGCCGCACGCGGCCCATAAATCCTGGGCGTTGCCATGCGGGAGGCATGACCACAACGTTGCCGCCGCCCGTCACCAGGCCATAGCCGGCAACCTGTCCGGGACCCGTCGCCGCCAGAATCTTATCCAGCAGCCCTTCCGGGACCTCGGGCTCAGACGAGAGGAACTCCAGCCACTCGCGACCGCGTCGGGCTTCCTCAAACAGAGCCGTGCAGGCCGGGCAGATGGCCATGTGCGAGGTGAATGTCGCCTCATCCTTGGGTTGAAGCAGCCCGTCCAGCGCGTCCGCCAGGAGCGTCTCCCACTGTCCGCAGGCTGGAGAGTTCGGAATGTGTACGCGGTCTGCCATGGCTACATCACCTCCCGCTTAGTACGTTCCAGCAGGCGCGCAAGTTCCGCGCGTCCCCTGCTGATCCGGGACTTTACGGTACCTTCGGGTATGCCCAGAACCTGGGCTATCTCTTTGTAATCAAGATCCTGCAAGTCTCTCAGGATTACAGCCTCGCGCAGCTCCACAGACACCCGCGCCAGCGCATCCTGCACCATCTTGGCCAGTTCCTTTTTCGCTGCGTGCTCGTGAGGCGAGAGGCTGGTCGATTCCAGCCGGTCCACCGGCCGCAATTCGTCGGTGACGTCCCAGCCCTCGTCAAGCGAACTGGTCGCCCGCTGGTTGCGCGTGCGGCGGAAGTTATCCACCAGCAGGTTGCGGGTCATGGTCGTAATCCACACCTGCAAGCTGCCGCGCCCCATATCGAAGCTGGCAAGATTCGAATAAATCTTCAGGAACACGTCCTGGGTAAGGTCTTCGGCATCCGCCGGATTCCCGGTAAACCGGTAACACAGCCCATAGACGCGGCGATGGTGGGTACGGACCAACTCAGCCCACGCGCCGGAATCCCCGTCCATGCAACGGCGGACAATTTGGGACCAGTCGATCTCCAGCGGTCTTACCTCCTCGCGCGTCGCGCGAGACCCCGGCGCCACGGTCGTGGCACCAAGGGGTGTGCCCCTTGCCGGCGGGATCGGAGCGCCCGCCTCGCTGGGCTCATGGCCGCGCCGCGGAGGTCTTGCCGGCACCGCCAGCCCCATCACGCTCCAGCTTAATGTACCCACGCATTGCATAGGGGGTCTTACGAAGATTTATCCCGTTTGGTTCCCTCAGAGTGCACGGGGCAGCTCATCCACGGGAAAGTCCCGCACAAAACGGGCCATGCGCAGTCCAAATAATCTCCTGGCGAACCAAATCCCGCCGTCTCCGCTCAACCCGTCTCCACCCGGAACAGTCTTCCCCTCTGTTTCGTAGTACTCAACGATATGGTGGAAGAATTCAGCTGGCCGTGGGTCGAAAACCAGGTTGCTCAAACCGTCAACGTCTGGCGCGGTTGCGCCGCTCTGCCCCTTCCACCCGGCCCCCGCTTCGATTCCCTCGATCACCGGATGCGCGAGAAGGCCTCCGACGACGGGCAGCGTGCGGTCGAAAAGGAATTGAAGCGGGCACCACGCTCCAGATCAGAGCGCCTCGCCACGCAAGATCGGGTCACGGCCTCCTTCGCCCGTTTCGCTGGAACCGCTCTCGACCTCGAACCGGATGCCATCGGCCTCATTTCAAATGATTTCCTTCCCGCGGGCACCGAACTCGCCCGGTGGGCGCGAAAGTTCGATCCCGCCCTGACCCAGGCCGACATCACCCAGGCCTGCCGCAACGCCTGGACCGCCTGCGGATTGCAGCTTCTCCTCAGCGAGCGTGCCGAGCTCACGCCTTCTATCCTGGGCTACAGCCTTCTCTATCCCTACACCGACAATTACCTCGATCGCCGCGACGTAACCGCCGTGGCAAAGATCCAATTCAGCACCCGTCTCCGCGACCGCCTGCGCGGCCACAAGTCAACTCCCGAAAGGCAGGAAGCCGCCCCCTGGGCCCTCGTCGGGTTGATCGAAGGCCAATACCCTCGCGCCTCCTACCCCCAGGTCTTCGACTGCCTGCAGGCCATTCACCGCGCCCAGGAAGAAAGCCTCGCCCAACTGCGGCGCGATGGCCTTTGCGACGCCGCCGAAATTCTCCGCATCACGTGCGCCAAGGGCGGAACCTCCGTCCTCGCAGACGCCTGTTTTGCCCGCGGATTTCTCGACGAAAACGAGAGCAATTTTGCCTTTGCCTGGGGCGTGCTCCTTCAACTTGGAGACGACCTGCAGGACGTCCGCGAAGATCTCCAGCGCGGCTCCGCCACCCTCTTCACGCGTGCCATCGCACTCGGCATACCGCTCGATGGTCTGGTCACCCAGCTACTCAATTTCAGCGAACAGGTCGGAACCGCGATGGACGCCCTGCCCACCGGCACCTCAACCCTTAAGAACCTCATGCGGATGAGCTGGCGATCGCTCATCATCGGGGCCGTCGCCAGCGCAAGCGATTTCTTTTCCCCCGCGTTTCTCCGCGAAGCAGAAAGCCGCTCTCCCTTCCGCTTCGATTTCCTCCGCAAACGTCAGAAACGACTCACCGCCCGCCGTGGCCTCTATCAGGTCCTCTTCGATGCCTTCCTTGAAACACGAGCCGAAACACGCTCCGACATACAGCTCGAAACGGGAGAAGCCGTCCCTGCGAAGCCCGCAACCAGAGCCCGCCTCTTTCAATAAGCCGTGTGCCCCGCAAATAGCCCAGCATTTGCCTTCAATGGGCATTACCGCTGGCCGGAAATTGCCGAACCGGCCGCGGCGGCGACTGCCCTGTGTAGGATAATGATTCTCGATCGGCGTTATAGCACTTTCGGAACTGGCGTAGTCCGGAACCACGCACTCAAATAGCTTTTTACTCAAGAAAAAGCCACCCATCACCGCGCTCAAAAAGTCTACGTGTATTCCGAAAGTGCTCTAAAATCTCATTCGATTCATGCGACTACCTCTCCCATCCCTGCCTCCCGGCCAGCCGGACCCGATTCGGCTGCATCGGATGCTCATCGTTCAGAGGGTTTGCCTTGCGCTGGTCGCGCTCATTTCCATCACCCTCATATCGGTCTGGATCTTCCCCCAGGTTGGTGATTCTCTGCACGTCGCATTAACTCCATTGAGCATCCCCACGGCGTTGACTGCGATTCTTTGTGCCCTCAGCCTGGCAATGTCCGAACCCGGAAACCCGCTCCTTTTGCGTCAAATGAGTCGTTATGTCGCCGTACTTGCAGCGCTCAGCGTTACGGCGATGATGGTGGCCAACCTCGCTCCTCTATCCGCGGTGGCAAGCATCTTGCCGGCACTTGGACGAGCGGCCTCCACTCCCGGCGCCCTGTCCCCACTCTCTGAAGGCGCCTTCCTCTTTCTCTCCATCGTCATCATCTTCGTGCGCAGTGACACCGTCCTTGCCCGGCGTATCTCTGACGTATTGGTCTCTTGCCTCTGTCTGCTCGCGCTCGTCCTGCTCTCTCAGGACCTGTTTGGCACGGCGGGCCTTTTCGGCCTTATCGCCGCCGATCTCATCCCGCCCCAGGTCCTTTTCAGCCTGCTGCTGGTGACCATTGTCGTGACGCTCCGGCAAGCCGAGTTTGGAGTCTCCTCCATCTTTCTCGGATGCGGCATCGGCAGCAGAATCGCTCGCGGGTTTGCACCCATCCTTCTGGTGTGGCCATTTCTGCGTGAAGTGGGTCAAGCCCAAATAGCCTTCCCAAGGCTCATTCCAGCCCATTTCGCAGTCGCCCTCCTTACTTCGCTGGCGGTCGCATTCTCGCTGGTCCTGTTGATGACCATCGTCTGGCGTATCAATGGCATGGAGACAGCGATCCATGACCTGACGCTGCGCGATGATTTGACCGGCCTCTACAATATGAGCGGATTCTACCTGCTCGCTGAACAAACCCTGCGCCTCGCCCAGCGCGCAAAAATGCCTTTTTCTGTTCTATTCCTTGATCTCGACGGCCTCAAAATAATCAATGACCACCTCGGTCACAATATCGGCTCCAAATATCTCGCCAAAACAGGAGAACTCCTCTTTGCCAACTTTCGCGACGCGGATGTGAAGGGGCGTTTTGGCGGAGATGAATTCGTGGTCGCCGGTCAGTTCAGCATGGTGGGCATCGAGGTCGCAGCCTTGCGTTTGAAGACAATCGCTGCCGAGCTCAGCCTGGATGTGGATAAGCGATTTCCTCTCAGTTTCAGCATCGGCCATGTCACCTGTGAACCCTACTCAACGGAGACCCTCAAGGAGTTGGTGGCCCGGGCGGACCAGGCGATGTACGAGGATAAGCGGTGCAAGAAGGTTGCGCGGGTCTGATCCCACAGTCCGTCTGGATGCGCCCGCTTTCAATACCCCTGAGTGGCCCCGCAAGCCGGGTGCCCAAGTCTGGGTTTTCAGACCTGGGAAATCACAGACCCGAAGCCTTAGTCGATTCGCGCTCGAAGGGCACCTGCATTTTCGAGTTACTTCCGGTTTGCCCACATCCGACCGGAACTCAGAAAGACCGCCAACTATCGCGCTCGATGAGCGCGTTGGGGTGATTTCGCCAATTGGATAATTAAGCGGTTGAATCCTCTGATAGAGAGTGTGCGTCGGCGTTCAAATTTGAGTCGGATTTGCCAGAACGCTTCGGGCTTCCCAAGCGCTGATATCCCGGATGAACACCTCGGACGAGCCCCTGCTGGTCGGCGATCCTCA
>OBLU010002665.1_pt1 | contig 16320 bp, 10 predicted proteins | sample 1518681 | NCBI WGS metagenome assembly OBLU01 (sample SAMEA3539304, study PRJEB22396) | soil metagenome | biome: tundra; feature: field; material: soil | place: USA | collected 2010-05 | depth 0.15 m | reverse complement strand
CGTTTCCATACGCCTTATGGCGTGACCTTGTTTCGGACCCTGCCCTGGTTTACGGGGCCAGGACCTGCGGAGATGCGGCCGGGTTGCACAGGTGGCCGGGGGAGGGGCCGTACTAGCCTGCCGGGAGGGCGTCTGGCGGCCGTTTGTGCTGGCAGGCCGGTTGCACAGGTGAGGGTCTCCCATCATGATCGTGAACCACCCCTCCTGGGCCGTCCCGGGGGCAGGACCTCGCCGGCCGCTGCCGCGTGGCCGTGCCTTCCCCGGCCGCCTCCCAGCATGCCGCACATGGACGGAAGCTGCAGCCGGACCCGGCCGGCACAGCCTGGTGATCACGCTGATCGGGTCACGGGCTGCCGGAGCATGCCGGCTCCGGCGGCGCGGGCCGATGCTGCTGGAGTACAGAATCATGTGCGTCCGCGCGACGACAGCCTCCGTCCGGGACGCATCAGATCCGTCGGTGCAGGTCACCGGCCGGCGGGTGCGGGTCCGGTTCCATGCTGCGGGTGGTTCTGGCGGCGGTGATGGATTGTCCGGAATCCCTTACTGCTAGTGAGTCCGTTGCGTTACGCTTCTGGCCATTCTGGTGGCCGGGCCGATGGGGATGGGCGTGGGTGGGGCTGTGAAGCACTGGTGCCTGATCGAGGACGGGCTCCCGGCCTTATGCGATCCGAGGCGGGCGTTGTGGAGGAACCGGCACAATCGGGAGAGGCGGACGTGCCTCCCGCGGAACGCCTGATCAACCTGACCGAGCACAACGTCATGCTGGCATCCCAGCCTCAGTCGATAGCTGAAGGCATGGGTGGGGAACCCTTGGTGTGTGTTCCTCCAGATGGCCGTTTCGCGCGGGTGGACGATAGTGCAGCGCGACTGCATGAGTATCTGCTCAACACTGATTCCGGGGTGGTTAGGGTAACCTGGTTGAGGCGGCTCGGCCGGCTCGTTGACCTCCCGCCGCCGCAGCCCGGTTTGAGGTACGTGGTGTCACGGGTGACGGCGCTGGCTGCGCGGGACCGTTCGGACCTGGTTTTCCCGTTCGGGGAGATACGGGATGACGAGGGGCGGGTTGCTGGAGCGCGCGGTCTGGCGTCTTTCCGGCCTCGGAGCGCGGTCTGGCGGAGGCTTCGGGCGAGGCTGGGCCCTGAGCTGGATCGGCGGCGGGGCCGGCCGCTCAGCAGGCAGTGGCTGACGGGGGTCCTGTTCGCTACGGCCACTGCGTTTCTCAGCGCCACGCTCGCGCTGTTCCCTGGTTCCCTCGATGACGCGGAAGCCAACGGCTGGGGTGCTGCCTGGGCGTCCTGGACGCTGCGTCTGACCGTAGTGTTCGCGGTGGCGGGGCTGGTAATGCTTGCCTTGGCTGCATGGCGGTGGCACGAACGCGGCGTGGTGCTCGATGAGCGGGGCACCGCGTACGTGATCGAGGAGCATGCGATCACCTGGCGGCATGAGGAGAAGGCTTCTGTGCTCGCGGACGTCAGCACCGGGTTCGCCGCGGTCCTGCGGGTGCCTGGGCCTGGAGAGCTCGGGGATGACTGGCGCTGGCAGGCAGACGGGGAGGCCTCCTCCCAATGGGATATCCGCGTCGATCAGCTAGTGGGTTCTTTCTGGGCAGTGCACTACAACGATGATCAGATCACCCGTAATGCGGTTTTCATCTGGGCGCCGTGGCCGGTGGCCATGGCGTTCGGCGCCCGGGCGACCGCGCGCCGCCGCGGGCTGGTGCTGCATGTGCGGCGCAGGCCGAGCTATGGCGCTGCCGGGCCGCATCGCCGTCCGCGTCTGACCGATGGCGCGCACGATTTCCTCCGCTATGAAGGGCTGCCGTCCCTCATGGACGTCGCCCCTCGCCACCAGCCTGCTGTTACACGCAACCGGGTAGCGCTGACGATTGCTCCGCTGGGCGTGCCGCACGTCGGGGAGCATGGCCACCCGGGCCGGCATCCTAGTGGCGGCAAGAGCCGTCCGGATGGCCGGGACGGCGCGGCCGGCCTGCTCTTGCTGGTAGTGCGGGTAAGCCACGGGCCGGTTGGCCCGATCCCGGTAGAGCTCGCGAAGACGGGGCCTGTCACTATCGGCGTGTCACCTAGCCTGGCCGAGCGCGTCATACCGACGGGAACCCACATGGTTGAGGCCGTGGAGTGGCGGCTGGACCGGCGGGAGACCGGGACAGACGACGTTCCCGAGTTGCCCTGGCCTGCATTCCCGGCCGCCGCGGAGGCCATCGCGGACTGGGTAATCGCGCAGGGCACCGGGCATTCTGCCCGGATCATCCTGCTGGCAACCCGGATCCCGCAGGAGCTGGCGGTGGGCCTGGGCGTCCAGCTGGGTCAGCGATCGTGGGAGCGCAGGCCCGGGCAGCAGTGGCCGCAGCAGGTGTATCCGGTGTTCCATACCGGAAATCATCTGGTCGTCCCCGATTTGCGGCTAGGGTCCGACTCAGTCCCGAGCCAGCGGCCCTAGGCGGCTGAAATGCCGTCACGGTGGGAAGTGCTGCTAGCCGGCCTGCAGGACGCGCCGGTGCCGCTTGCAGCGCCGCAGGCCGTGGTGTCGGGCTGGCTGGATGACCCGCCGCCGCGAGTCACCGAGCCCGCAGCTGTCGCGGGCGCCCGTTCAGCTCATGCCGATTCTGCACGGGCGTGGGCATGCGGGCCGCTGCAGACCTGTCCGGCGGGTGACCTGGGCGAGTCGGGCGCTAGGACTATCCTGCACGTCCGTCTGCTCGATGATGCCCTGGCCGGCCGGCTTGCCGGGGCGGTCCGTCCCGGCCGTTCTGTCCGCCTCGGTGCGTGCGAATACCAGATTGCTGCGCCGCCCCGTGAGACCGGCCGGATCGGATGGCCGGAGCTGCAGAAATGGTCGGGGGAACGTGCCTGGCAGGTCCATTTCGTCACACCGGTGTGCCTGCGCCGGGGCAATCGCACCTCTCCCTGGCCAGCTCCGGATTCGGTCGCGCGCGGCCTGGCGGAACGCTGGCGGCGCCTCGACCCGGCGACGGCTCCGGCCCTGCCCCCACGCGGCGGAGCTCCGGTGTGGGTGAGCGACATCGAGGGACACAGCGAGGCGCACATCCTCACGCGCCGGGCCAAGCGCGGCGGTCAGCGGCTGCTCACTGAGGAGGTGATCTCTGGTTTCACTGGCCGCATCCGCTATGTGTGTGACGGTGGCACCGAGACCGAAGCCGCCGATTTCGGCGCTCTGCTGGCATTCGCCGCCTACGCCGGGGCCGGTTCTCACACCACCTACGGGTTCGGTGTGCTCTGCCCCGAGCCGACCTGGCAGCCGCCGACCCTGCGACCCGGCCAGCCATGAACCCGCCCTCCAGCCCCGGTCGCTCGGCCGCCGCCCTGGTGCGGGTCGCCGATCAGGCTCAGCTGGCCGCGGCCTGGGCAGACGTGCTGGCTAGCGACATGGAAGACGGGGTGCTCGGGCAGGGAGTCGCCCGGTTCGCCGAAGACGCGGATGATCACCTGGCCCGCATCGCAGCCGACCTGCGGTCGGGCACATACGAACCGGGCCAGCTCACCCCGGTCAAGCTGCCCCGCCCGGATGGGCGGGTAAGACTGCTGCACATCCCCACGGTCCGGGACCGGGTGGTGGAGCGATCCATTCTGGCGGTGCTGACCCCTGTGATGGACCCTTTGCTGGGGCCGTTCAGCTACGCCTACCGGCCTGGCCTGGGAGTGGCGGATGCCGCCCAGGCCATCGCCGCTCTGCGCGACGAAGGCCTGACGTGGGTAGCCAGAACGGACTTCCACGACTGCTTCGGCTCCATCCCCGTTCACCACCTGCGGCATTTGCTGCCGGCGCTGATCGATGACCCAGACCTGCTTGCGCTGATCGAGGTACTGCTGGACCGGCACGCCGCGGCGCACGGGAGCGCGGCGCTGGTGAACGGCCTGCCGCAGGGCTCCCCGCTGTCCCCGTTGTGGGCCAACCTGGTCCTCGCCGAATTCGACGCCCGCGTGGTCCGCGCGGGGTTCCCGGTGATCCGGTATTCAGATGATCTCGTGGCGCTAGCGGCCAGCCGTGACGACGCCTGGGAGGCGATGCGTGTCATGAGCGAGGCAGCCGGCGAGCTGGGGATGCCGCTCGATGCCGATAAGAGCGCGGTCATGTCATTCGAGGAGGGCTTCTGCTTCGTCGGGGAGGATTTCGGGCTACGGTATCCTCCGGTGCTCGCCGATCACCGGGTCGACGAGCCGGCCCGGCGAGTGCTGTACCTGGCCAGGCAAGGCGCTCACGCCCGGATAGCGTCGGGTCGCGTCATCGTCGAATCCTCCCATGAGGAGAACTTGCTCGACGTCCCCAGCGGCCTCGTCGAGCGGATCGTGTGCTTCGGAGCAATAGGGATCAGCGCCGGGCTTCGGTCCTGGGCGCTGGGATCCGATGTTGACATGGTGTTCCTGTCCCGCCGCGGCAGCTACCTCGGACACGCCTGGCCTGCGGGCAGCAGCCAGCGGATCGCCCGGCTCCGCGCCCAGCTGTCCTTCGCCAGCGACAACGCCCGGCTGCTGACCTTCGCCCGGGCTGTGGTCGACGCCAAAGTGCGTAAGCAGATCGTCCTATTGCAGCGGTTCGCGCGCCGGGACAACTCCGAGGCCGTTATTTCCGGGACGCACCAGATGGAAAGCCTCCTTACCATGCTGGCGGATTGCAGTACCCGCGAAGAGCTCATGGGAATCGAGGGCGCGGCCGCCCGGGAGTACTTCGCCGCCCTGGAACACATCGTGCCGGAAAATATGAGCTTCACCGGGCGGTCCAGGCAGCCGCCAGGCGACGTTATCAACGCCGCCCTGTCGTACGGGTACGCGATCATCCTCGGCGAGACCGTCTCGGCGCTGTGCGCGGCCGGGCTGGACCCGGCCATCGGGTTCCTCCACAGCGAACAGGACCGGCGGCCTTCTCTGGCGCTGGACCTGATGGAGGAGTTCCGGCCCCTGGTGGTGGACCAGGTAGTGATCGCTGCCGCCCGGAGGTCTGAACTGCGGCCCGAGCATGGCCACCGAGAGGAGGCCGTACATGGGGTGCTCCTGACCAAAGCGGGCCGGGAGATGCTGGTCGCCGGGTACGAACGGCGCATGCTCCAGCACACCCGAGGAGCCCTGCCGGGCATGTCGGGCAGCATCAGGCGCCATCTCTACCGTCAGGCCGAACGGCTCGCAACCTGCGTTCAAGACCCGGAAGCGTCCTGGACGGGGCTGTCATGGCGCTGACTCACGTGATCGCCTACGACATCAGCGACGACCGGCGCCGCGCCCGAGTCGCTGCGGTCCTGCAGGCCTACGGCGACCGCGTCCAGCGCAGCGTCTTCATCGCTACCATCGAAGAAGACATGCTCCGGGAAGCCCGTGACAGGATCAGCCAGATCATCAATCCTCAGACCGACTCCGTCTACATCTTCCGTCAATGTTCGGCATGCTGGGAAGCAGTCGGCATCTACGGTCAGGCAACAGTGAGTCACGAAGTGCTCTACTGGGCGGTGTTGTAGGGGGTGGTTAACGATCATGATGAAAGGCCGTCACCTGTGCAAGCCGCTCACCAGCACAAACGGTCGTCGGATGGCCTCCAGGCAGGCTGGTACAACCCCTCCCCAGCGCACCTGTGTAACCCGGTCGCATCTCCGCTGGTCACAGCCCCGCCAACCAGGGTAGGGTCCGAAACGAGGTCACGCCATAAGGCGTATGGAAACTCGAAAAACGCGTCACTGTACCTATTCATATCATCAGTCCGAAACGAGGTCACGCCATAAGGCGTATGGAAACATGATTACATGCTCTGTAAGGATGCTCTATCTGAGTCCGAAACGAGGTCACGCCATAAGGCGTATGGAAACTGACATGGGTCGCGTACTTGGAGGTTCCGATGAAGAGTGTCCGAAACGAGGTCACGCCATAAGGCGTATGGAAACTCGATCCGGAAGCCGTTGGGCACCAGAGCGTGCGGTCCGAAACGAGGTCACGCCATAAGGCGTATGGAAACGTCGTCGCCAACCCGTAGGGTTGTCGTTGCTGCCGAAGTCCGAAACGAGGTCACGCCATAAGGCGTATGGAAACTGGTCGGGAGACTTGCCTCCGCTACGGGTGTGCGCGTCCGAAACGAGGTCACGCCATAAGGCGTATGGAAACCTGGTGTTCAGGCTGATCCAGATCAGGTACGGGTCCGAAACGAGGTCACGCCATAAGGCGTATGGAAACCGCTGACACGATGCTGTACGTGAGAATGGTGCCGGTCCGAAACGAGGTCACGCCATAAGGCGTATGGAAACCCTGCGGAGCTGGCGTAAGACACGGAGTTAACTCGTCCGAAACGAGGTCACGCCATAAGGCGTATGGAAACCGCCCACCACGGGCTGATCGGGTCGTTGGGCTGGTCCGAAACGAGGTCACGCCATAAGGCGTATGGAAACTCTCAACGGGAGTCACGCCGATAGCGCTATGGATGTCCGAAACGAGGTCACGCCATAAGGCGTATGGAAACAGGTCGGTCCCGGTGGTCAGGTCGCCAAGCAGCACGGTCCGAAACGAGGTCACGCCATAAGGCGTATGGAAGCAGCTCACGCCGCCGCTGGACACCACGTAGGTGACATTTCCGAAACGAGGTCACGCCATAAGGCGTATGGAAACGACGAGGCCAGCGACGAGGCCAGCGACGAGTACAGTCCGAAACGAGGTCACGCCATAAGGCGTATGGAAACCAGAGCGGCCCGCCTTGCGGAGAGTCGTACGCGACAAGTCCGAAACGAGGTCACGCCATAAGGCGTATGGAAACAGAGCAGCTCGGAGTCCACGTCGAACTTGTTCCCCGCGGTCCGAAACGAGGTCACGCCATAAGGCGTATGGAAACGCTTCTTCGCGGTGGTAGGCAGCGTAGTGAGTGGCGCGTCCGAAACGAGGTCACGCCATAAGGCGTATGGAAACAGGAAGTCATCCTGGGTTACGACGATCGGGGGGAGTCCGAAACGAGGTCACGCCATAGGGCGTATGGAAACCTTGCGGATGTTGTCCCACTCGTAGGTCCATGTGGTCCGAAACGAGATCACGCCATAAGGCGTAAGAAACTGATCGGTCCGCATGTGTGGGCGCTCACGTAATTACATGATCGCCGACACGCATGCAACCGCTGGGAGCGGGATTCTGCTGTCCTAAAACGGCGTCTGGCCATTAGGGTTTATGGAAACGTGCGCTTCGGGTGCCGGCAGCGCGTCACGACGTGGGCAGGCAGACTGAATGGACGCCAAGAAGCAGATTGGTAATGGCAGGCTGAGGACTGGTGTGATCGGCGGGTCAGATGTTGCCTGGCTCTCGCGGGAGGTGGGGCAGGCGCTGGTCTTCTTCCAGGACGTGCGGGAGAGCGAAGCCGTATCGGGCTTCCTGACCGCGCATTCGCTCGTTTTCGACGAACCACCGGTAGGTCTCGGCTTCGGGTTCTTTGCTTGTGCGCGGGTACTGGGCGGGCATGCTGATGCCCTGGGCGACTTTGCGCCAGGCAGCAATGGCCGGAGCGAGCACCGGATTTTCCGAGGAGACCTCGCCGAACTCGGCGGCGAGCTCTTCGATGTCCGCGCGGGGCGCCGGGTCGGGGCGGTGCAGGGCGAGCCAGCAGCCGCGCAGTGCTTCGCCGGTGCGGAGTTCGGCGTTGTCCCAGTCGATGCTCACGGTGACAGCACCGAAGCCGTAGGGTTTCCCCGCGCCTAGGCGCAGCGCGCATCCTTCCTGCGATGCGAGCCAGATGAGCGGGCCGAGTTCGGCGCCTGGTACGGCGTCCAGGAACAGTCGGACGGTGAACGCGGTGCCTTCCCGTACCCATCCTTCGTGGGTGGAGGTTTGCGACTTTTTGGCCTCTGGCGGCGCCTGCCATTCGCGGTAAGGGCTGCTGGATGGCGCGAGGCCTGGCTTCCAGTAGCCGTCCGGTGCTGAGCTGGGATACCAGTAGGCTTTGCGGCCGCGCAGACCGCTGCGGTAGCCGTCTTCTTTGGCGGTTCTCCGCTCGGCAGGCGTTCCGTTCTCATCCGAGGCGGCGTAGAAACGGAACTGGGTCGGCTTCGGCGAGCTGAGCGGCGCCAGCGTGACGCCGCCGGGGCGGTGGTCGGTCAGCCAGTCGCTGGTCTGGCAGGCGATTGCTTCGATCCGCAGCCGTCCACGGTATCCGGAGGAGGCTCTGCGCCGGCTGCCGCTGGTGGCGGGCGCCCAGCCGAACAGCCTGTCCGCGGGGGACAGGTCTTCTAGAGCGGCGGCGGGGTGCAGTGAGGCGTCCAGCGCCTGGCCCGGGGACCGCTGGTACGGGAGCCTGCCGAAGATCACGGGGTGGACCGCCGTGACGGTGCCGGGTCCGGCTGCGCGTCGTCCTGGGCTGGTCCCCTGGCGGCCGGCGGTCCTGGCCTCGAGGTAAACGAGGTCGCCGGCCTTCAGGCGGGCGGGTTCGCCTGCCGTCACGTGCCGTGACCTTTCAAGCTTTTTCCCGGCCCGGTCGGTGCCGGGCTCGCTGTACTCGGCGGCATCGCGGTATGAGGCCAGTACCGCCTGCCATAGTTCATGATGGCGGTCTTCGACCCGGACAGGCGGCGCGCTGGTCGGCACGAATAGCCGTTCGCTCGCCTTGTTCTCGATCGAGCGTCCCGTGACCGACAGCCACCCGCATCCGGCCGCGTCAGCTGGCCGGGGTTCGGTGGTCAGGGTGACCTGGTCGACAACGGGGCGGGTGTTACCCGGCTTCCCGGCGTCGCGGGTGGTGTACCAAACCTCACGGCCGTGCAGTCTCCGCCAGTCAGCCGTGCCGTCCTGCCCGGTGATCTCGGTCCGGGCCATCCCGGCGGCCCGGGCCAGGTGACGGCTCCGCTGCCCGGGGCGGGTGTGCGGGTCATAGAGGGGAACCGAAAGCGGCGGCCAGGCGCACACGCGGAAGTGCAGGCCGCCCTGGCCGTCCGATTCGACCCGGGCCGGGATCAGGTCAGGTTTGGTCGCCGGGCGCCGGTAGGCGAGGGCCCGGTCATGTCCGCGGAAAACCCCGTAACGGCTGCCGGTTACCGTCTCGTAGGCGGACCTGAGAGCGCCCTTCACAGACGCGCCGTGCAGCAGCGGCTGGCCGTCCGGTTCTTTCCGCACCGGGTAGGTGGGGTGATCGTCGGCGTCGCGGCTGGCGGTCTCGGGGTCGGGCAGCAGCAGCGGCGTGCAGGTCACCAGGCGCAGGGTCAGCCAGCCCGACCATTGCGCGGCCGGCTCGATGACCCCGTGCGGCGTCGGTGGCCCGTCACCCAGCCCGGACGGCAGCCCGTTGCGGGGGAGCGCGGGGATGAACGTGTACGGGTTAACGCCGCCATCGAAACGTTTCAGCGCGTCCAGCCTGGCCTGATCGGCTTGATGCACGGCCACGACCGGCGGGTGGGCCATCCGGACCTGGACGACATGGCTATCGGTGCCGATGTCGATGTCGGCTAGCACCTCGACCCGGTCACCGTCGGCGGCGGCATCGAACCATGTCGTCAGCGCCGCGTCGAGCTCCGGGCGCTGCCACGTTCGCAGGCGCGCTTTCTTGCCGTCCGGGCGGTAGGACATTTCCGCGGTCAGTACCTCGCCGTTACGGGTGGCCCAGGCCGGACCGCACGGGTAAATCACGCTCATTACCGGCGCTCCTTCCCGGCCTGCGCCGGGTCGCGGCCTGCCAGGGAGACCAGCAACGTGTCGGCTACCGACACGTTGCCGTGACCGTCGCGGACGGCGTACTCGGCCAGGAAGGCCCAGACCTCCTGGCCGGCACTCGCCGTGACCGGGACGTCGCAGGACGGGTAGCGGGCCGTCGCCAGCGTCGCCCACCCGTCCCGGGCGCGGATCACCCGGCCTGCGAGGATCCTTTCCACCGTGCTCTCCAGCCTCCGGCGCTGCGAGGCATCCGTCGCGGCGACCGGTTCGCCTGGCGGCAGGATCGCGGCGTCTTCGCCGAGGCAGACTGCCTGCCCGTAACCGCCGGCCTGGTGGAACCACCGCAGGTGACTGGTCCCGGAGGTGGCGAAGAGCTCGTAGGCGTCGCCGAGGTCGCGCGGCCCGTCCGGGCCTTCCGCGACACTGGCCGCGGACCGGAACCATTCGGCCCGGCCGGGTGCGAACAGGTACCCGATGACGTCGCCGGCGGAGCCGGGCTGGTGCCCGGTGAACCAGGCCAGCGCACCCAGAACACCGACCAGGCCGGGATGGCGCACTGCATGGAGCACTTCATCCCCTCTCATCTGCCGCTCCCTGCTGCCATGCCATGAAGGCGCGGCGTACCCCGTCGGGCTGGTCGTCTATGACCTCGGCCAGTGTGCGGCCGGATAGCCCGGCCCACACCCCGGTCAGCCCTTCGCCGGTGAACGCGACCCGGGAGACGCGAATGGAGCCGCGGCCCCGGGTGCCGCCGAAGCCCAGCGCCAGCCAGCCGTCGGCCAGATCGCGGAGGACCAGCAGGAGCAGGGCGAGTGCTTGGCCGCCGTCCTCATCGGACGGGCTGCCGGCGCGTTCCGCGTCCAGGCTGATCCGGATCGGCTGCCAATCGGCTGAAACCGGCTCCTGCACGGAGAACAGCAGGTTCTCGGCGGCCCCCCCGGTCCACCGGTCGACCGCGACATGGGTGACCACTCGCTCGGCAGCCGTGCCCAGGCAGTCGCGAACCGACAGCGCCCCGCGCCGCCCCGGCAGGGTCGTGCCCTCCTCCCGGACCCGGTGATCGCCCGCAGTGCCGAACAGCGCGGTGACCGGGCCGAGCCGCGGATCATTAACCTGGTCGAGCCAGCGATCCGGGATACCGCCGACGGCCGTGATCGTACGGACGATCCGTTCGGCGTGGGATCTGAGCACACCCTTGACGGACGATCCGGGCAGCAGCAACGCGGCGCCGCCATCGGGCCCCGCGCTGCCGGAGCGCAGCGGCACGGTGTCCACCGACCGGTCACGCTCGGGTTCGGCCTCGTTCACCGTGGACGCCCGGACCATCACAGGGGTGACCGCGGCCCAGGTTATCTCGATGCCGAGCCGGCCGTCGCCGGGAAGCGCCACGTCGGCAGCGGGCGCCGGCGCGGGGCGTCCGCACAGCCAGCCGAGCACCTGGTGCCGGTCGGCGAGATCGACTCGCGTGCGGGTGATGCCTATCAGCCGGACCTGTCCCAATCCCCGGGTGCGGGCGGCGCCGATTTCCACTCGCCCGGCAGCGAGAGCCTGGACGAGCAGGTCCAGTGCCAGGCTGACCCGTTCGGTGTCCACGGCTGTCTGCGCGGCCGTCATCCGGACCGCGAACCTGGTGCCAGGCGGGACGACCTCGTGCTGGTAAAGCACCCCGGCCGCAGCCGACCCGGCAGCACGGTCGATCCCGACCCCGTCGCGTACATCTACACGCGCGTCCAGGTCGGCGACCGCGTCATCGACCATCATCCGGCACACCATGCCGTCCTGACCATGGTGTTCCAGGGCACCGAACACCGCACCCAGAGCACCCTGGTCGAACAGGGCACCTCCGCCGGGCGCGGTCACCGACCCCAGCCAGGAGCGCAGCGCCCCGGCCAACGATGTACCGGGGATCATCAGCCGTCCCAGGCCATCGCGAGCCACGACCAGGTCGGCGTGGGCCGAGCTGCCCCAGCCGCCGGCTCGTATCGCGGTCACCGTCTCCAGCGTTCCGGTCACCTCATGCCGGACTGCCATCGCTCGCCGTCCGCTCACTGCGGCGCTCCTGCGGCCTGCAACGCCAGTGTGGCCTCCCGGCTGATCTCGGCGACCAGCATGATGACCGCGTCCTGCCGGAGTACCGCCCGGATGGCATCCGCCCGGTCCGGTGCCAGGACGAACGGATCGAGTTCCGCGCCGTCCAGGCCGAGTACCGTCCAGACCCCGGTCTCGCTGGTGAGCAGCCGCTCCAGCGTATCCAGGGCAGTCTCGCCCCAGATGGCACGGCGCTGCCGCACGTCACGGCTGTGCTGGAACCAGCGAGCCACCGCTTCCCTGCCTCCCGCCGTGCCCAGGCGGGCCATCTGCTGCCGCAGCGATCCCCACTGCGCCCGCGACGTGACCTGAGACGCGCCCGGCACTACAGCGTCGATGCCGCCGGCGATCGTAACCGCGACGCGGCGGGCGACCTCCGCCGTTACGGCGGCGCGCTCCAGCGCATCCGGGACGGCGGGCAGCAGACCCGAGGGCGGCTCTCCCGGCAGGGCCACGCCGGGGAACGGCGTCAGCCAGGGATCGGCGATCGTGACCTCGGGCGCACCGAACCTCACCTGCCCGAACCCCTCAGCCGTGCGCTCTCCCAGGCCGTCGCGCTGCACGGCAGCCAGCACGGTGCCCGGCACGTCCGCTCCGACCCGCACCGTCACTACTGAACCCGCCGCCATGCCGACCAGGCTCGGCCGGGGCCGGCCCCACCGGGAATGGAAGGACTCGCGACGCGCGGCCCGGTGCGCCTGGGCCACCAGGGCGCCGGGCACCTGGCTGTCCGCGTCGACCGGCACGCCGAGGCGGCGGCCAAGTTCGGCGGCCAGCGCTTGCGGGCTCGGGTCAGGTGCCCCCCACGGGTCACGCAGCAGGACATCTGACACGCACCACACCTTCACCTGCTCACCTGCCGCGAGACCGGGTGCGCCGGGAGCGGATACCCGGCGGATATCCAGGACCTGCACCTGCCCGAAGTCGTCCTTGCGGGACCGGCCCAGCCGCAGCCGGTCCCCGGCAGCCAGCGCCAGGCGGACCCCGCCGGGCAGCACGATGTCAGTGACCAGCCGGGTGCCCGCTGCGAGGCCGAGGTACGTGAACACACCGCCCCGGTCGGGGGTCGGCCGGCCGGCGTCATCGTCGATGACCGCGTGCGTGGAGACCGACATGACCGGCGCTAGCAGATGCCAGGCACCGGGTCCCGCCGGGACGACATGCCCCGAGCGCATCGGCTGGCGGCGGTCCAGCGGATCGGCCCGTCGCTGCGCGACGTTGATTACATCGTGGTGGTGCCGGTCCTTCGGCCGGTGCCAGATCATCGGTGCAGGCAGGGCCGGGATCGCGGCGGTCCCGTCCGGGACCGCCGGGCGGGCGTCGCCGACTACTAGCTCGCGGTGACTGACCTGCCGGTCCAGCCGGGCCAAGATCTCCGGTAGCAGCATGGATCCCGGCACTGATTCCCGGGACAACACCACGTTGCCAAGCACCTGCCGCTGGGCGACCAGCGGTGTCATCACCTCCAGCGCGACCCGGTAAGTGACGGGCTCGATCCGGCCGGCCGGGCTTGCATCGGCTTCGTCCGGTGCCTGGCCAGGAACAGGTGCACGCGGGACGGTCAGCTTAGCGGCCTGCACGGCGAGATACGGCGGCATCCCCGGGTCATTCAGCAAGGACTGGTCAGCGGCGAGTTCGGCCAGCCTGCCATCGGCCGGGCGCGCCGCGGCGGGCACCGGCGCCCCGGGAACCCCGGGGCCAGGCGGCACCGTCGTGGACGGGAGACCGGGCATGCCAGGCAGCAGGATCCAGCAGCGCCCCGCGCCCCGGTTCCGCTTGCCGCCCAGGCCGTCCACCGCGGCGGCACCCGCTCGCAGCAGCAGTTCAGCCGCCCGCGGCAGCTCACCGCCACCCAGAACGGCGAATTCGGCGGCCGCCTCCAGCACCCCGGGCCGGGCGCGTTCCTCCAGCCGCAGCATATCGTCCCGGGCGATGCCGGTCTTGTCGTCTATCGCCACCCCAGGTCGCAACAGGACAGCTGCTGCCTGCAGCGCCGGGCGGCTCCGGCACGCCGCGCGCACCGGATCGGGAAGCCGGGCCGGTGACAGGGCCATCGCCGCGGGCCGCGGGGCACCGTGCGCCCGGGCGGTCCGGTCACCGGCCCGGTCTGGCTGCGATCCGAACACCCAGTCCACCCACGGCTGCCAGAGATTCTGCTCGCCGTCTGCGCCGCCGAGCCAGCCGGCCACCTGCTCACACGCGTCCCGCCAGATCCCGGTCAGCGTCTTGGCCGGAACGAACGGGAGCCCGTCGCTGTCGCGCCGGACGGTCGCGTCCACCTCACCGACCCGGCCCTCGCCCGTGCCGATCGCCCAGTCGCTGAGCATATGGACTCTTAAGGTGAACGCGCTCGGCAGACTGCTCACCGTGTCCTTTCCGTTCCGGCCAGGGCTCCAGGCCGGTCAGCGGCAGCCGCCGGTGCCGGGCGGGCTACTGCCGACAGCAGCAGGGCATCGAGCAGCCGCGTACTGCGCACCTGGTCGCTGGCCTGGCCGGACCGGCCCTCTGCGGCGTCGCCCGCGACGGTGACCGCCGAGGCGAGACTCTCGATATCATCGGGCCGGATCCCGGGAGGCAGGTCAGCTGACCGGGCGGCTCTGGAGATCCGCTGGTCATATTCTTCCCGGCCAGCGGCCAGGCCTTCACGCAGATAGTGAGCCATCGACGAGGACAGCGCCGAGACCGTCCGGAGGGCCCGGTCCAGCCCGGCGATGTCCTGCGGCCCCGCCGGCGGGCTGTCCTCGCCGGTGATCACGTACGGGCCGCCGTACCGGGTGATCCCGCCTGGCTCTAGGCGTGCCCGCAGGCCCGCTAGGTCGGTCAGGGTGGACTCGAACGTCACGTGAAAGTCCAGCGACGACATCTCGCGCTCGGCCTGCTGCTTCACCCGCTTGGCCGAGGCGGTCAGTTCCTCGGCCAGCCCGTAGGCGGCGCTGAACGGATGGTGCGGCTTGACGTAGGCGATCCCAGCCGCGGCCGTCAGCCCTCCACCCGTGATCGCGTTCACGCTGGCCTTCACCGCGGTCTGCTCCTCGAACGCCAGCCCGAAGGCGCGCGCTAGCGGGAGCGCCAGCCGGGCGTGGCAGACAACGGTCAGGTCATCGCCTCCCACCACTACCGGCAGGATCGTCCCTTCTGCGTCTCCACTAGCGATCGCTTCACGTACCGCAACCCCCAGTGCCGCCTCCGTCGCGGACTCCAGTTCCCGGGTGAACTGGCCGAGCATGTCCGCGTGCCGGTCCAGGCTCAAGCCGGGTGTCCCGTCGGCGCGCAGCACATGTTCGGGGAACCGCAGGAACACCTGGCCCACCCCGTTGCCGTCCGCGTGGATCACCGCGATCCAGCCGTCGTGCCGCAGGTCATCCAGGTTTTCCGGGACAACCTCGGGCAGGTCACACAGCAGCGCCCGCATGCGGTCCCGGGCCGACCAGCGCACTTTCGACTTCGCCAGCACCGATGCGGCCGCATGCCCGCCGTCCGCGTCCTCCAGGCCAGCAGCCGGGTACCCGCTGTCGCGGCAGACCTCAAACCACGGCAGCAGCGGGTCACGCAACTGCGGGGACGGCCGAGCCTGACGAGCGGTCTCCAGGAGCTCATAAGTCCGCTGCAGCGCTTCCACGTGGGTAAATGACCGCTCACCGCTGACGGGCAGCGACTCTGACAGCTCGGGCCACCACGCCAGTTCGGGGTCGAAACCAGGCCCTACCACACCCGTGACCTCAAGCCCCGGAGCACGATCCAGGGCGCGCATGCTCACCTCGCTGATGACAGCCTGCCCGGCGGCCGGATCATCCACCAGCAACAGCGCTTTCCCCGAGATGGCCACGACCAGCCTCGCCCCGACACGGCGGGCGGCCTCCGGAACCCAATCCGTGCCGACCTGATGGACCAGGTAAGAAGCTCCGACCACATGCCGCAGCCGATTCGTTCCGAATACGTACGCTTGATTGGCGCCCGTCTCGATCAGGCACCAGTGCTTCACAGCCCACCCACGCCCATCCCCATCGGCCCGGCCACCAGAATGGCCAGAAGCGTAACGCAACGGACTCACTAGCAGTAAGGGATTCCGGACAATCCATCACCGCCGCCAGAACCACCCGCAGCATGGAACCGGACCCGCACCCGCCGGCCGGTGACCTGCACCGACGGATCTGATGCGTCCCGGACGGAGGCTGTCGTCGCGCGGACGCACATGATTCTGTACTCCAGCAGCATCGGCCCGCGCCGCCGGAGCCGGCATGCTCCGGCAGCCCGTGACCCGATCAGCGTGATCACCAGGCTGTGCCGGCCGGGTCCGGCTGCAGCTTCCGTCCATGTGCGGCATGCTGGGAGGCGGCCGGGGAAGGCACGGCCACGCGGCAGCGGCCGGCGAGGTCCTGCCCCCGGGACGGCCCAGGAGGGGTGGTTCACGATCATGATGGGAGACCCTCACCTGTGCAACCGGCCTGCCAGCACAAACGGCCGCCAGACGCCCTCCCGGCAGGCTAGTACGGCCCCTCCCCCGGCCACCTGTGCAACCCGGCCGCATCTCCGCAGGTCCTGGCCCCGTAAACCAGGGCAGGGTCCGAAACAAGGTCACGCCATAAGGCGTATGGAAACG
>OBLU010002663.1_pt1 | contig 16323 bp, 11 predicted proteins | sample 1518681 | NCBI WGS metagenome assembly OBLU01 (sample SAMEA3539304, study PRJEB22396) | soil metagenome | biome: tundra; feature: field; material: soil | place: USA | collected 2010-05 | depth 0.15 m | reverse complement strand
CCGACTCGGGGAACATCAGCCCGGCGTCGATCACGATAATGTCGTCTTCCCAGCGAAGCGCCAGGCAGTTCATGCCGAATTCGCCCAGGCCGCCAAGGGGGATGATTTTCAGTTTTTTTATTTGCATCTGTCAGTACTGATGTTAGCACCTGAAGGGACCGAGATCAGAGATCAGAGACCAGCTAGTCGGCGCAGTGATGTCGCTTTCAGGTTGCGCACGGTTTATTCGCTGGGGAAGCGAACCCCAAGTGCCGTGCGGGCCGCCTCAAGCAGGCGTGCCATGGCCCGCGAAACCGCATGGCTGATCTCCGGGCTCTCCCGCTTGCCCTCGCGCAGCAGCTCGCAAAAATGAGCGGTCTCGTAGTTGAATCCGCCGCCAACAAAAGGCTCGTGGAGTTCGACGATCCGTTTGTCGATGTAGCGGATGGTGGCGCGCGTCGGATTCCACCAGTTTTCGTGGATCGTTACGCAGCCGCGCGGTCCGCAGAGCAAAGCATCGCCCTTGCTCAGCAGGTCGAGACCAGTGTGGAGTTGCGCCATCCCGCGTTCATGTTCGGTCTGGAACAGTGCGAGGGCGTCCACGCCTGCCATGTTCAGCCGGCCCATGGTCTGCACGCTCTTGAAATCCCCTAGCCAGTCCAGGGCAAGAAAGGCCTCGTAAGGACCGATGCCCATGATGCCGCCGCCTCCGAGCTCGGCGAAATGGAGCGGGTATTCGGGAGGCAGTGTGGCATCGGCATGGCCTGCGCGCAGAAAGCCGATGGGACCGATCGGGTCGGCTTTGAGATGCTCGCGAAGGCGCCGGTAGAGGGGAAAGAATGGCGGCTTCATCGCTTCCATAAACAGCCGATCGTTGTACCGCGCAGCGGCCAGCACTTCTGCCAGTTGGCGCTCGTTGAGCGTGGCCGGCTTTTCGCAGAGCACATGCTTGCCGGCGGCAAGCGCCTTCTTGCAATATTCCGCATGGCTGTCGGGATGCGTGGCCACATACACAGCGTCGAAATCGGCGGCAAGCAGCTTTTCAAGCGAGTCTGCCGCGTGCGGCACGCCAAACCGGTCCGCAAAGGCCCGCGTAGTTTCGCGGTTGCGGCCCCAGACGGCGTCGAGCGTGGCAGCGTCGACGGCTTGCAGTCCCTGAGCAAAGCGTGCGCCGGCGCGGCCAGGGCCCACGATGGCCCAGCGGATTGGCAGGACGCTTTCAGTGGGAATGTTCATAGGTTCTAGCCGCCACAGGGATGAGAGGGCAAGGTCTCAAGCGAGGGCCTCCACAAATGCCGGTGTGCGGGCGATGGTCAGCACAGTAATGTCGTCCGCCTGGGGCGCGCCAGCGCCAAAGTCGCGCGCCGCCTCTGCAATCTGAGCCGCAGGCCGTGCGCTGATCGCCTCCGTGCGGTCGAAGCCAAACAGTTCGCGAGTGGTGCTGGTGGCTTCGACCACGCCGTCCGTCACCAGGGTACACAGCTGCCCAGGATCAAGTTGCAGCGTGGTTTCAGAGTAGTGAACATCGAGCGCAATGCCGAGCGGCAGGTTGGCGTCTGTGGCAATTTCTACGCCGTTGAGATAGGGGTTGGGATGGCCCGCGTTCGCCAGCGTAATCCTACCTGAGGGCTCCACCATCAGCGCAAGACAAGTGGCAAAGCCCTCGCCGCGGCCATGCAGGCGCCGGTTCAGTCCGGCCAGCAACTCGGCAGGGCTCGAATAAAACTCGGCGTAGGTGCGCAGAGTGCCGACGATCAAAGACACAGTCATCGCGGCCTTGAGTCCCTTGCCGCTTACGTCGCCAAGCACGATGAATGCGGAGGGCTTCTTCAGATCGGCAGAACTAAGGATGGGCAGGATCTGGAAGAAGTCGCCGCCCACCTCCTGCGCGGGCAGGTAGGCGCTCTCGATTGTCAGGCCGGGAATGGAAGGAAGCTCGTCGGGAATCAGGATCTGCTGCACGCTGCGGGCGGCGGCTATCTCCTGTTCGACCTCGCGATTGCGGCTCTGAATGCGCCGCAGCCGAAACGTCATCGCAATCAGCATCACGATGGCAAAAAGGAGATTTGCGATCGCCCGAAGATCCACGTCCAAACCACGCCAAAAGAAATCCTGAGGCAGGGTGGGGAGGCGCAGGAAAAACAGCATGCGATTGGTTTCTTCGACGGCGAAGAAAACCACACCAGCGCCAATCCAGCGCATCTCCGGCAGCTTGCTCTTGAAGCAGACCGGCACCAGCAGCAGAAAGCTGAGGGCGGAAAGCAGAACAGCCAAAACTACGGTCTCCTGGACATAGGCGCTTTCTACGATGCGGGCTAGCGGGAAGAAAACAGTCGTCGGCCAAGGCAGCAGGAGCAGCAAATAGACCAGGTAAAGCCCGCAAAGCATCTGAACGGCCCGAAAAGCCTTCGGGACAGGTCGAGCGAGGAAGGAGTAGACGAATTGAATTGAGAAGAGCGCCCCTGTCGAGTTGACGACTGCAAAGATCGTCAGTGCCAGCCACGAAGGCACGGCCAGGTCCACGACAGAGGCTAGCTCGCCCAGGCGAAAGAGAAGCAGGGAGCAAAGCCTCGCGCCGAGCCAGAAGTATTCATGCAATCGCGTGTTGACGGCAAAGAGCAGAAAGAACACGACGCTGGCGCCGAACATGGCTGCATAGCACAAGTAATGCAACCAGCTGGAGCGCAGGTAGTCGAGCGTGTCCTGGTCGCGAACAAATTGGATACGGTCCAGCCGCGCAATGGTCGGAACAGGTCCATCAATGTGGTTCGCTGTGTGAATGCCGAGCGAGTGAATGGCGATGACCAGGCGGCCATCGTGCGCCAGGCTTGAGGGAAACGGAAAAATGGCTCGCGCGTCTTGAGGCCCCTGTCGTGTGGCCAGGCTTCCCGAGCCGCCGATCGACTGCCCGTTGACGAAGACCTCGAAAACCGGGTACTCGCCCTGGACGAGCAAGCCAAGCTGCGGAGCTGACCGCAACTCGGCAGGCAATGTGACTTCAGTCCGCTGCCAGACGTCCGGCGCGCCCCAACGCTCAAAGCGGAGCGGTCGCCCAGTGCAGCCAGGCGCGTCGATCTGGCTGCACGATGGTTCGTCGCCGAGGTGCATCTGCCATTGGTTCCAGGGTAGGCGGAGGATACTCGGCTGCTCGGTCTGGGCCGTTAGCGCGGGCGCAAGAGTGAACGCCGCGAGGACCAGGCCCTGCAGGGTCTTCATCCTCATGGGCGCATACCTGAGGCGCATGCTTGGCTGGGCTGCTGGGTCATGCAGGCTAGCGTAGCAAATCTTCCAGTGTCGTGCTCAAGTCGGTCTTTTCGTCCCGATATTTCACGATCACGGGCGCATAGAGGCTCAAGCCCCATTCCGCGCCCTTGCCTCGGCTGACCACGCGGGAGCCCGGAACCACCACCGCATTCTCCGGGATGATCAGCGGCAGCTCGGCCGAGGCACGAAGGATGGTGCCGTTCGCGAGATCGAAGACGGGCGTGCCGCGCGTCAGGATGGTCCCGGAAGCCAGCACCGCGCCCTTGCGGACGATGGTGCCCTCGTAGACCCCGGAGTTTCCGCCGACCAATACATCGTCTTCAATGATCACCGGGCTGGCATTCACCGGTTCAAGCACGCCGCCGATCTGGGCTGCGGCGCTCAAGTGAACGCGCTTGCAGATCTGCGCGCACGAGCCGACCAGTGCGTGCGAATCCACCATTGTGCCCTCGTCGACGTAAGCACCGGCATTGATATACATCGGCGGCATGCAAACCACGCTTCGGGCTACGAATGCGCCCGCGCGGATGGAGGAGCCGCCTGGGACGATGCGGATGCCGTCGGCGGCGCTGAACCGCCGTACCGGATATGTGTTCTTGTCCACGAACGACAGCCCCCCGGCGGGCATGTCTTCAAGCTCGCCAAGGCGAAAGCCGAGCAAAATGCCCTGCTTCACCCAGGGATTCACGCGCCAGCCGGTGGCCGATGCCGGGTCGGGCGAGGCCGCGCGGAGTTCCCCACTCTCGATAGCGGTGCGCAGTGCGAGGAAGGCTGTCATGGCGGAGGGGTCGCCCACGGCGGACGGTCCCGCGGCAAAATGGCGCTCAATCTCAATCTGAAGTTCGCTGTGGGTCATTGCATTGAGAGTCTATCAACAATAATCGAGAGCGAACAGGGAGCATAGACCGGCGGTCACGGATTCGAGGCACGGATGCGCTTTCCAATGTGGATTTAGGCTGCGGGTCCGGCTGCTTGGCGAGGCTTCTATTGGGCCGGCGGCACGCAGTCCAGCGAGGCCGGTTGCAGTCTGAACGAGTTCTTTCCGGCCGGGATCAGCGCCAACGGAACAGGGACTCGATGCAGATGCGCATGCAGGTTCTTCGACTCCAGCCAGGCGCACAGCCTCGGATCGTAGATCTCCGGTTGTCCCCGCCAAAAATCAGGTTGCAAGCCACAGTGAATCTGCCGATGATCCAGTTGCAATTCGATGAAAGCGATCTCTCTGGGAAAATAGCGTCGCACGTTGGACGCGCCAACGTGCAGTCCAGTGACACCATGGGCCTTGAAATGAGTTTTGACCACCATAGGAGCCTGCCCTTCAAACTGAGATGAGGTCAGTCTTGCGGACCAGGTTGAAATTTGAAAAAAAGAAGGAGTTGGTGAATGGATTCCTCAGTGCGGATACCATTCCAGAACTCACCGGCCGAGCTGATCAGTCTTGGGAGCGCACTGCGCACCCTTCTTGGGGACATTCATGGAGTGAATGGTGCCGCCTGATCGTTGGAGGCTGCTACTTGACCGTCGCATGGGGCGCTTTCGCCCAGAAAAGCCGCTTCTCTCAATTCTGTCATTGGCGACGGGAATCGGCTGTGCAAGATTGAACACTTTTTGATTTTATGAATTTGGCCCGCTCCTTCGAAGCAAGGGCTCAGGCTGCAGGGTCGGACGCCAGTCAGGATTTAAACTCGGCCCGGATTCGGCCGTTCAAGAGAAAGGTTGAAGCTTGAATGAGTTCTTCCCGGCCGGGATCAATGCTAGGGGGACCGGTGTTCGATCTGGCTGGCTGTGAAAATTCTTTGACTCCAGCCAGGCGCACAGCCGGGGATCATGGATCTCCGGCTGTCCTCGCCAGAAATCAGGGTCCAACCCGCACTGAATCTGCAAATGGTCGAGCTGTAACTCGATCACCGAAATATGCTTGGGAAAATAGCGCCGGACATTGGCCACGCCAACGAGCAGCCCCGTCACACCACGCCCCTTGGATTGTGTCTTGACCATCATATTGACCTGCTCTCGAAAGCGGGATGAATTCAGTCTAGGGAGTCAGGTTTGAAGTTGCCGCTCAAAGCGCAGAGGATCCACAATGGCGGATTCCTCATTTGAATCGCACCCTTTGAAGGTCCGATTTGGGACGATCATGCGCCCGTTCTCTTGCCATGTCAAGATTCCTTTGGTGAATTTGACCATGAATTTATGGCTATCGCGCCTAAAGTTACAACAGGAACGAAGAGGTCTCGAAAAGCATCGGCCTTCTCCATCCCGGGATTGGCTCCGGATGCGCAAATCGAGGGGCTCGCCATTCCATCGAGCAAAGCCGCAGGTTGCTGTTCAGAGGCATAAGACTGGCAGGTTTTTGGCCATGAGTCACCCTTTCCGGCGATGCGGTTCCGCGGGACCTTCGCATACACTGAATGGTGCTTGATTGGATTTTGCGGCTTTTGGATCGAGCGACCTCTTCAGGCGCGACGGGGAAAGACATCCATGAGAATCGCCGGGGCCGTGGCCCTTGCCCTGATTTCGGCCGTGGCAGCCACCTGCGCATCGCAGGCGCGCTTCAGCGCCGAGGCGGTGCGGCTCAACAACCGCGGCGTCGCGCAGATGGGCCAGCAGTTCACCGACCGCGCGGCGGACTCGTTTGCCGAGGCGTTCAAGAAGGATCCAAAGCTGGTGCAGGCAGCCATCAACCAGGGCATTGCGCTGATGACCTTGCAAAAACTGGACGAGGCCAAGCAATCCTTGCAGCAGGCCATAGATCTTGACCCCGCCAGCGCGCAGGCCTGGTACAACCTGGGTCTGGCGCAGCACGCCGGCAATGAGTTGGAACCCGCACTCAACAGCTTTCAGCAGGCGGTCAAGAGCGACCCGCGCGATGCGGATTCCTACTACTTTGAAGGAGTCTGCTACCAGGATCTGAAGGATTCTGACAAAGCGATCGCGACTTTTCAAAAAGTATTGGAACTCGACCCCAACCACGCGTCGGCGGAGTTTGCCATCGCGCGGGCGTACCAGCGCTCTGGCAAGATTCCAGAGGCGAAGGATCACTTCAAGCGCTTTCAGCATTTGACCAGCACCAAGATTGGAGCGCCGATCGGCTTGTCGTACGGCGAGCAGGGTCATTACTCGACGGTGACGCCGGTGGAGGAACCGGAGAGTGGCAAGAGGGCGATGATTCCGGTGAAGCTGGTGCAGGAGCCGTTGCTCTCCCACTCGCCTGCGTTTACGACGACGGGCGGGGCCTGCATGGTGGATGCGGCGGGCGATGGCCGCATGGACCTGGTGCTGATGCAGGCGGGGGCACAGGCTATTCGCGTGCTGCACAGCAAGGGCGATGGCAGCTTTGAGGAGTGGGACGCTGAAGCCGCGGGGCTGAAGGCATCAGGCCATGCCGTGGCCTGCACTGTCGGCGACTTTGACGGCGATGGGCTGGATGATCTTGCCGTTGCGCTCGATGACGCGGTGCTGCTCTTCCGCAACCTGGGCCATGGCAAGTTCAAGGACGTAACCGCCGAGTCCGGCCTCGCGGCCCACAATCGGCCCTCGGGAATTACGTTTGTCGACTATGACCACGACGGGGATTTGGATTTGTTTTTGACGGGGTCCAACCTGAATACCGACTGTAGACCTGGTCCCAGAGACAAAAGTCTTTGTGGATTAAGACCGGGTAACGTATTGTGGCGGAACAACGGGAACGGAACCTTCACCGATTGGACGGAACCGACGGGGCTGGGCGGGAGCGGGCTGACAAGCGCCGCGATTCTTACGGACTTCAATAATGACCACGCGGTGGATTTGGTGACGACCAATGTTCCCGCGCCGCTGATCTATGTCAATCCGCGGGAGGGGGCGTATCCGACACAGGCGCTTTACGTAGAAAGTCAGCAAGTCATCGCGTCAGGCAATGAGATGCCGACGCCAATCGGGATCTCCGTCCTGGACTTCAACAAGGACGGCTGGATGGACATTGCCGTGACGCACGCGGGCGCTCCGGGTTTGACGCTCTGGCGCAACATCGAGGGTCCCAATCACATTGGGCGGAGCTTTGATCGCGTCGACCTGCCTTTGCATGGCGCGCTGCGCGGATGGGGCCTCACCCCCATCGACATCGACAACGACGGATGGATCGACTTGGCCGCGATTGTCGAGACCAAGGCAGGGCCGCAGGTGCGCGTGCTTCGCAACCGCGGCGATGGCACCTTCGAAGATGTCAGCCACGCGCTCGCCCTCGATGACATCAAGCTTCAATCTCCGCGCGGTCTGATTGCCACCGATGTTGACGGCGACGGCGCGCCCGACCTCATCGTCACGCAACTCAATGCGCCTCCAGTCTTGCTGCGCAATGTGGGCGCCAACAAGAATCACTCCGTCCGCCTCGACCTCACCGGCCTGGTGGATAACAAGACCGCGCTCGGCGTCAAGGTAGAGGTCTTCGCCAGCGGCCTCTGGCAGAAGTGGGAACTTGCCGGGGCTTCCGGCTACCAGACGCAGGCGCCGCCGCAGATTCTGGTCGGGTTGGGCCAGGCGGAAGGCATCGACCTGCTGCGGATTCTATGGCCAACCGGTGTGTTGCAGGACGAGATCGACCTGCCCCTTCAAACCGTCATCGCCATGAAAGAGGCGGACCGCCGTGGCAGTTCGTGCCCTGTGCTCTTTGTCTGGGATGGACACAAGTACAAGTTTGTCGTCGACGTGATTGGCGCCGGCGTGGTGGGTCACTGGTTTACCCCGACACAGCACAATACACCCAATCCCGGTGAGTGGGTGAAGGTAGACGACGCGAACTTTGCGCCTGTGGATGGCAAATTGAGTCTGCGGTTTATGGAGCCTATGGAAGAGGTCAACTACGTCGACCAACTCCGCCTGGTTGCGGTGGATCATCCGGAGAATGTTGAGGTCAATCCTGACGAGCACTTCCTCGACAATCCCCCCTTTGCTTCGGGGCGCGTTGTTGCTTCACAGGATGCGCGGCCTCCTGCGGGCGCATGGGACGGCGAAGGGCGCGATGTGCTCACCCAGGTGAGCCGCCGCGATCATCAGTTCGCCAGCGGCTTCACTGAGCTGCCCCCTTACGATGGATTTGCCAATCTCCACGCACTGACACTCGATTTGGGCCCCCTGAACGCGAAATCCCCGCTGCGGCTGCTCATGACTGGCTACGTCAACTACTTCAGCGCGACCTCACTCTATGCGGCGTGGCAGGCAGGCATGAAGGAGGTCCCTCCCTATGTTGAAGCGCAGTTGCCCAACGGCACATGGACCAGGATCGCAGACGATGTAGGCTTTCCTGCCGGACTCGAGCGCACAATCATGGTGGACCTCACGGGCAAGTTGCCCGTGGGCGCGCACCGAATCCGCCTCATGACAAATCTGCAGCTCTTTTGGGACCAGGTTTTGGTGGATCAAAGCGTTGATGCCGAGGCGCACACGGCGGAGGTCCCATTGGCACAAGCCACATTGCACTTCCGCGGCTACCCCAAGCAGATCGAAGGCGCCAGCCCAGGCGATCTGGACTACGACTACGACCTCATCAGCCTGACCGGCCCGTATCAGCATCAGCGCGGTAGCTACACGCGCATGGGCGATGTGACCCCTCTGTTGAAAGGCATCGACAACCGCTTTGCGATCTTTGGCAGCGGCGAAGAGATTGCCGCGGAGTTCGACGCGACCAACCTCCCTGTGCTCCCCGCACACTGGAAGCGCGATTATTTCTTCTACGCCAACGGATTTGTCAAAGATATGGATTGGTGGGACGCGTCGCCGTTCACGGTCGCTCAACTTCCGTTCCATGGAATGAGCACCTATCCGTATCCCGAGAGCGAGAAGTTCCCAGAGGACGCGGATACGCTGGCCTACCAGTTGAACTGGAACAGCCGGTTCGATTCCGGCGAGCCGGTGCGTTCCTATCGGTTTGACTTTCGATCGATGCCGTCGTCGCCCATCGAAGCCACCTGCACTGCGACAGGCGCGCCTTGCGCCGCACTGAAGGGTTTGCAGCCATGAAAGATATTGTGCTTGAATCGGCCGTGCGGCAACTCGAGCTTCTGCGGCTGGGCGAAATCACCGTGCTGGACCTTGCCGAGGCCCACATCCGGCAGATCGAGCGGTTGAACCCCGAACTGAATGCTTTGGTGAATTTTGACGCGGACCGCGTGCGGGCGCAGGCACGGCGGCTTGATCGACAGCAGGACCAGCGCGGGCCTCTGCATGGATTGCCGGTTACAGTGAAGTCTTCAATTGCCACCGCCGGCTATCTCTGCGAGATCGGCAGCCTGCTCAACAAAGGGAACGTGCCCCGTGAGGATGCCGTGGTTGTAGGCCGGCTGCGTGCCGCAGGTGCGTTGATTCTGGGCACCACCAATTGCCCGGAGTTCCTGATGTCGTATGAGACCGCGAATCTCCTGCACGGCAGAACCCGCAACCCCTGGGACCTTGAGCGCACACCCGGCGGATCAAGTGGCGGCGAGTCCGCTGCGATTGCGGCTGGACTTTCAGCCGCAGGGTTAGGCAGCGACAGCGGCGGATCGGTACGCCTGCCTGCGCACTTTACCGGGATCTGCGCGCTCAAGCCCACCCCGGGCAGGATTCCGGGGCGCGGACACTTGCCTCCGTGCGTAGGGCCGTTTTCAATTCTGGGTGCCATTGGCCCCATGGCGCGCACCATCGCTGATGTGGCGTTGCTCTTTCGCACCCTCACCGGCCAGGACTTGAACGATCCGGCAAGTCCGCCGATTGAGCTGCGCGAGCCAAGCCTCGACGAGTTGCGGGCCAACCGGATTGGATTCTTTGAGGAGGATGGGCTGGTTCCCGTTACTCCGGAGACGCGCGCTGCGATCCAAGCAGCAGCGGCCGCCCTCCGTGACGCGGGATTTCGCGTGGAGCCGTTCCGGCCAGGAACGCTGGAGAAGATGCGCAAGCTGTGGTGGAAGTTCTTTGTGCAATGCGGTGCCATGTTCTGCGCTCCGCTCATCCGCGGAAAAGAAAATCAACTCAGTCCTGTCTTCAAGGGGTTTCTTGAGATTGCCGAAGCTCTACCGCCGCTCACGGCCCAGGAGTTGCTCGACGCGTGGGCGGAGTTGGATGCGCTGCGATCGAAGACGCTCGAGGAGATGATCGACTTTCCCGTGCTCTTGTGTCCGGTGGCCAGCATTCCTGCGTTTCGTCACAACGAGCGGAGTTGGATCGTCGAAGGCCGCCCCGTGAACTACCTTGACGCAGTGCGCCACACGCAATGGTTCAATGTGCTCGCCTGCCCTGCAGCGGTTGTTCCAGTGGGCAGGTCGTCGGAGGAGTTGCCCATCGGGGTACAGATTGTTGCGCGACCCTTTGAGGACGAGATTGCACTTGGCCTTGCGGCTGTAGTGGATGCGGCCTTCGGGTACAAGTCGCCGCCAATCGCGCGGGAGTAAGAATCATAAATAAGCCTGTAGATACCTGGTGCTTCACCACTTAGCCGCAAGAAACCATAGATTCCGCGTATTTGGGGCATCCGCCTGACCCTCCGCAGTCAAGTTCATCTGTCCCACACAAAGCCGCCTGCCCTTCCGAGCCGCCTGGTCGAGAATGCGCAAGAGCAGTCGTCCCTCCACCTTTGGATGGAGGCGGCCCGGGCAGGCCGGCGGTACTCTAGACCTTCCGCTTCCCCAGAAACGGAGCGCACCAAGTGCGCGCAAGCTGGCAAGAACGATTTGCGGAAACTCCCGATGTTCTGAAGAGTGCATGGCGCCAGCAGACCATCGTGCCGGTGCTCGATCTTGAAATCGGCGGGGAAGAATTCATCACAATGGCCGGCCCGTGTTCGGTTGAAACCGAGTTCCAGTTGCTGGCAACGGCCAACCACGTGCGCCGCGGCGGAGCCCGCATTCTTCGCGGTGGCGCCTTCAAGCCGCGCAGTTCCCCCTATGCATTTCAAGGACTAGGCCTCGAGGGCCTCAAGATGCTGGCCCGCGCCCGCGAAGAGAGCGGGCTTGCCATCGTCACCGAGGTCATGTCGGAAGAAGACGTTCCCATGGTCGCCGAGTACGCCGACATCTTGCAGATCGGTACGCGCAACATGGAGAACTACTCGCTGCTTGAAGCGGCAGCGCGATCGAGGCGGCCTGTGCTGCTCAAGCGCGGCATGGCTTCAACGATTGCCGAATTCCTAAGCTCGGCGCAGTTGATCCTGGACAATGGCAATCCCAACGTCATTCTGTGCGAACGCGGCATTCGCACCTTTGAGACTGCGATGCGCAACACCTTCGATGTGGCCGCCATTGCGCTGCTCAAGCAGATTTCGCATCTTCCCGTCATCGCCGATCCAAGCCACGCCGCCGGCTATCGCGATCTGGTTCCCGCGCTGGCGCGCATCGCCGTTGCCGCCGGTGCGGACGGCATGCTGGTTGAGGTGCATCCCAACCCTGACAAGGCGTGGAGCGACGGCGAACAGTCGATGGACTTTGCCGGCTTCGACGAAATGATGGACGGGATTGAGCCATACCTGTCGCTCCGGGGCCAGAATGCGTTGCGGTGTAAGGCTGGCGCGCGACCCATGGAGGCCGTGGGATGACTCCTGCTGTTCGCGTGCTGGCGATGGCCTCGTCGATTGCACTGCTGATTCCGATTTGCGCATTTGGGCCTGACAGGTCACAGAGCCCCAGCGCCGTCGACATCGATTTCATTGTCACCTCTGCGCCCATTTACCAGCCGTTGGCGGCACTGCACGGCGGGGAGCGGTTTCCCAAGGGCGCGCAATTGTTGCTGGTGCATGCAGGCAAGGCAGAGCCGTTGCTGCATGAGTTTGCAGCCAGCGCGGACGCCAACGTTTCCTTCGATGGCAAGAGGGTTCTCTTTTCCGGCAAGCAGTTGGCAAGTGATCCCTGGCAGATATGGGAGCTCACGCTTGAAGATCATTCGCTTCGCAAATTGATTGCAGGCGCTGGCGATGCAATTCGGCCGTTTTATTTGCCCGCCGGTCGACTCGTCTACGCGCGGAAGACGTCTCAGGGGTTTCACCTGGAAGCCGCGGGCACAGGCGCCCCCTATGCCTTTGCGCCGATCGATGCGAATGCAGGATCGACGCTGCTTCCGCTGAGCTATTTGCCCGGCAGCGCCATTCCCGAGGATGTGTTGCTCGATGGCCGCATTATGTTTGCAGCAGGTTTCCCGCTGGGCACTGGATCGACTCCGGAGCTGTTTCTCGTCTACTCCGACGGCTCAGGCGTTGAGTCCTATCGCTGCGATCACGGCAGGGCCCGCTGGGGTGGGAAGCAGTTGGCGTCTGGCGACGTAATCTTCACGCACGGTTCGTCATTGGCGCGATTTACCTCGCCTCTTGCAACGGAGACGCAAATCGTTGCGCCGCACGCCGTGTACGCCGGTGCGATTGCAGAGACCTTATCAGGCGATTGGCTCGTCAGTGTGCGGGCTGGAGCCGGCTCACATTACTCGATCAACGTGTTGAAGCCTGGCGCGGCGGCGATGCAATTGGTAATCACTCGAAACAGCGAAGATCTCGTCGACCCGGTTCTCATCGCTCCCCGCGCGAGGCCAAAGCGTCATCCATCAGGGCTGCACGATTGGAGCTACGCCAATATGCTCGCACTTGATGCCCGCCAGTCGCGCGAAGGCGACCTGAAGGTGACGCCAACATCCGTGCGCCTGGAATCCCTGGACGCTGCCGGCCGCGCAGTCGTTACCGGGACGGCGCCCGTTGAGGCGGACGGCTCCTTCTTCGTGAAGACGCCGGCAGACCAGCCCATTCGCTTTGCCTTGCTCGACGACAAGGGCACAGTCGTGCGCCAGGAGCATGGATGGTTTTGGATTCGTCGCGGCGAGCAGCGGATTTGTGTAGGCTGCCACACGGGTCCTGAGCGCTCGTCGGAAAATCGCGTACCGGCGGTGCTGCAGCGGACAACCACGCCAAACGATCTCTCCGGCATCTCTGGCCCGGGCGAAGCGCAACACCCCGCTCCGAGGGGAAATTGAAATGATGATTCGCTTTTTCCTCTTATTCAGTGCCGCTTCAATGCTCGCTGTTCCACCCACTACTGGCGCGCAAGCGCCGTCTGCCCCACCGCAGGCGGCTGCCGTACCGCAGGTACCGCAGGTGCTTCGGTTCGAGGATGCCACCGACAAGTCCGGCATCAGCTTTACGCACAGCTTCGGCTCGCGACAGTTGGGTTCGCTGCTTGAGGGAACGGGAGCGGGATGCGTCTGGCTCGACTACAACAACTCCGGCTTCGAGTCTCTCTACGTGGTCAATGGCCGCCCGCTAGACGACTCGATGCACCCGTATCCGCTAAAGGAAAAGCCAGTAACCCCGCCGCACAATCATCTTTATCGCAACGACGGCAACGGCCACTTTAGCGATGTGACAGAAAAGGCGGGGCTCAATCCGGATATGTATTCGATAGCGGTTACGGCGGCAGATTACGACAACGATGGCTTCGAAGATCTGCTCGTTACCGGCTATGGAAAAACGATTCTTTATCACAACGACGGCAACGGCCACTTTACCGATGTAACCGCAAAGGCCGGCATCAAGGTGGACGGATGGGCCATCAGTTCCACCTGGCTCGACTATGACAAGGACGGCTGCGTCGATCTCTTTGTAGGCCGCTACGTCAAGTTCGATCCCAAGTATCGAGCCTTCTACGCGGCAGACAACTATCCCGGCCCGCTGGACTACGAGGGCGAGACCAATCAGCTCTTTCACAACAATTGCGACGGCACGTTTACCGACGTGACCGAGAAGTCAGGCATCGGCGCCTACGTCGGCCGCACCATGGGCGTCACGGCAGCGGACTTCGATAACGATGGCTGGGACGACATCTACGTTGCCAACGATCGCACTGAAAACTTCCTCTTTCATAACAAGCACGACGGCACCTTTGAGGAAATCGGGAACGATACAGGTACAGCCTTCGGCCAGAATGGCGAATCCACTTCGTCGATGGGCCCGGTGTTTGCTGATCTCGAAGGCCGCGGCTGGCTCGACCTGTGGGTCACGGACGGCCATTACAACAGGTTGCTTCACAACACCGCAAAGATGAGCTTTGAAGACATAGGCGCATCCAATGGCGTGTCCCAGACCAACGCTCAATACGTGAGTTGGGGCACCGGCATCTACGACTTCGACAACGATGGACAGCTCGACATTCTCATCTTTCACGGCGGGCTGATTCACCTGATTCCGCAGGAGCACACGCTGTTTCGCGGAACGGGAAACGGGAAATTCGCCGACGTGTCACGTGAGGCGGGGCCTGTGCTCAGCGAGCGCACCACCGCGCGCGGAGCCTGCTTTGCCGACTACGACAACGATGGCAAGGTGGATGCATTCGTTGTCAACCTTGGCGCCAGGGGAACGCTGGTTCACAACGTTTCCACCGGCACAGGACACTGGATTGCGATCAAGCTAGTGGGCACGAAGAGCAATCGCGACGGCATTGGCGCGCGCGTTGAGGTCGTTGCGGCGGGCAAGCGTCAAACGGCAGAGCGCGTGGCCGGATCCGGATATCTCTCCCAGGACGACGGGCGTTTGCACTTCGGCCTGGGCGCAGCCACCACAGTAGAAAAGCTGATTGTTCGCTGGCCCAGTGGTCGAGAGCAGACACTTGACAACCTCGGCGTCGATCGCGTGCTCAAGGTGGAGGAGCCGAAGTGACCTGGCGCAATCAAACAAACGTGCGGGCTGGGATGGTGGCGCTATTGGCGACTCTTGCCGCCGCATTGTTTGCGGTTGCGTTGTTCTCGGGCAGGCCTGTGCGCGCAGACGAGCATAGGGGATCAATCGAAGACGTGGATTATGCCTCGCCGCTTGAAGTTCTGCTTTCGCCTGATGGCGCGCGCCTCTATGTACTCTGCCAGCAGAGTGAAGAGGTACGGGTCCTGGATGAGGCCAGCTATGCCGTCATCAAGAACATCGCTGTTGGCCGCGTGCCGCGCGGGTTCTCGCTTTCGCCTGACGGCGCGCGGCTGTTTGTCGCCAACACTTGGGACGATACGCTCTCAGTCATCGACACAAGCACGCTTGCGGTTGTGGCTACGTGGCCAGTGGGCGCGGAGCCTTCGAGTGTGGTCGAAGATCGGGCAGGGAAGCGCCTGTTCGTTGCAAATCGGATCAGCAACGATGTGGCCGTCCTCGACGCGCAGACGGGAGCGGAAGAAAAGCGCCTCCTGGCCGGGCGCGGATCGAGCTACCTTGCTCTCTCTCCCGACGGCTCCAGGCTTTATGCCACTCACGTGTATCCCAATGCTTCGCCGCACCGTACCGCGCCGGAGTCGGAGATCACGGTCATCGATGTTGCGCGTGCGGTCGTGCTCGATCGCATGCCGCTGCACGCAATTGCCGGCGTCTTTCACTTGGCGTTTTCAACCGATGGGCGGCTGGGTGTTGCGGCGGAGTACCACCCCAAAAATCTCGTACCCCTGGCGCACCTTGAGCATGGTGGAGCGTTCGAAGATACGCTCACGGTGTTCGGCGCGGACGTCGGCAAAACGGTAGAGGTCCCGCTGGACGAGTTGGAGCGCTACGCCTCACAACCATTCGGCGTGGCCATTGCGCCGGACAATTCGCGGATCTACGTAACCAGCGGCGGCTCGGAGATGGTGACTGTGGTGGATGTGCCGCGCCTGCTGCGCTTCATTCATGCGCATCCAGCGCCCTTTGTGAGGGATCTTTCAGCCAGTGCGAACTACGTTGTCGCGCGCATCGCGGTCGGACACAATCCGCGCGGGTTGACACTCACGCGCGATGGACGCACCCTGTTTGTCGCCAACCGTCTTGAAGACACCGTCAGCGTCATCGACACGCGCACCAACCGAGTAGCCTCGACCATCGCTCTGGCCGGGCCGAAGATCGTCACCGCAATGCGTCATGGCGAACAGACGTTCTATACTGCGCGCCAGTCGTTCCAGGGGCAGATCGCCTGCGCCAACTGCCACATCGATTCCACATTTGACGGGCTCACATGGGATCTGGAACCGGACGGATTTGGCCGCGACATTGTGGACAACAAGTTATTGGAAGGCGTCAAGAACACTGAGCCCTACAAGTGGAACGGCGGCAATCCCAACATCCCCACCGAATGCGGACCGCGCACGGAG
>OBLU010002660.1_pt1 | contig 16344 bp, 14 predicted proteins | sample 1518681 | NCBI WGS metagenome assembly OBLU01 (sample SAMEA3539304, study PRJEB22396) | soil metagenome | biome: tundra; feature: field; material: soil | place: USA | collected 2010-05 | depth 0.15 m | reverse complement strand
CAAGAACCAACTACCCTGAGGAATGAGAATCTACAGAACAATTGGGACTTGACTGTGTACGGTTAACGTACTTAACCTTCTGATTCAACTATAGTTCGAGTATAGTGATGCAGAAACGCAGATTTGTCCCCCATTAAGACTGAATGGCTGGATTTTGGGGGATTTTGCTGGTTGTAACCTATTGAAATGATTAATTTTAATAGATTTAACTTGACATCTGGTGCCGAAGAAGGGACTCGGCCCCACCCCTTTTGCCATGTCTTTCAATCAGTGGTACTTAGCTCCATAAGCCATTGAGCAGCCTAGGGTTACATCTGCTTTTCATGCCAGCCGTTGCCAGCGGCTTCCAGTCGCAGACAACATCAAAATATAGCAAAAATAGTTAAAAGTAGTAAAAAGTAGTAAAAAACGTCGACCGCTTGCCGGGAGAAGCTGAGACACTCTCATCCCAAACGTCTGCGTACAGAGTCCCTCATTTGGAACCCCGGCCTCCCCCCGTATCGATTCTCTCGGCGGGCGATATCGATCGACGCCGAAGGCACTTCCTTCGCCGGTCGAGTTCTCTCGACAAAATGGTTCATTTTGTCGAGAGTTAAGCTCGGCGGCCATTGAATGGTGAGGTCGGAGCTGCCCGCCGGATCAACCACCGGTGCTATGGAAGCCGGACCGATCGTTCCTTTGAAATGCCGATCCGGCCGGAAATTAGGCGCCGACAACGGCAGCTGGAATCCCGGACACTTGCCGACTTATCAGGATGAATCCGTTCGGCGTCGAGTTCTCTGCAGGCGCAACTCGATGTGGGGTCGTCCCGGTTCACTGCGCGTTTCGGTCAAGTTTGTCCTGCATGCCCCATGCCCTTGGGCGAGATTGTGGGGTACGTGGAAAGCCCCGGAGGTATCCGGGGCTTTCTCTTTCTCTGACTAACTAACTACTTTAATGGTATCAGGTTGACCATAACTCATCTGCTATCTGAATTTTCTCTATTTTGCTTGTTATGTGGCGAATTGGGGAACTCGACAATGATTTGGGGTGGGGATCTGCCGCATCCCTGGCTGGATGCAAAAATAATGGTTGCGTTGTTTGTTGTTTGTTGGTATACAACAAACAATGAATCGAATGGTGACCCTTCAGATTGATTTATCGGCGGCTGCACCGGCCTATCGGCAGATTGTGGATGGGTTGCGGCTGTTGCTGGTGAGAGGCGAATTGAAGCCCGGCGATGCGCTGCCGACGGTACGCAGCCTGGCGCTGGATCTGGGAGTCCACTTCAGCACCGTGGCGGAGGCGTACCGGACGCTGAGCAGCGAGGGCTGGCTCGAGTTGAAGCGGCACCATGGGGCGTTTGTGACGGAGCGGCGGACTCCTGCGGCTACGCCGGAGTCGCGGGCAGAGTTCGGGACCAAGCTGCGGCAACTGATCGCGCAGGTTCGGGCAGAGGGGTTGTCGACGGGAGTGATTCGGCAGGAGCTTGAGTTGCTGGCACAGGAGCTGCCGCACGGTTCCTAACGATGAAACGGAATTGAGACAGAGGATGCAAAGGAGAACGGCATGAATACCATCATCACAGTTAGCATCACGGTACTGTTTGGGATTTTCTATAGCTGGACCGGTCGCATCAATGGCAGGTTCTTCTTCGGCCGGACGGTGGATGCGGAATTGCGGGCCAGCGAAGGCGGGCGGGCGATTACGCGACAGTACCTGGCGGGTATTGCTCTGGCGACGATTGCCGCGGTGGGGATCGGATGGGCAGGAGGCCGTCTGGGCGGCCGCCCTGGGAGCGCGGCTGGCCTGCTGGTGGAGGTAGTGGCCTGCTGGCTGATCTTCGCGCGGGCGAATGGACGGGTGCGGCAACTGGGGCCGGGACGGGCGGCAGTGACGCGGCAGGCGGTGATTCAGGTGCCGCTGCTGGAGCAGCCGACGTATTGGATTCCGGGGCTGGGGGTAATCTTTTTGCCTGTCGAGTTGTGCGTGGCAGCGCTGGGCTTTGCCGTGCTGCTGGCGGCGCATGGAGCGGGAGTGATCGCGGGGTGGTCGGCTTTGGGCGACAGCATGGACCGGCAGGGAGATGCATTCCTGCTCGGCCTGGCGAGCGGCATGCTGGCGGCGTCGACGGGGATTCTGCTGCTGTTTCGCGGGTCGGTGCGATTGCGAACGAAGATGGCGCAATATACGGTGCGGTCTTCGGTCTCGATGGAGTGGATCAGCACGGCGCTACTGATCGGGGTGCTGGTATGCAATTATTTCGGTGTGGTGCTGGGGCGCGGAGTTGGGAAGGGCTTAGTTCTGGTGGCGGTGAATGCAGTGGTCGCGACCTTCGTGTGGAACCAGGCACGGTCGAAGCAGTTCGTTCCGCCTCCTGTGGAAGTGGGCGGTGACGATCGGTGGCGATGGGGGCTGTTCTACGTGGACCGAGGCGATCCGGCGCTGTTTGTGCAGAGCCGGTGCGGCGCGGGGTACACGCTGAACTATGGGCGGATGGCGGCATGGCCAATCTCGCTGGGGCTGGTGGCATATGTGGTGGGGGTGCTGTTCTTCCTGCCGCATAATACGTAAGGACGAACGAACTTGCCTATAGCGCCGCATTTCGGGGAAGTCCGCTTTTACAGTGTTCGCTAAGGACCTGTCGATGGCGATTGATGTCCCAGCTACGATTCAGGAGGGTTGAGCTTTTCATTAAACGCTGGCCGACTTACGATTACTCATCCTGACGCAGCGAGCCGGAAAGGTGGAAACGCCGATCGGCATGGCGTTGCCGCTCAGTTAACAGCGGCAGGTCCTGACACATGCTAGCGCCTGGAGAATGCTGTAGATGGGGTTGGGGCCGAGCTCGTTTCGCTTTCCTTGAGGTCCATGCGCTCAATGAGACCGTTTGCGATGGTGTAAACGTGCCACACTTCGCTGTCAGAAAGGACATCGCCGCCAAGGCTTTTCACGAGTTGATGAACTTTGACTTCGGTAACGCCGCCTTCCTGGTCGATGACCTCAAGTGGTTCCACGTGAGGATCAAACTCCTTCCACTGACGGGTCCAGTAGGACCGAATCTCTTCTTTCCCGACGACACGCCCGCCCTCCGATGCCTTGGGCCAGCTAACGTTCTCACTCAGGAGCGCCAGGGCGCTATCGATATCCCGACGGTTGAAGGCAGAGTAGGCCTGAGCTATCAACGTCTGTGTGTTCAGCATGAATCCTCCCGGAGTACATCTGTGTACTCTACAAATACCTCATCTGACGACATCCGGCCGCCTCGTTCTGCAAAGAATTGAAGGACCGCGCCCTCACTCTGATGCTTGCATCCTGCACCATGATCGGACTGGCTCACGTACGGAGAAGGATAGGTAACGAGAACACCACTAAGTTTGGCCGTATAAATGCAGGATTACACTTTGGGTGATTGTGCCCCCAGGAGTTTTCCATGCAAATGCTATTTGATGACCTGCGCTATGCGACACGCCAGTTGCTAAAATCGCCCGGTTTCACTCTTACTGTCGTTTTGACGCTGGCGCTCGGCATTGGGGCGACAACCGCCATCTTCACGCTGGTCTTTGACGTGTTGCTGGCACCCTTGCCGTACGCGCATCCAGAGCAGTTGGTGGTGATGGAAGAACAGGTTGCGGAGTTCCGCGACATTTACCCGACGCTGCCGATGAACGCAAATAATTTCGTCTCCTGGCAGCAGAACAGCCACAGCTTTCAATCGATGGCGGTGATGGAAGAAGGCGCGATGCCGCTGGGGTCGGGCGGCATTCCGCGGAAAATCGGCGTACTGAGCGCGACGCCCGGAATCTTTTCCGTGCTCGATGTTGCGCCGCAGCTTGGCCGGGCATTCCTGCCGCAGGAGGCCCAGCCTGGGCACGAGCGGGTTGCGGTCCTGATGTACGGGCTTTGGAAGCAGCAGTTTCAAAGCGATCCCGGAATCCTGGGCAAGACGATCACGCTCAATGGATTCCCGTATACGGTCATCGGCGTGATGCCCGAGTCGTTCCATCTGCCCCACACTCCCACCTTTGCGATCTCTAGCACCACTCGTCCCCAACCGGTGGAAGCGCTGCTGCCGATGGCGTTTTCGGCAGAACAGATGCGGGAAGCGATGGGCGACTTCAATTATTTCGGATTGGCGCGTCTGAACCCCGGTGTCTCTGCGTCGCAGGCGAATGCGGAGATCAACGCGCTGCAACACACCATCACCGCCAGCCTGTCTGCGGATGAAAAGGGCACACTCTCCGCCGTGCTGACGCCCTTCCAGCAGGCGCTGGTGGGCGACAATCGCAAGCCGCTGCTGATTTTGCTGGCGGCAGTGGCGGGATTGCTGCTGGTTGGCTGCGTCAACATCACCAATCTGCTGCTGGCGCGCGCGGCTGGCCGTCGCCAGCAGATCGCCATCGCCGCGGCTCTTGGGGCCAGCCGCGCCGAGTTGCTACGCATGGCCATCCGCGAATCAGCTTTGCGTGCGGCTATGGGCGGCGCATTGGGCCTTCTGCTGGCTGCGGTTCTGGTGCCGACCATGCAGCATTATCTTCCGCCTGCCTTGGATTTCCGCGGGCCGTTGCATCTGGACTGGGCCGGCGCGAGCTCTGCTCTCCTGCTGGCGTTGCTGGCGACTTTGGTGGCGGGCGCGACTCCGGCGTGGATGGTTGCCCGCACCGGGCCGCAGGAGGTTTTGCATAGCGAGTCGCGGCTGGCCAGCGAGTCGCGCAGCAGCAAGCGGATGCGCAGAGTGCTGGTTGCCGTGGAAGTTGCAGTGAGCATGGCGCTGGTGTTGATGACCGGCCTGTTGACTACGAGCCTTTTTCGACTGCTGCACGTCGATCGCGGTTTTCAAGTCGAGAACACCGTGACAGCGACGATCGATTTGCCGCGAAATTCCTATCCCAGTCTGCAAGCTCGCACGGTCTTCTATCGCGAGGCGCTGCACCGCTTGGCCCAGCTTCCGGGTGTGGAGAACGCCGCAACAACCAGTGTGCTGCCACTGGACGGCGATCGATGGATCGACATGATTCGTGTCCCTGGCGAGGCCCGGCCCGACATGCAGTTACCGACACAGCACTTTCGCTGGATAAGCCCAGGATACTTCGAGGCCATTCACTTGCCGCTGATTGCCGGGCGTTTTCTGAGCTCAAGCGACGAAGGCAAGAACTACGCCGTTGTCTCGGAGCTTACCGCACGGACGCTTTGGCCGGGTAAAGATCCTGTCGGCCAGCAATTCAGCAGGGCCGGCTGGCATGAGAATCCATTCACGGTGATTGGCGTAGCGGGAAACGCTCGGACGATTTCACTATCCAGTCCGGACCCGATGATGGTGTACATGCCGTATTGGTATCGCTGCGATTTGTCTGCCGGGCTGCTTCTGCGCACCCGTCAGGATCCGGCGATGATGGCGGATGCTCTGCGCAAGACGATCTGGAGCGTCGATCCTGAAGTGCCTGTCCCCATGGTGCGCGCGCTGGGCGGCGTGGTCGCGGACTCGCTGGCGAATCAGCGCTTCGAGATGGACCTGCTTCTCCTGTTCGCCATCAGCGCCTTGCTCCTAGCGGGCCTGGGTGTCTATGGTGTCGTGAACTACTCCGTCGTGCAGCGACAGCGGGAGATCGGTTTGCGGCTGGCGCTCGGTGCGCAACGAGGAAATATCTACCGTTTAATGCTGCAGGATGGCCTGACGCCAGTGCTGGCCGGAGCGGCTGTTGGAATCGCTGTCTCGTTTGGCTTTGCGCGAGTGGTACGCAGCTTGCTGTTCGAAGTAAGTCCGTACAACTCAGGCATCATTTCGGGCGCTCTCTGTGTGCTCGCGGCGGTAGGAGTTGCCGCCTGCTTGCTTCCTGCGCGCCGCGCCGCTTCGATCGACCCAATGCAGGCGCTAAGAAGGGAATGACAGGCACTAAGCCAACGGCTATTCCCAGCCACCAGAAATCTTCCCGGTGATCCAGATGCATCGGGTGAGAACTCGGGAATGGCTGAAATGTGAATGCTACCCCCGCTTAGTCCCAATCAGGGAATTGAATCAGCAAAGTTGATTTCAGTTACTGCGTTATCGCCAACGCTTCAATCGAGCACTGCACGCAGAGGAATTTCCCGCTTCCGAGTTGGGGGCGGATCCCCAGAATCGTGAGACCATAGGTCAGTTGACGTAAACAAGCCTTCGCATGAGTTGAGCCTTTCCGGGCCTTTCAGTCGCGCAGCCTTGTCTCATCGCATTTGGTACAAGATTTGCCGGGCAGGCCATACGTGGAGTGACCGATCCTTTGTACCAGCGGCATTGTTGGTTTAGCGCGACGGGCAACCCTTGGACTTCGGTGGAATACGAATTCACCGTGTCAAAAGATGGGGTCTAGATCCGAGTAGATGAATCCTTTTTCATTCAGCGCAAGCCTTCGCTCCGCATAGCGACGCTTTGCCTCGGCCAGAATCCAAAAATAATCGACCTCTTCCTGGTCCCACATAATCTGGTTGTCAATTTCGCTCCACTCCGCGTGTCCCCGTCCCTACGAACGAGTCCCGGTAAACGCCCGTGTCGCCTGGACCGGTTCTCGCTTCATGCTAAATCGCCAACGCGTGTTTTCAGCAATGTCGTGCGTCGAAACGCGGTATGGCCTGTTTGCATCAAGTGACAATCGAAGTTGCTCAAGAGTGATTGGAGGCGTCCCCGCAAAGACGCTTGGAGCACGTTGAAGGGGATACAACAGACTCGGAGGCGGCCTTTGGATTGCGAAACAGACGGCCGATCCGTGAAAATTGCTTCCGACCGCGCCAAAGTCGGTGCGGATTCTCAACTTCAGCGTTGTCCGGTTTCGGACGAGGGTGTTCGATTGTGGACAAGCAGCGCCTTCGAGAGAGCAGTCTCCCGAGCATATTGCTTTCAGAATCAACGGGTTACAATTGGAGATGGTTTGGCAGGGAACTTGCCTGTTGAAGGGTGTGACCTTGCGCGCGCGTGGAGGCTTTCATGGGGAATTTGTTGCAGGATCTTCGCTTTACGTTTCGTCAGCTCAGGAAGGCGCCGAGCTTTGCCGTAACGGCGGTGCTGACGCTGGCCCTTGGCATTGGCGCAAACACGGCCATTTTCAGCCTGGTGAACTCATTGCTGCTCAAGCCGCTCCCGGTCGAAAATCCCAGGCAAATCGCAACGCTGACCTATACCCAGAACCATGGACCCTTGCAGCGCGCTTTCTCCTCGCCGGAATTCAAGGCGATCCGCGCCCAGAGCCGGAACTCGTTCAGCGAGATCTTTGCAGTGGGAGCAGGCCTGGATGGATTTGCCACCGCAGGGCAGCAACCCGAACGAATCGTCACTGCCTATGTCAGCGGCGATTTCTTCAGCGCGCTTGGCGTGCAACCGGCGGCGGGGCGGCTCTTTCTGCGCGGCGAAGGCGAGGTTGTGGACCGCGACCCGGTACTTGTCCTTGGCTACGAGTTCTGGAAGGAGCGGTTCAACGGCGATCCGAATGTTGTTGGGAGGCAGGTGACGATCGACGGCCACACGGTCTCGGTGATAGGCGTGGCTCCCAGGGGATTTTACGGCTTTCCCAATGCTGTTTTAACGGTGTCGGCGTATCTGCCGATGTCGCAGTTGACCGTGGAAGGTACTCCCGCGGACGTTTTGAATAGCTGGCAAAACCGGAACCTGCTTGTCTACGGACGGCTTCGTCCGGGAATCAGCCTCAAGCAGGCAAGCGCCGAGCTGAACGTCGTTGCCCAGGACCTGATACGCCAACACCCGGATACAGAAAAACAGATCGACTTCGCAGCTTATTCCGAGCGGAGCCTTCGCATTGCGGGCGGCAATCCAAACGTGATGTTTGTGATCTCGGTGTTATTCCTGGGCCTTGCCGCAATGGTGCTCTTGCTGGCCTGCGTCAATGTCGCGAATCTTGTGCTGGTGCGCGCTACGGTGCGCGAGCGGGAAATGGCCATCCGATCGGCGCTGGGAGCCCAGCGTTCCCGCCTCTTCGGCCAGATGATCACGGAGAGCGTTACCCTGGCGCTGATGGGCGGTTGCATGGGTGTGATTCTGGGCGCGTGGGCGAGTACGGCACTCAGTCATGTGGATCTGCACCTCGATATTCCTCTTTCACTTTCCTTCCAATTCGATTGGCGCATCTTCCTGTATTCCTTTGCCATGGCCTTGCTGACCGGCGTCGTGGTAGGCCTAGCGGCTGCATTGCGGATTACCAAGGCCAATGTGAATAGTGTTCTGCACGAAGGCGGCAGAGGCATTACCGGGGGACGTCACTGGATGCGCGATAGTCTGGTCGTCATGCAGATCGCCGGTTCGCTGGTGCTGCTGGTCGTGGCCGGTCTCTTCGTGCGAAGCCTCGGCGCACTCCAGGCCGCGGATTTTGGTTTCAAACCGGATCATGTTCTCAATCTCTCCTTCGATACAAGCCTGATCGGGCTGAACGATGCGCAGGCACGCCAGCTCACCGACACCATGCAGATGCGCCTGCATCAGCTTGCGGGAGTGGATTCGGTGAGCGTGGCTAGCCAGGTTCCCATGGGCTACTTCAGTGGAGGCTCCGATACGCTCTTGATCGATGGTGTCACGGCGCCCGCGAATTCCCCTGCTTTGACCTCGGGCTACAATGTCGTTTCAACCGAATATTTCAATGTCATGGACATCGATCTGCTCCGCGGCCGTGGCTTTACCAGCGGGGACGACGAGCGCGGCACCGACGTGGCAGTGATCAGCGAGAGCACCGCCAAAAGGTTTTGGCCCAACCAGGACCCCATTGGCCGCACCTTCCGCATGGAAAGCGAGAAAGCGCGCAAGCTGGAAGTGGTGGGAATCGCGCGCGATGTGGAGGCTACGTCCAGGGGCGACGGCAAATCGCAGCCCTACTTTTACCTTCCCAACGCTCAGCATTTGAAGGGCAACAGCTTCATGACATTGCAACTGCATGTGAAGGGGGATCCGCTTGCTCTTACAGCGACCATGGAGAAAGCCGTCCACGAGCTTGCTCCCCAGCTTCCCCTTTTTCAAGTGCAAACCATGCATGAGGCGCTCTATTCGCCGAATGGCCTCTTGCTCTTTCAGTTCGGGGCCGCGCTGGCCGCGATCATGGGCGGTCTTGGACTGACGCTGGCGGTGATTGGCCTGTATGGCGTCATCTCTTACGCGGTAAGCCAGCGGGTGCATGAGATCGGCTTGCGCATGGCGCTGGGGGCCAGCCGAGGCTCCGTCTTTGCAATGATCTACCGCCAATCGATGCGGATTGTCGCAGTTGGCCTTGGGATTGGCCTGGCGGTAGCACTGCTGGTTGCGCGAGCCGTTGGCAGCTTCGTCATCGTCAGCGCGTGGGACCCCGCAACGTTTTTCCTTGTAGTGTCTGCCTTGGTGCTTGCCGCACTCGCCTCGTGCTATTTGCCGGCACGGCGTGCGATGGCAGTGGAACCGATGGTCGCGCTGCGCGAGGGCTGAGTCGATTCCGTCTCGATTGAGATGGCAGGGTCCGACGGCGCTGTTCAGTAGATGTTCGGCGTATTCGCGCCAGGAAGACGGTAGATGCAGCACTTGCTGTCTGAGGCTGCTGCCCGATGCTGGAAGTATTGCGCGGGCGAAGGCAGCGAATTGTGGTCTATTTGAGCCCAGTCGGTTCCATTCAAGGCACGGATGGAAGGGACTCTGTAAAAGCCTGTCGGTCACGGTTCATGGCAGTAGTTTCGAAGATGCCAAAAAACATGGCAACTGAATTACAAGTGCATATCGAAAGAATCCTGCGTGAGCATCCTAACGAGGATAACCGCGTCGACCGGTCCTACGTCCGCCGCATTGTCCGTGACTTGCGCTGGGGTAACGCTAAAATCGCCCTTGGAACTGCGGATGTGCAATCCACTTCTGCGAATCGCTTCCAGGTGCGCCCCGCGAGCGATGACAACGACTGAGTGCCCCGCTCGCGCCAGCACAGCGCCAAAGTACCCGCCTGCTCCGCCTGCACCGAAAACAACAAACGTCGTTCTAGGCATTTCGTTTCCCAGTCTCCAGAGGAACAAGGTATGCACGTTTTCTTGCTAAGACAATAGGCGCCTCAGCGCGGCCTTCACGTGGATCTGAGTCGTATCGAGAAACGGGATGCCGGAACCCGCTTCCCGCAAGATCAGCGGCAGCTCCGTTCCGGCCAAAATCAACCCTTGCGCGTGCTCTTGCTTGGCCAGCCGCTCGACAATCGCCAGCAACCGTTCCCGCGTTTCGGGCAAGAATACGCCTTTCACTAGTTCATTCATGTAAATATCGTGGATGTAGGCTTGCTCGTTTTCCTCGGGGACGACCAGGACGATCCCTGCCTTGGAAAAGACGTCCGGGTAGAAGTGTCCCTGCATGGTGAAGCGCGTACCGAACAGGCCGAGTCTGCGTAGTCCGAGTTCTTCCGCGGCTTCGCGCGTCGCCTCCACAATGCTGATCAGGGGGATGGATGATCGGCGCTGAAGCTCGTCAAAAACAATGTGAGGGGTATTTGCAGCCAAGAGCCCGACATCAGCCCCGGCGCGAGCAAGTCTTTGCACTTCATCAGCTAAATATTCGATTACCTCGGAGAGTTCGTTCGCCGCGATCAGATCGAGCATCTTCTTCAAGTCGATACTGTTAAGAACGATGGCGGGGGAGCTTCCATCCTTTGTCTGCTCACGCCAGATCTGGATGAGGGAACGATAGTAGTCAATCGTGGATTCTGGCCCAAGGCCCCCGATGATTCCTAGTTTCTTCATGTTGCGCCTTCTCGGCAACGTAACCGCCATCCAGCGTCCTGGCTGTGCTCTCCAGCCTGGCATCCTTCAAGTCAAAGATCGTCGGTGGGTACCGCTAGCGCGTCAGATGGAACGCTTTGACCCAGGGTACCAGGTTGGGCAGGAGGTCACCAGCGGCGTGCACGAAAACTAGCACAGCGAAATTCTTCGTTCGCATCCACAAAACGCCCATGAACAGACCGGCAAGCGAGGTCAACACGATCGAATACCCGACGGCCATGAATAGTGAAGGATGTAAGCCCAGAGCTTCCTGCGTAGCCGCAGTACGCAAGTAGAAACCAGGCGCATGTACTAACCCGAAGAGCACGGCTGCCACAACCAGGCCGCCCCACGGAGACCGCAACACCGCCGCAAGGCACTCCTGCAGCAGCACGCGGAAGAAAAATTCCTCGACAACTCCAACTTCAATCATCAACCAGATAAAGCTGAGGGGCGTAGCGACAGCAAGTACCCACAGCGGGAGATGTGCTTCCCGAATGTCGTGCAAGCCGCGCCCTAGGAATGATTGCATGAGGAGAACAGCCAACGACATCCACAGCGCCGGACGGAGGTCACGCCACCGCAGTGAAATCGGCACGAGCTCAGCGATGCTGTAGCGGCCCAACGTCAACATGAGCGCTGCGGGAATCGCAACAAATGCTACGAGCTTCACACCGAGCAGCACGAAGGAGTGCACCGGCTCGGTCGTCAAGCGCGCTACGCGACTGAATCCCGATACGAGCACCCATGCGATCACTCCCAGATACATCACCAGAACCACGGTTTCAATCCCTGGCTGGCGTACGACATAGGGCAGTACTGACACCCGGCGTGTTGTCAGCAAGGCGAGCGCAGGGAATATTACCCCGAGAATCACCAGTGCAGCGAGCGCCTCGCTTGCCTCGAACCCCTCAAAGGTCCGCAGCAATATGAGAACCGCCGCCCAGACCGCGAAGTAAGCGCCCACGTATGTTCTGGGACGGATGGATGAAGCGGAATTCTCCATACTCTCCAATACGCACATCGCTACAAGTAGGTTCTCGAGCCAATCAATTCTGCGAATTGAACAAAAGGTTCACTACCGCACCTGCAGAGCTACATCGCCCGTCTCAACACGTAAATCACCCAGGGAGGGATCTTGGTTTCGTTGACCCATGAGTATGGCTCGTCGCCGTTGGCCAGCGGCTTGAAGACTTGGATGGCTTGTAGACTCGCTTCTCTATACACCGCCCGATACGATTCGTCGGTCCAGAGAATGTCTTCCGCCGGTCTCCTGTCGGCAAAGTCCGTGGTGATGATCCTCACGACGTCACCGGAGCGTGCGAGTCGATTCTCCGGGTAATCCTTCGCTGAGAACGATGCCCATTCGTGCGTGTAAATCTGAGGCGACGAAACCAAGCTGACGATAATTCCAGCCGGCGTCAGCAGTTTTGCGAGGTCACGAAAGATTCTTGTCTTCATCGTCCCTGGAATATTGTCGAACGTAAAAGCGGAGAGCACGAGGTCGAAGCTCCCGACCGGAAACTCGCTCAGACTGTCGTCCTTAATCAGCCGATAATCCCCAGCCGGATCCAACTCCCTGGCCTTCGCGATCATCTCCGGCGCGATATCCACGCCGGTCGCATCGAAGCCTAACTGCCGGACAAATCTGGTCGAGCGCCCTGCGCCGCAGCCGAAATCAATTGCGTTCGTTCCCTTGACGTGCTCACGGATAATCTCCGGAAGATCCCTGTATGCCAGGTAATAGGTGTTGGCGAACTCAAGCGTGGCGTACGCGTTGGCACGGTTTACATCGTCGTAGCAGTTGGCGAAGTTCATTTCGGAACAACGCTAAATTGAGCAAGTGTCTGCATCGTCGATTCTCCTTCGATTCTGTTTCTATTCCGTGCGCAGCGCCCGCATGGGCTCGACTGTTGCTGCGCGACGCGCGGGAATGGCCGCGGCCAGTGTGACCATCACTGCCGTCAAGAGTACCGCGACGGTGAGTGTAAGTGGATCGAAAGTGGTGACGCCATAAAGCATGCTGCTGAAGAGACGAGCCAGCGCGACCACCGAGGGCAGCGCAATCGCGGCGGCAATGGCAGCGATGAGGGCCATCTCGCGGACGACCAGAACAACTACGCCGGAGCGCGGAGAACCGAGGGCGAGGCGCACGCCGATTTCACGGGTGCGCTGCTCGGTGGAGTAGGCGAGAACGCCGTAGAGGCCGACGGCTGCCAGCGCCAGGGCCAGCAGAGAGAAGCCTATGGCGAGAAAGGCGAGGGCGCGTTCATCGGAAGCGCTGCGGCTGACCTGTTCGTCCATGGTGCGCAGCCCATCAACCACGAGTGTGGGATCGAGCTGATGGATGGTCTGCCGGATCGCCGCTTCTACCAACTGCGGCGCTTGCATGGTCTGCACACAGACCTGTACGCCACCAGGATGCTTTTGCTGCAAGTAGGGCATATAGACGGCTGGCCCTATATCGGTGCGCAGATCGGCGTGCTTCACATCGCCCACCACGCCAACGATGGTCGTATCGGGTTTCGGGTCGTCGCCTCGTCCTTCACCCAGCGCTCGGCCCAGAGCGCCTTGCGCCGAGCCATAGAAGCGCTTGGCAAAGGACAGGTTGATGATCGCCACCTTGAGTTGCCCTTGTGCATCCGAGGATGTGAATTCCCTGCCAGAAAGAAGCGGCTGGCGCAGCGTAGCGAAGTAGCCGGGGGTGATCCACGGCTCTTCGAACCCCAATGTTTCGTCTTCCGCTGGCTTGTAGCCCTGCACTATGAAACCGGAGCTGTTCGTATCTCCGGTGAGTTCGGGATCGGTGGTCGCGGAGGCGTACGCGACGCCGGGAATGCGGCGCAGCGCTTCAAGCGCATTGGTTACAACCTGCTTCGCGCGATCTTCGCCGTAACCTGAGATGGTGGGATCGAGCTTGAAAGTGGCCAAATGGCCGGTGTCGAAGCCGACGGGCTGGTGGCGGAGATTGTCGAGCGTGCGCACGAATAACCCCGCGCCACCGAGCAGTAGGACGCTAAGCGCGATCTGCGCGCCCACGGCCAACTTGCGGAATCGCTGCGAACCTTTCGATGCCGTTCCCGCATTCTGGCGTAACGCGTTGACCAGATCCGGACGCAGGAAATGGAGCACCGGAGCGATGCTGAACAGTAAGCTCACGACGAGCGAGATTCCGAGCGTGAAGAACAGCACGCGCACGTCGATGGATGCGGAATACGGTTCTTCGCCGGGCTCGGCGCTGGTCAACAGGCGCACCAGCGTTTTGGCCACCACGGGCGCAAGCGCAAGGCCAGCCGCTCCGCCGGCCGCGCCCAGCAGACCGCCTTCGACCAGCAGTTGCGAGACGATGCGGCTCCGCTTTGCGCCGAGAGCGTAACGCATCGACATCTCGCGCGCACGGGTTGCGGCACGCAACAGCAGGAGCGTGGCTACGTTGATGGCGCACATGGCTACCAGCAGTCCGGCCATGCTGATGAGAATGATGAGCGGCGTCTTCAGGTCCATGCGGCCGGGCGAAAAGCCGGTCGAATCGCCCACGACCTTGAGACGCGAATTGTCGAGGAAGTTTTTCTTGAAATGTTCGGACCTCGCCTTGTAGAGAGTCAATTCATACGCCCGGAGCGCGTGCCACAGCGGTCCAAGGCCGGCCTCGGACTGCTGTATCGTCACGCCCGGCTTCAGCCGCGCCACCAGTGTGAGCCAGATGGACTGATGGTTGTTCAGGGTGTCGCGGGCCGCCGTCCAGGGCTTGGCGACCTCAGCCATGCTGATGGGCACGAACACTCCCGGCTTGTAGCCGCCGATGGCGGAATCGAAGTTCTTGGGCGCCACGCCGAGAATGGTGAAGGGGTGTCCGTTGATGAGTACCGACTGGCCCACCACATTGCGCGATGCGGCGAAGCGCGTCTTCCAGTAGTTGTAGCTGAGAACCACGACGGGATTGGCATTCTTCGCCGTATCGTCTTGCTGGGTCAGCAGCCGGCCAACCGCGGGTTTGAGTCCAAGCAACTGAAAATAATTGCCGGTAACGATTTCGGCATCTTCATTCTCGGCCTGGTTGTGCCAACTGACGCCCACACTGGTGCGATCGGCGGCCAGCATTTCTTGAAAGGTCTGGTTCTGATCGCGCAAGTCCTTGTACATGGGATAGGAGAAATAGTTATGATGATCGCCGCCAAAACTGCTCATCGAACCTTGGAACCCGCCAGTCCACACAAAGCGCACCAACTCTTTGGGCCGTTCGACGGGCAACATGCGCAGCAGTATCTGATCGAAAAGGGTGAAGACGGCGGCGTTGGCGCCGATGCCCAGGGCCAGCGTGACAATCACGGTGAGCGTGAAGGCCGGCGACTTGCGCAACTGGCGCAATGCGTAGCGCGAATCTTGAAGCAGCGTGTTCATCTCGTCTCTCCTCTGAGGCTTTTATTCGGTGCGCAGGGCCTGCATGGGTTCAATGGAAGCGGCGCGGCGGGCGGAAATGAAGCCTGCCGCCGTGGCGCAAAGACCAAGCACAACCGTCGCGCCGGAAGGGGCCAACGGATGGTAGCTGCCAACGCCGTAGAGTTGACTGCCCATGAGATGATCGGCAAACAGCGCGGCTGGAATGCCGAGGGCGAACCCTGACTTCTTGACGCTCTCACGCCCCGACGCCTCGTCCATCAATGATGGTGTAGTGGCGCGGGACTGTCGCCGGGAACGTAAGCACGTAGTGTGTCGTACTTGGTCACCTGCTCGGCGGAAAGCAGCGCGCGCTCGCCGACGTGCGCGGTCAAGTGCAGCGCACGCAACTGCCCTTGCAGATTGGCGATTTCGGCGGTCAGTTGCCGCACTTTGTCTGCGTCGGCGTGTTGTTCGCGAAAGAGGGCATCGAGTTCATCTTCGCGGGTGAGGAGCTGTTTGCCCAGCGCCTGCGCTTTCGTATGCACGTCGTCGAACAGGGCGCGCGTGGCTACGAGCTGGTCGGGCGACAGCCCGAGCTTGTCGGCGATGTCCAGGACGTGCCGCGGGCCGGGATAGTGGTTGAGTTCGGCGGCCTTCGCCAACCCCATGCCTTCGCCGTTCAGGTATTGACTGCGCTGTTCGTCCGACACCCCGGATGTGTTCATCGCGGCACGGGCGTCGTTCGAGCCAGTCATCTGCGGACAATCGTGGTGGGCTTCCTGGGCTGCGGCCGGAAATCCCGACAGCGCGAGTGCAAGTACAACATTGGTGACTTTCATTTGGGCGCTCCTCGTTTGAGTTTCCGCCCCATTCCGGAGGAAGGAGGCGGGGTGAGTGGGGCCATGAGCGGCGAATCTCCAACTGCCAGCGTATCCAGGAGGTGGGCGCACTCGCCAGGGGCGGTGCGGCCCAGTTGGCGATCCCAGCGCTGGATCACCGCTTGCAGCATCCGGCAAAGCTGCGCGATTTCCATCTGTCGTTGGCGCAACTCGCTCAACTTGGCCGAGGCCATTGCACGCACGCTGCGACAGGGTACGCCGCCACTCTGACGGACACGCAGCACACGCGACAGCTCATCGATGCTGAAGCCGATGCGCAGTGCGCTGCGGACCATCTGCACGCGCTCCAGCGATTCGGCAGGATAACAGCGGTACCCATTGCTCGAACGCGGTGGCGGCGACAGCACACCCTTTT
>OBLU010002659.1_pt1 | contig 16344 bp, 13 predicted proteins | sample 1518681 | NCBI WGS metagenome assembly OBLU01 (sample SAMEA3539304, study PRJEB22396) | soil metagenome | biome: tundra; feature: field; material: soil | place: USA | collected 2010-05 | depth 0.15 m | reverse complement strand
TGTCGGGATAGAGGTCCATTTCCCAGATGTAGTGGCGCGCGCCGCGCGCCGCGCGGACGAGAGATCCAATCAATCCGAGAGCTGGAGGTGTGGTGAGAGTGACCACGACATCTGGCCGGGGACCTCGGAAAGCGTGCACGGCAGCAGCGATGAGGAAGGAGAGATACGAAGCGATGCGACCGAGGATGCTGCGGTTAAAGGGGAATGCGGGGCAATAATCGACGTGAACGGGGGGCGGGATGAGGTCCTCGGACTCGGTGTATTTCGTGGCTCCGGCGATGACGCGAACGGCGTGGCCGTTTTCAACGGCCCAGGCGGCGACGTCGGTCAGGAGCTGGCTGGTGGCGGCGGGGTCGGGCCAGAAGAACTGGTTGATGAAAAGACAAGACTTGGCCGGTACCGACGATGCATCCCGATCAGGGACTGGGATGCGGTACTTGGGCGCCAGCCCATGAAAGCCGGCGAGCTTCGGGGTGAGGGACTTGCGGACCACGTCGACGAAGGGGGCGGTGGCATCCGTGTGCACCTTGCTTCCGAAGGCATGGGTCAGTTCGAGGTGATCGATGTCCGACAGGGAGATGTGGACGGTCCAGTAGCGGGCGAACTGGGAACCGTTGCGCTCGTTGAAGGTGTGTCCTCCGACGGACATCCGGATGCCGTGAAGGCCGAAATCCGGAGCGGCACGCTGGATGGTGGCCCAGCAGTCCTGGGGCGTTTCGGCGGCGACGAGTCTCTCCTCGAGGCCGTGTAGGGCGATCCGGGTATTGAGTTGGCGGCGGAACGCTCCCTCGATGAACATGCGGGCGGCGGTTCCGAACTCGGCGTAGCCCAACCGCCAGACGCCGATGGAGACGAGGAGGCCAAAAAAGACGATGACGATGCCGGAAAACCGCTCCTGCATGATGGCGATGGAGCAGACGGCTCCGACGACACAGGCAGCGTAGAGAGAGAGGGCGACTCGGCGGGGGGTGAAGCCTAGATCGAGGAGGCGATGATGGATATGGCCGCGGTCGGCGGTGAAGATGGGTTGCCGGCGCAGGAACCGTCGAACCATAACGAGCGCGGTATCGAGCAGGGGAATGAAGAGGGCCAGGAGCGGAGCAGTCATGCCCAGGATGGTGGTGGATTTCTGGCTCCAGAGGACGCCGTAGCAGCCCAGCAGGAAACCGAGGAAGAGGCTGCCGGAATCGCCCAGGAAGACGGTGGCGGGGTTGAAGTTGTAGAACAGGAACCCGACGAGGGCGCCGACCAGGGGCGCGGTGGCAAGGGCGAGCGAAACGTTGGACCCAAGGAGCGCGGCGGTGAGCATGGTGGCGGCGGCGAAGAGCCCGAGGCCGGTGGCGAGGCCATCGACGCCGTCAATCAGGTTGAGCGCATTGGTGCAGAAGATGAGCCAGCCGATGGTGAGGGGCAGGCTCCAGACGATCCCGATGTGATATCCGGCGAGATTCGACAGGTGAATGCCAGCCCAGAAGGCACCCGCAGCGGCCGCGACTTGGCCAAGGAGTTTCTGCCATGGGCGAAGGCCGAGAATGTCATCCAGGAAGCCGACGCCGAGAACGACGATGGCCGACGGTAGGAGACGCCAAGTCAGGGGCATGCCTTTCTCGACAAGGGGTACGGCGTGGAGGGGCAGGGACAGGAGGACAGCAAACGAGAGGGCATAGGCCAAGGCCACCGCCACGCCACCGCCGCTCGGTACGGCCTCTTCGTGCAGCTTACGAGTCGAATCCGGATGATCGACGAGCCCCCAGCGACGGAAGAGGTTGCGGACGACCGGAGTCAACAGCAGAGAGAGCAGGAATGCCGCTATTCCGACTGCAATCAAGGAGTACATAGAATTGCTTTCAGGCTACCCGGATTTCGGGAATGGCTCGATTGAAAAGGACCGTCCTCACTTGGAGGTTGGCTCTGTAGGTCTATTGGTTGATGACCAGGACCTCATCTGAGATGGAGGGGTCAATTTGAAGGTTGTGCTTTCCATTGGAGATGCGATTTCTGTCGACCAGCATCCCGATCACTCCGGTAGGAGACTGGCTGTGGACCTCGAGGGTACTCTCCCCCTGTAGTTCGTTGTTCCTTATCACCATTCCGATCACGGCGCTCGGCGGGAGGGACAGCACCTTGATCGAGGACGGGCCGGCCGGAGTGGTACCGTTGGGACCGAAGTGGTAATTCCATCCTTCGCGGCCATGGTTGTCGAGGAATTGGACGTTTAGTTGGGGCGCGACACCGCCGGCGTAGCGCTTTGCGACAGCGTAGAATCCACCTGCGTTTGATTCGTCGTTATCCGCGACAATGTGCTCGACTGCCGTTCCGTAGAACTGAATTGCCACTCCAGCGCTCCGGAAGTGGTTGTGGTAAAAGATGTAGTGCAATTGTGCGGGAACTATTGTGATTCTGGAGGTCGTATCGGGGGCGATGCCGAACGCGTCCGACAACTCGACCTGCTGGCCGGACCAGCTCTTTATGGTTCTCCATTGCCCCACGCCGTGACCGGCAACGATGGCCACCAACGCTCCCGTCCAATCGTCTTTGCCCCACTTTGGAACGTCTTGAAGGAGGAGGGTTCGACCTGGAGACTGTAGCGCTGGGCCAAAGTATGCGCCACCGCCGCCGTCAGATGTAAAGGCCTCGCTGTCAAAACCCATCATGTCGGAGTACGTGTTGTTCGCCGTATAGATATCGCGAGATCTTTTGGGTTCTCCCCCGGTTGAATAAGTTGAATATGCTCCGCCAGAAGCGAGCGAACCTTCCCCCCGAATCATGTTGTCCTCGATTAGGACGCCATCCGAAAGGTTGTAGTCGTACCAACCGACGATGCCGTTATGCAATATGTTCCGCCTTACAATTGCTCCATGGCCTCCGTAGATGTACAAGGACCGACTCGTACCGAGTATGTCACAGTCTTCAACGATCAGATCCGGACCACTCAGCCGGATGGCTTCGTAGCCTTGCCCTGAGCTCTTCATCAGTTGCGTGAGCCGGCGAGCGGCCAACTCCGGTGCAGGGTGGCCCCTGAACGAGCTTCCGCGGATGAACAGGTTACGCAACCTGATGTGCCCGGATACATCGGGCTTCCCGCCCATGTCTGAAGAGACGATGGCGTTGTGGTTTCCGCAGAGGATCGCCAGATTCCCGAGGCCAAAATGGTGGTGGCCGCTAACCCAGGCGGGGGGTGCGGGATCGGCATCCGGGAAATAGAGCGCGGTCCCATTGGGAGACTCGCCGACGAGAAATACATTTGGAGGGATTTCAATGGGTTGAGATAGGAAGTAATAGCCTGCCGGAATCTTCAACACTGCCCCGCCCAGAGCTGCGGCTTTCACAAAAGCGGATTTGAATGCGGACGTGTTATCGAAGTGGGAGTCCCCTTTTGCACCAAACTCCGCCAAGTTGAGATTCGCCAAATGTGTTTCGTCTGGCGCGAGTATTTGTATCACACGGGGTGCGCTTGCAGCGGCGCTGCCGCCTGTGGAAGGTCGGACTTCAAGAGAATAGCGCCCTGGGGCCAAGTCTGGCGGAAGGGTGGTTATGAGTTCGTACGACCCTTGATTCGTGGATTTTAGGATGATATTCTTTCCGGATTGCGACGTCAGGCTGATGTACCCCGCTCCGCCCCCATAGGTCAGGCACCGCCCAAAGAGCCGCAGCCGTGCCCCTGCGGAAGCCGACTCCACATCGACGCTCCCTTCAATGTCGGGGTTGGTGCCCGAAGACTCAGCGAGCGTCCACCATACTTCCGGAAGATTCACTGTTGCGTAGACCGGCGCCTGGTGAGGTTGGTCCAGGCGAAACGCGTACACGCCGTCCCGCCCGAGGTCGGGTAGCGCGAACATGATGCTGGTCCCGGTGATTTTCAGCGGCGTTACTCGGACACCTTTCGCGGAAGTGACGGAACGCCAGTCGCCGGCGGCATTCTCGATGTTGGCGACTATTAGAGAGATCTGTTGTGGTTTGGGGAAGTAGCCGGTCGCAAGCACAGTCTCGCCAGGACGTACCGGGCCGGCTACCCAGAATACTGCGCTTTCAGCCTGCGCGATCCGAACGCAGCATGTGCACCAAGCGGTTGCCGCAATTGCAAGAAGTCTCATTGAGGACAACTAGACGCTCCTTGGATTCTCCCCGGTTTCCGCGCTCGTACGACCATACTCTTCCACAAGAGCGGGAGGCGCCCCGCACCCTGAAACTCCGGAGTGATGAACCCCGCTTCGTCAAGGAGGCGCCGAATTGTCTTCCACGACCAGAACTTGATGTGCCCGCCGTCCCACAGCACTGTCCAGTGCCGATCCATCGTTCCCGTGGCCGCCAGTGCCAGGTTTTTCAGGTACCCGTTATATGGCGTCGTCAGAATCAGAACGCCGCCGTCCTTCAGAAGCCTGAACGCGCTCCGCGCGAGATCTCTCGGAGCATACAGATGTTCCACGACCTCCGCCGAAACGATCGCATCGAAGCAACCCTCGCCGAAATGATCCACCAGTTCCGGCCCTGCCGGCATCCGGTGAAACGCAATGCTCGGGTGGGATGCCTTTGCCAAAGCGATTCCGGATTCCGACAAATCCACGCCCGTCACGTTCCATTGACTCTCCGCCCACGCCGCTGTCAGCGAGCCGTTCCCGCAGCCGATGTCCAGCACCCGCGCTCCCACCGGCAGGACCGACAGTCCACGTTTAATGGCGGCGCACAAATACGCATGACACACATTGGTCGCCCCGCTTTCGTACGGATACTCTCGATACATCGCTGCTCCCCAGCGGCCCCAGAAGAAAAGGCCCTACCTTACTTGCTCACCACCCGCTCCCGGTTTGCGACACGCTCCACAGCCGCTGCCCGTACAAGTACAGAAGTTCCGGAAGCTTCTCCACTATTTTGTTCTCTCCTTTGCTGCCGCCGCGATTCGCTTAGCCGAAATCAGGAACTCGTATTCCGCCAAGAGACGGCAAAGCAAATAGCCTTCCTTGCCATCCAAAAAGCCGAGTTTGATGAAATAATGAAAGACAAATCTCGTCACGTCAGGGAAGGGCATGTATCTGGCAAACCGCTTTGCAGTCCTTCTAGCCCGCAAGGACATAGCCATCTCATTTCCGGCCACCACAGAATTCAAGTACGTGTGCGCAACACTCGCTTCCCACGACGAGTATCGATTGTGTTTTTCGACAAAAGTGTACACCGAGGGGAAGGCGTAGTGGTCCATAGCCTCTTTCAGGTGTCCGGCACGGCCTTTGAGCAAGATGTGTTCATGGACTTCGTTGTCGCCGGCCACGCCCTCGTGATCTGGTATTGATTCATACAGCCCGGCGCCGCGCCTTAGGAGTCTGAGATTCCAGCTCGGGTAGTATCCTGCATGCCTGATCCAGCGGCCAAGAAAGTAAAAGCGGCGGTTAATGTAGTAACCGACCTCGGGCCTTGAACTGCTCACTACGTCATCGATCTCTCTCGCCAGGGCGGGAGGAATGTGTTCGTCGGCATCGAGAATGAGGATCCAGTCGTGCCGGAACGGGTAGTGGGTTAACGCCCAGTTTTTCTTCTTCGGCTCACCTGGCGCATACTTGAAGGTTTCCACAATAGCCCCTGAGCGCCTGGCGATGTCCTGCGTGCCATCGATGCTGCAGGAATCGAATACGACGATCTCGCCAGCCCAGCGAACGGTGGCGATGCACGCCTCAATGTTTTGCGCCTCGTTCTTGGTGGGGATCAGGATGGAAACCGGAACCGGCCCGTCCGGATATGCGGCCGTGCTCCTGTTCGTCGATGTTGTCAAACGGGTTACCATGAAACGGCTGCGAGATTCTGAGAATTTAGCTCAGACATCTGGTGTTGGCTTGGTAGATCGCGAGCGCCACGGAGTTCGTGTCGTAGACAACGGGGTCGTGCGTCGTGGCTCAGTACCGCCGGTCTCCCTTGGGCATTTCGGTGACTTCTGGAACTGCCCGAGTGATATCAGTGTAAGACGCGATTCGAACATCCGGTCAATATTTATCCTGCAGGGACCCTACTTGGCACCCATCGAACGTCGATCCTTCCAGCACTCGCCGCTTAATCACTCGCGCCGGATTCCCGGCCACAACCGTCCACGCCGGCACGTCACGAACTACGCATGCTCGGGCACCTACCACCGCGCCTTCCTGCACCGTGATCCCTGGACCCACGAACGCGCCTGCCGCCACCCATGCCCGGGCCCCGATGCGAATCGGCTTGGGGACTAGGGGCATCGCAGGCTTCGTGTAATCGTGGGTCGCGCCGCACAGGTACGTGTATTGCGAAACCGTCGTGTAGTCGCCAAGCTCGATCCGAGCCACGTTGTAGCAATCCACATACGGCCCGAGGCACGAATGGTCGCCCATAGCCAAATTCCACGGCGCCCAGATCTTGCAGGTCGGATAAGGGTGAGCGCCTCGTCCCACCTGTGCTCCAAACAGTCGCAGCAGCATCGATCTCCAGCCGTGCAGTGCCGTCGGCGTCGCCCGGAACAAAAGAAAGTAGGCCGACTGCCACACCACCCGAAGTGCCCGGTTCGACAGGCTGTGGGGACTGGGAAACGGATTCACCGAACTCCTGACCGATCCCGTCGACGCAAAAGCTCGACCAAATGACCTTCGAGATTCTTGGCAATGCCGCCCCACGACAACTTCGTGCGGGCGTACTCTCTGCCCCGGCAGCCCATTTCCCTCCCCAACTCCTGGTCGGCAAGTATCTTCGCCACGTGGTCAGCGACAACGGTGGCATCAGGCGGGACCACAAACCCAGCCCCCACTTGCCCCACTTCCGGAAAATTTACTGACTCCGTCGCAACAACCGGCACACCGACGGCGAGTGCCTCATTAACGCTCATCGAATGAGTTTCGTGGACCGAGGTCTGTAGCAGTAGATCGGAGCCAGCTAAAGCCAGGAAACGATCACTGGAGAATATCGGACCCAGCCACACGACATGATCTTGAATTCCGTGCCGGCGTGCTGCGGTGAGAAGGGCATCCAGTTCGCCATCATCCGGTCCGATAAGCACCCATCTGAGTGTCGGAAATTTAGGAAGCAAAAGCCTGAGCACCTCCAGTTGGAGACCGAGGTTCTTAATCTGGTGGAGGCGACCCATGAAGGTCATCACCGGGCCTTCGCCGAACTGTGGCCACATTAGTCTCCCTTTTCTGCGATCCAGAGTACTTGTGGGGAGGTCAACGCCATTTGGGAGCACAAATGACTGACCAAGCCGTATGTACGTTAGCAGGGACATAGCCCGCTCCGCCTCATTAAGAAACCTAACAGCCATCGCTCCGGCCACAGTTTTCCGGTCATATATGTGAAAGAGACGCTTCCTCAAGGAATGCCGCCGCAAACACACGCTGGTGAGCATGCCATGGGGACAAAGCACATAGGGTATTCTAGAAACTCGTGCCTGGGCGGCACACATAGTCGTTATGGAGTTCCAAATTGAGTGCACCAGCAAAACGTCGATATCGCCGTTACGCCGCAAGAATCGACGGATCTCAATTCCGGTTATGAAATTTCCGCAGCCTCGCCTCATGCGAACCAGCTTGACGAGCGGCGATTGGGCGCTTGGGCTGACGTCATCAGACGTACCCCCGTACAAGATGCTGACATCGTGCCCGCGGCCCGCAAGCGCTGTTGCCAAACTCAACACCGACCGGGCGGGCCCACCTGATCGTCCTGCAAGGTTCGGAACGACGTGCGCAATTCTCAACCTCAAGGAGCCTCCATCCGCCCACCAGGCATCCCCTTGCGGCGTGCCTGATTCCGGAAATCCACAAATGCGATTAATCCTTCACTGGAACAAGGACCGAGGCAGGGCATCGTCCGAATACATCTGCTTTAGTGCTGGCTTAAGGCCACGCGCTCGGCTCATGTCGGAGTACATCTCCACGTCGCATACAGCAAGGGACTTTCCACCTGCGACAAACCGTGCTCTTGCGCTAACGGTGCTGGCGTGTCGTCGTCACGCTGATAGGCATGATTTAGAGATCTGCTCCTTTGCTGCAACATCATAATGCCGCCGGTGTCTCTTTCGCAAGCGTCCAGCATTGGGAGTTCTCGGGTTTGGCTCTGAAGCTGTCGACTACCTGCGGTAACCCGAAGAGCGGTTCGTCAGGGCGAGTGATATCGAAAACTTGACTTGCGCGCCGGATATCTGCGATAAAATGTTCGACCTCAATGGAACGCGCCGGCGCAAATCGAATTTCCGATTCCGAGCCTGTCAGAACACAGATCCTACGGGCCAGATCTGTGAGCCGAGTGCCGACGCCACTTCCGACGTTGACTGGTTCTTGTACCCAAGCCCCGAATCCAGCACGAATGAGCGCATCGATCACCGTGCCCACCCACACAAAATCGATCACCTGGGTGCCTCCGAAGAGGAACAGCGGTTTGCCGCTGAGCGCATTCTCCACAAAAATCGGTATGACTCGTTCCGAATCTCCAGGACCATAGACGTTCGCCAAGCGCAGGATTACTGCTTCCAGACCGGTGTCGCTGAAGGAAGAACAGAGTATTTCGCCAATCGCTTTGCTCGCCCCATATGGGTTTTTCGGCCGGAGAGGGCAAATCTCCGAAACGGTTCCGCCTTCGGTTTCGCCGTACACCTCTCGCGAAGAAGTGAACACTACTCTTACGGCTTTGCAGTGACGGGCCGCCCGTAGGACTTCGAAGGCACCTAGAACGTTGGTATTGAAGGTGTAGTCAGGATCCTGGGCGGCACCGATCACGTTGGACTGTGCGGCAAGGTGAAACACAACCCCGCATTCCATCATTGCGCGCCGCAGCAACTCCCGATCAGTGATGGACCCCCGGATGAAGCGGAACCTATCCCGGCAGTCACTTAGAGCCTCGAACGAACCCCTCTTCAGGTTGTCGAGAACGGTGACGTCGGCGTACCCGTCCTGAATCAAACGACGGACCAAATGGGCACCGATGAAACCTGCGCCGCCTGTGACAAGTACACGCATCTTAGTGCTTTGCTCGCTCCCGAGCCCTACCCGGCTCACAGCTCGCTCAGGCCCGCTGCCGGTTCATGGCTGTGGCACTTGCGACTAGGTCTCTGAACGCCTGTGAGAAGCGGCAGGGGCCGAACTGCAGGGCCATCGAAAGACTGTCTTCATACGCCCACGCCAGCCGCTGATCATCCATAAGCGCCGCAGCGCACAGGGCGCGAGCCAGGGCCTCCCTGTCGTTTGGGGGTATGATCAGAGAGTTACGACACGTCGCCAATTCGTAGCGCGACCCCACCCGGTCGCTAATGATCACTCCGCAGCCCGAGGATACTGCTTCGTGCACAACTAGAGGCCAGTGGTCTTCCAGGCTCGGAAGTACCAGGAACCGGCTTTGTGCCATAATTGAGGCGACTTCGACCGAATCAGAAAACGGCAGTACACGTATGCGGTTCCGTCCGAGCAGACGATTACGCAGAGGGCCATCGCCGATCATGCACAGAGTCCATTCCGGCATCTTCTCTCGGAGTCGCTCGAACGCTTCGGCGAGAACCACAGGCGCTTTCCGTTCAATGAACTGTCCGACAAATACGAACTGCTTTGGCCGGGCGGAGAGGGCAGGGCCGGGCAAGAACGTTGACGTGTCGGCTCCATAGAGGCCCTCGTAAATCCGATTCGACGGAAACCCGTACCCTTCTAGTAATAGCCGTGCAGATGCGCCGGGTACCCACGCAAAATCAATTCGGCGCCGCACCTTGGCGCGAAAGTATACATTTCCGATCAACTGCCGAAGTGTCTTCTTTTTGGAGTTGTCGATCATCGAAACAACGTGCCCCCCATGGGCCCGCGTCTCGGCCGCGAGACAGTTGAACGCTCGATAGGCCCAGCCGCTGCTTATGAATACGCGCGGTATGGGCAGGCGGATCGCCTGCCATGACACGGCTTGGTCGCCGTCGATCCAGCGTGCCGGCGCCCCGAGTTCCTTGTCGATTTCACTGCGTTCAGAAGGCCCCGGTGTCCCGATGATGTTGAGACGCCCGTAGTGCTGCTCGTGGACGCTCCTGAGAAGCCGTGCCCCGTACTTTGGCAGGCCGTGCCAAGCTACCGCAATGTCCACTTCAGGATTCGCGATCACGATTCACATCAGCCGAATCAAGGTTTGCATCACCGAAGAACCTGGAGTATGCTGTGGGATAGCGCGTCCAGCCGCGTGGCACCCAGGAACTACCGCCGGAACCACTGGCGTTGGCCGCCCTTGGAGCCGATATCCCTGGGATCTCGCGAAAGACGAACTCGGCACCCTCAATGTCCAGCTTATTCTTGCCGGACTGCCTAACGCCAAAATCGCCAAAATATATGGGTATTTCGCCAACGCCTAGACTTAAAGCCGCCTTGCTTCTCGACCGCCTTGTAAACTGCTTGATGTGCCACTTCACTGTGAATCTCAATTACGAGGCAGCGTACAAACGAAAGCCACGGCGCGCCATCACGAAACAGGTGGAATTCGGCTCCCTCGATGTCACACTTCAGAATGTCAATTGTCGCGAATCCTAGCGACTGCCGCAGCGCCGGAACAGAAACCCCATCGCACATAAGTGCATTACATCCATCGGCAGAATCCACTTCGGCTACTGAGACCGCATTATATGTAACCGATGGACAGATGTTCAAGCGGGCATCCCTAGGCCAAAGGGCCGCATTCAGCAGTACCGCGCGTGACCCGAAAGCCGCACAATTCCTAACGAGCATTGCGTAGTTGTCTGGATCGGGCTCCAGCGACACAACTGTAGCGTTTGGAAACCTCGTGAGGTACCGTGCGGTAGTATCGCCAATATTCGCGCCTGCGTCGACCACAAGTCGGACTGGCTCAGGAGGAGAGAAGGCTCCCCACTCCTCGCGGATTATGTTCTGCATTACACACATAGCATCACTGCTGCCGGGTCGCACAAAGAATGGATGCGTCAACTGTGGAAGGTCAAATCTCACCGGTTCCTTGTCATATTTGCAGCACGACGGATACAAACGACGAAGCCGAACATAGGAGGGATAACCAACCCTGAGCGTGCCCCAGAACGCATCGCACGCCTCGGCCACTAGCGAGTATAGACGGCTTGGAACGACGTTCCTGGCCGCTCGGCGGATAGCCTCAGTAGAGTCTTGGAGGAACATAGCCGGAAGAGTGCTCCGGGTACCAGTAGCAATAAACGGGGTCGTGCCGTCTTCGCTCACATCCGCGCGAGTCGCTTTCGGCGACGCCGGCCTTGCTTTCCCGGGCGTATCGACGTAATGGTTGGCGAACCATAATGCAAGCGCTGACAGGCACCGGTGCCCCCGCACTCACGCCCCCCCTGTACCCTTGAAATTGGGTACCGATTGAGGCAACTGTAATCGGCTCAAGGCCACGGTAGCGGTTGCCATGTGATCGCCACGCGGAGGCCTTGAGAACTCGCTGACGGTATAAGTCATCGCATTTGCCCATCGTAGCGCCGTCTCGGATGGGCTTGGCCGATGACCAACGAACGCTCTGGACATCAAGAAGGACCGCATTGCAGGGCCAGCAAGGACCCACTCTGCCAGCGGCCACATTTCTCGGTGCGCTGGAAGCACCACAAGCGTCCCACGAGGCATTGTCAACCATGATCACGCTCGAACGGGCCCAAGGCTAGCCAAGCGAGGGAACGTAGTCATGTATCTCGGCGTTCAATTGCTTCTTGAGGCCGTACGCGAAATCTCTTCCAGTAGGCAACTAGACTCGACGGTCTGCCTTCGCGTCGGCGCCTGCCGCGTTGCCCGGCCATTTTCTGGCCACCGGTCGCTCTCGTCTCTGACCGCTCCAAGCACTGAGTCCATATAAGATAGCGCCGTACAAGAGCGGCCGCGTCATCGTCCTCCCCCCACCATGCAATCCAATCGGAAAACACAGTGCTGCGAGTGCCCAGCAGGTCACTCCCAGTGCTCCGGCCTTACGCTGAGGCAGCCGGTCAAAGAAAGAAAGCAGCGCCCCGAGCGGAATCGTGAGGATGGCGCCCCATCGATAAAAGGCATAGTAGAATTCTGCGAACGCAGGCGTTGTTATTCCAACGGAGCCGACGGTTCCCATAACCACCGACAAATCCTTGCCCACCGGCCCGGCCGGAACTACCTCTGAGGGCAACGGGTTCAGATTGAGCATCCACCTGAGGGCCAGACTGAATGGACCCTCCTCCTCACCCTCCCTCGTCGAGACCTTCCTGGTCCAGGGCGCCATCGAATCCAGGGTATTCGCCCTCACTGAACTATCTCTCCGCGCCTGTGCCAGTCCCATCCACTCGTTGGGCGCGAGAGCGGCCTCCAGGTAGTTTCCCACCCCCGAGTTCGACAGCCCCCTTGCATAGTAGCCAACGGATCCGGCGTATGCCGCTATGACCACACACGCGGCGGCGACCCAAAGGCCGATTCTTCCACGACCCATCACTGCGAGCGCACCCAAGATCAAGAAAGGAAATCCGGTCGCCCGGCTAAACCCCTGCATCGAGCTCAAGTTTGCTGCCGCTAGTGCTACGAAACCTGTCAGTCTCGCCCCCAAACTGCATTGTCGCCGCAGCACTGCTGCGGCGCCGGCCGCCGCAGTAAGGATGGAAATTGCTGAGCCAACAACCGTCACCATCTGCCTGAGCTTTCCCGCCCAATCGCGTTCCTCATGTTGCCCCTGTCCGCGCATCCCGGAGGTTCTCCATGCCTCTCCAACACCCCCAACACTGATTAATAAACAAACAACGCATAGTGCAATCAATCCCCACAAGATGAGCGGTCGCACTGCCGGCAGTTCGAACCGTCCCAGCGTCAAGCCCAGGCGGCCTTTGTACCCGCGCGCGTTCACCCAGTAACCAGCAAGGTAGCCCCACATGCATAGCAGAGAAAAGAGCAGTCCCTCGTCGATCCAGTCCGGCACCAGCAGGTAATGATCCCACACCGTACCGCTAAGATAGCTCATCAGCGGCGACAAGTGATAACCCACCCAAAAGAAAAGCACTCCCACAAGCCGCAAGTTCAACAGCCCGGCCCACCCCCGCTGTAAGCTCCGCCACAAGACAAAGAGAAGTGTTGCCGTCCCTGCAACGAGCAACGGCCGCGTCGCCTCAGTTGGCCACATGCGTTTCCCCAGTTCTTATGCGCCTGAACGCCACAGGCAAGCTCACCGCCAAGTAGGCCATCTGGGCCACGCCGCAGATGATCGGCACTGTGATCAGCCCAAACGCGGGCAGAGCCAACCAACTAGTGGCAACGTAAAACACGGACACAGCGGCAAACGCTCCCGCCGTATACCGCACCAGGCCGAGTCCCGTCAGCGCCTCGTTGATCGTGTTGCCGGCGACTCGGAATACTCCGAAGAACATTAACGCGACCAAAAGCCCCATCGTAGGTTGCACGGCCTTGCTGGTCCACAACTCGATGAAGGGCCGACCGACTATCGTCAATGCCAATGCCCCTGCCATAAACAGTCCTACACTCGTCAGCAGGAGCTGGCCCGTTCGTCTCTTGATCCAGTGCCAGTCCCCTCGCGCCTTTGCTTCAGCTATCGCAGGGGTATACGGCGTCACTATTAGCGAAGCGGCGGCGATAAATACCGTGAACGCTGCGTAAGGCACTGAATACTGCGGCACCATTCCTGCCCCCAGCCGGTTCGCGATCAGCAGATTTGCCGAATACAGTACTCCAAGGTTGGCCAACTGATAAACCGTCAACGGCCCGGCGAATCCGCATAAGGTCCGCAAACTCCCGCCGTCACACCACCTCAAGCCTGGCCGCAAGTCCCGATGGCTTTGCCCAAACACATATCCGGCCAGACATATCTGCGCCAGCAGCGGCGGGACACTGACGACCAGCGCATAACTCAACAGTCCTCCTCGCCCGCCCGACGCCAAGGCAAGAAGCACTCCCAGACTCGCTAGACTTCCCGCTAGGTACGACAAGTATCCCAAATACCCCTTTTGCAGCGCGCTGGTCGTCGTACTCACCACGCGCGTCAGTGTCGAAGCCGCGAAGATCAGCCCGCACACCAACACCAACATTCGACCGCTCTCCGCCAGTTGCGGGGTCCGCGCCCCCAGCAGCCCGGGCAACCCACTCCATCGCGATAAACCCGTAGCCAGCGCCGCCACTACCAGCGCCATCACCCCGTACGCCGCAAACGCCGTCGAAATAGCCCGCCGCATCTCTTGCCGGTCGCCCCGGCCCTGCGCCGTTGCGACCACGTTGACCAGCCCTGGCGCCAAGCCCAGATCGGTCACCCCGCCCCACGCCACAAGCGACCCGACCACTAACCACAAACCGTACTGCTCCACGCCAAGCATTTTGATGGAAAGTGGAATCACGACCAGGCGAATCCCCTGATTCACCACCTGCACAACGACACCCACGGCACCGGTGGTCCGCGCCCGCCGATCCCGCCACCGCCGGGCATGCCTAGCTTCCGCCGCGTCGCCGATAGGGATTGCCTCTATTTCCACACGCAAACCGTCGTCTCCCACGCGAAGAAGTCGCCCGGCCCGCGGCTCGGCAAGCGGCAGACCTCGCGGTCCAGCCGGTCATGTTCAAGGCCATCTACCAGCTTGAAGTCGACCGAGGAATTGTGCATGTCCCTCAACCTATCTACGTACTTTGTCGGGTCGGGCACCAGGTGGTACGTGACGTTGGCAACTCCCTGTGCTTTGATCTGAGAGAAGACCACGTGATGCCTCTCGGAACTGTGCTCAAGACTCACCAGATGTGTATCCTGTTGGCGGTGACGATCGTGCTTGGCCCTGACCGCATTCTAAACCCTAGTATCTGCCGGTTCTGGTTATCGTCGAGGAATCGGACCGCAACCGCGGTCAGCCAGGGATCATCTAGTCTCTCGTGAATCAAGAGCCGCAATGGTCTAGTGGCATAGCGCGGCATCCAGTGGGAAAATGATCTCGGCATGTCCTCCACTCTCCTTTTCAAAACGTTCACCTCGGTCGGCGCGGATCAGGTTCGTGCCAGGCCAGTCTGCCCGATTGGCTGATCATGACAGACTGACACCCAGATAGCTGCCACAGACAAGGGGCTCGTGGCCCCCAAACCCAGTTCGCGCACACTCCCGTGAGGCCAGAAAGAGAGGACGACCAGGCGGAGGACTTTTCAGGCGTCCTCGGCGCCCTTGTAGTATCTGTAGTATTTCCCGTAGTAGCCGTAGTAGTAGTGATAACTGTCGCTCATGTCCTTGGTCACCTCGTTCAGCACCAGCCCCACAACGTTGGCGCGCACACGCTGCAAGGTGGTGAGCGCGGAACCCACCGCGTTGCGGTTGGTTTGGCCGGCCAAGGCGACGAGCACCACGCCGTCTACGGCGGCGGCCATCTGCAAGGGCTCCGGGAAGCCCAGCATGGGCGGGGTGTCGATGACGATCAAGTCGTAGTCGAGGACGGCTTCTTCCAGGATACGGGGAAGGCTGGCGCCGATGAGGTCGGCGGCGCGACGGCTGGAGAAACCGCTGGGCAAGATGTCCAAGTCGGGCAGTTCCACGAGCTTGACCAGCTTTTCGCGCCACTTCAGGCCGTTCTGGAGGACGGTTGCCAGGCCGAATTCCGGGTTGATTCCCAGCTTGCCGTGGACCCCTGGGCGGCGCATGTCGCAGTCGATCAGCAAGGTCTTATGCTTCTGCTGGGCGTGAGCGATGGCCAGGTGGACGGCCGTGGTGGTCTTACCCTCAGCCGGCGTGGCGCTGGTGATCATGAGCGACTTGAGGCGGTGATCGAACGAACCCAGCAGGATGGAGTTGCGCAGGGTGCGGATAGCCTCCTCGTAGCCGGTCACATTGTGCTTCCGATCTGCCGGTTCGGCGCCGTCCGCGCGAACGAGCGCGGTGGTACCGGCTTCGTTCGTGCTGGCCTGGGTCAGGCGGCGACGCCAGTTCTTCACCATCGGCAGGCTGCCCATCACCTCGGTCTTGAAGAGGCTGGTGATCTGTTCGGGATCGCGGATGGATTTGTCGAGCACATCGCTCATCACTGCAGCGCCCACCGCCAGCAGAGCTGAGAACAGGAACGCCAGGATGACGTTGAGCTTCATGTCGGGGAAGACCGGCTTCACGGCAGCGCGGGCGGGATCGGCAATGCGGATGGCGCTGTTCTGGAATCCGGCGTTGATGCCGGCTTCCTTGATTTTGCGGACCAACTCCTCATAAAGCGTCTTATCAGCCTCGGCTTCGCGCTTGAGGGATTGGTAATCGAAACTGTGCGCGTTGAGGCGGTCAAACTCGCCCTTGGTCTCGGAAACGGCCTTCTGCAGCATGGCCTCCCGGTTGGCGGACTCGCGGTATTCGACTTCGACGCGCTGCGCGGCATTCTGGCGCGCGTCGCGCAATTGCCGCTCGATCTCCTCGACTTGAACGGCGGCCTTGCGGTAC
>OBLU010002658.1_pt1 | contig 16347 bp, 5 predicted proteins | sample 1518681 | NCBI WGS metagenome assembly OBLU01 (sample SAMEA3539304, study PRJEB22396) | soil metagenome | biome: tundra; feature: field; material: soil | place: USA | collected 2010-05 | depth 0.15 m | reverse complement strand
CTCTTCAAGACCCGTGACAGGGAGAAAAGCAAAGCGTGCCCTGGCGCGGGGATTGATGGACGGCTGGGCCTCGGGTGGCTTGTCGTGCGTTTGGACCCTGTGTGTGACGTTTGGTGGCGCTTACCGGTGCCCTTTGAGAATTTGGCCTAGTTTGAAAGTCCTGGCGGTCGTCACCGTGGTCTTCCTCCGAAAGTGCCGAGGGCCAAATGGCCCTCGGCTTCTTTGTCACACCTCCGGCGCCGCTTCTTTTTGCTGATTCTGCTCGAAGATCCAAGAGTGCGCCTGGTCTGCCACTTTGGCGACGAGCAGGAGGTCATCGCGGCCGAAACCATCGGTTCGCTTCCATGCCTCGCCGTCCTTGTAGAGGCGGCTTATGGTCGCGTTGTAGCGCGTGCCGTTTGGTGTTTCGTTTTCCCAGATCGCGGCCTTTATGGCCCCAAGTCTGATTTCGTGGATTGGTTTCGTTTTGGTGTTCATATTTAGTTTCTCCGTTAATGAGGAGGGTTCATTCCCTCTCTTCACCCAGGCTCTGGCCGAGAGAGGGAGTGGACCCGCTCGGAGAAACGGCACGAAGCGTTGGGGAAAAGGCGCCTGCCGGCGACGCTCAAAGCAGTGAAGTGACAGGGACAGAGCCTGGCGCGAGACTGCGCAAAGCCTGCCGGACCTCGCTCGGGCAGCGGCCTCTGGAACGTTCAGGGCCGTTTTCCTGTTTCCTTGGCGTTCAATCGCACCAGGACGACGCCATGTCGCGGAATTCGCCGGCTGAAATGGCCAGTAAACTCGCCGAGGTCTTTTTCCTGCCAGAGATCGCGGACCATTTGCGGGCCGGTAACTCCCAAGTCCTTCCATTGCGCAGCGACGTCGGCTGCGACTTCGCCGGAGTTGCAGAGGCCGACGGCTTTGCTGCCGTCTTCCAGGTCCTTGACGAGCACAAAGGTGAAGCGATGTTTGTCCACCACGCGGGCGCATTGGCCAAGCGGGTCCTGGTCCACCTCGATGACTTCCGGGTTGCAGAGAATACTCAAAGTGAATTCGTCGAGTCGTTCCATATCGCCGCTGTAAAAGAGCGGTGCGGCCATCAGACACCACAATGCCATGAAGGAATACGATTCGCTAGGCGTAAACGGGGCCTTGGTGTTGTTGAACCAGCCAATCTGGATGTAGTCGGGATCGTTCCACTCGCCGGGTTTGTGGTAATCGCGCAGGCCGCAGTTCTTGAGGGCCACCTGGAAAACCCGGTTCAATTCTATCCCTAGATCGTCACTCGTGCGCCAGGCATGTCCACCCACCGCCGCTCCCCATTTCCAAACGTCGCCCATGCCGTACTGGCAAAGATTGAAAACAATATCCCGGTCCTGGTGCGCCAGCAGGTCGCCCATCTGGCGGTAAGGCTTTTGGTAATCCGCCAACTCGGGAGCGTTGGGCGCGATGCTCCGGTAACTGCACCAGTCGTATTTGAGGAAATCGAACCCCCATTCGGCAAACCGCCTGGCATCCTGGGCCTCGTGCTGGTAGCTGCCTTCATAGCCGGCGCAGGTCTTGGGTCCGGGCGACGTGTAGAGGCCCGCCTTCAACCCCTGGCTGTGAATGTAATCGGCCAACCCCTTCATGTCGGGAAATTTCTCGTTGCCGGCCAGATTACCGTCAGCGGACCGCTTGCCCATCCAGCAATCGTCGACGTTCACGTATTGATAGCCGGCATCGACCATGCCGTTGGCGATCATCGTATCGGCAGCATAGCGCATCTTCGCGTCGGTAACGTGATCGAGGTAGGCATACCAGTCATTGAAGCCCATCGGCGGCGTCAGCGCGAGCTTGTCGCCCGCCACGAGCTTGAACCGGCGCTCGCTCTTTCCGTGCCGATTCTGGGCCTGCAATTTCACCGCGTATTCGCCACGCTCCGGAGTGGTGCCGGTGATGATGCCCGTCTGGCTGTCCAACTTGAGGCCGGCGGGGAGGCCTTGCGCACTATAGGACAGCGGACGCTCGCCCGTGCAGGGAACACGGTAAAAGAAGGGATGCCCCGGGCGGCAGCCGTATATCTTGGGACCGTGGAGGCACGGGGCAAGGCCAGGCTTTGGCGTGAGAATCACCGCTTCCTCCACCGGCATCGCAATTACCTCGGGGCGGCTTTCGCCCAGCATGGCCACCCGCGCGTCCGCCCAATCGGCATGGTCGGAAGCGATGCCATCTTCACCGTCCTCGACGACCAGCACCAGGGTCTTCACGCCACCTAACTCGACGGAGACCTTGCGCGGCGGAGTGCCCGCTTTCATCAGGCCGCTTTCCCAAAGCACTTTGTCATCGCCGATAACTTGAAACTCGACGCTGGCAGGCTGCCCCGCCACTTCATCGTCGACTCCCACGGACGCCGTAAACCGCTGGCCCTGGCCTTGCAGACGGAGGTACATCACGCTGACCGCATGGGTCCCGATGCCCCGCTCGAACTTCTGCCCGCCGATGGTAAGCGGTTTGCCGCCAACCGACTTATTGGACGCCGCGTTGCCCCAGCCTTGCCTCACGTTGGCAAGATTGAGACTGTCGAGCGGAACTTCGCCAGCGGTCACATCTGCGTTCCCAAGGAGTGCAATAAACAGGATTCTTAGAATGTTTTTCATAAGTGTTAAATTCAAAACAACGGTCAAACCAGAGTCAGTCAGGGCTGAGTTCAGGGCGAAACAATGAGGTAGAACCGTGGGGCATCGGTCGAGGCGGCCAGGTCGGAAACAATCACCGCGCCACTCGCGCCGATCGTGCCATTGGTCAACACCGGCCAGGTTGAAATCGGCGCGCTTACCAGATTCGTTACGAGCACGCGAAACGGCTGGCCCACAGCGCCGCTAAAGCTCAACTCGAGGCTGCTGTCAGCCTGTCGGGCCACGTCTATCTTCCCCAGCGGTCCCAGCACAAACACGCGCGCGGGTGGCGCGCTGGTCAGGCTGTAGAGCGCGTCATAAGTCAAAACGGCTGTGAGGTTGAACTGGCCCGGTGGCATGTTCGACAAGTTCACGTGGTAACCCGGCCCGGTCGCAGACGAGGCGGCTTGGACGCCATTAGTATAGTATTGCACCTGGTTCACCGTGTGGCCGTTGCCCGCCGCAGCAGCCGACAGCGGAATCGTGGCCGGCGCAATGAAATACTGCCCGCCGCTGGGCATCGCCAGGGAGATAGCCGGCGTGCTCACCACCAGGTCGAGGTAATGGCCATTGGTCGCCAGACAGTTGGTGGTGTTGCCAGACAGCATGAAACTGCCGGCTCCCGCCAGCGCCCCGAACTGGAGCACATGATAGGCGCCGATGCCTGGAACGTTGGCAATTTGAGCGGTCACCGGCGAGCCGCCCAGAGTCAGCACGTTGCTCACCACCAAAGGCACCGTGTTGGAAGCCACGGTGACCTTAATCGTGCCCGCCCCGCTGAACGTCAGATTCGATAACGTGAGTGTGCCGGTTCCACCGTAACCGCCTTCGATGATACCGCCGCTTGACACGCTCACCGTGCCCGCCGTTCCGTAGCCCCCAAAGGCGGCGTTGGTCTGGACCGTGACAGCCCCCGAGTAGCCTACCGCCCCAACGCTTCCAGACCACTTGGAGTACAGGTAAGCCTCCACCTGCTGGACCTGGGTGGCACTCAGGGCCGCATTGTAAATGAGAATCTCGGCCATATCACCGGCCCAGGAGCGACCGCCGCCGGCGATCGTATTGCCGCGGTCCATCGAGATGGTCCCCGCCGCCACCGCTCCGGTCGTGACCACATCGAACAGATTCCAGCCGGTCCCCAGAGTGGAACTGGTCCCGTCGACCACCACCCCGTTCAAACGCGTCGTCCCGTTCAGAACGCTCGAAGAAGCATAAGTGCGGTTCCACAGAGGATAGGGAGAACTGCCCCGGTGAAAGTGGTAAGTGGCCCCCGCCGCCGTGTCCCCGAGGACAAAGTGCATCCACGTTGAAGACTCCCTCGCCACCCAAAAGACGGTTCGGATATCCGTCCGCCGCGCGCTCAGAGTGAACCAACTGTAACCGTCGGACGGGAACCGCACCACCGCCCGCCCATTCAGCACCCCGGTCTGATACGTCGGCGTGCCGGCCGAGAGCGCCGCGCTGTTGCCCGCTCCCGACGAGTCGGGCCAGACGCTCACGCTCCCTCCGTCAGTCAATCCCGTGAGGGCATCGGCATCATAGCGGGCCACCAAACCGTTCGTGACCAGCAACGGCGTCGCGGCCCAAGGGGTGTTGAGCCGTAACGCGCCGGCGGCAACCAAGCCGGTTCCGGAGTAAACCCCAGCGCCGGCAATCTCGAGCACCCCGTTGCTCACCGTGGTGGGCCCGGTGTAAGTGTTCGCTCCGGAGAGCCTCAGCGTGCCGAGGCCCGTATGGACTATGCTTCCGGTCCCGCTGATGACGCCGCTACAGCCCACGCTGTCGCTGTGGTTGAACAGGAGGGTCGCGTCGTTCTCGATGCCGCCGCTGCCGGCTATCGAGGCCGCCGCACTGCCATCCCCGATTTGCAGCGTTCCAGCGCTAACCGTCGTCTCGCTGCCATAAGTGTTGGGACTCGCCAGCACCAGGGTCCCCGCCCCTTGTTTAACCAAGCCCAGGTCCGCTCCTGAACTCGTTTTGGCCAAAGTCGTGGCGACCGTAAGGGTGTCGCCGAGACCGATGTTGAACACCGTGCCGCCCGTCTGCGTAAGCGCCGCGTTGCCGCCCACGATACGCGATGCCCGGCCGTTGCCTAACGTCGAAATCCCTTGGTCCAAATACCAGTTGCCCCATTGCGCATTGGCGGCGCTGGCGCCCAACACTCCCCCGTTCATGACCAAAGCGTCCAAATGGCAGGTCGTACTCCCCGCGTTGGTGAGCGTACCCCCGGCTTCGATGACGATACTGCGCGAGCCAGCCGTCGAATACCCGACCAACGAATTGTCACCGCCCACCAGCAACGTGCCCCCGGCTTTGACCGTGATGTTCCCGCCGCCCAACGTCCCGGAGGCAGAATTCGGGCCGTTCACATACAGCGTCCCGGCATTGACGGTCGTGCCGCCGGTATGGCCGCTGGCCTGGTTCAGAACGAGCTTGCCGGTTCCATTCTGGATCAAAGCTCCCGGACCGCTGATGACATTGCTCAGGGTGAACGTATCGTTCCGGTTAAACAGCAACACGCCGCCGTTGACCACCGGCGCAGAACCCAGACTGCCATTGGTGGCGCCGTCGCCCACCTCGAGCGCGCCCTCCTGGAGGAGAATATTGGTGAGGCCGCCTGAAATCGTCCCCGCCAGCACCAGCGTGTGGGTCGAAAAGTTGGCCACGACCAGACTGTTGCTCACGGACACCGGCGCCGCGATCGTATCACCAAAGCTGCCGGGCAACTCGACCAAAGTCGCCGCCGCACCCGCATTGTTCAGCACCAGGTTGCCTCCATTCCCCGCCAGGATGAACGGCGCCGACCCGTCGGCATCGCCCAGACTCAGCGAACCGACGGTGATGGGCTGCGTGAGATTGATGGTCTGGGCGACGGTAATATCGGAACGGATGACCGCGGCGCTGCCGGCGCCGTTCGGAAAGCCGACGACGTTGGTCCAGTTCGCTGCGGCAGCCCAACTCTGCGCCGACGTGGTAATGGTGTTCGTCCAACAGGCGGTATTGGCAAAACCCACCGTTACTGAAACCGGCAACGAGTTGGCGCTTTCCCCAACCGCGCCGACCGCCGAAACCACATAGAAGTAGGTCACCCCGTTGGCCGGCGCCACGTCCACGCAGGACGTCGCGTTGAGGCCGCTGACGATGGTGGCGAAAGGCCCATTGGTTGCCGTCGCCCGTTTGACATTGTAACTAATCGCCTGAGCCGACGCCGTCCAACTCAGCGCAACCAGGTTGTTGGTCGCCGTCGCGGTCAGGTTCGCAGGCGCGGCGGGCGGAAGCTGGACGGCGACAAATTCCGAAAGCGGGCCTTGGTTGCAGGCATTGGCCGCACGCACGACATAGCAGTAGATCGTGGCCGGGCTGGCACCGAGGTCCGTGTAGCCCGTATTCGTCACCCCGCTCGCAATGGAACTGAACGGACCGCTGGCCGACGAGCGAAGAATACTATAGCTGGCCGCTCCCGGCACGCTATCCCAGCGCAGGACCACCGCGCCGTTGCTGATCGCACACGCGACGCCCGCAGGCACGCCGGGCGCCGAGCATGGCGTGACGCCCACGGGCGCGCAATTCGAGCTCTCGCCAAACTTGCCTGCCGCGGAAACCACGTAATAATAGGCCGTCCCCGCCGCCGCGGTGGCATCGGTATAGCTCGGGGCCAGGCTGGAGCCAATGAGACCAAAAGGTCCCGCGCTGTTGGTGAAACGTTTGACATTCCAGGAAGTGGCGCTGTGACCAACGTCCCAGGCGAGGCCAATCTGGTCGCCGGCAATGGCCGTCAGTCCGGTAGGAACCGCCGCCGGGACCGGAGACAGATTCGTGACCAAAATCCTGGCCCCCGCCCAGTCCGCGTGGTCGAAGTCGTTGCCGTCATCGGCATCGGCCACCCCCAGCGTCAACCGGTTCACTCCGCTGACGTCCAGGGCGATGGATTTATGCGCCGCGCCGCCGGTCATCACCCCGCTGTCATAGATCCGGGTCCCATCCGCAAACACCTGGAACACGACAGAACCGCCGGCGCCGACTTCATCGTCCACGCCGAGGTCGGTCTGAAAGCGCGAGACGATGCCCCCCAACCGGTACTCGACCCCGGAAAAGGCGTGTACGCCCAGCCCTTTGCTGTAGCTTGTCCCGTTCAACGTCAGGGCGTTGCCGGCGATACTCTTATCTTTCATCAGGCTTCCCCAACCGCAGTAGGCATAAGCCGGTGGGAGGTCGCTAAGATAGTTGGTCCCGACAACCGGCAACGGCGGAGCCTGTCCGATAACTTTCAGCATCACCACTCCGTGCGCGGGCACATTCGTGGTGAAGCGGTTCGTGAAGATGCCCAGGTCGCTCCGAGCCCATAAATCGCGCACCGTGGCGGCGCCAGCCTCGAGGCCAAGGTCCGCCCAGGCCGCGGTGATCGTGGCGCTCGTGTTCGTGCTGTTATTCAGCAGAATGACAGCCCGGGTGTTGAAATCGCTGCCCAGCGGCTTCCTCCAGACCTCGAGCGTTCCGCCCGTGACGGTAGTGCTGGCAACCCGGATGCCCTGCTCGCCAGCCGGGTCCTGGTCCACCGCGATCACTTCCGGATTCAGCAGAATGGATCGGGTTTCCGCCGACATACCGGCGAGGTTGTTGCCCGCTACCAACGGCGCAGACCACAGACACCACAAGGAGAAGTGCGCCTGGTCCTCGGTGAAGCTCATGCCCCCAAGGCCCACTTGCAGAATATCGGGGTCGTTCCAGCGGCCAGGGCCGGCCAGATAGGCGGGGGCGCCATTCAAATCGAACTTGCTGCTGATGCTCGACCACGTGTCGCTGGTGTCACCGGTCGTCCGCCACATATGGCTCAGGTCCGGGTCATACGACATGAAGGCCCAGGCGCAAATATTGAACACTACTGAACGGCCGCTCGCCATCAGCGCCGCGCTCATTCGTGAATAGTCCGCTTGCGGATTGTCGCCGGCAGGCAGGTTGCAGTTGTCCTCTTTCACGAAATCCACGCCCCACGAGGCATAAGTATTCGCGTCCAAATACTCATATCCATTGGCCCCGGGACGGCCCATGCAGGTCGCCGTCCCGTGGTCCGTGTAGATGCCGAACTTGAGTCCTCGGGCATGAACGTAATCGGCCAGCGCCTTGATCCCGCTCGGAAATGAACTGGGGTCGGCCACCAGCATGCCCTTCGCGTCCCGGGCCACCGCCCAGCCGTCATCAATGCATATATACTGGTAGCCGGCACCCTTCATTCCATTCGTGGCCATCGCATCGGCCATCGCGCGAATCTTCACCTCGTCGATGCCCCCCAGGAAAACATACCAACTGTTCCACCCCATGAGCGGTGTGGATGCGAGGCTGTTGGTCAAGGCCGTGGCTTCCGCCGCCAGGAACAAACCCGTCAGGCTGGCCAACGTCCAACTCCACAAGTTTCGCAGGAAGGAAGTCTGCATCAGGGCGGTGCGATTAAAGGCTGAGGAAGGGGATGCCAGTCCGACCCAAACTACCCGTGAAGATGCTCGCGAGAAGAATCCATGGTCATGGGGACACCCCGGCTGCCCATAGCAGCAGCCGGGGCGCCAGCCCGTGCTGGTTACGGAGAGGTAATGATGTAGAACCGCCGCGGGCTGATCGAGAAGGCGCCGGCGTCCGTGAATGTGTTGGTGGAGTAGGTCCCGCCACCGTTAAAGATGCCGGTAGCCAGGACCGGCCAGGAGGCCACCGGGGCGCTCACCACGTTGGTTCCTCGGACCTTGTAGGATTGCCCGGTCGGTCCGCTGAACGACAGTTGGCAGCCGTTGCTCACCACCGCCACGTGACCCGAGAGAACCGGCGGCACCGGCGCCGTGCTGTGAACGTAGCTCACCGCAATGGTGTTGCCGATGTTGGTTACGCTGAACACCCCGGGGTGCGAGTTGGCAAACCCCGTCGCATCCACGACGAACGCCGCCGGGGCAAAACCCGCAACTCCGCCCGTGGCAACGGCAATGGTCCAGAGGTAGTCCTGAGACGCGTTGAAGTCGGACAACGCCCCCGGCGCACCACCGGAGGTGAGCGAGGCGAGCTTGACGGTGAACGGGCTCGAGGGCGTCGCCGTGACCGTCAGCGTGCCGTTGACCGCCAGTTGGTCCCAACCGGTGCTGCTCGTCGCGCTGTTCAACTCGAACAGATACTTCGCGCCGCCGCTCCAAGCCTCATCCGCCGTCGTCAGCGTGCCGACCCCGGTCCCGGGCGATACCGTGCCATTCAGGAAGAGCGTCCCGCCAATGGCGCCGGTGCCGCCCAAGGTCCCGCCGACGGCCCTGACCGCCCCGTTGGCCAGCACGCCGTTCACGAGTAGCGTCCCGTTGCTGACGGTCGTGATGCCGATGTAAGAGTTGGTTGCGGTCAGCACCAGGGTTCCCGAACCTGCCTTGATGAGGCCGTTATCGCCCGCGCCGGCGGTGGTATCCAGAGCCGCGTCGACGGTCAGGGTATCGCCGGAGCCGATGTTGAAGAGGGTACCGCCCGCCTGGGTCAGCGCTGCATTGCCACCGGTGATCAGGGACGACCGGCCATTGCCGAGGGTCGAGACCCCCTGGTCAAAATTCCAGTTGCCGTACCCCCCATTGGGCGTGGTGGCGCCAAGGACGCCCCCGTTCATGACCAGAACGTTGAGGTGGCAGGTGGAACTCCCGGCGTTCGTAATCGTGCCCCCGGAGTTAATCGTGATGCTCTTGTTGCTCGAAGTGACAATGCCAACGAATGAATTGTCGCCGCCAACCAGAATCGTCCCGCCGGAATTGACGGTGACGTCGCCGCTGCCCACCGGCCCCGGGCTGGCATTCCCTCCGGCCGTGTGGAGAACTCCCCCGTTGACGGTCGTGCCGCCGGTATAGGTGTTCTGCGCCGTGAGCGTCAAGACGCCGTCACCGGTCTTTTTCATGCCGTGGACGCCTTCGAGCGTCGCTTCGATGGTGGTGTTCGTATTGAGCACGGAAATCTCCGGCATATTAGTCCCCGCGTCGAGAACCAGCGAGCCAGCACTGCCATTCTGGAGGATCCAGGAGAAGGCGTTGCCGACATCCGCAAAGACGAGCCGTCCGACAATCGGCGTGCTGTCCAGGGTCACCGCCGCGTCGCCCACCAGGGTGAGCGTGCTGAAATCGGCGGTCGCCCCGACCGCGTTGGCGGCCACGTTGTTGCTCCAATTCGCGGCCGTGGTCCACGACCCGCCATAGACCTGTTCCCAGGTCGGCGTCGGGACCGTCGAGAAGGTTGCAGAAGCGATCTCGCTGTCGGCGCGAGGGGGATTTGACGCGTAAGCATAGATCGTCAGGCTGTTCGTGTTTGCGGGCAAACTCACCGTTACCGGGCTAATGCCGTGGGGCGAGGAAGTCGTGGGCGGATAAGTGCCGTCCAGTGTGTAGTAAATGGTCGCCCCCGAGTCCGACGAGATGGTCACCACCAGCGGGCTGGCGTAAGCCCCGGCGCCAGGCGTGAAGAGTGGCGCGGGGGTAGTGGTGGTCACCTGGATGCTGCCGCTCGTCGCCAGTCCGGAAACGTCCCAGCTCAGCCCCGCGGGCAAAGACGGCAGATTATAACTCGCGAACCCGCCCGAAGGAGAGGTTCCCGGGAAGAGATACAAGATGTCCCCGGAGGCAAAATGCGTGCCGTCGGTGGTAACATTGACCACCGTCAGCGTGCCGCCGTACGTAACCGACCCAAGGCCCTGCACCGAGTTGCAAGCCAGCGTCCCGCCGTTCTTGGCGATGCGGAATTTGACCTCGCCCCCGAGAATCAGCGTCGGGATGGTCAGAGCGTCGTTCAAGCTGGCCGACCCGGGCGCCAGAATGGCCCCGCTCAACACGGTGACCGCCCCGCCAATCGTCCCCACACCGCGGAGGGTGCCGCCGGCCACGGTGACCGTGCTGCCTCCAATCGCGCCGTCCACCGTCAGGGTCCCGTTGCTGACAATCGTCGGTCCGGTGTAAGTGTTCGCGCTGGAAAGAACCAGCGTGCCCGCGCCGCGCTTAATCAGGCCGCGGTCGCTGACGGATGTAAGATGGTCCAGGATGGTAGAAACCAACAACTGGTCATTCGTCCCGACATCAAATACCGTGCCGCCGGTTTGGGTCAGCGCGGCGTTGCCGTTGGTCATGCTGGAAACCGATCCGTTGCCGGGCGTGGAGACGCCCGCATCCAAGTTCCAGTTTCCCCAGGTAGCGCTCACCCCGGCCGAACTCAAGGTTCCCCCGTTCAGGACGATCGTATTCATGTGGCAAGTGTGATTGTCGGCGATGGCAACCGTGCCACCGCTGTTAATGGTGATCGTCTTGGACACGGAGCCGGCGTTGCCAATCAACGAGTTGTCGCCCGTGGCCAGAATGGTCGCGCCGCTGTTGACGACGACATTGCCGCCGCCGATGGCGCCGGTGGTGGTCACATTCGGCGCGCTCGCCAGCAACGTTCCACCGTTGACCGTGGTGCCCCCGCTATGGCTGTTAGCCATGGTCAGTGCCAGGGTGGCGCCGCCATTCTTGACGAGCGAGCCCGTCCCGCTCAGCACGTTGTCGTAGCTAAGATTATCCGTCCTATTAAAGACCAACAAACCGTTGTCGTTGATATCCGCAGGCAGCTTGCCGTTGGCGTCGCCGTTGCCGATCTGCACCGTGCCACCGCTGCCAATCGCGAGACCAGTCGCCGAATTCGTGCTGTCCACCAGCATCGTTCCCACCGTGATCGCCACGTTGCCCATGCTGTTGACCGAGCCTGCCGCCAGCGTCAATCCGCCCCCGTTCACCGTGACATCCCCCATCGCGGTGGAAGTCTGCACCAACAAAGTTGCGGCATTGACCGCCACGGCCCCCATGTGGACGCCGCCTGTGCCCGCCAACGTCAGCGACCCGGCATTCAAGGTCGTGCCTGAACTGAACGTCAGCCCCCCGGTGTTCGTAAACGTGACCGCCCCGCCCAGCCCTTTTGTCAGGCTCGCCGCCACCAACGACCCCGATCCCCCAAACCCATACGGCGTCGTGTTGTTCACCTGCAACGCCCCCGCCGTAACCACCCCGGTCAGGCTGATGGCGCTGCGGCTTGCCGTGTCATCAAACACGCCGGCGTCCCCGGTGATAAAGTCCGTCGCGCTGCCATCGGTGTTCAACTTCCAGTTCTTGGGCGCGGGAATCGAGTTCATGCTCCACTCCGCACTAGACCCGCCGGTCCAAATCGGATACGAAAGGGCGCCGGTGCCGACGACCAGATCCAAATAGGGCGCGTTGGTCTGGAGCGAGTAGGGCCGCCGCGTCGGCGTCAGTACAAAACTCCCCGGACCGCCCAGGCTGGCGAACCTCAAGACGTGGTTGGTCGAGCCCGCAGGCGGCGCGTTGGCCACCGTGATCGCCACCACGCCATCGACTGTCAGCGCGTTGGTCACGTCCAAAGGAACGTAGGACCCCGAGGGGCTGACAATAAGCGTCCCGCTGCCGCTAAACGTGAGGTTCGAGAGCGTCAGTGTGCCCGCCCCGCTGTAGCCGCCCTCGATCGTGCCCCCGTTCGCCACCGTCACCGTCCCGGCAGAACCATTGCCGCCAAGAGCCGCTCCTCCGGAGACCGAAACATCCCCATTCATCGCCACGGCCGGGATAATCCCAAACCACTTGAGGTTCAGATAGGCCTCGACCTGCTTCACCTGCGCCACGGTCAGCACCGTGTTGTAAATGATCACCTCGGCGACATCGCCCGCCCACGACCGGGCGGACTGGGTGCGGTCGAGTGTCAATCGGCTGGCCGCCACGTTCCCGGCCGTCACCAAGTCCAGCATGTTCCAGCCGGTGCCTAGGAGCGTGGTGGTGCCGTTGACGATCAAGCCGTTCAGGCGCGTCGTGCCATTCTTGACGTTGCCCGAGGCATAGGTGGAATTCCAGATAAGGCCCGAAGCGCCGCGGTGGAAATCGTAATTACTGGAGTCGCCCAGAAAGAAATGGAAGCCGCTTCCCGTGATATTGGCCTCGTTGACCACCCAAAACACCGTTCGGATATCCGTGCGTCTCGTGGCCATGGTTAAGTAACTCTTGCCATCGGCCGGGAACCGGACGATCGGCAGACCATTCAGCGCGCCCGCCACATAGGTCGGCGTGCCAGATGCAAGCGTCGCATTGTTGCCCAAACCGGAAGTGTCGTTCCAGGTGCCGACGGTCGCCCCATCGGCCAACCCGGTAATGGCGCTGGCGTCGAACCGCACTACCAGGCCGTTGGTCACGGGCAGAGCGCTTGTCAGCACTGCCGCTCTCAGCCGCAACGCCCCGCCGGTCACGGCAGCCGGCCCCGGGTATGTGCCCGCAGCGATTTCCAGCGCCCCGCCGCTGACGGTGGTGCTGCCGCTGTAGGTGTTGAGCGCCCAGAGGGTTAAGGTCCCGCTGCCCGAGTGTGCCACCGAACCCGAGCCGCTAATGACGCCGCCGTAGCTGGCGCTATCACCATTGTTGAACACCAGCGCCGCATTGTCGACAATGCCGGTCTGCTCGGACACCGCCGCGCCCGAGCCTCCGTTGCCGATCTGCAACGTCCCCCCGCTAATGGTCGTGCCGCCGCTGTAGGTGTTGGCTCCGGACAGCACCATCGTCCCGTTCCCCGTCTTCTCGAGGCTCGAGGTCCCGCCATTCTTGTTCACCCAATAACCGCTCACGTTCACCGTGCAACCCGCATCCACATACACGGTGCCGGCGCCGGTAAACTCCATCCTCTGCGCCGTGATGGCCGAGGTCGCGCTGCCAGCCGGGCCAAAGTTGGTCACATAAAGAAAATTCTGGTCGAAATACCAGGTCCCGTACGAGGCATTGCCCGCGTCCACGGAGCCGAGCGTGCCGCCGTTCAAGGTGATGATGCCGTGGGTATGCGAATTGCGCCCCGCGTCAATCGTCAGCAGGCCGCCGGCGTTGATCAGGATCGGCACGGTCGTGCCCACGTTGCCGAAAACCGAGTTGTCCGTGACCGCACACTCCAGCGTCCCGCCATTATTAATCGTCACGCCCGTGGCCCCGCCCAGCGCGCCGTTGGCCGTGTTGCCGCCGCGCGTGATAACAGTGCCTCGGTTTACGGTCAGCACCCCGGTGTAGCCGGCGTTGTTCTGGCCTGCCAGTGTCACGGTGCCATCGCCGCCCACGGTCAACGCCGCGCTGCCGCTAAAGACGGAACCGAGAGTCAGCGAGCGACCCGTGTTCACCAACCAGGTCTGGTCCCCGCCCAGGCTAAGGATGTTGGTCAGTGCCAGGCTCCTCGCCGAGGCCGACATATCAATGCCGCTGCTACCCAACGTCAGCACCCCGGCGCCGGTCATGTCGATGTCGCTCAGGGCGTTCGTAACACTGATGCCCAGCCAACTGGTATCCCCCTCGAAGGTGAGTCCGGCACCCAGGGAAAGGCTGGTCCAAGTGGCAATGTCTGCGGAACCAGGCGCTACGCTGTCCCAGCTCGCGTCGGCGTTAAGATCGGTCCCGGTGCCCAGCTTGGTAACGGTCCCGGCGTGCGTGTTGTGGCATATGGCGACGGCTCCGCAAAGCCCCACCAAAGCGCACAGCCTTGAAATGCGCCCGAGGTAGCGGGCCACAATGGGGTTTGCTGAACGAGAATTCTGCCTGTTTCGAGTAGTCATAACTGGTATGGTTGGTATGTTTGTTGATTTCGTTTGCCTTGCTGCCGGAAACCGCGGCGGGGCTCGCGCAACAATAAACACCCGCCGCCCATAAGCTCCGGCCTTTTGAAGGCTACGAATCTGTACACGCCTGCCATCCTACCAACGCGCTCCGTGACCGCCTATTGACAATTCTTGCAAAGCGATTGTCTATTTATCTTCGCCTCGAGACATCCCCCGGACGCCCCCGGGCTGGACATGCCTCACGCAAAGGCGCAAAGACCACAGCGCGGCAAAGCCGCAACCGAAAAGGATGCAACCCACTCGTTTCCAGGGGCTTGGGAAATTCGTCGCAGCCTGCGAACAATTTCGACTATTGCAGTGCAAAGGATGGCGGGAATCCAGCCCGAACCACACCGATCCTTTCTGGGTCAGCGGCGTCGAAGCGCAGGTAAGGACGCCGGGAAGGACCCCGGCGCCACGTTGGCCAACCGCCCTGCCCTTCCCCATCCTTTGCGTCCGTTGCGCCTTTGCGTGAGGCACCTCGAGCTTCATGCGCCCTCCCGGTTGCCCGCCGAGGTTGGGTCCCCCCGTTCGGCGTTCCGACGCTCTTGAAGCCGCCGTTTTTGCTGTAACTCATGCCAAGAACCCGCTAATCTTCCGTGGCAGCAACACAACACAACCGGAATGGTCCCAGATCTGAAAACGCCGATTTTGCCGAAGACGCGAGGCGGGGCGGCCGCTGTTGAACGGAGCCAGGGTCAATGCCTCACGAAACCCAGGCTGCCACACGTGGCGGTGCTCATCGAGTCATCGCGCACCTATGGCCGCGGAATTCTGCGCGGCGTCGCCCGCTATGCCCGCGAGCACGGGCCCTGGTCCTTTTTCTTTGTCGAGCGCGACCTGCATGCCGGCGTGCCGAAGTTGCTCGAGACGTGGCGGGGCGACGGCATCATTGCCCGGATCGAGAACCGGCGTATGGCGGTGCATCTCAGCGCCCTGGGCTGCCCGGTGGTGGATGTGTTGGGACAGATCCCGTTCCCCGGCATTCCCACCGTCGACACCGATCCGGCGGCGGTCGCCGCGAGAGCAGGCGAGTATTTTGTCCAGGCCGGGTTCCAGCATTTTGCCTTCGTGGGGTATCGTGGGGTGCACTTTTCCGACCGACGCTGCGAGGCCTTCGTCCACTGGCTGGCACAGCACGGCCACCAGGCGGCGGTCCAACCCTGCGCGGCGGCGGCCCACCGTGCGGCCAACGATATCCAGTCCATCGAGCGGGCCGGCATCGCCGCCGAACCGGCTTTGGTCCATTGGCTGCGTCGTCAAGCCCGGCCCCTGGCGGTGCTGACCTGCAACGATATCTGCGCCCAGCAGGTGCTCAACGCCTGCCGCGAGCAAGGCCTGTCCGTGCCCGAGGAGATCGCCGTCATGGGCGTGGACAACGACGACGTGCTGTGCGAACTCTGCGATCCGCCCCTGACCAGCATCGAGCCCGACACCGAGCGCCTGGGCCGCGAGGCCGCCGCCCTGCTGGACCGGCTGATGCACGGGCGGTCCGCCGGCGCACACGCTGTTCTGCTCCCTCCCGCACGATTGGTTGAACGCGCCTCGGTCAACACCATTGGCGTGCAGGACCCGATTCTCAACTCGGCGTTGCGCTTTATCCGCGACCATGTGGGCGAGGGCATCGCGGTGAAGGACGTCACGGCCCACCTCAAACGCTCCCGCTCCGACCTCGAAATGCGCTTCCGCCGGGACCTTCACCGAACCGTGCGCGGCGAAATCCTGCGCCGCCGCCTCGCGCGGGTCCGCGCCTTGCTCGAAGAAACCGACCTGGGACTGGCGGCCGTGTCGGCGCGGTCGGGGTTCGCCAGCGCCACCCACCTGTGCCGGCTGTTCCAGCAACAGTTTGGGCAAACCCCCATCAATTTCAGGCGCGATCATCAAATCACCCGCGCAGCGCTCAGTACATGCGGCGGGCAAAAAAGCAATTTCTTGAGCGCCAAGGTGAAGTCTTGCTGCTCCGAGGGTGAAAGTCCCTCTGGTCTGGCGGAGAGCCGCCGGAATTTAGAACGAAAGAACTAGATGGAAAGGTCTAACCAACCGCCCAAACCCGAGTGT
>OBLU010002657.1_pt1 | contig 16348 bp, 12 predicted proteins | sample 1518681 | NCBI WGS metagenome assembly OBLU01 (sample SAMEA3539304, study PRJEB22396) | soil metagenome | biome: tundra; feature: field; material: soil | place: USA | collected 2010-05 | depth 0.15 m | reverse complement strand
GATCGCAGCGTTCGGCCAGGCCGAGTAGCCGGCTCGAGCCACCCGACGACAAGCCGCAGCAAGGCGCAGAGAGACCGGAGGCCGCGGAGAAAGGAGTCGGTCTACGCGCATCGCCGAGAAACCTCATCCGCGGGCGCCTCGACCAGCAGCCCCGAAGCAGCCGTTTGCTAGGGCAAGAGGCGGGCGTTGTCCGCGAAGTCCCGAAGCGCGCCGGCGGTTGTCGCATAGCCGTAGAAGCCGCCGACGTCCCCGCGCTCGAGAGCAGCCCAGCAAATCGTGTCAGTCAGCTGTAGCGCTTCGCGAGCGAGCTCAGGGAGCTGGGGCACCGGAGACGACTCCACCTCTCCCCGCAAACGGCTGACCGCGCCCAACCACTCGCCGGGGGGCGGCTGAAGTTCCCCGAGCAATGCGGAAAGCTCCCCTACGATGTACTGCTGAGTCATCGGAAGTGGCGAGATGGGGTGCAACCAGCGTACCTCGCGGCGGCGGGCTACACAACGCGCCGACGCGACGAGGCGCGCAACAAGGGAGACTACGCCGGGCCGGCGTCGACCCCGCGGTCTACCGGTGCTGGCCGACACTCGCTCGCCTGGGCCACCGGCGCGCTCTCGACCCAGCCCGCAGTGCCGTGCCGGTCCCCGACACCGGGCGCTCGACCCGACCTCCAGACCCTCCTCGAAGCCGCGACCACGCCTACAAACTACTCGCACGCCAACCGAGCGGTGCCAGCGCGAAAGTACCGCTCTCGCACAAGAACGAGCGTCTTCGGCTTCCCTGGCCGGGGCCTGTCGCGCGGAGCGTGCCAGCGACGAGGTCCCTGTGTTCCCGTCGTCTAGCGGTGGAGAGTGAGTGCGATGACGGGGATTAGGCGCGTGGTCTTGGCCTGGTAGTTGGCGAAGCCGGGGTAGCGGCTGGCCTGTACGGCGTACACCTCCCCGCGTCGTGCGTCGGGCAGCACTTCGGCTGTCGCAGTCATCGTGTCGGAGCCGACCTCGACACGGACTTCCTCTGGGTGAGCGATGAGGTTGTGAAACCACGCCGGGTTGGTGTCGGCGCCGGCTGCGGACGCGAACACATAAAGGCGGTTTGGCTCGCGGTCGTCCGCTAGATACATCATCGGGTCGACGAGGCCGCGGCGCGACTGAAGAGAACGGTCCCGTTCGACGGTGCGTGCTGGCACACGCTCGACCCGGGATCGGACCTCATTACCCAGCACCGCCTCCAGGACCTGCCCGACCGCTTCCCCGTCCTGGCGAACAACGAGTACGCGGCCGAGGATGTGAACAAGTTCGACCAGCTCGCACGCGCCGAGCGCAAGGCGGCAACGATGAACGAGGCGACGGGTGGCCACCCGGAGCGAAGCCAACGCTTTCGCGACCTGCTGACACCTGCTGGGCTCGGTCCCGAGCTCCGCTGCGCGTTCGTCGCCGACGGAGCCACCTGGGGGGCGCTGATCCTCGTCCGCCGAGCCGGCCAGCCCGAGTTCGCGGCCTGCGACGTCGAGCTGCTCGCCAACGCCTCGGCATTCTTCGCGCGCGCCGTCCGCTCGGCTTCGATCCACGCCGTCGCGAGCGCGACGAGAACCGCGATCATCGCCGCGGGCGCCGCGGGCGCGTTGACGCTTCCGAGCTCGGCAGTGAAGACGCCGGCAGGCACGTGGCTCGTCCTCCACGGCGGACTCCTCGGTGCCCCGCGCTCGGGAGAGGTCGCTGTCTTCATTCAGCGCGCTCACCCAACACTCGTCGCGCCGCTCCTGCTCAAGGCCTACGGTCTCACCCCGCGCGAGCAAGAGGTGACCCAACTGATGCTCAGGGGAGCGACCACGATCCAGGCCGCGCAACGACTCGCGATCTCGCCCCATACCATCACCGACCACATCAAATCGATCTTCGAGAAGACGGGCGCCCGCACCCGCGGAGAGCTCTCGGCGACTCTCTTCTTCGGGGAGCACCTTCCCCGTATCGAGAACCGCTTTGCGCCCTCCGAGAGCAGGGCCGCCACCGATCCATCCCCAACCGGCGTCACCTCAGCCCGGAAAAAGGACTTGACTTTCGGTCGTGCAAACCCGCAGCGACCGGCCAAACGGTGGGGCTCCTGCGTCTGTACGCGACCGTCGGGGCTGACAGGTGTCCAGCATCGGGCCGTGCGGTCGAGCGTTGCGGCCGCGGAGCCGATGAGACACGTATGCGCAGCTGTTCCGACCTGGTTCGCCGCGCGGCGGGGTATCCGGCGTGCCTGTAGGGCTGCCGGTCGTTGCCAAGGGGTCGCGCGGTGCTCGGTGGACGGGGATGGCCGTGGCGATGGGGTCGCTGCTGTTTCTCTACGGATGCTGGCAGGTGTTTCATTGGACTCCGGGGCACCGGCCGCTGATCGGCGGCCTGTTCTTTTGGCCGATCGACGTGGTTGTCATCTCGGCGGCGTGGCTGGCGTCGCGGCGCTGTTCGGCGTCGCCGCGGTTGCGGTCCGCGTGGCGGCTTCTGGCGCTGGCGTCGGCGACGAATCTGTGCGGGGACATTGGCTCAACGATCTACGAAGTGACGGGGCAGAATCCCTATCCGTCGGTTGTGGACGCTGCGTATCTGTCGTTTTATCCGTTGATGCTGTGGGGTCTGCTGCGTTTCGCGGTCGGGCGCCGCAGCGTAGCCGAACGCGTACGCCTGGGGCTGGATCTCGCTGTGGTGGCGATCGGCGGCTCTGCGGTGGTCCTTTACGTGGTGTTGGGGCCCATCGCCGCGCAGGGCGGTCAGAGCGTGCTGGGGGTGGTGTTCTCGATCGCCTACCCGGTCGGCGACATGGTGCTGCTTGTCGGCCTGGCCTCAGTCCTCTTGCGTCAGACTGCACCGTCGGCTCAACGGGCGCTCCAGTTCATGGCGGTCGGCCTGCTGTTCTTCGTGGTCGCCGACGTCACCTATGGCTACATCGCGCTTCACTCGGGCTATCAGAGCGGAGATCCAGTCGACACGCTCTACATGGTCGCGCTCGCGCTCTTCGCCGTGGCCGCAGCGGCCCAAGGAACGGCCACACGTTCCCCGCAGATGCCGACCGAGCCGCCGCGCCGACGCGCGAGTTGGCCGCCGTATCTCGCCACCGCGCTCGGCTTCGGGCTGCTGATCTTCGTTCAGCGTCACAACGCCTTCTTCCCGAATCTGAGCCTGGCCGCCGTCGCCGTGCTGCTGGCCACACTGGTGTCCGGGCGCCAGTACCTGGCCCAGCACGATCTACTGCGCACCCAGCGCGAGCTGAGCCACCAGTCGCTGCACGACAGCCTCACGGGGTTGCCCAACCGCATACTCGTGTACGACCGAGCGGAGCAGATGCTGGCCAGAGCCCGCCGGCAGCAGACTCCCGCCGCCGCGCTCTACCTCGACATTGACGGTTTCAAGGGGGTCAACGATTCCTTTGGGCATGCCGCCGGCGACGAGCTGCTCAAGGTCGTAAGCGAGCGATTGCGCGGAGCGATCCGCGAGAGCGACACGGTGGGACGCCTCGGCGGCGACGAGTTCGCATTGCTGACGGAACACTCCGCGCTCGATGCGAGCCCGGAGCTCGTCGCCGAGCGTCTGCTCGAGGTGCTTCGCCAGCCGATCGATCTCAACGCCGCAGGCGGAAGGTCACTTTCGATCACCGCCAGCATCGGCGTCGCCTACGGACAGCAAACATCGGCCGAGGAGCTGCTATCCGACGCCGACCTCGCGCTCTATGAAGCCAAGGGAGCCGGCAAGGACCGCTTCACGGTATTTGAATCGAGGATGCAAACGGCAGTGAAGGACCGCCTCGAGCTCCAGATGGACCTCAACGAAGCGCTCCTCACCGGGCAGTTCTTCCTGCTCTACCAGCCCATCTTTGACTTGGAGGCCGAGAGGATGATCGGCATCGAGGCGCTGATCCGCTGGCGCCATCCCACGCGCGGGATCATCGCCCCGGACAGGTTCATCCCGATCGCCGAGGAGACCGGGCTGATCGTGCCGATCGGCCGCTGGGTGCTCGACACGGCCTGCGAACAAGCGGCGGCGTGGCACCGGCGAGGCCATCGGCTGGGCATGTCAGTGAACGTGTCCGCTCGCCAGCTCGAGCACGACAACCTCGTCGACCACGTCCAAGAGGCCCTGGACTCATCCGGTCTCGACCCTGGCTCACTCACGCTGGAGATCACCGAAACCGCCCTGATGCGCGACTCAGCGGCCGCAACGCAACGGCTTCGATCGCTCAAGGCACTCGGCGTGTGCATCGCGATCGACGACTTCGGCATCGGCTACAGCTCGCTCGCCTACCTGCGCCAGTTCCCCGTCGACGCCCTGAAAATCGACCGATCGTTCATCTCCGGCATCGCCGCGTCCCGCGAAGCCTCCAACGCGCTCATCCACACGCTCGTCCAACTCGGCAAGACACTCGGGTTGAAAACGCTCGGTGAAGGCATCGAAGACAAAGCCCAACTCGAACACCTACAACGCGAACAATGCGACCTCGGACAAGGATTCCTCCTCGCACGCCCCCTCGAAGCCGCCGCGGTCGAAAAACTCCTCACGAACGCCGACCCCGAACGCTCAACCGTGATCGGGAGTCCCGAACCAGCCACGATCGCGTAAGGGGACCGGTAAACCCGGGAGCAAGCCTCTCAGGATTAGGTTGAAACACAGCGCCACGAGAGCTGTCCGGCGGGCACCACCCGTCGACGCACCACCATCGCTGCCTACCGCGACAACTTCCGGCTGCTGCTCTGCTTCGCCCAACAACACGCCGGCAAGCACCCATCGGATCTCGACTTCGCAGACCTCGACGCGCCACTCATTGAAGCGTTTCTCGGCTGGTGCGGACGGCTCGGATCACAGACCCGGTCGTTCGAAACACCAGAGGCGCGTTGGGCGGCGATCCAAGAGCCGACGATCCCGGCGTCGCGGAGCACCTTCAGGCGGTGAGAGGCGGTCGGCTGGGAGAGGTCAAACAGCGGCACCAGCTCGCACACGCACACCTTGCCGGCGTGCTTTCGCAGCACGTCGACCAGCTGCAGGCGGACCGGGTCGCCGAGGGCTTTGGCGATGCTCGCCATCGAGGGTCAGCTCGCGGCAGACGCTTCGGGTGGCTCCTCGGGCGCTCGGGCGGCTGCACTCATCATCAACCGAGCCACGTGAGCGCCTTGGTCGACACGAAGACCTTCGTCCTGGGACAAGATGGCCCTCGGCCGGCGCAGCCTGACGAGCACGTTCCGTGAGCCGCTCAAACACGCCCACAGCATCGCACCCACACGCCGGGATCGCGAACCGCAGGCAGACCTGAAAGCTTCAGCCGATCGCCGACGCGGCGTCGCGCACGCACGCGAAACCGTTCCCGATTTGAGTCCGCGCTCTCGTTTACGGAATGTCTAGCCGGCAGCCTCCGTGACGCCAGCCCTCCGGCCGCGGCGAGCGAAGAAGTCGGCTTCGGCCTGCCCCAGCGGCGTCGCGGGCGGCGCCTCGTGCAGGTACTCCGCGGCGATAGCGCCCCAGTCCGCGCCGGCCCAGAGTTGCTCCAGAACGACGGCGACGATGCCATGCATCCGCCGGATCAGGATCGATTCGGGCGGCAGGGTGAACTGGTTCACCTGCATCTTCATCGCGGCCCGCTGCTCCCTGTCGGGACGCTCGCGGTCCCGGCCGCGACGGGCGTCGTCGGGCGAGAGGCGACGCTCACCTGGCACCGCGTACCACTTGATCGCCATTCGCATCAGGCTCAGCGCCCAGTCGGCGTCGACCGCGTCCGCCCGACTGGCAGGCAGATAACCGCCCGCGAGCAGCGCCGCCTTCAGGGCCGCCGCGTCCCCGTCGCGGACCGCGCCGGCGATCGCCCGTTCATCGGCCACGCGGCCGGCGTCGACATCGCGCAGCAGGCCGAAGTCCAGAAAACAGACCCGGCCGTCGGGACGCAGGAGATAGTTACCGGGATGAGGGTCCCCGAGGGCGATCCGGTCGCGATAGAGCAGACCGAAGAAGAACCGGAAGACGATCTCGCCGTAACGGTCACGCTGCTCCTCGTCGGCCCGGCGCACCGCCTCGAAGCGTTCCCCCTCGATGTACTCAGACACCAGCACGCGCCGAGTCGACAGGTCCGTGTGAACCCGGGGCACGCGCACGAACGGATGCCCACGCATCAACCGCTCGATACGGCGCTGATTCTGGGCCTCAAGCTCGTAGTCAAGCTCCTCCCCGATCCGCTCGCGCAGCTCCGCGGCGAGCGCCTTCGCGTCCAGCCCCGGGGCGATGCGCTTGACGAGCGGCAGCAACAGCGTCGCATTGCGCAGGTCCGTCTCGACCGCCTCCGCGACCCCGGGATACTGGATCTTCACGACCACGTCGTCGCCGTCGACGGTGGTGGCACGATGAACCTGGCCGATGGACGCCGCGGCAAACGCACGCTCGTCGAATTCGGAAAACACGCGCTGCAGCGGCCCGCCGAACTCCTGGCGCATGAGCCTCTCGAGGTCTGCGAACGGCACCGGCGGGACATCGTCGCGAAGCGCGGCGAGCTTGCGTTGCAGTTCGTCCTGCTCGTCCTCGCCAATCCCGCCGAACTCGACAATCGAGATCATCTGGCCGACCTTCATCGCCGCGCCGCGCATCTGACCAAGCTGATCGACAAGCTGGTGGACGAGCGCTGCGGTCCGCTCGCTCTGGGCGGCGGCGGCCCGCTCGGGCGTCCGGACCCGGTTGGCGGTCCGCATCCCGGCCCACCGCAAGCCCTGCCCCGTCACCAGCCCGCCGACACGAGCCGTCCGCGCCAGCCGACCGGTGGGCAGCCTTCCCGCCTCGGGCGGCGGATCGTCGGCCTGCGCACTCATCGACCGAGCCTAGCGAGACGACGTGATGCCCTCCTCACAGCGTCCGCTGCCCCTCAAGACCTCACCTGTTGCACCACCCGCCAGCGCGACTTCTTACCACGCACCGATCCGATCAACTCCGGTAGCTGACGCGCTCGGGATCAAGCTGGAGCTCGTGCACCGGTCATAGTCGTCGTCTTCGTGGGAGCTGGGAGGTCGAATGTGAGTCGTTCGTCGAAGGCGAATCCGGCTTCGAGCGCGCGGCGTACGGGACATGTCTCGGCGACGCGCTCGAGGCGTTTGATCTGGTCGGCGGCGAGGCTGTCGGGGAGGTGGATGGTGACCTCGACGTGCCGGGGGGTGGTGTCGGCGTCGTAGTTGACGTCGACTTGGACATCGCCGAGTTCCCAGTCCCGGCGTTGGGCGTAGAGGACGATCATCGTCGAGACGCATGACGCGAGCGCGGCGGCGAGCAGTTCGTGGGGGGTGGGGGAGGTGTCGGTGCCGCCGAGGCTGGCGGGTTCGTCGGTGGTGATCGTGTGGCGTCCGTTGACGTCGATCTCGTGGCGCAGGGTGCCGTCGATCGAGCGGGCGGTTGCTGTGTAGCTCATGGTGTCTGTCCTTTATCTCATGCGTGTCCGAAGGACACATCGGGGAGAACCCGATAGCATCTACACAATTGTACGTTTGTGGAGAGCACGTTAGCTGAATCGCGCACTTCTGTCAATCCCACGCCGGTACAGTTGTATACTCCGGTAGCCACAACTCGCGGTTCGGCTACTGCGACGGGGAAGCCGGGAGAAGTTGGTCACCATCCCACCGCTGTACCGCCTATACAACTGTATATTTGTGATATTCTAACTGCGTATGCCCCCTCGGTACTCCGTCCAGCATCCGCTTGCGGACCCGCTCGTTGACCTGATCGCTCAGCGCTTCCGAGTTCTCGCGGAACCGATGCGGATTAAGCTCCTCGATCACCTGCGCGAAGGTGACGCGACCGTCACCGAGCTCCAACAGGCGCTCGGCGCGAGTCAGCAGAACGTCTCAAAGCACCTCGGGATCCTCCACAACGCCGGCATGGTCACCCGCACCAAAGACGGCAATCACGCCCGCTATTCGATCGCCGATGAAGGTGTCTTCGAGCTCTGCGAACAGGTGTGCGGCGGCGTACGCCGCCAGCTCGACGAACTCGACGCGCTCCTTCACGCCGGCCCGTCGGAATAGCGGCACAGCCCCCGCCCCGGTGAGAGCCGTACTCCGCGTCCGTAGCATCCCGCCCGAGCGGGCTTGGGAACTGGTCGGGCGTGGCGAAGCGCGGCTGTTGGACCTGCGAACCGAGGTCGAGCGCCGCCGCTACGGATGGCCACCCGGCGCGCCGCGTGTCTCGCTCGCGCGGCACATCGCCCGGCCCGGCGGACCGCAGACGATCTACCTATGTCAGCACGCGAATCGCTCGAGGCTCACGGCTCGCCGCGGCGCAGCGGAGGTCGCCGGCGGATGGCCTGCCTGGAGAGAAGCCGGGCTGCCGATCGAACGCACCGACGCAAAATGAGAGGGCCGCTGCCCGAGGAAGAGTTCGACCGGATCTTCAGCAGAGTTCCGCGTCTCACCGTCGAGCTAGTGATTGCCTCCGGAGATCGCGGGGTCCTCCTGGCGCTACGAGACTTCGGGCCCTGCAAGGGACTCTGGCACCTGCCGGGGGGAACCGTGCGCTTCGGCGAACCACTCGTCCAAGCCGTCAGACGAGTGGCGCAAGACGAACTCGGGGTCACCGTGAGCGTCGGAGAGATGCTCGGCTACATCGAATACCCGAGCCACTACAACAACGACCTCGATTCACCGGTCGGCCTGGCCTTCCTGACAGACGTGGTCGGCGACGTGCCTGACGAGCCCAACCTGCGATCCGAGTGTGCTTGGTTCAAAGTCCTTCCCGACAACATGCACGCCGAGCAGACGGAGTTCCTCGCCCGGCATCTGGACATCGTCAACGCCTGACCTCGGCCGAGGTCGCAACGAGTTCTGTCAGCTCGTCTTGGCTGATCGATCCCTTCCCAGTCCGCGGTCGCTTGCGATCCGGCATCCTCCAGCAATCATGCACATCGATCCGTACATCGTTCTCGGGAGCGCCATCATCGGCTTACTCGTCGGTATGACCGGGGCCGGCGGCGGAGCGTTGATGACCCCGATGCTGATCCTGCTGTTCGGCGTGACCCCGTCAACCGCGATTTCGAGCGATCTGGTAGCGGCGGTTGTGATGCGCCCAATTGGAGCTGCGGTCCATCTTCGAGCCGGGACGGTCAACCTGCGGTTGGTGCGCTGGATGGTCCTCGGCTCGGTCCCATGCGCGTTCTTGGGCGCCTACCTGCTGCACGTGATGGGTGGCGCGAAGGCGGCCCAGAAGAACATCGAAGTGGCGCTCGGCGTCGCACTGCTGGTCGGAGCGTGCGCGATGGTCTTGCGGTTCGCGCTCGATCGCCGCGGCAGGCAGGCGAGGGCGCTTGGGGTGCACGAGGTAGTCCCACGCCCGTTGCCCACGGTGGCGATCGGGGCGCTCGGCGGGATCATTGTCGGGATGACGTCCGTCGGCTCGGGATCGCTGATGATCGTGATGCTGCTCTTCGTCTACCCGCTGATCGGTGCCAACCAGCTCGTCGGAACCGACCTGACCCAGGCCGTTCCGCTAACGGCCGCCGCCGCCCTTGGCGCGCTGGCGTTCGGTCACATCGAACTCAGCGTCACGGGATCGCTGATCCTCGGCAGTGTCCCGGCGGTGTTCGTCGGGTCGCTGCTCTCCTCGACCGTCCCTGATCGCTATATCCGGCCGGTGATCTCGTTTGTGATCTTCGCGTCCGGCTTGAAGTACGTCGGGTTGGGGACCACAGCACTGGGGTGGAGCCTGTGCGCAGTCCTGCTGGCGGCGGCGTCGTTCTGGCTCGTGCAGGCCCGCCCCTGGCGTCGTGACCGAGACATCGCCGCGAGCAAGGAGATCGCTCCTCCCGCGATTGATTAGCAGAGCCGTCTCCTCGGCCGCCCGAACGGCGACGGGCCCGGGGTATCCCGGGCCCGCCACGGCATGCTGTCGGTATCCGTGCTTGGGGCTAGTGCTTGACGACTGCTTGGACGAGCATGAGGCAGCCGTCGACGCCGGCGCTGTTGGCGAACCCGTGTCCGGGTGAGAGGACGGGGTCGAATAGCAGCTGGCCGGGTGTGCCATCGGAGCAGTATTCGGCGGTGTTGCTGGTGGTGTCGATAGCGATCTCCTGGCCCTTCTTGACCTTGAGACTGACCTTGAACTTCTCGACCGGGTAGACGCTGTTGTCCATCTGGTCCTGTGTCGGGCCGGGGACGGTGATCAGCTGGCTGTGGGCAGTGACCTGCGCCTGGCCGCTCTGGTGGTTCGACGACACGTGGCGGACGTTGACGACCTTGGCCGTGAAGGTCATCGGACCTTCAGGGCGGACTTTGAGCTGGATGATCGTTCCGTTCACCTTTGATCGCGCGTGACCGGAGAAGCCGGGGTAGAAGGAGCCGACGTGGGTGCAGAGGTCACCCGGGTTGCCGACTCCGTCGTCGGAACAGCTGGAGCACTGAACCCCACCGATCCGCCCCGCGGCGCCGGGAGCCCCGCGCGAACGCGGGGCTCCCGTGCGTACACGTAGCTGAAGATCCTGATTCAGAGGTCGCGCGTGGTTACCACGCCACTCGTGAGCGCAAGCTCCACGAGACGGACGCGCTTCTGGTTCTGTGGGAGCCCCTCGATCCCGAACTTCGCGAACAGAGCCCGCAGATGGGTCTTGATCGCATCGACGCTGAGGAACAGTTCGTCGGCGATCTGCTGGTTGGTCGCCGGGGTCACGTAGCCGCTCGATTCCTTGAACGGCCGGCATAACGCAACCAGCACGCGCCGCTGCGCCTCGGACAGGCTGGCGCGGTCGAGCACATCGGAGGCCATCTTGGTCTCGGCCCCGCTCGCGGCCAGCGGGTGGTGAAAGGTTGCGAGCGTGTGCCCAAAGCGGACGACATCGCCATCGCGCAAACGTCGCTTACCTACGATCCGTTCGCCGTTGACGTGGGTGCCGTTGCGAGATAGACCGTCGTCGGAGACGGTCCAGTCATCGCCGATTCGCTCAAGCTCGGCGTGCAGACGCGAGACCTCGGTGTCCGCGTCGAGCCAGATGTCGCTCGCTGGGCCGCGCCCCACGGCGACGCGCTCGACCTGCTCGCCGAACGTGAAGATCTGCTGCCGCCCCGATCCGTCGCGGTAGAGCAGGAACGGCGCCCCTGCCCGCTCCGCCTCGATCCGGGCCTTGAGTTCACGTGGGCTCTGCAGTGGGACGACGGGGAGATTGTCCGCCATTGCGGGTGCGATCCTAGCGCCGTGGGGCGCTATAAAGGGCGCACCGTGTCTGGCCTCTCCTTGGGGCCAACCGTCGCTGGCTGCCGCCTCGAGGCTGTCGCCGGGCGCCGGGGGGATGGGCGTTTGAAGATCGCCGCATCGATCGACCGTCCGAACGTGATCCTGCGGACGCTGCTGGCCACCACGGGGCCGCCAGCGCCCGACCGTACGATTCGCCTCTTGCGTCCGGGGGCTTCGGCGCTTGCTCGGTTGGGCGGCCCGTAGGTCGGATGCGTTGGGACCCTGGGGCCGTGGACGCTTTGAGCGTGTGCTGTCTGAGTGTATGGTGAGGCCGTACATGGCTTACGCCGCCCGTCTGGGGCCTGTAACCGTCGTGCTCGACCCTCTCTCGGCGACAAGGGCTTTGCCCACCGGACGGGCGAGATGATCCCGCCGCAGCAAGACATCACGCCGCTGCCGGATCTGATGCACGGGCGCTCGCGCGCGGGCCCGGTCCGGGAGAGGCGGCCGGTGTACGTGGATCTGCTGCCGCCGTGCAACGCGGGATGCCCGGCCGGAGAGAACATTCAGGCGTGGCTCGCGCATGTGCAGGCCGGCGAAAACGAGCTGGCTTGGCGCGCACTTGTGGCCGACAATCCGTTCGCGGCGATCCACGGACGGGTGTGCTATCACCCATGCGAGAGCGTCTGTAACCGCGCCAATCTCGACAGCGCGGTCTCGATCCACTCGGTCGAGCGGTTCCTGGGCGACCTCGCGCTCGAGCGCGGATGGCTGTTTGATCCACCGCCGGCGCACAGCGGCAAGCGGGTGCTCGTGATCGGCGCGGGCCCAAGTGGGCTCTCGGCGGCCTATCACCTGGCGCGGCTCGGGCACGAGGTCGAGATCCGCGATGCGGGCGCGGAGCCCGGCGGGATGATGCGCTACGGCATTCCGGCCTACCGGATGCCCCGTGACGTTCTGAGCGGAGAGCTCGAGCGGATCGCGGCGCTGGGCGTGCGCTTCACCAGCGATCACCGAGTCCTCGATCTTGACGCCGAGCGACTGGATGGCGGTTTTGCCGCGGTGTTCGTCGCGGTCGGCGCGCATCTGTCAAAGCGGGTCGACATCCCCGCCCGGGATGCCGGGCCGATCGTGGACGCAGTCTCGTTCCTGCGCGGCGTCGCCTCAGGCGAGCGGCCCGTGATCGGGCGTCGCGTCGCGGTCTACGGAGGCGGCAATACCGCGATGGACGCCGCGCGGACGGCGCGGCGGCTTGGGGCGGAGGAGACGCTGATCGTCTACCGCCGCACCCGCGAGCAGATGCCGGCCCATGAGGAGGAGGCGCAGGACGCCGAACGGGAGGGCGTCCGGATCAACTGGCTGCGGACGATCAAGACCGTAGAGGGCTCGGAGCTAAATGTCGAAGTGATGGAGCTCGACGGTTCCGGGTTTCCACAGCCGACCGGACGGTTTGAAAACCTCGCCGCGGACACCGTGATCCTGGCGCTCGGCCAGGACACGGACACCGCTTTCATGCTCGGGGTGCCCGGAGTGGAGTTCGAGCGCGATGGCACGGTGCGAGTGTCGACATCGCTGATGACCGGTTGCCCGGGCGTATTCGCCGGCGGGGACATGGTTCCGAGTGAGCGCACCGTGACGGTCGGCGTGGGGCACGGCAAGCGGGCCGCGCACGAGATCGACGCCTGGCTCCGTGGCAGCGAGTCCGAGCGCCCGCCCAAGCACCCGCTGGCAACGTTTGAGATGCTGAACCTGTGGTACTTCGGCGATGCTGCCCGTCGCCGGCAGCCCGAGCTGGAGCCGTCCGAGCGCGTCGCGGATTTCGAGGAGGTCGTCGGTGGCTTGTCGGCGCAGGAGGCGACGTTCGAGGCGCAAAGGTGCCTGTCGTGCGGGAACTGCTGCGAGTGCGATGGGTGCCTGGGTGCGTGCCCGGAGGATGCGGTGATCAAGCTGGGCCCCGGATACCGCTACCGGTTTGAGTACGACCGCTGCACGGGCTGCGGAGCGTGCTTTGAGCAGTGCCCGGTGCACTCGATCGAAATGTTCCCGGAGCCGAGCTGATGCGCGCGACGGTGGACGGCAACGAAGCGGCGGCATCGGTCGCCTACCGCGTCAACGAGGTCTGCTGCATCTACCCGATCACGCCGTCCTCGCCGATGGCAGAGCTGTCGGACGAGTGGTCAAGCAAGGGGCGGCCGAACGTCTGGGGGACCGTGCCCTCCGTGGTCGAGATGCAGAGCGAAGGCGGCGCGGCGGGGGCGCTGCATGGCGCGCTGCAGGGTGGCGCGCTGGCGACGACGTTCACCGCATCTCAGGGCCTGCTGCTGATGATCCCGAACATGTACAAGATCGCCGGTGAGCTGACCGCGGCCGTAATGCACGTAGCCGCTCGCTCGCTGGCGGCGCAGGGGCTGTCGATCTTCGGCGATCACTCCGACGTGATGGCAGTGCGCCAGACCGGCTTTGCGCTGTTGGCCTCCGCGTCGGTGCAGGAGGCTCACGATCTGGCGCTGGTGGCGCAGGCCGCGACGCTCGCGACTCGGGTTCCGTTCGTGCACTTCTTCGACGGGTTTCGCACTTCGCACGAGCTGAACACGGTCGAGCTGCTCTCAGACGACGACCTGCGCGCGCTGGTTCCCGAGGAGCTCGTGCGCGAGCACCGCGCGCGAGCGCTGTCGCCCGAGCGGCCGTTCATCCGGGGCACCGCACAGAACCCGGACGTCTACTTCCAGGCGCGAGAGACGGTCAACCCGTTCTATGCCCGCATCCCTGACGTGGTGCAGGGCGCCATGGATCAGCTCGGCGAGCGTACCGGTCGCCATTACGGGTTGGTCGACTACAGCGGGCATCCCGACGCCGAGCGCGTGCTGGTGATAATGGGCTCGGGCGGGGAGACCGTGCGCGAGACGGTGGCTTACCTGCGGGCGCGGGGTGAGCGAGTCGGCGTGGCACAGCTCAGGCTCTACCGGCCGTTCCCAGCCGGTGCGCTGACGCAGGCGCTGCCCGCGACGGTGCGACGCGTCGCCGTCCTCGACCGGACCAAGGAGCCCGGCTCGCTCGGTGAGCCGCTGTTCCTCGACGTGCTGGCGGCGCTCAGCGAGTCCCACGCCGATGGCGAGCGCGACGTGATGCCGAACGTGATCGGCGGCCGCTACGGCCTGTCCTCAAAGGAGTTCACCCCCGCGATGGTCGCTGGGGTGTTCGAGGAGCTTGGGCGCAAGCGGCCCAAGCGCCGGTTCACGATCGGGATCACCGACGATGTCTCCAGCACGAGCCTCCCGTACGACGCATCGCTCGAGATCGAGCCGACGGAGACCGTGCGCGCGGTGTTCTTCGGCCTTGGTTCCGACGGGACGGTCGGCGCGAACAAGAACACGATCAAGATCCTGGGTTCTGAGGAGCGCCTGCACGCGCAAGGCTACTTCGTCTATGACTCCAAGAAGTCGGGCTCTCAGACCGTCTCGCATCTGCGCTTCGGGCCGGAGCCGATCAGCGCGCCCTACCTGATCTCGCAGGCGAGCTTCGTCGGCTGCCACCAGTTCGGGTTGCTCGAGCGCGCCGAGGTGCTCGACCGCGCGGCACCGGGAGCGACGCTGCTGCTCAACTGCCGACTGCCGGCGGATCGGGTCTGGGACGCGCTCGCGCGTCCGGTCCAGGAGCAGATCCTCGCTAAGCGGATCGAGCTGTACGTGGTCGACGCGGGGCAGATCGCCCGTGACGCGGGCCTGGCCGGGCGGACCAACACGGTGCTGCAGACATGCTTCTTCGCGATCTCGGGCGTGCTCGAGCGCGAGCAGGCAATCGAGCGGATCAAGGCGGCGATCGCCAAGAGCTACGGCAAGCGCGGCGCCGAGGTGGTGGAGCGCAACCAGACGGCGGTCGACCGAGCCGTGCAAGGGCTCCACCGCGTCCAGCTGCCCGAGCGAGTGTCCGCCACGCGTGAGCTGGCGCCGATCGTACCCGCGCACGCGCCGGAGTTCGTGCGTACGGTGACCGCCACGATGATGGCCGGCCGGGGCGATGAGCTGCCGGTCAGCGCGCTGCCGGTCGACGGCACGTATCCGAGCGGGACGACGGCGTATGAGAAGCGCAGGGTCTCCGAGCTGGTCGCGGTCTGGGACTCCGAGCTGTGCATCCAGTGCGGCAACTGCAGCTTCGTCTGCCCGCACAGCGTGATTCGCTCCCGTCATTACGAGCAAGCCCATCTCCAGGACGCGCCCCAGGGCTTTCAGTCGGCTCAGCTCAACGCTCCCGGGCTCCCGGACACGCGTTACACGCTGCAGGTGTATGTCGAGGACTGCACCGGATGCGCGCTGTGCGTCGAGGCCTGCCCGGTCTCGGCGCCCGCAGACCCGCAGCACAAGGCGATCAACCTCGCGGCGCTGGAGCCGCTGGCCGGCGAGCGGGAGAAGATTGCCTTCTTTGAGCAGCTGCCGGCGAACGATCGCTCTCGTGTCGACTTCGGAACGGTGCGCGGCACCCAGTTCCTGGAGCCGCTGTTCGAGTTCTCCGGCGCGTGCGCCGGCTGTGGCGAGACCCCGTACCTGAAACTCGTCTCGCAGCTGTTCGGCGACCGGCTGACGATCGCCAACGCGACCGGATGCTCGTCGATCTACGGCGGCAATCTGCCGACGACGCCATGGACGGTCGACGTCGACGGACACGGCCCGGCGTGGTCGAACTCGCTGTTTGAGGACAACGCCGAGTTCGGACTCGGCCTGCGCCTTGCCGCCGACCAACACACCGAGCTGGCTCGCCGGCGCCTCTCAGAGCTGCGCGACGTGCTGGGCGCCGATCTGGTCGACGAGATCCTCCAAGCGCCGCAGTTACACGAGTCAGAGCTGCGGACGCAGCGCGAACGGCTAGCCGAGCTGCAGCGGCGCCTTGACGGCCTGGACGAAGCGGTCGTCGCCGACCTGCGCAGCGTCGTTGACCATCTCATCCGGCGAAGCGTATGGATCGTCGGCGGCGACGGCTGGGCGTACGACATCGGCTCCGGCGGCCTGGATCACGTCTTGGCCAGCGGGCGCAACGTCAACGTGCTCGTGCTCGACACCGAGGTCTACTCGAACACCGGCGGGCAGATGTCCAAGGCGACTCCCCTCGGCGCCGTCGCGAAGTTCGCCTCCTCGGGCAAGACGATGCCCACGAAGGACCTCGCGCTGCAGGCGATCGCGTACGCCAACGTGTACGTCGCGCGGGTC
>OBLU010002655.1_pt1 | contig 16356 bp, 16 predicted proteins | sample 1518681 | NCBI WGS metagenome assembly OBLU01 (sample SAMEA3539304, study PRJEB22396) | soil metagenome | biome: tundra; feature: field; material: soil | place: USA | collected 2010-05 | depth 0.15 m | reverse complement strand
CTGCCGGCGCGTCGTGGCTGCGCGGCAAGAAGTACGTCCACCCCGAAGACCCCGCCGAGGAGCAGGTGCAGGTCGACGACGTCCAGGAAGCGGTCCGATGACCTCGGCCCCGCCCGTCCCGGCCGCCGCCGACCAGGGCTCCTGCTCTGCTGAGCACCTCGCCGGGTCGTTGCGCACCGAGATCAGCCGGCTGGCCTACCACCTGCGCATCCCGGCGACCACCTCTGGCATCACCCCCACCCGCCTGGCTGCCCTCGCGGCCCTTGCCCGCCACGACCAGGGGTGCCGGCAGGGCGACCTGGCCGTACAGATGGGCGTCTCGCCGGCGAGCATGACCCGCCTTGTCGATATCATGGTCAACGCGAACTGGGTTCTGCGGCAACGTGACCCCAGCGATGCCCGGGCGTTTGTGCTCCGCCTCACGGGCCATGGCCGGGCCACCCTGGAAGGCCTGCGCAGTGAGAGCACGAGCCGGTTGTCAGCCGACGTCGAAGAGCTCACCGACCACGAGCGCCGGACCCTGGCCGCGGCCATCCCGATCCTGCGCGGCATCGCCGACCGCCGACTCGGCGCCGACACGTCCACCCCATGACAAGGAGCACACGATGACCGACACATTCCTCTCGGGCACGACGACCGTTTCGGGGCATGCAGGACTGGCCATTGAGGCATACGCCGCGACCCCCACGGTACCGACGGGCGCCGGGGGCATCGTCGTGATCCACCACATGCCAGGTTTCGACGAGCCCTCGAAGGAGATCGTCAGGCGGTTCGCGTCCTGGGGGTACGCCGCGGTGGCACCCAACCTGCACCACCGGGACGCACCAGGGGCTGCCCCCGACGACGCGGCAGCGGCAAGCCGCGCACACGGCGGCGTGCCTGACGAGCAGCTCGTCGGCGACGTGAGCGGGGCGGTCGAGCACCTGCGAGGCATCGAGGGGACCAACGGCCGGGTCGGGGTCATCGGCTACTGCTCCGGCGGCCGGCAGAGTCTGCTCGCTGCCTGCGAGCTCGATGTCGAGGCGGCCATCGACTGCTACGGCGCGTTCGTCCTGGCCGAACCACCCCGGGGCAGCGGTATGAGCGTGCGCAGCTTGCGTGGGCGGCTCAACGGGCTCAGCGCGCCCCTGCTCGGGCTGTTTGGTGCCGACGACAGCCACCCGTCCCCCGCGGAAGTCGGGGAGCTCGACGAAATCCTCACCGAGCAGGGCAAGAGCCACACCTTCCACACCTTCGAGGATGCCGGGCACGCGTTCTTCGCCGTCAACCGCCCGTCATACCGGACCGCGGCCGCGACCGCCGGCTGGCAGCTGGTCCACGACTTCCTCGCCCAACACCTGGGAACGCCGCAGGGATGGGGTCGCTGACATGTGCACCTACTCGACCGAGCACTGCGCGGTCGCCGGCAGCGGCAAGGGACCGTCGCGCTGGACCCCGCTGGCGACCGCGACCGTGTACTACGACCACCCGGTCCATGCGATGGCCGAGCACACCCTCAACATCGACCTCGCGCCCGCCGACGGCTCGCCCGGAGCGCGGGTGGCTCTGGAGCTCACGGCCGAGGCTGCCCTCCAGCTCGCGGCAACGATCGTCCAGGCTCTGGGTGCTGCCCCGGCTGACCTTACCGGCCTCAACAACGAGACCTTGGCCGTCCTGCACGCCCTGAAGTCCGCGGGCGCGGGCACGGCTCCATAGGGATCATGGCGTTCCCCGCTGAGGCAGGCCCACCCTGCGCATTGGTCAGCGTCGGGGCGACCTGGCCAGTGCGCATCCACCAGCGCTGAGGCTTCTGTTCGACCTGCTTGGGCCAGGACCAGAGCGTGAAGCCACAGCAACCACTGAAGGTCCGGCCAGACCCAGCCCGAGCCGGGCTTGGCGGCCACCCCCAGGTTGCGTGCAGATCAGAAGAGCGCGACGCGGGGCACCTGCGGGAAGATGGTGTCGAGCTCGGCCAGGTCTTCGGCGGACGGCGCCCACCCTGGCGCCAGCGCGTTCTCGCGGACCTGCTCGGGGGTGGTGGCGCCGGCGATCACGCTGGCCACGGCCGGCTGGGCGGCCAACCAAGAAACGGCGACGGTGACCTCGCTGACCCCACGGGCGGCGGCGAACTGGCTGAAGCGCCCCAACTGCTCGAAGTCCGCCTCCACCAGCAGATGGGAGCGCGAGCGGGTCAGCCGGGCGCCCTCGGGACCGCTCCCCTTGCGGTACTTCCCGGTGAGCAGCCCGGACCCGAGCGGGAAGTAGGGCAGGACGCCGATCCCATAGGCCAGCGCCGCTGGGATGACCTCGAGCTCCGCACGCCGGTCCAGGAGGCTGTAGTGGTTCTGCGCCGAGATGAATCGGGTGGTGCCGCCCATCCTCGCGACGCAGTCGGCGTCGGCGATCTGCCAACCCGCACGGTTGGAGTGGCCGAGGTAGCGGACCTTGCCCGAGGTCACGAGAGCATCGAGCGCGGCGAGGGTCTCCTGGATCGGGGTCAGTGGGTCCGGGGTGTGGAGCTGGTACAGATCGATCCAGTCTGTCTGCAGCCGGCTCAAGGAAGCCTCCACTGCGCGGATGATGTACCGGCGCGACCCGCGGGCGCCGTGGTCGTGACCGTTGGCACCGCCCATGTCCATGCCGAACTTGGTCGCCACGATGACCTCATCGCGTCGCTTTCCCAGCGCCCGACCCAGGAGCTCCTCACTGAGCCCGTGGCTCTTGCCATAACAGTCGGCCGTATCGAACAGGGTGATCCCCGCGTCGAGCGCGGCATTGACCGTGGCCGCAGCGCCGGCCGCGGTCTCGGTCGCAGTGCCGGCTCGGCCCAGGTTGTTGCCGCCGAGGCCCGCCACGGAGACAGTCAGGCCGGAGTTGCCAAGTCTTCGCATTTCCATGACGACGAGACTAGGCCAGCCGGCTCACCCACCCCATGTCCGGCCGGAACCAGGCGAACCGCTGCGCCTCCGGCCCGGGGACTCAGATCGCCGGCTCCACCTGCCCCAAGGCGGTGACGGCGAACCGCCACACCGTTCTGCGACCACCGTCGGCGGCCGGAGGCGACGACGGCTCTTCTTCGTCTCGGCCACAGCGGCACCGCCACGGGGGGGTCCGGGACTTGGGCGGATGCTTTCGCTACGATCAGCAGCGATGACCAGCCCCGAACATCCGACAGGCGCCTCGGTCTTCGCCGAGTCCGCTCAGGAGCTGGCGATCCACACCGAGGAGCTCACCAAGGTCTACCCTGGGGCTGATTTCGCGGCGGTCGATCGGCTCAACCTGGACGTGCGTGCCGGTGAGATCTTCGGCCTGCTGGGGCCCAACGGGGCGGGCAAGACGACCACCGCAGGGATGCTGACCACGCGGGTGGTGCCCACCTCGGGGCGCGGCTTCGTTGGGGGCGTGGACATCACGGCGCACCCCGCGCTGGTCAAGCAGCTGAGCGGGATCGTGTCGCAACAGAACACCCTGGACCGTCAGCTGACGGTCTGGGAGAACCTGTACTTCCACGGCCGGCTGTTCGGAATCGGCGCGAAGCATTCGAAGCAGATCACCGACGAGCTGCTGGGGCAGTTCCAGCTGACGAAGTGGGCAAAAGCGTCGGTGTACGCGCTCTCGGGCGGGATGGCGCAAAGGCTTATGGTGGCTCGGGCCATCTTCCACCGCCCTGCCGTGCTGTTCCTGGACGAACCGACCGCTGGCCTGGATCCGCAGAGCCGCCTCGCGCTGTGGGGGATGCTGGGCCGGCTCAATGGCGAGGGCCAGACCATCCTGCTCACAACCCACTACATGGAGGAAGCCGACAAGCTCTGCAACCGGGTCGCGATCATGGACCACGGTCGGATCCTGGCCCTCGGCACGCCCGCCGAGCTCAAGCAGAGCGTCGGTGCCGACACAGTCGTCACGGTCAAGACCAGCGGCGATCAGGGGCAGCTGGGCGAGCTGCTCACCCACGAGGTCCAGGGCGTCACGCGTACCCGGTCGGTGGACGGAGCGATCCAGCTGCACATGCAGGCCAGTGAGCGACTCGTGCCGCGGATCGTCCTGGCCGCCGAACGCGCAGGGTTCGACATCCTCGACCTGTCGATCACCGAGCCCAGCCTGGAGACGGTGTTCATCAACCTCACCGGGAAGGAGCTGCGGGACTCATGACGACGCCGATGACCCCGCCGGTGCCCGCCGCTCATATAGGCGGCGGCCCGTCGCGCTCGGTCGCCGCAGCGAGCGGGACTGCGCTGGGCGCGCTGCTGCTGCGCGATCTTGTCGTGCTGCGCAAGCACGTGTGGGAGTTCGTGCTGCGCACCCTGATCCAGCCGTTCCTGCTGTGCTTCGTCTTCCTCTACGTCTTCCCCGAGATCGGCCAGGGCATCGGCGGCAAGGGAGCCGGCGCATCGTCGTCGTTCGCCACGATCCTGGTGCCCGGGGTCGTCGGGATCTCGGTGATGTTCCAGGGCGTGCAGTCGATCGCGCTGGCCATGGCGCAGGAGTTCGGATTCACCCGTGAGATCGAGGACCGGGTGCAGGCACCCTGCCCGATCTGGCTCGTCGCTATCGCCAAGGTGCTGTCAGGGGCGGCCCAGGGCGTGCTGTCGGCAATGATCGTGCTGCCGATCGCGTCCGTTGTCCACGCCCCCGGTGTGCATGCCGACCTGTCGATGCACTGGGGGATCATCGTCACGTTCGTGCCGTTGTCGTGCATCGCCATGGCCAGCCTCGGACTCGTTCTCGGCACCAGCTTCGAGCCCCGAAACATCGGGTTGATGTTCGGCTTCATCATCTTGCCGATCACGTTCCTCGGCGGCACCTACTACTCCTGGACCCGGCTGGCACCGGTGACGATCGACGGGTGGCACTGGCTGCAGACCCTCGTGCTGATCAACCCGCTCATCTATATCAACGAAGGCATGCGGGCGGCATTCACCGATGCTCCGCACATGCAGCTGTACGTCATCTATCCCGTCGTGCTCGGTTTCGCCGTCCTGTTCCTGACGATCGGGCTGCGCAACTTCCGGCGCCGCGTCCTGTCCTGACCCTGGTCCCGCCGGCGGGACATGCCTACCGTGATCTTGTGGCTGACTGGACTGGCACGGGACGCAGCACTGCTGAGCTGTACCTGCAGATGGCCGACCAGGAGCTGCACGGGATCTCACCTTCGTATGAGGCGTTGTGCCGGGCCGTTGCCGGCAGCCACCCGACATGCAGGCTGCTCGACGGGCTACCACCTGGCAAACGACAGCCGAACCTGCTGCTGGCAGCGGTACGGTTCCTCGGCGGCCCGGTCGGCGATCCGGCCACGTTCCTGGACTTCGCCGCCGAGCAGTGGGATGTCGTCGCGGACACGATGATGACCCACCGCACCCAGACCAACGAGCCCGGCCGCTGCGCCACCTTGGCGCCGCTACTGGCCTCACTGCACCAGCCGCTGGCTCTGGTCGAAGTCGGAGCCAGCGCCGGTCTGTGCCTGTACCCGGACCGGTACAGCTACCGGTACACCACCAGCCTGGGCGAGCACCGACTCGGCGACAGCCAGATCGTGCTGGGGTGCGCGGCCACCGGACCGGTCCCGCTGCCCGAGCGGCTGCCTGAAGTGGTGTGGCGGGCGGGGCTCGACCTGAACCCCCTACAGGCCAACCGCCCCGAGCACCGTCGATGGCTTGCCTCGCTGATCTGGCCCGAGCAGATCGACCGTGCCGAACGCCTGGACCGAGCACTGGATCTGGTCGTCGCCGACCCGCCCCGACTCCAGGCTGGTGACCTGCTCACCGACCTGCCCGGGCTGCTCGCCGACGCACCGCCGGACGCCACCTTGGTTGTCTTCCACTCGGCGGTGCTGGCTTACCTGGATCAAGAGCAGAGGAGTCGGTTCACCGCGGTGATGCGCGCTTTGAGGAGAACCCGCGGCGTGCACTGGGTGTCGAACGAGCCACCCGGGGTCATCGGTGGCGCCGACCTCGATCCGAGACCTCCTGGCCGCTTCATCCTCGCCCACGACCAGGCGCCGGTTGCGGTGACTGGACCACATGGCCACAGCCTCGCCTGGCTTGCCCCGACGAACCCGGTCAGTCTTGGTAGCCGATCGCTCAGATGACGAACCAAGGTCACGCTGCGCCCCGCCGGCGAGACCGGCAGGTGGCCCAGACCTCGTAAGGACCCCTTCTGGTCCTGCCAAACCGAATGAAGAAGACACAGAGCTGTTTCACCAACGACGTCGCGGTACCGACCGCCGGCAAGGCAGACGCAGATGAATGGGCGATCTCACAGGACTGCGTCAGGCGGAAGGTACGTCCACCGTCGATGGCGGAGACCCCATCGACACCACGCAGGCTGGGCCTTCGGCGTCCAGCTCGCGAGGTTTCGCCCTGCCTGGGCATCGCCGCGGCACACACAAACGTCCTGGAGTTCGGCTGACGGGGGCCATCCGAGGCGGATAATCGGATCGACAACCACGCGCCGTATGGACGTCGAACGAAGGTGGTGGCTATGGCTGAGCAAGGCGAAAAGCATCGGTACGGATTGCTGCAGTCTGCGATGGAGGAACTCCTGGAGCGGACCCGCGCGGTGGCCAACCTCGTGGGGTCGGTCGGAAGCGAAGCGCTCGGAGCAATGCCCGAGCCTGTCCCGGCAACCGTGACCGGGCTGCTGAAGTCCCTTCAGCAGCTCATCGAGCAGGCGCCCCCGTTCACCGCCGAGTTCGATGTCCTGGTTGAGGAGATCCGTGCCCAACGGCTGACAGTGCAAGCGCTGCAGGCAGAGCTGTCAGCTTTCGACCACCAGCTGGATGTCCTCGAGAAGTCCCTGGCGCCGCTGGAGAGCTGGGCCCATCAATGGGCCCAGCTGCGCCAGTCAGTAGGCGAGGCGCTTCACCCGGCAGCCCCGGAGCCAGGCCCGCCGGCCGACTGATCAGTTCCAGGCGTGGCCCGAGAGGGTTCGGCAGTGGTCGACGGGTCTGGGCCATGGTCACGGGGTGGACTCTCGCACCGTCGACAAGCCATGGGACGGCGGCGGCAGGCACATTCGCGGGGAACACCCCGATGGCCCTGGCCTCATCGGCTCGGTTCCCACAGGCCTGCTCTGCCCGGATGTCCGACGTGCGGGCGCACATTCGCGGCTGCCCGACCACCGTGGCCCGGGCGCGGCGCTCAGCTCTGAGGGTCGGGGTCCGCCTGGGTTGGGCTGCTGGTCCTGGGTACCACCAACGTGGCCGGACACCTCCGGGCGGAGCCACTGACACGCCCTGGCGAACCACGAACACCGTGGGTTCAGTGGCAACCGTGACGCAGAGCCCTGGATACACCGTAGAAAGGCCGACGCGCCCTGCGACCAAGCCATCTCGGGTCCCTCTGGGAGGGCTCTGGTGAGCTGCCCGGCCACAAGAGGGCACACTGGTGGCATGAGATTCCTGCACGTGCCAGGTCTGGGTCAGGTCAGCCGGGTCGGGCTGGGCACCTGGCAGTTCGGGTCGCGAGAATGGGGATACGGGCCGGGGTACGCCACAGGTACCGCCGGCGAGATCGTCGCCAGGGCCCGTGAGCTAGGGGTGACCCTGTTCGACACCGCCGAGGTCTACGGCTTCGGTAAGAGCGAGCGGATCTTGGCCCGGGCCTTGGGCGCCGACCGCGATCAGGTCGTGGTGGCCAGCAAGGTCTTCCCGGTGGCCCCGTTTCCTGCGGTGGTGCGCAACCGCGAGCAGGCCAGCGCCCGGCGGCTGCAGCTTCGCCGAATCCCGTTGTACCAGGTTCATCAGCCCAATCCGGTCGTGCCCGACTCGGTGATCATGCCGGGTATGCGCAGCCTGCTGCAGGAAGGACGCATCGGTGCAGTTGGGGTGTCGAACTACTCGCTGGACCGATGGCGCAAGGCCGATGAGGCACTCGGGCAGCCAGTGGTGAGCAACCAGGTCCAATTCTCCCTTGCACACCCCGACCCGCTGGAAGACCTCGTGCCGTTCGCGCAGCGAGAGAACCGCATGGTCATCGCGTACAGCCCGCTGGCCCAGGGCCTGCTCGGCGGAAAGTACTCCGTGGACAACCGGCCCGGCGGTGTGCGGGCAGCCAACCCATTGTTCGGCACGGAGAACCTGCGCCGGGCCGCACCGCTGCTGGACCTGCTGCGCCGCGTCGCCGACGCCCACAGCGCCAAGCCCGCCCAGGTAGCGCTGGCCTGGCTACTCAGCCTGCCCCAGGTCGTGGTCATCCCCGGAGCCTCCAGCGTCGAGCAGCTCGAGTTCAACGTCGCAGCCGCCGACCTCGATCTTGACGAAGGCGCCCAGGCTGCGCTGACCGAGGCGGCTCGCGCCTTCACCCCGATCTCAGCGGCCAGCACCCTCATCGGCGGGCTGAGGGACAGGTTCGGCATCTAAGGCATCCGTGCACATCGCAACCCGGGAGGCTACGGTCGGGGCATGGCCAGACACGTGGCTTCGATCGAGCCGCCGACGGCGGCATCACCACCGGGCACGTCGAGGCGATCGTCAACGCTGCCAACGCCTCCCTGCTCGGCGGCGGGGGCGTCGACGGGGCCATCCACCGCAGCTGCGGGACCTGCCCTGCTGCAGGAGTGCCGCGAGCTTCGCGGGCAGGCCGTGTTGGTCGGGGCCCGGTCAGTGGCATTGCCTGCGGTCAGCGCGGGTGCCTACGGATGGGACCCGGCCGAGGTCGCCCACATCACGGTCGCCGCGGTCCGGGGCTCACCCCACCTGGGCGAGCTGGACCTGGTGCGCTTCGTCCTGTTCAGTCCGGCTACTCACGAGGAGTTCGTCGCCGCGCTGCGGTGAGAGCTCAGCCACAAGTTCCTCGCCCGCAACGCGTCTGAGGGCTGAACTCCCGAAGGCCTCAGCTGCGTCCCCGCCAGATGACCACTGCCGAGGACGGGATGATGCTCGGGGCGGGCCGCTGACCGGCCCGCACGGCCACGACCTCACCGGCCCGGCCGGCGGCGAAGACCCTCGAGCCTGCACCCAGGACCGACTTCAGCGCGTCCACCTGAGCATGCAGCTCGCTGACCCGGGCTCGAAGCGCCTGCACCTGGTTCTCCAGATCCAGAATTCGCTGGATACCGGCCAGGCTGACCCCCTCATCCTGGGAGAGGCGCTGCACCTCCCGCAGCCTGGTGACGTCCCGCGCCGAGTAACGACGTCCACCTCCGCGCGTGCGCGATGGTGAGACCAGACCCAGCCGGTCGTACTGTCGCAGAGTCTGGGCATGCATGCTGGCCAGCTTCGCTGCGACAGAGATCACAAAGACCGGAGTCTGGTCATCGGGGGAGAACCCGCCGGAACCTTGCACGGCGTCCACGGCCTCACCCCTGCCGGGCCCTGGCGAACACATCCGCCCGCGGATCGGCATCTGCCTCTTCGGCCCGCAGCACCTCCACGGCCTTGCGCGCCTTCTCGGACAGCCGCTGGGGGACCGCGACGCTCACCTTGGCCAGCAGGTCACCGGTGTTGCTCTTGGTCGCGATGCCTCGCCCCTTGACCCGCAGCACGCGACCGTTGGGAGTCCCGGCAGCAATCCGGACCTTGACCGGGTCGCCGGACAGCGTTGGGACAGAAACGGTTGCGCCCAAAGCAGCTTCGGCAAAAGTGACGGGTAGATCGACGGTCAGGTTGTCGCCGTCCCGGCCGAATACGGGATGTGCCCCCACCTGCACCGTGAGCATGAGGTCGCCCGCCGCAGCGCCCTGGTCGCCGGGGTTGCCCTTGCCGCGCAGCCGGATCTTCTGACCATCCTTGACGCCGACCGGGATGCGCGCGGTGATCCGCGAACCATCGGCAGTGCTCAGCGTCACGGTCGAGCCCTGGACCGCGTCGCGGAACGACAGCGTGGTGCGAGCCTCGATGTCCTGGCCACGGCGTGGTCCCGCCGTCGAACCACGGCCCCCATAACCCTGCGGACCCTCGGGTCCGAACATGCCACCAAGCAAGTCCTCGAGGTTCGGCTGCCCGGCGCCACCACGGCCGGTGCTGAAGCGAACATTGCCACCGGGGCCACCGCCACCACCGAACAGGTTGCTGAAGACGTCCTCGAACCCGGCACCACCGCCACCGGGACCGCCGGAGGTGAACCGGGCCCCACCGTGGCTCATCGAGCGGATGGCGTCGTACTGCTTGCGCTCCTCGGGAGCGGACAGGACGGCGTAGGCCTCGCCGATCTCCTTGAAACGCTTCTCGGACGCCTTGTCCCCTGGGTTCTGGTCCGGGTGCAGCGTGCGAGCAAGCTTGCGGTAGGCCTTCTTAATCGCGGCCGAGTCCGCATCGGCAGGAACGCCGAGGATCGCGTAGAAGTCCTTCTCGAACCAGTCCTGGCTCGCCATCGACGTCTCCTTTCGTCTCATGCATCCAAAGGGACCGCAGTCTCCAACCGGCCAAACCCCGGGACCGGGCCGGGCATGGTCCCGAGGTTTGACCTGGTCTAGCTGTCCTGTCCCTGGGCCTGCGGCTCTGGTTGCGGATCGGCCACCGCGACTCGAGCCACCCTAATGATCCTGGGACCCATCCGGTAACCGGGCTGCAGCACCTGGACCACCGTCGTACCCTCGGTGCCCTTTGCCAGCTCGGCCTCGATGTGCATGAGCGCCTCGTGGACAGTCGGGTCGAACGAATCGCCGGGCTGGCCGTAGGGCTCCACACCGATCTTGGTCAGCGTGGCGTCGAGCTTGTCGGCAATAGCCGCGAACGGCCCACCCTCGAGGTCACCGTGCTGACGCGCCAGGTGGATGTCATCCAGCACCGGCAGAAGGGCCTCGACGACACTGCATACCGCCAGGTCGCGATGCATCTCGCGGTCCCGGTCGACACGCTTCTTGTAGTTGACGTACTCAGCCTGCAACCTCTGCAGGTCGCGGGTCAGATCAGCCGCGAGGGTCGTGTCCGGGTGCACCTCATCGCCCTCGACAAGCTCTGCGGCCTGTGCGGGCTCATGGCCCACGGCTTCGGCGGCCACCTCATCCTGGGCCGCCCCCGACCCGGAGGGGGCATGACGCACCGCGCCCGTCTGCGGGTCGAGGCGCCGCTTGTCAGTGACTCTGGGGCCCGTGGGCTCGGATTCCTGCGAGCCCACGCGCTCCGGGTCGACCGGGTTGGCGTCCGTCACTTCTTGTCCCCGCTTGCCTTGGCGTCGCCCTCGGTCTCGTCAATGACCTCGGCGTCAACGACGTCGTCCTCAGCGGACTTGGTCGGGCCGGCCGAGGACGGACCCTGCGGGGTCTCTGCTCCCGCAGCGCTCTCGTCTGCTGATGCGGCGGCGTACATGGCGGTGCCCAGCTTCTGGGACTCCTCGGAGAGCTTGGCGGCCTTGGTGGAGATGTCCGTCGACGACACACCCGAGCCGTCCTTGAGCGCGTCCTTGAGGTCCTTCAGGGCTGCGTCAACCGCACCGCGACCATCGGCCGGGATCTTGTCGGCGCTGTCGGCGAGGAACTTCTCGGTGGAGTAGACGAGCTGCTCGGCAGTGTTACGTGCCTCGGTCTCCTCACGGCGAGTCTTGTCCTCCTCCGCGTGCTCCTCGGCCTCGCGGACCATCCGCTCGATCTCGTCCTTCGGTAGCGCGGAGCCACCGGAGATCGTCATGGACTGCTCCTTGCCGGTGCCCCGGTCCTTGGCGGAGACGTGGACGATGCCGTTGGCGTCGATGTCGAAGGTGACCTCGACCTGCGGCACGCCGCGGGGAGCCGGCGCAATGCCGGTGAGCTCGAAGGTGCCCAGGCCCTTGTTGTGCTGGGCGATCTCGCGCTCACCCTGGAACACCTGGATGAGAACCGATGGCTGGTTGTCGTCGGCGGTGGTGAAGACCTCGGAACGCTTGGTCGGGATGGCCGTGTTGCGCTCGATGAGCTTGGTCATCAGGCCACCCTTGGTCTCGATGCCCAGGGACAGCGGCGTGACGTCGATCAGCAGGACGTCCTTACGCTCACCCTTCAGGACACCGGCCTGCAGGCTCGCGCCGACCGCGACAACCTCGTCAGGGTTGACGCCCTTGTTGGGGATCTTGCCGCCGGTCAGGGCGGTGACGACCTCCGCGACGCACGGCATCCGGGTTGAGCCGCCGACAAGCACGACGTGATCAATCTCGCTGACGTTGATGCCGGCGTCCTTGATGACCTGACGGAACGGAGCCTTGGTCCGCTCAAGCAGGTCGGTGGTGAGCTGCTCGAACTGCGCGCGGGTCATCGACTCGTCCAGGTGGATCGGGCCATTCTCGGACATCGAGAGGTACTGCAGGCTGATGTTGGTGCTCGTTGCGGTGGAAAGCTCCTTCTTGGCCTGCTCCGCAGCATCACGCAGACGCTGCATGGCGATCTTGTCGTTGGCCAGGTCCATGCCGCTGGTGTTCTTCACGATCGTGACCAGGTGCTGGACGATGCGCTCGTCCCAGTCGTCACCACCGAGCTTGTTGTCGCCGTTGGTTGCGCGAACCTGGATGGTGGAGAAGCCATCCTGTGGATCCTTGCCAACCTCGAGCAAGGAGACGTCGAACGTGCCGCCGCCAAGGTCGAAGACGAGGATGAGCTCGTCCTCCTTGCCCTTGTCCAGGCCGTAGGCCAGCGCCGCAGCGGTGGGCTCGTTGATGATCCGCAGAACGTTGAGGCCCGCGATCTCGCCGGCCTCCTTGGTGGCCTGACGGTGAGCGTCGTCGAAGTAGGCCGGGACGGTGATCACGGCGTCCGTGACGGTCTCGCCCAGGTAGGACTCTGCGTCGCGCTTGAGCTTCTGGAGGATGCGGGCGCTGATCTCCTGGGCGGTGTAGTTCTTGTCGTCGATCTTGCGCGACCAGTCGGTGCCGATCTCGCGTTTGACCGAGCGGATCGTCCGATCGATGTTGGTGACGGCCTGCCGCTTGGCGATCTCGCCGACGAGAACTTCACCGTTCTTGGCGAACGCGACGACGGACGGCGTGGTGCGCCCGCCCTCGGCGTTGGCGATGATCGTGGGCTCCCCGCCCTCGAGGACGGCGACTGCCGAGTTGGTGGTGCCCAGGTCGATGCCTACCGCACGTGCCATTTTCTTATCTCCTGTGTGACGAGTGGTCCGGCGAGCGTTGCCCGCCCCTGTGCTGCTATGGGTGATGCCGTTACGTGCTTCGTGACCCAATGTGCTCGGCTTCAGCCTGAGTTGTCAAGCCGACGCTCTGCAAACTTGCGTCTATGAGACTCAACTTAAGCAGAACATCGATTGTTCCCGCCACTCACGACAAATGTCAAACCTGGGAGAGCACCAGTGGCATGGCCGCCACGAGCAGCGCCAGCGCCAGCATCAGCGAGTCGCCGGGCCGCCACGGCGCTGGCTCGGCCCACGTCCGGGGAGTCGCCGAGGTGACTGCGGCCGAGAAGCCGCGCGCTTCCATCGCCACCGCCATCCGACCGGCCTGACGCAGCGTCTCGATGAGCAGCCCCAAGGTCAGGGCCGCAACCGAGCGGATGCGGCCCAGCGGCGAACGGCCGGGGCCCAGCCCTCGGACCCGACGAATCCGCGCGAGCTGGTCCCAGTGCTCGGCAAGGCCTTCGAACCGGTACAGCGCCGCAGCCGCGGCCACGACCGGCCGGGCCGGGAGCCCCAGTCGTTGGCCGAGATGGTCGCCCAGCTCCGAGGGGTCGATGCGCGACGCCAGGAGCACCCCGGGTACCACGAAGAAGGCGACCCGAAGCCCGGCCAGCCCGCCGGCGGACAGCTCACGCCCAGGGCTGAGCAACCAGTTCGAGAAGCTGACCGAGGCGACCGCGAACAGGGCCGGCAGCAGCCGGCGCCAGGGCGGGCCGGCGAAACCGAGAACCATCGGTGCCACAGCGATCTCGATCCCGCAGGCGATCAGGGCCGTGCGCAGGTCGGAGATGAACGGTGCACCACACACCAGCACGATGCAGGCCACAAGCAGCGACAGTGGGCCGGACCGGCCGGCGAGCCCGGCAAAGCGACCGGCCGGCGCAGGCATGGTGGGCAACCTACCTGGCGGTCGCTGCTCGGCTACGGGGCCGATGATCCGCCCGGCCGCCAACGTGATCCGCCGGTCAGCCAGGGCGATCAGCAGAGGGTCATGCGTGGCCAGGACCACGCCCACCCCGGCGTCCCGGGCAGCGGCAACGACCCCCGCCACGGCCGACCACGTCAACCGGTCCTGGCCTACGCTCGGCTCGTCCAGGACCAGGACCGAAGGGCCGTGGGCGATGGCACCGGCCAGCGCGAAGCGCCTCAGCTCTCCCCCCGAGAGGCTGTGGGGATCTGCGTCAGCCACGGCTGAAAGGCCCAGCACCTCCAGGAGGCCGTCGACCCGGGCCTGAGCGGCGTCGTCGTCCCGACCCAGGCGCCGGCTGGTCGACAGCACGTCATCGCGGACCGTGGCTGCGACCACTGCCTGCTCAGCCTGCTGTGGCACCCACCCGAACCGGGCAGCCAAGGCCCCCGAGGCCCAGCGATGGATGGCGTCCGGGGGGCTCGCTCCCATGCCGACCAGCAACTCGCCCCGGCCGCGCACCCGACCTCGAGTGGGCGCATCGACGCCCGCCAGCAGCGCCGTCAAGGTCGACTTGCCTGCACCACTGGGGCCAATGACAGCGACACATTCCCCCGCGCGGACTTCGGCGCAGACGTCCTGCAACGCCTGCACCTGCCGCGGCGGCCGGTTCGCAGACATCACCGATGCCCGGGCCCGGCGGGTGACCGACACCGAATCAGCCCAGACAAGCACGCTTCCGGAAGAACCACCGGGACCGCCAGGCAGGGTCGGGGCGCAGAGCGCACCGGCCACGCCCAGCAGGCCGGGAGCTGGCACTCCGGGCACCCAGACACCCTGCGCCGCAAGGGAGTCTGCCTGCGTGGCGAGGGTCGCCGCCACTGGCCCGTCGGCGCGGACCCGGCCGGTCGAGTCGAGCACCACCAGGCGATCGACCTCATCGACCCAGTCGGACAGCTGGTGCTCGACCAGCACCAACGTGGCCCCAGAAGCACGAACCGCGGACATGATGGCTTGGCGCACCACCGCAGCGGACGACGGATCAAGCATCGAGGTCGGCTCGTCCAGCAGCACCAGTCGCGGTGTCAGAGCGAGCACGCCGGCCAACGCCAGCCTTTGGGTCTCACCGCCGGACAGCGCGCTGGTGGCGTGGTCCTGGTCGTACGGAAACCCCACGGAGGCCAGCGCCGACCTCACCCGGGACCAGATCTGGTCCTGGGGCATACCAAAGCTCTCCGGGCCGAAGGCCACGTCGCGGCCGACCCGTCCGGCCACCAGCGCATCCGCCGGGTCCTGCAGCAACAGGCCAACTGAGGAGCCCGTGGAGCGTGAGCCGTCGATCAGGACCGAGCCGCTGAGCTCACCGGTCTCGGTCGCAGTCAGGACTCCGGCGAGCGCGCGCAGCAGCGTCGACTTGCCCGACCCGCTCGGCCCGGCCAGCAGCACGCGCGAGCCCGCCTCGAGGTGCAGGCTGATCCCGACCAAGACGGGCTCCCGGCGCCCGAAGGGGCGCCAGGTGAGGTCACGCACCTCAACGTGCGCGCCCTGCTCCACCGGCGTCGGGCCCACGGCCACCCCTGCTGCGGGCACGCCGGTGGGTGCCATGGTCTCAGGCGGGATGCGACTCACGGATTTCCTGACCAGGCGGAAAGGCGTTCAGTGCCCCTGACCTGGCCAGGGCGCGCACCAGGAGCAAGCCGCCTACCCCTGCGACGACGGCGCCGGAGACCATGCCGCAGCCCAGGTAGATGACCTTCCACGCGCTGGAGTAGTCGGCGACGTAGGACTGCCACTCGAAGAAGACGATCTCGAACACTGCCGAGAGGACGCCTCCGAGCACCGCGACCGCGACGCCGAAGCGACGGTGCCGGAACAGAGCCAGGGCAAGCTCGACACCGAGGCCCTGCAGTACCCCTGACAGCAGTACCGCGGCGCCCCACTTGTTGCCCAGGAAGAGCTCGACGTTGGCCGCCACGAGCTCGGTGAACAAGGCGGCGCCAGGTCGGCGCACGACCAGCGCTCCGACGACTGCGGGGATCAGCCAGATGCCGAGCATGAGCTCACCCAAGGGGGGGAAGCCTGCGGTGAGCACACTGAGGAACGGATAGATGAATGTGTCGAAGCCCCAGAACATGACGCCGAACGCCACGGCGAGCATGGCCGCAGTGATCAGGTCGACACCACGCCACCTCATCACAGGTCTGGTGGCCAGTACTGTCTTGGTTGGCCTTCGCGAAGGCTTCCCGACCCGTGTGGAGAGCCCGGTGCTACGTGATCTGCTCATGTGCGTTCTTCCATCCCGTGGAATCCGTGTGGCTGGATGCCTCGGGGAGGCAAGCACTCGTCATACCTACCGGTGCCGGGGCACAGGCGGGGACATCGAGCGCAAACCTGAGATTCTCAACTCCCTTCGCCGGTGCTAACCGGAGCAGGT
>OBLU010002654.1_pt1 | contig 16356 bp, 14 predicted proteins | sample 1518681 | NCBI WGS metagenome assembly OBLU01 (sample SAMEA3539304, study PRJEB22396) | soil metagenome | biome: tundra; feature: field; material: soil | place: USA | collected 2010-05 | depth 0.15 m | reverse complement strand
ACGAAGGGGTTGATTTCGACCAGCGATGCGTCCGTGTCAAGGAACGCGCGGTAAAGACTGGTCAAGAACTGCACGGCTGAATTGATCTGCGGGCCCTTGAGGCCAAGGGAAAATGCGATCTTGCGTGCCTGGAATGGCTCAAGTCCCATGCCCGGATCGACGTACTGCTTCAGGATTGCCTCGGGCCTTTCGGCCGCGACTTGCTCGATGTCCATGCCGCCCGCAGCCGAAGCCATGAAAACCGGCTTGCCCTCGCCGCGGTCGACCAGAATGCCGAGATAAAGTTCCTTTTCGATCGGCAAGGTCTCTTCGATCAGTAACCGGTGAACGATGCGCCCTTCCGGACCCGTCTGGTGCGTTACCAGATTCATGCCGAGAATCTTGGCGGCGAGGTCGCGTGCTTCCGCCAGCGACTTCGCGATTTTGACGCCGCCACCCTTGCCGCGGCCACCGGCATGGATCTGCGCCTTCACCACTACACCGGTCGCGCCCGCGTCGAACAATTCTTTGGCGGCGGCTCCGGCTGCTTCAACGGTTGTGGCCATGGCGCCTCGCGGCACGGCGACACCATATTTCTTCAGGATTGCTTTTGCCTGGTACTCATGAATTTTCATAATGATTTCAAATCCGTCGTTCGTCGTTGGTGGTTCGCCCTTTGCGTTGACTAGAACTGGAGCGACCGTCGTTTATGGACACCTGAGAGGACCCTGCTTGCGGCTTACGTCAACATGCAGCAAACTCCTGATTCTATAAGACACCAGCGCAATCGGCAAAGCGAGCGAGAACACACTAGGGTGTGAGGTCGGTCACAAAGGCGCCGGATCGGGAAAATTGCATCGCCCGGTAGCAGGCAGTCGTCTCATAAGTCACATGAAACTCGTCTCCCTCAACATCGGCCTGCCGCGCCTGCTGTCATGGAAAGGGGCAACCTTCAAAACTGCATTCTTCAAAGCGCCGGTTTCCGGCCGAGTCATGCTGCGCGCGACAAACCTCGACGGCGACCGTCAAGCCGACCTTTCCGTCCACGGAGGACCCAACAAGGCTGTCTATGGTTATCCCTCGGAGCACTATGCGTACTGGAGCCAGCAACTCCCTGGATATGACCTGCCTTGGGGAGCGTTCGGTGAGAACTGGACGACCGAGGGTCTGCTAGAAACCAAGGTTTCCGTTGGAGAACGGTATCGGGTTGGATCGGCAGCCGTCATGGTGACAATTCCTCGGCTGCCCTGCTACAAACTGGCCGCCAAGTTTCAACGCGACGACATGATTGAGCGATTTCTGAGCAGCGGCCGCTGCGGCTACTACTTCTCTGTCGTCGAGGAGGGCGAGGTTGGCGCGGGAGATGAGTTTCAGGTTCTTGGAGGAGAAGCACCTACAATCAGCATCCTTGAAACCTTCCAAGCCTACACATCGCTCAACCTTGAGTTGTTGCAACGGGCGGCGCGAGTCAAGACCCTCCCCGAGAGCTGGCAGGAACGCTTCCAGATAAGAATCGACGCGATCAAGAGGGCAGCCAGATTTGAAAGGAACTCCCGGGTGCGGTAGCTTGGAGTTCAAGAGATGATCCTCGACACCCTCCATCGCCTCGCCAACCACCGCCAGTCGCTCTCCCGCGATGAAGCGCGCGCCGTGATGACTGAGGTTCTGACAGGCCAGTGCACTGACGCGCAGATCGCGGCGCTGCTCGTCGCGCTCCATATGAAAGGCGAAACCGTTGAGGAAATTGTAGGATTCGCCGAGGCCATTCGCGGTGCTGCCACGCCTTTGCAACTTCATGCCGACTCGGTCCTCGACGCAAGCGGCACCGGGCGCGACGCGCTCGTCGATACCTGCGGCACCGGCGGCGATACCAGCGGCACGTTCAATATTTCGACCGCGACGGCTTTCGTGGCCGCCGGAGCCGACGTGCGCGTGGCCAAACACGGCAACCGCAGCGTGACATCCAAGTGCGGCTCGGCCGACGTGATGGAAGCGCTGGGCGTGAGCATCAATCTTCCGCCAGCGCGCATTGCAGCTTGCCTGGAGGAAGTCGGTATCGCGTTTCTCTTCGCCCCCGCCATGCACTCGGCGATGAAATATGTGCAGCCCGCCCGCCGCGAGTTGAGGCTGCGCACAGTCTTTAATCTCCTTGGGCCGCTCACGAATCCCGCGCGCGCCACCTGCCAGGTGGTAGGCGTCTACTCGGCGGATCTGGTCGAGAAATTGGCGGAGGCGCTCAGCATGCTAGGGCTGCATCGCGCGCTGGTCGTGCACGGCAGCGATGGACTCGATGAAATTACGATCAGTGGTCCCACCCGCATCGGCGAAGTCCGCGAGGGGAGGGTTCATACCTACGAAGTCACACCCGAAGAATTTGGCCTGCAACGGGCGCCGCTCGAGGAGATCTCGGGCGGTGATGCCACGCTCAACGCACAATTGATTCGCGAGGTGCTGCAAGGAAAGAAGTCTGCCCGCCGCGACGTCGTGGTGCTGAATGCCGCCGCCGCTTTGGTGGCGGCTGGACGGGCGGATCATCTGCGCGACTCGGTGCCGCTGGCGGCCGCAGCTATCGACTCTGGCGCAGCTGCGGGCAAGTTGGAAGCGTTGATCAAATTCTCAACTCAGCATTAGCTCGCTCAGCATCCCAAGCGCGACCACCGGGGCTAAAAGCCCCTGATGATTTCAAGCTACTACGCGGCCCTGAAGGGCCGCTCTTCCACGAGGCGCTCTTCCACCGGACTGCTCTTCCACGACAGTGCAAACTTTCAGGGTTTTCCTAATTCACCCAGCCAGACTTCCCGCCGCCGTTCGTTTTATCGTCTTCGTCGGGAGGGATGTAGTTGCCGTGCTCGTCGAAGCTGACTTTGCGGTCGTGGTCTTTCATGTAGACTTCGAACTTTCGCGCCGCGCGCTTTCGCTTCCAGCGGTAGTAGGAGTTCCGCACGCCGAAATAGCGCTCTGATGCCGCGTAACTCAGGCCGCGGGAAGGCAGGAACTTGACGAACAGGAAGCCGAAGAGCAAGCCGCCCAGGTGGGCAAAATTGGCTACGCCGTTTTGGGTTGGGTCGAAGATGGCGACAATCGCCACCACGATCCAGATGCCGACCAGGTACTTGGCCTTGATGGAAAACGGCAGTGGAAACAGCATCATTTCCTGATCCGCATAGAGAATGCCGAAGGCCATGAGCAGTCCGAAGATGCCGCCGGAAGCGCCAACCGTTCCGACACGAGGGTCCATTCCGAGAAAATGGGTATAGGCAACGGCAATGGTCACGAGAGCGGCGCCCGCGACGCAGAACAGGTAGCATTCAATGAAGCGGCGCGGTCCCCAATCGCGTTCGAGGTAGGCGCCGATAAACCAGAGTGTGAGCATGTTGAAGAACAGGTGACTCCAACCCTGATGCAGCAGCGAGTAGGTCAGGATTTGCCAGACCTCGCCTCTCATCACGAAAACCGGGATCAGCGCGAATAATTCCTCGACCGGGCGGAAGCTGACGTGGAACACACTCTGCAGGATGATTTGAAGGAGAAAGATTCCCGTACAGGTCAGGATGATCCGCTTTACCCATCCGGCAAAGGGCGGGAAGCTGAACGAGATGGTGCCGCCGCGTTTCATGAAAAATCGTCCTTACCTTTCCGGTTCGGGCACGACGGGCAGGCTGCGATGGCCAGCGGCGTCAAGCGCGCGGACGGCGAATATCACATTATCCTTCGAAACCTTCAGGGTTGCACGCGTGCCGCCGGTTACTGTTTGCAGATGCTCCCAATCGGGCGCGCTGGTTGACCGCCAGATGACTTCGTATCCCGTGGCGTCCGCGGAAGGTTCCCAGGTCAAGGTCGTGTCATTTTCCAGTTGCTTGGTCAGGATTTTTACGCTCGTGGGCGGGGCGGGAGCCGAGGCAAGCGCGGCCAGGGTCACGGCATTCAGCCGCGTCACGTGCACCGCAAAGTCGTAGTTGACGAACTTCGGTAAGTCGCCATACTCGATTCCGTTTTCGCTGCGTACATTCTGATGCTGGTGGTTATAGTCTTCGGCAAATTCCGTGAGGCGGACGGCGGTGAATCCCTGCTGATTGAAAGAATAATGATCCCCTCCACGCAGAAACCTGTCTAAGCGAAAAACGAGCAGCGGCTTGACTCCGGTATCGTAGGTGCGTCCGATATCGGCGACGTAGCGCGCCAGTTCGCGCGAGGCGGAGTCACTCTCACCGCCAAGCGCTCGCAGGCGGCGGATTTCCGCTTCGGTCGCGGCAGCCGGTATGCCTTCGGAAAATACGCGTACCACGCTCGGGTCCTGCCGGGGATTACGGTCGCCGCCCACGATGTCATTATTCAAAACGGCTTCGAGCTTCCAAGCCTGCTGCTTGGCCATCTGGGCGAAGTGCTTGCTGCCATTCAGGCCCTGCTCCTCGCCTGCGACGGTCAAAAAGATGATGGTTGCGGGAAAACGGACTTTATTCAGAAAAGCCTTGCTCAAAACGCGGGCACATTCCAGGCTGACGGCGGTGCCGCTGCCATCATCGTTCGCTCCGGGCGCGGGATCGGTGCCATTGAAGGTATCGCTGTTGCGCGAGTCGTAATGGCCGGTGACGAGCACGATGCGATTCGCCTGCGCGGGGTCGGAGCCGCGCAGGACGGCATAAACATTGGTGATCTCAGTGGGATTCTTGATGCGGTCCCCGGGCTGTTCGGTGAAGGCGTCGGTTTTGACCTCCAGGCAGCCGCCGCAGTCTTTGGAATAGCGCTCAAACTCGGCCTTAATCCACTCGCGGGCCGCGCCGACTCCCTTGCCGACCTTGACGGATTCTTCGTCTTGAGGGGAAATCGTCGACCGGTTCCCAAAGCTAACCAGCTTCTCAATGGTTTGCTGTATGCGATCCGCGGAAACTTGCTTGATTGCATCGGCAATGTGGGGATCGGCGATCCGGGCATCGGCGGAGACCGGAGTAGCCGCCGACTGCGCCAGACACGGCAGAATACAGGTAGCAAGCGTCAGGACTGTAACCAGAGCCGCCAAATGAACGCTCGATCGGCAATTCTTGGGGAGGAAATCCTGTTTTGGGGCTCTCTGCTTGCCGAATGCGCGTAATGCAGAATTTTCTACGTATGCCACTTGACCTTTTCCTCACGAAGAACCTAAATATAACAGGGGGACCCCGAACCTGGAGGAAAGCAATGGCGTACTGTCCTGAATGCGAGACCGACTTGGACATCGATGAAGATGAGGTCGATGAAGGAGCGGTGGTCTCGTGCCCGGAGTGCGGCACGGACTTCGAGGTGATCACCGTGAATCCCATCGAACTGAAGAAGGTCGGCGAAGACGAGATCGACGATGAAGATGAGGACGAAGAAGCTGCCGTCAAGGAAGAGGCGGAAGACGAGGACGATCTCTGAGGACTCGGGGAATCATCTGGTCGCGTAACCGCGTAGCCTGGGCGCTCCTGCTCCTGGTGGCTCTGCTCGCTCCGGGAATGGTGCACGGCGAGGAAAGTAGGAAACCAAAGCCCTACGCCCTGATATTCGGAACAGTCTGGGACCCCGACGGGCACGCTCTTTACGCCGTGAAGATCAAGATCCGGCGCGCCGACGAAAAGAAAACGCGCTGGGAGGTCGAGTCAAACCACACCGGCGAGTTCGCCCAGCGAGTGCCGGTTGGCCCGGGGGAGTATGTTATCTGGGCAGACGTAAAGGGGTATAAGCTCGCCGATGGCAGGCGCTTGCACTCCGGTCCAGCGGTTCAGGTGCATATCGAGAAGGACGAGCGCTCCGACGTCGGTCTTCACCTGAATTGGTAGTGGTCTTTGCAGAATAAAACCGTCACAATGGATTTCATGAGGAAAGCAGTCATCGCCGCGGGCCTGCTGGGTTTGCTTTTCGTAGGATTGCTTCGCATGCCGGCCATGGGGGCGCCGCAGTTATTTGGGCGCGATAAGGTGAAGCAAGATAAGACCCGCCTGCTCACGGGCAAAGTGATGGATGGCGGCGACAATCCCTTGCCGAATGCGGTCGTCTATCTGACCAACACGCGCGACCACTCCGTGAAGACTTACATCGTCGGTCCGGAGGGAACTTACCGTTTCCCCGCTCTCCAGCCGACTATTGATTACGAAGTCTATGCGCTATATGACAAACGCAGGAGCCATACCAAGACGGTCAGCCAGTTTGACGATCGTCAGCAGGTTTACATCGATTTGAAGATTGAAGTGAAGTAGGACCTCTCTCGTAACAAGAAAAGGGCCACCAGTTCTGGTGGCCCCTTTGAATTCTTGCCCCTTAATTTTTGCAGGGAGTTTTTGTGTGGAGGCGAAGCCCCGTCCCCACACTGGCTAGTTGCTGTCGCCGCCTGCTCGTTTCCAGGAGATCAAATCGCCGATCGTGGTGCTGGTCGAGGAAGAGGAAGCCGGGTGCTTGTAGGACTCCACTTCCTGGCGCGAGGCTTCTTCTCCAACTGCCTTGATGCTCAGGCCGACCTTCTTCTCTTCCTGATTCATCTTGATGATCTTGAAGTCGAACTCACCGCCGGCCTCGAGATGCAAGGGCTGCCCGTTCCCGTCAATGGCTTCCGAGTTGTGGCAGAGGCCTTCGATGCCTTCGGCGATCTCGACAAACGCTCCGAAGGTGGCTACGCGAAGAACCTTGCCGTGCACGATGTCGCCGACGCGGTGCTGGGCAAAGAACGAATCCCAGACGTCGGGCTGCATCTGCTTTACGCCGAGTGAAAGACGGCGCTTGTCGGGTTCGATGGCGAGAATGACGGCCTTGACCCGATCGCCTTTCTTCAGGACTTCGGATGGATGCTTGACGCGCGTCGTCCAGCTTAAGTTGCTGACGTGGACCAGGCCGTCGATTCCGTCTTCGATCTCGATGAACGCGCCAAATTCGGTGAGGTTGCGCACGCGGCCCTCGACGGTGGCTCCAACGGGGTATTTGTCGTGCAACGTATCCCAGGGATTGGCCGCCAATTGCCGCATTCCGAGAGAAATCCGGCGCTCGGTCGGATTGACGCTGATCACGACGCAATCTACCTGATCGCCGACGTTCACCAGCTTCGACGGATGCTTCATGCGCTTCGACCACGTCATTTCGCTGACATGGACCAAGCCTTCAATGCCCTGTTCCAGTTCAACGAACGCGCCGTAATCGGTCACGCTGATGACGCGTCCGTGAACGTGCGCGCCCACCGGGTAGCGGTGTTCGGCGTCGAGCCAGGGGTCGGGCGTCAGCTGTTTGAAACCGAGCGAGACGCGTTGTTTGTCTTTGTCATACTTAAGGACCTTGACCTGAATCTGGTCGCCAACATTGACAAGGTCGCGCGGGTGCGTCAGACGCCCCCACGACATGTCGGTGATGTGCAGCAACCCGTCGATCCCGCCCATATCAACAAACGCACCATACTCCGTCAGGTTCTTGACGATGCCGGTAAGGACGGCGCCTTCTTCCAGATGCTCAAGCGTCTTGCCACGCTTTTCGGATTGCTCTTCCTCGAGAAGCTGCTTGCGCGAAACGACGATATTGCCGCGCTTCTTGTTGAGCTTGATGACAGCGACTTCAATGGTCTGGCCCTTCATGCCGTCGAGATTGCGAATCGGTCGCAGATCGACCTGGGAACCGGGCAGGAAGGCGCGGGCTCCGTTGATGTCCACAGTCAAACCGCCCTTGATGCGTTCGACGACGACGCCTTTGATTGGCTTCTTTTCGTTATGAGCGCGCTCGATATCGTCCCATGCGCGCAAGCGCTGCGCCTTCTGGTGCGAAAGTTTGGGGTAACCGTCTTCGGTTTCGCCCTTCTCGCGCATGACGTCGATCTCGTCGCCGGGCTTGAACCTCGGCTGGCCCTCATGATCGAGGACCTCGGCGATCGGCAGCATCCCCTCCGATTTCGACCCGAAGTCGACCACGACATGGGTCGCCGTCAGCTTGACCACGGTGCCTTTGATCACGTGGTCGTCGCCGACCGATTCTTCGGTTTCCGTGGTGAAGTTTTCGAGGGCCGCGGCAAAATCATCGCTGGCAGCCGGAGCGGCAGTCTCGGGAGCGGGGGCCGTCTGGGTTTCGATGGCGGCAGCAGGGACCGGGATTTCGGGCGCGAAAGAAACAGGGATTTCGGGTGCGGAAACGTCCGCAGCGTCAGGGGCGGATACTTGTGGCTCCGCGGAAGAAGGTTGTACGGGCTCGGGAGCGTCTACTACGGCCGATCCGCCGTTGTGCGTGTCGTGTGCAGTTGTCATGGTTTGTGTAGTGGATTCAAGGTTGCGAACGGTGCTGTCGTCGTGCAAGGTCATAGTCTCTACGCCACGCACGCGGGTGCGTGACTAATGCGGGACGCTGTGTAGCGGACTGCTGGCGTGGTCTTCAGGTTACGTTGAGGTCGACCTGGCGGACGACCCTAGGACAATTCCAGCTGGTTCGAAAACGGCGTCCAAAGGGGACTCCTCGACTATAGCAACCGCTTCCGAACAGTGTCAAACACGATTCCGGACAATGGCCTAAGAATTTACACATAAGTCACACTTTTGGGCCACGAGCTGCGGGCCGCGAGCAAGCAAGTGCATCGCAGTCTGGAGCTAGCTTGGAGCTCGCAACTCGTAGCTCGCGGCTCGAGGCTACTTCTGCTACCCTCCCACGCATGGATTATCTCTGGACTCCGTGGCGTTATGCCTACGTAAGCGGCGCTGAGCCAGCGACCAGTTGCATCTTCTGCGAGGCCCCCAAGCAAACCGACGAGCAGGCGCGGATCGTCCTCCGCGGAACTCACTGCTATGCGATTCTCAATACCTACCCGTACACCAACGGGCATGTGATGATCGTTCCCTACGCTCACCTGGACGAACTGCAGAAGCTTCCCACCGAGGCCGCCCACGAGATGATGGCTCTAACCCAGCGACTGGAGGGTGTTCTGCGCTCTCTCTACCGGCCCGACGGCGTCAATCTCGGCATGAATATCGGAAAGGCTGCCGGCGCTGGAGTGGCTGGGCACATCCACATGCATATCCTGCCGCGATGGGTCGCGGACGCCAATTTTGTGAGTGTCATCGGCGAGACCCGCGTGCTCCCGGAAAGCCTGGCTGTCACCTGGGAACGCATCCGGGGAGCTCTGAAGTAGATTCGTGATCGGCGACCTTGCATTTGTCATATATAAGTATTTCCAATCCGGAAGATAAATAGTTTCGATTTCCGAAAGGGCATGGCAGCGGATACTGTTATGACGCAGACGTTGCAACGAGTGGAGGAAGCAGCAGGCTTAATGCGAAGGGTGTCAGCGGTTCTTGTCCTGGGATTGGTGGTGTGCCTGTTTACCCTTTGCGCGCAGTCGCAGACTTCCAGCGGCGGGACAACCGTTACGGGGGATGCCCAATCCGCGAGGATCGGATCAGAAGAGAAGATCGAATCGGAAAAGATCGCGAAACTGGAGCAGGATGTAGCGGACGCCAAGTCCTCGGGTGACAACGCCTGGATGCTGATGAGTTCGGCTCTGGTCCTGATGATGACCGGACCGGGGTTGGCATTGTTCTATGGCGGTCTGGTCCGAAAGAAAAACGTTCTGTCAACGATGATGCAGAGCTTCGCAATGATGGCTATCGTGACGCTGCTCTGGGGAGTGGTGGTCTATAGTCTGGCATTCGCTCCCGGAAACGGATTTGTGGGCGGCTTTCACAACATCTTTCTACGGGGGGTGGGGGCACATCCCGACCCGGACTACGCCGCGACCATCCCGCTGCAGACGTTCATGGTGTATCAGTTGATGTTCGCCATCATCACACCCGCGCTCATCACGGGCGCGTTTGCGGAAAGGATGAAGTTCAGCGCCATGGCACTCTTCATGGTGCTCTGGTCGCTTTTTGTGTACGCGCCGATGGCGCACATGGTTTGGGGCAAGGGTGGTCTGCTGAATGCCGCACTGGGCGGCCGGTTTCCAACCCTGGATTTCGCCGGTGGCACGGTGGTCCACGTTACATCCGGAGTTTCGGCGCTCGTCTGTGCTTTATATCTCAGACCTCGCATCGGCTATCCGAAACAGCCCATGCCTCCGCACAGCGTCGTGCTCAGCTTTATTGGAGCTTGCTTGCTCTGGGTAGGATGGTTTGGGTTTAACGCCGGGAGCGCGCTCTCGGCGGGGAGCCTGGCCACCAGCGCCTTCGTGGCCACGCATTTTGGCGCTGCCTCGGCCGTAGTGGGATGGAGCGCCGCAGAGTGGTGGCGCAACGGCAAACCCAGTGCCCTCGGAGCCATCTCAGGAGCGGTCGCTGGCCTGGTCGCGATAACCCCGGCGGCGGGTTTTGTCTCTCCGATGTCGGCCGTCGCCATCGGCTTGCTCGCCGGCGTCTTCTGTTACTTGATGGTCACCAAGGTCAAGAACATGTTTCGATACGACGACTCGCTCGATGCCTTCGGCGTTCACGGAGCGGGCGGCACGCTGGGGGCTCTGCTGACAGGAGTCTTCGCCTCGAGCGCTGTGAATCCCATGTTCAAGGATGCGCAAGGGCACACGCTTGCTTCCGGGTTGCTGGAGGGCAATGCTGGTCAGATCCTCAATCAACTGGTGGGAGTAGTGATTGCCTGGGTGTTGGCCGCGGTGGGAACTCTGGCGATCCTGAAGATCGTGGATCTTGTGATTGGGTTGCGCGTGTCAGAGGATCAGGAGATGCAAGGGCTTGATCTCTCCCTACACGGGGAGGAAGGCTACTATTGGGAATCTCCTGCGTAACTGGAAAGTTGGAGCGGAAACGATCAAATCACGAAACGGACAAACATGACAAAGATCGAAGCGATTATTCAGATCTCGAAACTGGATGCTGTGAAGGATGCTCTGCACGAGGTCGGCGTCGAGGGCATCACCGTTTTCGAGGCGCGAGGACATGGCCGCCAGAAGGGGCACACCGAGTTTTACCGGGGACGCGAGTACACCGTCGACCTGATCCCCAAGGTAAAGCTGGAGATTGTGCTGGCCGACGACATGGTGGAAAAAGTTGAGAACGCCATCATCGCCGCGGCTCGCACCGGCAAGATTGGCGACGGCAAGATTTTCCGCTCGCGCATCGATGAAGCCATTCGCATTCGCAACGGCGACCGTGGCGACAGCGCGCTGTAAACGCTGTGGCAGAAATAAGGTTTTCGCAGCAGCGGAGATTGACCTCCCTCCTCCGCCGGAGATTTGTACTCGGGCACGCGCTCGGAGGGAGTGTCATCGGAATGAGCATCGTGGCCACCGTGAGCAGTGAGTTACGGGACCTGTACGCCAGGGAATCCGCGGCCATCCAGCAGGAGTTTGCCGACACCGGCGAGGGGCGCACCGCGATTACCCGGCGAACCGCGCTCGTCGACTCCATTGTTCTTCGGCTCTGGAGTGAAATCATCTCCGCCGATCCGAAAGGCTCCGAGAACCTCGCGCTGGTGGCCACCGGCGGCTACGGGCGAGGCTGGCTTTTTCCCTACTCCGACATTGACCTCCTCTTCCTGCACGCCGGAAGCGACGGCGAGACCGCACTCAAAGATCCCATCCGGCGCTTTTCGCAGGAGCTGTGGGACCTGCGGATGAAACTCAGTCCCATGACGCGGACACTCGCCGAGTGCGAGCGTCTCGATCCGAATAATGTCGAATTTGCGATCTCGCTGCTGGATTGCCGGTATCTGGCCGGTGATCGCGAGCTTTTTTCGCGGCTGCGCGAAAAATCCATTCCCAAGCTCGTCGGACGCGAGTGCCAGAACCTCATTCAAAACCTCGGAGAGCTGACGCGCACGCGCCACCACAAGTTTGGCAACACGGTCTTTCATCTGGAACCGAACGTCAAAGATGGGCCGGGCGGTTTGCGCGACTACAACGTTGCCAACTGGCTGGCGCTGATTTCGGCCATGGAAAAGCTCAAGATGTGGCCCGACGCCAGCACGCTGCTGCCAGTCTCTTCGCGGCGAGCTTTCGATGCGGCACTCGATTTCCAGGTGTCGGTGCGCTGCTTTCTGCACTTCCGCTATGGCCGCCACGACAACACGCTGAGTTGGGAGGCGCAGGACGAAGCCGCGGCACGCAAGATCGGAACCAGCGATACGGAAATTGCGAACGCCGCCGACTGGATGCGCGTTTACTTTGGGCACGTCCGCGGCGTGCATCGGGTGTGTACGCAACTGCTGGAAGAGATTCCGGCGGCCTGGTCCTCTTTATATCGTCAATTTCAGGGCTGGCGAACCAGGATCCCAAGCACTGATTTCTCGGTGGTCGACGGCCTGATATTTCTGCAACAGCCGAGCGCACTGCAGGATCCCGAAAAACTGCTGGGTCTTTTTCACTTCATGGCCGAGCACGGCCTTAAGCTCAGCACCACCACCGAATACAAAGTTGAGCAGGCTCTGCCCGCGCTCGCATCCACGCCTCCACGCGGCGGCGAGTTGTGGCTCTATCTGCAGGAAACTTTGCTTCAACCCCACGCCGCCGATGCTCTCCGCGCCATGAACGCGCTTCGCCTGCTCGCGCTTCTGTTGCCGGAACTCAAGGGCATCGAAGCGTTGGTGGTCCGCGATTTCTATCATCGTTATACGGTGGATGAGCACTCGTTCCTGGCGATCGAACACCTGCATCACCTGAAAGAATCGAAATCGGAATGGGACCAGCGCTTCGCCGAGCTGCTGGGCGAACTGGAGCAGCCGGAACTTCTCTACCTCAGCTTGCTTCTGCACGATTCCGGCAAGGCCTTGCCAAGCGAAAATCATGTCGAGGCCAGCTTGCAGCTCTCTGAAACGTGCGCCGAGCGGCTAGATCTGGATGCAGCAGATCGCGAAACCGTTCGCTTCCTGGTCGCTAACCACCTCGAGATGTCGGCGGCCATGCGGCGCGACGTCTTCGATCCCTCCAATGTAAAGTCGTTCGCCGACAAAGTCGGCGAGCCCGAACGCCTGAAGATGCTCTGCCTGATGACCTATGCCGACATCAAAGCAGTGAATCCCGACGCCATGACGCCGTGGAAGGCCGAAAATCTGTGGCAACTCTACATTGCGAGCGCAAATTATGTGAACCGCAGCGCCGATGAGCGCGTGCATACTGCCGATGCCAACGCCAGCGCGGGCGTGGCGAATCTTGCGCATCTGCGGTCGCTCGCCCCGGTCGCCGGCAAGAAGAGCAACATTTTTTTGGAGGGATTGCCGCAGCGCTATCTGCGAATCCACGGCGCAACCGATGTGCTGGCGCACACCGAAATGGCTTCAAAACTCGGGCAGGATGGCGTGCAATGCGAACTGAGGCAAGTGCGCCACTGGTACGAGTTGACGCTGATCACCACCGACCGTCCCTTCCTGTTCGCCTCCATCTCGGGCGCGCTCGCCGCCTGGGGGATGAATATCGTGAAAGCGAATGCATTTTCGAACGCAGCCGGCATCGTGGTGGACACCTTTTATTTCACCGACCGTTTTCGCACGCTCGAAATGAACGTCCAGGAATGGGACCGCCTTAAAAAGAGCATCGCCTCGGTCGTAAAAGGAGAAGCCGACGTGGAGCGCATGCTCCGCGACCGCCTGAAATCAGAGAAGGCCAACGGCACGAAGGTGAAGGTGCCCACCCAAATCGAATTTGACGATCACTCTTCCGCCCACAGCACGTTGCTACAGGTGATCACGCAGGATCGTCCGGGCCTGCTCTACCAGATGTGCTCCCTCATGTCGAAACATGAGTGCAACATCGAGATTGCTCTCATCGAAACTGAAGGCCAGATGGCGATTGACGTCTTCTACCTGACCTCGGCTGGCGCCAAATTGACCGCCGAGCGCCAGACGGCGCTCGGGCGGTCTCTGCGTGAAGAACTCGCAGAGAAGTAAATCCGGTGAGTCCGGAGAAATGCAAATGTAACTTCTGACGAAGCTCTGATCCAAGGGGTCCCCCGTGCACCTCGTAGCCTGCCCTGAACGAAGTCGAAGGGTACCCGGTGGTTTACGGTTTTCGTCGCGTGCTTAATCAGAGCTCCCCTAACTCTCCCCGTCCCCGTAGTATCCCTCGCGAGTTTGCACTGTCATATCCTTCTTCTTCACCTGCAAGACGAGGTGGTGATACCCGCCGCTCGAACTTTTATCGGGCGTGAATCCCATGCTGTACTGCGTCCGCAGTTCATCGACGATACTCGTGTAGATCTCGCCGACAGTCTGCTTTTTTGAAACCTCAAAGAACCGGCCACCCGTCTCTTTCGAAACCCGCTCCAGAATCTTCTTCCCATCGACGCGCGGCTCGTCCGATGGCCGCTGTCCTCCTCCGCGCCGTCCACCACCTCCGGGGCCGCCGCCGCCCGGCCAACCACCGCCAGGATAACCGCCTCCAGGATAGCCACCTCCGGGATAACCGCCACCACCACGGCCCATTCCGCCGTCACGACGCTTGCCCCGCTCCTCGTGATGGCCCGCAAAGTAAATTGAGTACACGACCGTATCGGTGCGTTGAGCCGACTCAATCGCGCTCTCCAGCGTCGTCTTGCTTCCCCGGTCCACACCGTCGGAAAGGACAATCACAGCCTTCCGTCCCTGCTGCTTCTTCATCAGTTCATTCGAAGCCAGATAAATCGAGTCATAGAGCATGGTGCCGGCGTGCCCGTGCCCGGAACCTGACCGCGAATCGTCATTCGGGCCGTTGGAGCGGCTGCGGTCGTCACTTGGCGTCTTCAGCAAGTCCAGCGCCGATTGCAGCTTGTCGCGATTGTGCGTCAGGTCCTGCAAGAGTTCAACTTCGCGATCGAAATGGATGAGAAACGCCTTGTCCTTCTCCTGCACCAGCATTTGATCGAGAAAGCTGCGACTCGCATTGCGCTCCTGATCCAGAACCTCGCGCTGACTCAAACTGGTATCGACCAGCAGCCCAAGCGTGAGCGGCAGATTCGATTCCTGCGAAAAATACTTGATCGTCTGCGGCCGCCCATCTTCCTGCAGCGTGAAATCGTCCTTGGTCAGATCCTTTACCAGTTGCCCGTGCTTGTCGCGCACGGTTACCGGCAGCGTGACGACCTTCACGTCAACCGCGATCGTCGAAACGGAGTCTCGCGACTCCTGCGATTGGCCAAGCCCGGGTAGAACGGTCAGAGCAAAGCTCAGCGTAAAGACGAGCACACGGGTAGCTGGCTTTGAGGGGATTGCCCGTTGCAAGCTCATGTCCTGCCAAAAGCACGGTGCATTCAACCTGAATCCTCCATTTAGCTTATCGGGCTATCTTATCGGGGACGAATTCGAAAGGCATCCAACATTGATACACCGAATCGGGAGAAGATTGCGTAGACCGCCAGCATCGCGCCCGCCCAAGTTGGAAAGGCAACCGTCAGACGATAAATAAGACTGGCCGAGGCTGGCATCGCGGGTTCTTCCGAGAGTTCGTCATCAGTCGTCATTGTTTCCCACGCGATCATAGTTGTTTCGCCCGCTCTCCTACGGTTGTCCCGGACCAAGCCCTGCTCAACAAAAAAGAACTTGAACTGGATAGAAGACTGGATGCACACAATCGGACGCATAGTTGCCAGCAATCGTGTAAAAGCCCTGTCAACGCGGGTAAAACTTCGTAAAGGCTGAATTCTGGCGTCTTCGGCGATGCTAGAGTGAATGCAATGCGATGTTTGTCAAATACGCCGATCATGGCGTGCTTGCTCATTGGGCTCTTTGCCATGGCGCTGGCAAGTCCGTGCAGGGCTGGAGCGCAGGCAACGCCCGCGGCCTCGCCGGGCGACGCGTCAATTGCCAAGGCCGTAGGAACGATCAAGAGCCTGCAGGCAGATTCAATCACGATCGCAGCGGAATCCGGTGGCGACGTAACGGCCAAGCTGACGGGATCCACCAAAATCCTGCGCGTTCCTCCGGGAGAAAAAGATCTGAAAAATGCGACCACCCTGCAAGTGCAGGATCTGCAGCCCGGAGACCGCGTTCTGATTCGGGGACAGTCGTCGGGTGATCCGCATACCATCGCAGCGCTGGCCGTGATCGTGATGAAACAGGCCGATCTTTCCGCGCAGCACCAGCGCGAACGCGAGGATTGGCAGAAACGTGGCGTCGATGGGCTGGTAGACAAGGTCGACGCAGCCGCGGGCACAATTACGATCTCGTCCGGTGGGCTGGGCGCGAAACGTAGCATCGTCGTTCACACCGGCAAAGACACCGTGCTGCGCCGTTACGCCCCGAACTCGGTGAAATTCGACGACGCGAAGCCGGCGCCGCTCGATCAGATCAAGGTGGGTGATCAGTTGCGTGCGCGTGGCACGCGCACTCCCGAGGGCAGCGAACTGACTGCCGAGGAAATTGTCTGGGGAACATTCCGAAACATTGCCGGAACGATCACGACGATAGACGCAGCCAACAATGCCGTAACGGTGCACGACGTGATTGCCAAGGCTCCGGTCGTGGTCAGGATTATATCCGACTCGCAAATCA
>OBLU010002653.1_pt1 | contig 16356 bp, 20 predicted proteins | sample 1518681 | NCBI WGS metagenome assembly OBLU01 (sample SAMEA3539304, study PRJEB22396) | soil metagenome | biome: tundra; feature: field; material: soil | place: USA | collected 2010-05 | depth 0.15 m | reverse complement strand
ATAGGAGAAGATACCCCCCCGATTGCCCGGCTCGCAATCTATTTTGCATTCGTTCCAAGGCTACTTCATAAGAAAGGGAAATTTGCGCGCGGTGAGGTGGGCGCGGCCCAGTGAGGGGTCGGCGCCGCGAAAGGCGGTCTCATAGCCGTCCAGGGTGTAATGGCGGTGGCGCTCGGTGATGTGGGCGGCGGCCAGGCGGCGCTCCTCACGGATGAGTATCTTACGGCAACGTATCTTCTCGCTCAATCCGGCGGCAAGTATTACTTCTGTATGCCGCACTTGCGCGACAAGCTGCGCCAGACTGAGGAGGATATGGAGTTTACGGTCGCGAGTTTGGCGCGCGAGTATCGTGAGTTCCAGTAGACCGCGAGTCGGTTTGGTCGTCATACACGATCTATCGAGGGCGCTCCTCGAAACTCGCAGACCACCCACGATCGTGAGGCAGGCGATCGTGGTGCCGGGCATTGCGCCTTAATCCCACATGGCACTCTGGGAAGAATGAGCGCCTGCGGTCCTGACTGTTGCGTCTTTCTCGCAGTTCCGCTGCACAAAATCGCGGGCAAATTCATCGCTGTAGTCGAAATTATAGCTGTCAAAGCACCTCAGAACCACAAGGATCAACAGAGTTCGGGGTGTAGGCTGTAAGTTATTCTATCAAAAGCACTTATTTTCACTCAATTTCAACAGGGTTCAACAAGCGATGTGACCTGTTTTGGGAGCAGAGGGCCGGGGGTTCGAATCCCTCCGCCCCGACCAGCACAAATTATTGATAATACAAGCGATACGGACATTTACGGCCACGCATCTGCTTTTCACCGCCTCAGCACTGTAGTCGAAATTGAGACGGTCGGTACTTCCAAGATCAACCAATGCGATTGCAAGTAGATGATCTTAGCACCCAAACCTGAAGGCACTTTGAGAGGACGCTGTCGGGGCCGCTCAGGGACTCGAACTGCAAACGCGCCCAATGATCGTAGTCTTTAGCTGAGGGGATGCTAAAAGCAAGACCAACCCGCCGCCTCCGCCGGTAATGGATCATATACCCCCGCCCGTTAACCTTGACATAATACCCGCCTGCCGTATACTGATTTCATCAACTCGAAGCCAGAATCTCTCGAACACAGTTCTTGCAATAATTCCTCCGGCAGGAATTCTGACTTTCGCACAGCTTGATTCAAAGAGTTCAGATGTGCCCACCTCGTGCGGATAGGCCAACATCTACTCCCCTCTGTTTGCAAACGCGACCACCGATGTTGTTTCCTTAATCGCATCCGCATCGTGTAATCCCAAAGGAGAATTTCCATGACACTAAATGATCTCCAGGTAATCGCTCAGAGTATTGTTGCACAAGCACGTGTTCTAAGCGACAAACACACAAGCGAACGAAACGCGCCCGTCAACTATGCGTGTATTTTCACGCAAAGTAACTTTGAGTACGAAGAGATGCTCTCTCTTGCACGGCAGCTAGGGAATGTCGCGGAAGAAACCGCGATGGGCCCTGTATTCAGCATCACGCCGATTCCCACAGAGGCGGGCGAACTCCACCTCCTTAAAATTCGGCGACCCGATCCGAAGCGCCCGGAACGAGGAGACGCCGATTTCACAGTTTCCGATTATCTCGCGTTCAAACAGGCTCACCTCACAAAACCTGGATTCAGCCTCATCGAGCGTAAGAACATGGAGATGATTGAGTTGATAGATCCCTCATTCGCCGTTCTTGCCTATTACTCGCATCCACCCTTAGCCGAAGTGCTCAAGCTCCAAGCGCATTAGTCACCTTGTTAACTGCAATGCTTTCAGGGAGGTATCCACGATAGCAGGCGGTCTTAGAAAAATGCTGTGATCCTCGGGGACGATTAGGGGTGAGCCTTGCGCGTTACTATCCACCAGCCGAACTTCTTGCCACGCTTGAAGGTTCTTCAGAAGCTTGCGGCGGCGGATGTGTGGGTCGTGCTTGATAGTGTGCAGTACTGTGACCGGGAGTGGCAGAATCGTGCAAGCATCGTCGCGGCTCATGGCGACTGCTCGTCGTTCTGGCTTTCAATTCCCGTGAGAAGGCCGCATGGCAGAACGTCAACGATAGAGGAAATCACGGTCGTGGATTCAGCACACACCGCGACGCTCGTGACAAACACGTTTATCCACGCGTTTCGACAGGCACCTCACTGGGCATGCATTGACCAATACCTCACGACGATTAGAGGGTTCCTTGGCGCAGATCATCTATCGAGTCTGTGTGTTGACACAACATGCGCGCTTCTTGACACCGTGGGGCGGAAGCCAGAAATCATTTATTCATCGTCCATCCCAGTAGTCGGCAAGGCATCAGGCCTCATGGGTGCCATCTGCAAGTATTTGAAGGCGGATAGCTACCTTGCTGATAGTGGGGCACACAACTATCTCTCCATGGCGGATTTCCCAGGCATATCCGTGTTATGGCAGGAGTGGCGGGAACCTAAGGAGAGATGGCCGGGCATCGAATCATGGCGCAATCTTTCTGCGGTGAATTATCTATGCCGGGACGGGAATGAGGGACTTGCGCAGTGCCTAATCAACGGCGTCTTCTCGTGTGAAACTGAACCTAGCAGCAGGATTGCCTAACGGCGGATTCTAATGAGACGATTTAAGTCCATCATCTTCGATATTGACGGGGTCATCTGGATTGATGGCGCACCCGCACCAGGAGCTCTAGAGTTGCTTGACTATCTCTACCACCGAGATGTCCCCTTTTGTCTCTTGACGAATGGCTGCAACATTTCTACTGACGAGCGGCATCAAGAACTCGCAGAAGCTGGCTTCCGCCTGCGGGAAGATCAAGTGGTTACTGCCTCTGACGTCACGCAAGATTGGTTACTAACAAATGGGGTCGGAAGCATTATGTATCTTGGTTCCCCGAATGCAGGAAAAGATCTAGCCCGTAGTGTAACGATCAAGGCTACCTATCCAGTAGATGCAGTAGTCGTTGGGGATTTATTTGATTTCTACTCCAGAGACATACTTCAGGAAGCGGCCAAGGCAATTGACTCTGGAGCCACATTTATAGCAATGCAAAATAATAAACAGTGGTGGGACGGAAGGAAGTGGTCTATAGATAATGGCTTTTGGGTTGCTGGTCTGGAATTTGTAACTGGACGGCAAGCGGTTATCACTGGGAAACCAAGCCTCCACGCCTATTCTGTGGCGCTCCAGCGCGTTGATAAAACAGGCATCTGCAGTCTAGACACTATTTTTGTGAGCGATGATATCAATATAGACCTAAAAGGAGCAAATGGTGCGGGGCTGGGCACGGTGTATATCGGGCCTCCGCAGGAACTACCGAGCTGGATTGACGCCGATTTCAGCGATCTGGCTACGCTCCGGCAGATGATGGTTGGAGTTCTTGATGAGTGATGTGGCCTTGGGCGTCGATGTGGGTACTTCGTATACGAAGGCTGCTGCGGTGCGTGAGGACGGCTCGGTAGCAAGCATGCACCGTGTTGCATCGCCTCAAATTGGGGACGGAGGAGGACTTGCGGAGTCCTATCGCTGGTGGCGCACGGTCGGGACTGTAATTGCCGAAGCGCTTTGCGCCCTCGCTTCTGGACAAGATCGCCTTGTTTCACTATGTATCTCCGCCGTTACGCCGATGCTCACCGTCTTCGACGCGGCCTTCCCCGAACATTCACTCTCTATTCCCTATTGGTCGGTAGCTGTGATGGAAGATGGATCTTCGCCTCCACAATCTGACCGCCGGCTAACTGATCGCAGGTTAGTTGTTTTGAAAGATGCGGCTAGAAGGGAGAAGTTTGCCTCTCCGTGCATTACTGACCTTGTTGGATACTTGAATTTCTGTTTGACTGGTGAGCTGACAATCAATAGCATATCCTTAGCTGAAATGGGCATGGTTGCGGGCGCAGTAGATTGCGAGACGTTATCGGTTGGAGATCGCATTGCCCCAAGGTTGGTCGCCGCAGGCCGGAAGATGGGTGAGACAAGCGACTGGAGCGCTAGAGAGCTTGGAGTAAACGCTGGAATTTCCGTATGCGGCGGGTGTCCAGACACGATGGGTTCTGTTGTTGGTGCAGGACTCCGCGGTGCCGCGGAGTCAATGCTTTACTTGGGCACATTCGGCACTCTCTTGAGCCTCGAGGCAGATGTGGACATAATTCTCGATGCGCCCAGGCTTTCTAGCCACCCATTTCGTTGGTCGCTTTCGGTGCCCGGTTTGGGTCCCGAACTTGAATTACTAAGCCACGAGTGGTTCGGCGCCGGAAATGTTGCAACCGGATTACAAATGCTGGATTCGGCGGCGAGTAAATCGGAACCGGGTGCTAGTGGTTCGCTTTTTTTGCTGCCCCGTTGGAAGGATGGGATGAACACAGTTGGCGCGTTCTCATTTGTGCCTGGGGGGGATGGGCAAGTAGGGGACGTTGCGCGGCGCTCTCGCGCAGTCTTAGAGAGTCTCGGTTACGCAATACTCGTCATCGCAGGACAGCTAACGGAACCTCTGAAGGTCAGCGGCGGTGGCGCTCGTAGTACGCCCTGGCTTGCGACTCTTTCAACAGTCCTTGGTCTTGAAATTCACTCACAGGACCTTTGCTGGGAAGCGGCTGGGACTGCGGATATAGCTGCTCGGCTAGTTTGGAAGGATCGCAGGACGCGAAACTGGCACATCGCAAGAGCAGATACCCGCTCGGATCGCAACAATATCCATGAGAACCTGTGTCGTGCAAGAGCTTTGTATCAAATGAAAGGATGGATTTAGGATGACCTCTGCCAGAGAAATAGACAAGACGTTAACGGGGCGTTTCAGGGCATTGCGGGATCACTATCGCATCCAAGCCTCTGCGACTTTTGCTGTGATCGCTACGCTTGCTTTCATTGCTGGGGAGATTTTTCCAAAGGTAAACGAGTTCGTTTTTCACAGCGGCGTTCTCTTGTATGTTACCTTTCTTGTTGTGCTCGATCTATCCGTATCGGTTTATCTCAACCAAGCTCCGGCTATAACCCAACTATTAAAAAACCAAGACGAGTCCATGGTGCGATTGAATGAGGCTATACCACGTTGCCGGACTGATGGGGCCGATCTTTTGGAATACGCTGGAGCGACAACGTTGCCGCTGATTAGAGTCATTCAGAGGGAGGGCGTTCCCTTGAGATTGCTTGTCAAACATCCGGATACGGTGCTTGGCCTTCAAAAACAACGAATGGTCACAACGCTCGATACACTCTTCAACTCGATATTCGAGGGATATCAAGGTAAGTATGAAATTCGCTGTTATCGTCTGCCATTCACAGTTCGGGGTCGTCGTCTCGGGTCTGAGGTCCTTGAACTGGGATAGCTTACGCCCGATATAAAGCATCAAACAGCTTACGGTCATTCGAACCCTTCACTGATTGCGGACCTGTCCACGAAGAAGAACGAGTATCTGAGAGAGTTCTTTGAAAAAACTTTCAATGATCTTTGGAACGCCGAAGACACCGAAGATGGTCGTACTGTCCTTGCGCGGTTGCAGTCTGGAAACTGAAACTCTCGATTTGGGAGGCTTCGTAGAACCGAGCCAAATGAGCCGGCATGGAAAAATTCGCCGAGGGCCGATTTAAACATTCAGGTGCATCCACTCGAATTCCGCCCTCAGTCGATAACCAACCTCATTCATGACGGTTTCTCGCGAGAGAAGCACGGTGTGCGCGTCCATTTGCAAGTCTGCCTCACGGAACGCATATTCGAGCGCGGACTGCAACCGCCCAATGTAAACCTTGACACAGGAACGCGAGATGCTGTGAGTCAATTTGCGGGCTCCTATGACGGCGGCGGCGTGTTGCGCAGAGAAGCGATCGGCACGAACACCGGCTGCGATCTGGGACGCGCTTTGTGGAAAGCGTGAATGGCGCGCCAGGTAGTCGAACAGAATGCGTAGCGCCAGAGAAAGCCTGAGATGGTACTCCCGTCCGCGATGGACGAGGCAGACGGCGAGGATTTCTTCGCCCGGCGCGCAATCGGTGCCCGGTTTGCGGAAACGGTGATAAATCCTGAAATGAGGGCCGCTGGACCGCAACTCCGCCATCTCCGCGAAGAGCAAGTCTATGTAATGCAATAGGATAGATTTGTATTCACTTTGCATAGGCAAACCTCGTGCAAAGGCGTTCGATCCTCAAGACGATTGTGGGAAGTTGCAACACCGACGACTTGCAGAAGATCGGCAGCCGATCCCCATTGGCTTTTCTGTAGGCGTTGATGCTCTTCAACTGCTGCCATTGCTCGGAATTCATTGTCGAGACGTCGCTGATGACAAGGTCAGTCTTGGCCAGGATTTCGGCGAGCGCCGGGGCGAACCCCGCGAAAGCGAGTACTCGATGACCGCGCTCTCTGAGAATCAGTTCGTCGGTTGCCAAACGGCTGGCATCAGCGCCAAGAAGTAAAATGTTTGCCATAGGCTCACTCTCCGTTTCACGAAAGCCGCAAAGGCGCAGCGTGGAACCGCGCTTGACTGAGGGTTTTCCTGGACGGAAGAGGTGAACGGCGGGCGCGCTGCCCATGAAACGGTGCCGGTGAAAGCCACCAGAGGACCAAAAATCCTCTTGACAGCGCAGCTATGCGACTCATACTAAGAAAGTTCCGCATAGCAGCACCAATTGGATTGGTGGTGGCGCGTATGGTGTTCATCTGGTCTGTTCAGGTGGATACCTGCCGCGATGAATTGCGGCACCCGGAGTGGTGTTCCACCACCACTCCGGGGCTTCTTTTTTATTGATACAGTGAATTGCATGCCCTTCGATGGGACATATTGGGACACACAGAGCGGGAGCCGTGGAAGATGACCAAAAGTCGATCTCGTGTTGAGGATGAAGACCTGTTGAACGGATGGAAGAAAATTGCGGATTTTCTCCAGACCACCACGAAAAGCGCGCATCGCTGGGAACAGAAGGACGATCTACCGATTCTCCGGCCTGGGCACGGCCGCAAAGGCACCGTTTTTGCAAGCAAGCGCGCGTTGCGGGCGTGGCGGACGGGCGGGATTGCGGATGCCATCATCGCCGACAACCGCTTAATCGTTTTTGACCGAAAGGCACGGTTGCTCTGGGCGCACGATTTTCTGGAGCCGCTATCTCGATTTACAGCGGACGAACTGGAATGGCGGCTCAGGTTTATCGATCTGCACGGAAACGGCGACCGGGGAGTATTGTTGGTTACCCGATTCCTCGATTCAAGCAAGGCAGACCAAGTGATGTATTTCTCTTCTGAAGGCAAAGTCGAATGGACACTGGAACCGAAACCACAACTACAGAAGCCAAACGGAGCAGTTTTTGAGGACGCCTGGACAATAAAACACCTCATAACTATTCCAGAGGCTATGGGTCGCATGATCCATTTGGCGATGGCAAATGAAGCCGGCTGGGGTGGCTGCGTCTTGCGCGTTGATGCCGAAGGCAGGCCCACCGTCCAGTTCGCAAATGCTGGTTACGTAGAGGGCCTCTGCTCGGTGGGTGTACCCGACGACCGCCTCATGATCGTATGCGGCGAGAACAATGACTTCGACTGCGCGTTTGTCGCTCTTTTGGGAATCGATGATGCGCCTTCGTGTTCGATTCCAGGCAGCCGAACCGTGTACCGCTTTGCAAACGCTCCTGAGGAGGCACCGCGAAAATATATCCTATTTCCACAGACGGAGCTTATCGCTGCACGAAAGAAGCTCTATGGCCACGCACAGCAAATCCGACAGTACCGGGACCGAGTCATCGTCGAAGTTGAAACAGGCGGCGATGGTGGTTTTCTTCTCTACCACTTTACCGACTATCTGGAGCCCATGTACGCCTTCCCCAGTGGAAGCCACGAAGAGTTTCACCGGTCGTTGGAGGCAACGGGTGCAATCGGGCATCCCTGGTTGCAGTGCCCAGAGCTGAGGACACCACTCCAACTCAAGGTATGGACGCGTAACTCTGGTTGGCAGGAGCAAGAAATCCCGTGGCGAGACAACCCATGGAAGGACGACCCGATTGATTGAGGAATCAAGAGGGAGACCACGGCGGTTTGAGCCAGCCTCTGCACCGCGACCATGTGGACAACAGCTTCGGCGACAGAAAAGCAACTACGCGGTACGATTACTGCAAAGGCCCCAACCGATTTCAATACCTCAGAAATGCCCAGATCAAAATCCGGGAAAGCCATTCCCGCACCAAAGAGACTCGTCTCCATGTTTCTGCGTGAGACGCTTGCCGCAGCCGCTGGAATAAAGCGGGGCAACCTATCCATTGCCAAGTTGGGAGAGATCGCCGCAGAAAGGCGCCACTGTGACATCCACGACGATCTCTGGTCGTTCTTCGATTCCCTCAAACCCTACCGGCTCTTTGGCGATTTCCAGGGTCTGGCAATGCTGCCGCGTCCGAGACCGCTGCAACTCCACATCGAACCGGACATCTTCCACGGCCACTTCCGCGCCTGGCTCCGCAAACGGGGCATTGATCCCAATACGATTGACGTGGGAGGGAGCGAAGCTGTGCAAGAATAGACGCCACGGTGATGGCGGATCGCGGATTCCTTCTATCGTTTCTTGTTGGTCAGACGATGCGCGTGCCAAGCATCGTTTAGCGACTGGAAACACCTGAAGCAGAGCGTATGTTTCACATCCCGCTTTATTCTGCCGCTGTGGTAGTGAAAGAGCGCAGGGCGCTTTCCGCACTCCTGGCAGAGTTTGCTTGGGTCTTGTATGGATTTCACCTTTGTCTTATCTTGCATCTGGTCGCGGCATGCAGCTTCTTCAAGTCCTTTCGTCGGCCTCTCTATGGAATGTGACGGACACAAAATGTTGGTCAATGCGTCACCCGTGAGGCCGGCGAAAGGATTCTCATCGTGCATGAACGATCAATTCGGAGGCGGAAGTTCGGTGGTGCTGCGATGCCAGAAGGTGTAACCCAAAGCGACGGCATCAAAGGTGGTCATGCTGGGATGCTCGCTCTCGTAGAACTTGCGCTCCGGCGGCAGCTTCCAGAGAAGCTCGGGATGCATGCTCGCGAGCATCGACGCGATCTCGTATTTGTTCGTGCACCGGAATTCGCGGAAGGCTTCCCGCACCTCATTCCGCGCAATGAGGGATACGGGGATTGAACAAGCGTTCGCCTCGCGTCGGATCGCTTTCAGAATGGGTTCAACGCCTGGGCTATTGAGTGTCATTTTGCGGCCCACTTTCTTCACCACGATCACCGACGGGAGAAATGCCTTCACTAATTTGGCAACACGTTTGCCAGCCGAAGCAGCACCTATAGCGCCACCGGGCCGAAAGTAGCATGCTCCCCAATCCAGCAATTGCTCCCCTTCGAAGATCGCATAGCCGAACTGCTGCGGGCGCAGGTCGATGGCCAATACTCGTTGATGATGTGTCGTGCGGGATTGCATGAATGGATCAGAGTATTTCAGTGTTCCTGCGCTCCCAGAGCCATTCAAGTTTGCGGGCAATGAGCGCGGCCCGGCGGCCTTTGGCGGTGCTTTGCTGCAATTCTTCTTCCATGTTGGCAAGGTATTCTTCGATCCTGGCTTCCACCGATTGATAGAGTCCGGGAAAGAGTTCTGAGATCGATACGCGAAAGATCACCTCGTATCCCACAGCCATGAGCAGGGCGGGAATCACGGCTGACCGTTCATGTTTGGAAACCTGAACCCCCGTGAGCAAGCCGACAATCTGCGCCAACTCCCGCTGGCTCAACCCGCTCTTTCTGCGATGCGACCGAAGGTAGTTTGCAATCTGTTCGAGTGCCATGAATGCTGTTGTCAAAGATCAATTATTTTATCGACGTTTGCTCTAAGAGTAGCAAGCCGGTTCGGCATCTGAATAGATATGGAAATGTTCCTGGGAAGCATGTTGTCTGCACGGATGGATGCAGTTGTCCACAGGCGCGAAGAGATGCAACCGCCATTTTGCTGCGTAACCCGCGCACTGCCCTGTGGACTATTTCTTAATTTGTTCGGGATAACGACGGGCTTCTATGACGCCTCCAGATCGGAAAGAATATCGGCCTTTGAAAGTTTTTCCTCTGGTGTAAGCTGTTCGACATGACAGACCTCGATCCGCCTTCGCCCAGCGCTGAGCGACGCGAAATCCGCGAGACGCCGGAGAAAGTTGAACAGACGCCATCGCCCGAACTGCTCGCCTTGTTTCGTCTCCTCCGCCGGGAACCGCCTGCCGATCACGACTTCGGTACGTGCCCGACCTGTAAAGAGTACGGCATCAAGAGCATTTGACTTGCGTCCATGATTCTTTACAGTGAATCTAAAGGTCGAAACCAACAGACATTTACCGATGAATCGATATTTTACCTACTGCCGGAAATCCTCCGAAGACGAGGACCATCAGATCCTCTCGATTGAATCGCAGCGTCAGGAACTCAAGCGGTTCGCAGAACGAGAAAACCTCGAGATCGTTGCGGTGATAGAGGAGGCGCGCAGCGCGAAATCTCCGGGCCGATCCGTCTTCAATGCGATGCTGAAGCGCATTGAGCGCGGAGAGGCCGACGGCATCCTTGCGTGGCACCCGGACCGGCTGGCGCGCAACGCGCTCGACGGCGGTCAGATCATCCTTATCTCGACACCGGCAAGCTGACGAGCCTGCGCTTCCCCACCTACACGTACGAGAACTCGTCACAAGGGAAGTTCATGCTGGCAATCATGTTCGGCCAGTCCAAATACTATGTGGACGCGCTCAGCGAGAATATCCGGCGCGGCAACCGCACCAAGCGGGAACGCGGCTGGCTTCCGGGACGCGCGCCCATCGGGTATATCAATGGCAGATCGGAGACAGGCGAGAAGATCATCCTGCCCGATCCCGAGCGATTCAGCTTGTTGAAACGGCTGTGGGAGTTGCTGCTATCGGGCGGGTACACCGTGCCGCAACTGTGCGTCCTTGCGAGCGATCAACTGGGGCTTAGGACGCCTAAGAAAAAGAGAATGGGTGGCAGCCCGCTGAGTGTGAGCGGCTTGTATCGGGTCTTCGCGAATCCATTCCACGCAGGACATATTCTTTACCAGAGTGAGTGGCATCCCGGACGGCACGAGGCAATGATTACGGTTGCACAGTTCGAAAAGGCACAGGTCCTGCTCGGCAGGACCGACAGTCAGCGCCCCAAGACCCACGCGTTCGCGTACACCGGCCTCATGCGGTGCGGCACGTGCCAGGGAGCGATCACCGCCGAGGAAAAAGTCAATCGGCACGGATGTCATTACGTGTACTACCACTGCACCCACAAGAAGCGCGACGTTCTATGCCGCGAGAAATCCATCGAGGAGCGGCAACTTCAACGGCAACTTGCGGCATTTCTCGCAAGCATTTATCTTGACCGCAGTGAAGTCGATCAGGCTCTCGCCATCATCGACGAAGAGCGAAAGAAGGAGCGGTACGCCGGTGACAACATCAAACAGGCGGTCAAGCGGGCACTTGAGACATCCCTGCGAAACTCAGAAAATCTGACGAAGATGCGGTATAGGGAATTGATCGCCGATGAGGAATTCATTCGCCAACGTGGAGAACTGTCTCAAGAGCAAGCCAAGCTAACTCAGCGACTCCAGCAACTGAGCGCAGAGGCGTGGATCGAACCTTCGCAAAGGCTCTTTTTATTCAGCAACCGCGCCATTTTCTGGCTGACGCACGGCTCGATCAGTGAAAAGCGCTTGATCGTCGCCACGGCAGGATCGAACCCCACCCTGACCGCCAAGAAACTCAGCATTGGCGCGAAGAATCCGTTCCTCATTTTGCAGACTCCGCACCACATTCGCGATTGGTGGACCATCGTCAATGACGTTAGAACCTTTTTCCGCGAAGAGCCGGACTTTGCAATCCCGCTTTTGCCGGAACCAAGCTCTGAGATAACTCTCGCAGCTTGAGGATCTTCGTCCCCATTCTACAGCGATTCACCTGCCATGAAAAGGTGGGCCGTTCGTCCTTTCCGAGCACGGGGCGAAAGCCCACAACCCTGAGACCAGGGTTGTGTGGTAGCGATCTTCGCTCCTCGAATCGCTAACACCCGTCGAACGGCCCAGCTTCACAATACGCTCAGCGCCGGCAAAAAATAGGTTGAGAATTGTTCCTGGGAGGACCATGCGAAACATGCCTATGGCGACGGCGAGGTTGGTACTTACGAGAAGAAGCGCGTGAATATGATCCTCTCTCGCAGGAACATTTCACCGCCTATGATTCTTCAACCACTCGCGTAGGATGAGACCACGCTTCGAACTATAAAAGTCGAATCGGAGCGCATTGCTCGAAGACAACACCACTCCCCTCCAAATTCATGTACGGACCGTTCAGCTACATTGGCGGCAAGCGCGCGCTCGCCAACCGGATCATCGAGATGTTTCCCGAACATAGGGCTTATATCGAGCCGTTTGCCGGCGGAGCGCAAGTGTTCTTCCGCAAGGATCCCTCGAAAGTGGAAGTACTGAACGATCTCGACGGGGAGATCGTGAATTTCTACCGCATTTGCCAATCGCATTTCGAAGAGTTGGTGCGCTATCTGCGCTTTACCATCGTGAGCCGCGCATGGTTCGACCTGCTCAATGAATCCGATCCGGCGAAGCTGACCGACATCCAGCGCGCGGCGCGTCACTTTTATCTCTCGAAGAACTGCTATGGGGGCCTCGTCCGCCGCCGCAATTACGCCGTGCGCGTGGACGCGCCGCCGGGTTTCAACCCCGAACGCATCCCGTCGCTTATCGAAGAGACGCACCACCGCCTGGCGCGGGTCCAGATCGAATGCCTTCCCTACGAAGAAGTGCTTGCGCGGTACGACCGTCCGACGAGCCTGTTCTATCTCGACCCGCCGTACTACGAAATCAAGCTCTACCGCTACAACCTGGAACCTGAGGAGTTCGCTACGATGGCGAAGCGTCTCGGCAAGTTGCGCGCCAAGTTCATCCTTTCGTTGAACGATGTGCCCGAGGTCCATGCGCTCTTCAAGGAGTTCACGATCCGCACCGTTGAGCTTGCCTACACCGCGCAGAAGATCGCCGGACGCCGCTACCATGAACTGCTCATCACAAACTTCTGAAACCCACCCCAAAAACCCCGTCAAGCATTTTGTTCCGCGTTGATTCCTCGTGCAACCTGTTGAATTCGATGGCTCTTGCGCTTTACGGCGCGGGACGTTGTTACCGTTTTCGACACGCCATTCTCCATACTCACCAACATGATTCGCTTCTTCGAACAACTCGTGAGTTCGCTTTGGAACCGCCTGCATGGGCGGCGGCAGGCGCGGAAGGAATCCGGCAGCACGACGACGCTCGGACTCATTGTCGCGGACGAGCAGGTAACTCAGCGGAAGCTCGGCATCAGCATGACGCGGCGCACGATGCACATGGCTCTCCTCGGAAAAACGGGTACCGGCAAAAGTTCACAAATCAAGTATCTCTGCTTGCAAGACATCGAAGCCGGGCGCGGGTTTGTGTACTTCGATCTGCATGGCGATGCGACGCCGTTTCTACTGCACGCCATCGCCGCCCGCGAGTGGAAGCTGCAAACTCATTTGAGCGACCGGCTCTTGATCATCTCACCCGCCGACCGCGAGATGTCGGTCGGCCTCAATCCGCTTGAAGATGCGGAGCCTGATTTCGTGCGCATCGCCGAGTTCGCCCAGGTACTCAAGCAACGCTGGGGCTTGGACCACTTCGGCGCGCGGACGGATGAACTGCTGCGCAACGCGCTCTATGTGCTCGCTGCAAACGGCCTCACGCTGCTTGAGCTTGCGCCGCTCCTCACGCATCAGGGCTTTCGCGCATCGTGCCTCAAGCGGGTGCCGAACGCCGAGGTGCGCCAGTATTTTGAATTTCGCTACGGTCAAGCAAGCGAGCCGATGCGCGCCGTGATGAGGGAGCCGATCCTCAACAAGACTTCGGCCTTCACCGCCGACCCAAGATTCCGCCACATCGTCGGCCAGCCACAGTCAACATTTTCGATGCGCGAAGCGATGGACGAGGGGCATTGGGTCATCGTGAATCTACCGAAGGGAGAGTTGGGCGAACAGGCGCTCACACTCGGGAGCCTCATCTTCACGGTCATCAAAAACGCGCTCTTCACGCGCACTCGCAGATCGCTCTTCACCGTTTACTGCGACGAGATTCAGAATCTCATCGCATATTCGAGCGATGTGGAGACGGTACTCTCGGAGGCCCGCAAATTCGGCGTTTCGGTAGTGAGCGCTAATCAATTCTTAGACCAATATCCGACCTCAATGCGTTCGGCGATTCTCTCCATTTGCACCCATGTCTTCTTTCAGTTGTCGAGCGCGGATGCAATTCAAGTCGCCCAGATGCTCGATGGCGGCAAGTCGCTTGCCGAGCGGTTGAAGAATCTTCCGCAGCGCCACTTCATTGTGAAAAGCGGCGCGGACCACTGGATGGAAGGCATGGTGCCCAACGTCGTTGATCCCGGCACGAACTACGCCGACCTGTTGAATCGTTCTCGCGCACTGCGCGCCCGTCCTCGCAAGGAGATCGAAAGCGAGATTGCGCAGCGCCACGCGGCCATGACCAAAACAACTGATGAGGTACTCCATGACTGGAACTAAGCACAAGAAACAGCGTGGCCTCATCGTGCAACCGCGCGATCTTGAACTTCTGCGCGAGTTGGCCGTGATGCGTGTTGCGGACCGGGAGCAGGTGAAGATCGCCGCCGGGTTCGGTTCCATTACGCGGGTGAACACGCGCTTGCTTGCTCTCACTCGCGCCGAGCTTCTCCGGAGATTCTTTCTTGGCTCCGGCGGCGGACGGAAGGCGCTTTACGCCCTGTCCATAAAGGGCGCGCAGATGATCCAGGTTCCGTGCCGAGGCCCGCGCCGTCCGCAAAACGAAATGCTCGTCGCCGACTATTTCATCCAGCATCAGCTCACGATCAACGCCGTTTACTGCGGCTTGAAGTTCGGCAGTATTTCCGTCCCTCGAGTGCGATTCATCAACTGGCTGGCCTTCCATGAGCCATTGGTTACAGGGCTCAGCCTTATCCCAGATGGCTATGTAGAGTTTGCCATGCCCTCCGGCATCGACGTCTCGTTCATCGAAGTGGACCTCGGCCACGAAGGTCTTGCGGTGTGGAAGGAAAAGACGCGGCACTATCTCCAGCTTGCGCTCTCGGGTGAGTACGAACGGCAGTTCAAGCAGCCGCGCTTCCGGGTGCTCGTCCTTGCAAACTCGGAGCGGAGATTGCATTCGATCCGCGCAGCCGTCGCCGGAGTCACGCAAAAGATTTTCTGGTTCGCCACACTGGACGCCGCGCACGGCACAAAGTTCTTCGGCCCCGTCTGGCTCCGGCCTATTGGGGAAACCAAACAAACCTTCTTCAAGGAAACACAATGAAGTACTGCTACCAATGCGGAAAGATGACGGCGGGCGAGCCGCTCTATTGCGGGACCTGCGGCAGGACGTACGACGTGAAACTCTGCCCACGCTCGCATGTAAACCCGCGCGGCGCGGAGGTCTGCTCGAAGTGCGGCAGCCGCGAACTCTCGACGCCCCAGCCCAAGATTCCGATGAGCCTCCGCCTCTTGGCCCTTCTCATCCGGCTAGGCCTTGGGCTGTTGCTCTTCTATGCGTCCCTCTGTCTTGTCGTAGCTCTTCTCCGCACGCGAGAGGTACAGCAGGCCCTCGTCATCTTTGGAATGCTCTTGTCCGGCCTGTGGTGGCTCTGGTCGAAACTGCCCGACTGGTTTCAAGAGGCCATTCGTTCTTTCTGGAAGAGCAGGAGGCAGAACGATGACGACTGATGGGAACGCAGAGGAGAGACGCATATCGGGTTTCGAGAGCGGCGCGAAGCCTGCGGAAACATTGGGTTTTTCCCGTGATTCCGTAGGGCAGAGCTACCCGCAGCATTACCCGCAGGTGCGCGAGACCCTCGGTGAGCCGATGACGATCCGCGAGGTCGCAGGATTGATCGGGTGCTCGGCGTGGACGGTGCGCCATCGCTACCTGCCGCAGGGAATTCCGCACCTTCGTTCGAGCCCTATGGGCAAGCTGATCTTCTTTCGTAACCAGGTCGTCCAATGGATTCTTCAACAACAAAAGAAAGGAGGGAGATAACCCATGTCGCTTTTCAAGCGCGGTAACAAGTGGTGGGCCTATGTCTGGATCGACGGCGTTCGTCACCACAAGTCCACCGGCACATCCAACCGCCGCAAGGCAGAAACTATTGAGCGGCAGTTCCGCGATGAGTTAAACGACGCTCGCCAACGGCTGCCGCAACTGAAGCCGGAAATGACGTTCGGAGAACTCACCGCGCTCTTCATCGGAAGCAAGATGGGGAAGCCTCACTCGCTCGACCGGCTGAAGCACCTGCTGCCCTTCTTCACCGACATGCTGCTCTTGCAGATCAACACGTCGGCCATCCGGAAGTACCGGCAGGA
>OBLU010002652.1_pt1 | contig 16356 bp, 17 predicted proteins | sample 1518681 | NCBI WGS metagenome assembly OBLU01 (sample SAMEA3539304, study PRJEB22396) | soil metagenome | biome: tundra; feature: field; material: soil | place: USA | collected 2010-05 | depth 0.15 m | reverse complement strand
TCCAGGCGGTCGCCTTCTTTGAAGCCGCGGGTGGCCAGGTGGTCGTGGAGCCACTTCTGGGTGTCGCGGTATTCGGTGAAGATGATGACGCGCTCCTGGTTCCAGAGGCCGTTCGGCCGGACTACGGATTCCAGCCATTTCACGAGTTTGTCGGCCTTGCTGTCGAGTTGCGCTGCTGCGCGTTCCGCCCAGCCGGCGAGGTCGTTGAGAATCTGGGTGTCGGCAACCGTTGCGGGCCGGAAGGCGCGAGCGGCAGCTTCCAAGGCTTCCAGTTCGGCTTCCTGCTGCTCGGCGTCGTCGGAGTAGTCCTCTTCGGCCTGTTCGAAAATGCGGGCCAGGGCGCCGGTGGAGTGGGTCAGTGCTTCGTAGCGCGCCGATTTGCGGAGCGACGCGCGGTGACGGTTGAGGGTGTTCAGGAACGCCTGCGGCGAGGAGAAGAGGCGCTTCTTGAGCAGCTTGAGCACGAACTCGGTGGCGAAGCGCTCGGAGTTGTCACGGTACCCCTCTGCGCGAATCCGGGCGTACTGGGTAAGCAGGGCGTGGATGCGCTGCTCCTCGACGGTGTAGTCGACCGGGATGTGTTCGAGCGTGCGCTTCGGAACTTGTCGGAGCCGTCCCAGTTCTTGATTTCGCTCTTCAGGCGGCGGACCATGACGGCACGAAGTTGGGCGGGCTCGGGGGCGACGCTGCGCGCGAAACGCTGGTCGTCGAGGAGTTCCAGGAGGGCGGAAAAGCTCTCCTTGTAGCCATTGTGTGGGGTGGCGGTGAGGAAGAGCTTGTGTTCGAAGTGCTTTCCGATTTCACGGAGAGCCTGGGTGCGTTGGGAGTCGAGGGCGAAGTTGCCGGTGCCGCTGGGTGCGGCGTTGTGGGCTTCGTCGACGATGAGAATGTCGAAATCACGCAGGCCAGGGCGCGCGCCCTCGTGGGCCACGGCCTCGCGGAACATCCGCAAGGGGTACTCGCGCTTCACGTAGTCCATGGAGGTGATGAGGCGCGGGAAATGGGTCCAGGGGTTGGCGTAGAGGCCACGCTCGCGGCGCAGACGCTTGATGAGGGCGCTGTCGACGATGGCGAAGTCGAGGCCGAACTTCTCCAGCATCTCGTCGCGCCACTTGATTTGCAGAGAGGACGGGCAGACCACCAGGATCCGGTTGGCACGGTGGCGGAGCATCAACTCCAGGACGACCATGCCGGACTCTATGGTTTTGCCGAGACCGACGTCGTCGGCGATCAGCAGGTTGACGCGGGGCATCTGGATGGCACGGACGACTGGGTCGAGCTGGTAGCTTTCAATTTCGATGCCGCTGCGGAAGGGCGACTGGAGCTGGCGAGTATCGGCGATGGAGGCGGCGCCCCAGCGGACGGCGTCGAGGAAGGCTTCGAGGTTGGCGGGCTGGTCGAATCCCTTGGGCTCGGGTAGCTCCATCTTCTCGAAGGCGCGGGCGCCCGGCTCGATTTCCCAGATGACTTGCAACTCCTCGCCGAGCGCATCGTCCTCAATGGAAGTGAGGCTAACAAGGTGCTGTGGTTGCTCCGCGATCTGGGTGCCACTCACGCCGGTGCGCACATCGGTGACGACGTAGCGCCGCTGGCGCACGACTGCAAGCTGCCCTTGCTCGGGAACGGATCGCAGTGCCTGCATTTATTTAGGTGTATCAGCTCTCACGAAGGTCTGCGACATCAGATGCCTTGGCCGCGTCGCAGATACTTAGATCGCAATGATGTTACCGGACGCCGCCGACGTAGGGCAGAGCCTTTGCGCTCACTCCCGCGCGGATTTGGCGGGTCGCCTCCTCTTTCGTAAGCGCTTTTCATTGCCAAGAATTCGAAAGAACTCGCTCTGACTAATAATTTCGATACCATCGCGCCTAGCCCCGTCCGCACCGCGGGCGGTTGTATTCGTGCCAGTATGCCTTTGAATATGCTTCCTGTGCTGTGTGCCGGTCTGGGTTGGTGTCGGGTCAAGCGACGCGCGCGTAGGGAGGCCAGAAGATTCCCTAGCGCGCGTGTCGTTTGGCGTCGTCTTGGATTCTGCTGATCGTTATGGTGTGGATGGTGGCGGTAGTCATTCGTGAGGCATCCTCTCAGTGAGATGTCGCCATTGGCAATGCGGTTAACGATGTCAGGGTCAATCTTGGCAAGCCCCGCAATCTCACGTATCTTGCGAGTTGATACGCCGTGGGCTTTAGCCGTCCGCTCTCGCTGGCGTGGCCCCATGTACCACCAAGATCCGGCCCGAACCATGAGACGCCCCGGCTTTAGCGGCACGCTGCTTCTTCGAGACCGCCACCCGCCGCTGCATTATCCGGTATGCAACAGCGGCTTGTTGATCGTTCGACAAATTGCGCCGTCCGATCTAGTTTTCCTCAATCCACAGTTTTGCGGACTCCCGATCCGGCAACTCTATTTCCGTCGTATCGTAGGGAATTCCGTGGCGGTTGCAGATCGCCAGCCGGTTGTGGCCGTCCAACAGCAGCCCACGCCACACAACGAGCGCATCCCGGCATCCCTCTGCGATCGCTTGACGACTTCCGGGAGAACGGCCCGCAGTTCTTCGAACGCGAACGCGCTGCGTGATGATCCTTTGCCATTAACCCAGCACGGTCAATGGGTTTCAAAAAAAGAGGCAGGCGCAAACCTGCCCCTAAAAAGAAGAGGTATCGCATTTTCTGCATTGTGCTCACCGCCGGGCTGCAACCCGGGATTCTGGATGGGTGATGGCGTTAATGATGGTGTCCAGGCGATATGGCTCGACCACCCGCACCGCCGGCATCGTTTGCGCAAATCTGGCCTGGATAGCGTCAAACCCGTCCTCGATAGGTCGCTGAAGGGAACCCACTGGAATGATGAAGACCTGGTTGTCGGGCTGCAGATTCGCAGGCAGCCCCTTTGCGCAACTGCTCACCAGATCGCTGACAACGATAGATATGCCGTTCGGGGTTTCACGGGCCGCGCGCCTGATCATCGCGTTGACAGCCGTACAGCGGCCGGGCAGCTTCAACCCGGGGAGTTGGTCGATGGCGGCGGCCAACTTTGCGATTTCGGCTGATCTCCGGGTGGTGTCCTCCCGGAGCGCCTGAGAGCGCCGCTCGGCACATTGCCGTTCAGCCTCGCGCCGGGCGGCGTCGGCATAGGATTTTGAAAGCTGCCCGATTTCACTGGTATTGCCCGCGCTCGCGCAGGCAATAGGACGATTACCGGGAATGGCGACCCGGACCATGGGTGACGCCATGAAGGCGTCCTCAAAGAACGGGACCATAGTGATGACCAGTGTGTTATCCCCGTCATAATTCGACAGCCGCCCGGAAAAGTTCTTGAGAACGCGGATGACATCCCCCGCGCGCGCAGACGGGCTCACATCCGGGTACAAGTAAATCATCGTATCTCCAGCAGCCAGGCCGATTGTGGGCGTCGCGAGGAGAGCCGCGATCACGAAGAGCGCCAGCGCCACCGGCGTGATCGCCCTCAGAACCCGGTTCAAGGGATTGGGCGTCCTGAGGAATGCCGCCGCCGGCGGCGCAATCGCCCTCAAAACCCGGCTGACGGGATTGGGCGGCGCCCCGCCGCCGGTTCCTGGCGGGATGCTCCGGTCGCTCGTCGTCAGCAGATGATCGAGCTCCCGCGCCAGCGACCGGATCGCGCGCAGATCCGCGCAGAGGCGCTTCGACCACAGCAGCAGCTTGGCCGCATAACCGCACAGGCCACTGCACAACGGGGCCAGAAGCGTTACCGCGGTCGTCGCTATCGAGAACAGGAAGCCACCCAGGGCGAACCCTTGGCCCCGCAGAATGGCCAGGGCCGTAACAATAGCGGCCACACACAGAAGTCCCAGTATTATCAGGCCGCGCGTGATTCTCTCCAGCTGCTTCGTGGGCTGGTCGGCGGCTGCGTTCTTGACCCAGCGTGTAACAACCGCAGCCCCGGCACCTCCCAGCAGGACCGCCAGAGCAACGCCCATAATCATCGCCATCAATCGCGGCGCATTCAAGAACATGACCGCGAGGACTGCGCCGGCGATCGTCTCGACCGCCAAGAATGCGAACCGCCCGAACTTGTAGGTCCCGGCCTCATGAATCTGGTCGTCGATTTCCCGCTCGGTGGGGTTTTCCGGCACCTCGCCGAACCACTGTGTGAACTTGCGCCAGTAGTCGTCACACTTGGCCTTGTAATTCAGCGCCAGCTCGTCGATGTGGAGATCGCACCAGCCGTGATTGTCGATGGCCGCCGCCGTGCGGGCGCGCGCGTCGATCGTGTGGGACAGCTCCTTCTGGCGCCGTCTGCACTCCTTTTGAATCGCCATCAATTCGTTATTCATCTTGTTTTGCTCCTTCCTTCGCTCGATCTGCCGAAACCGAACCCCTTCCACTAACGTCTTTGAAGGAGGGGAAATCTTCGGCCGCTCACAGTATCGCTCTGCGCGGCGATTGCTCTTGCGGCGAACAGGTGAGTGCCGAATCGTCAGTCAGCGTCAGCCCGTGCATGCGACGGGAACGGAGCAGGAAAGAAACTTGCTAAGGACGGGGCGGGTACCTGCCATTCAGGGTTAGCTATAGCCAATTTCTGAAGAACCGCTCCAGCAACGTGCGAGCCACATATGCTGTGAAGGATTCTGTCGAGGCGGCGGAAATGGTCAAAAGGCCCTTTACGGCGAGCTGATCGTCTGCATATTGCGGCAGTCAGCAGAGGTAAATCCATCGCCTGCTCGCTGGGCACTCTGCAAGCCGCCCAAGCGCCGCCTGGACGATCACGGAAGGGTTCCCCAGGTACGCGACACAAGAGCTCTGAAACAATTCCCAGTCCGAGATCACGAACTCGAATAGTTTTATATGCGTCGCGTTTGGCAATGCCGCATCGTCAAGAAGTCGCCACAATAATTGCGCTTTGAGATAAGGGCTCGCCGTCTCGAAACGTTGGGACAGAAACTTCCTTACCTCTGGATTCGTTGCCAAGGGTTGTAAAAGAGCCGAGTAAAACGAAGCGCGCGGACCCTCATCCTCCTGAATACGCGGAACGATCCATTCCAGATCCGCCTCCGTGATTTCGCTCCGAAGCAAGTGGGTATTCTCCGCCGTGTTCCAGGCAAGCGCCTCAGCCTCCGTCGGGTAGTATCCGCTTCGGAGCCTGCTCATCTGCCTGCTGATAGTATTGTCGTCAACCATGACTTTTTTGCATCCTTCGTTGCGCCTTTCGTACTCCGTTGGCGCGTCGCTAGAACGTTCTTTCGGATAATTCTGCGAGCAGCTGCTCTGGATGCTGGCTCACCAAGACATTGTCCTTGTCACCCGCGGAGATGAACTCCTCCGCAAGTGCGCGATCAATAAATGCCAGCAGCGAATCGTAGTAGCCATCGACGTTCAAGATCCCGCACGGCTTCGAATGCAGCCGAAGCTGAGCCCCGGCAAGGACCTCCCAAAATTCATCCTGAGTCCCCACGCCGCCCGGGAGGATAATTATTGCGTCCGCTAACTCCACCATCAGATTCTTCCGTTCGTGCATCGTCTCAACAACTCTTAGCTCGGTAAGGCCATCTTGGGCCAAGCCTTGGTCCTTAAGGAAGCCCGGCACCACTCCGATGACAGTACCGCCATGTTCGAGAACAGAGTTAGCGAGCGACCCCATCAACCCCGTCCTGACACCTCCGTAGATCAAACGAATCCCAGCAGCCGCCAGTAGCCTGCCAAGGTGCTTGGCAGCGATATCAAAACCAGGACGAATCCCTGGACTCGATCCGCAGTGAACACAAACAGATGTCAGTCGAATATTCACAGTGCTACCTGACGCATTTGGGAGCCTTAGCACCGTCCTTCTTGCATACCTCGATCCACCATTTCCGTCCGACAGCAGCGTACAACGGCGGCAAACGGTCGTTGGTTTTCTCCAAATAGTCAAAAAACTCTTTCAATTTGGTGTGGCTCAGGGACGCCAAACATCCCTGCACTACATCACGGTCATTTCCCTTGTACCCGAAGGAGATCAACAGGTCTTCCGTGATGCACGGCGTTTCTTCGGCCTTTCTTTCGAGCCACCAGCAAATAACACCAAGAGCTCCAAGGCAGCGCCGGTCCCTCATGGGAGTGATGTCCTGGAGGACACGCGTCCTGCGAACCTTGGATTCCTGATCGTCGTCGTCGTTGTCTGGTGGCGTTTCATTGAGCTTGACTAACTTCATCAGGTTCCTAACCCGTTGGAACCAAGCGTTCGTCCCACCGCTCATGCCCATTTTCTTGAAGGTGGTCAGGAACTTGACTAGTTCCGTTAGGGCGTCGCCCTCCGGCCAGATGTCCTTCAGGCGAATCAGTTCGTCTGCAAATAACGACTGAAGCAGAATCTTCCGGGTCCACGGCCGTCCAGGCGGCCCAGACAGATCCAGTGACGCGGTCGCGAGCTTGGAACGGTCCTCTTGCGACCCCTTCTGCGCCATCCGGAGCAACAGCCCAACCTGATCCTGATCAATGAATATTCTCTCGTTGTCCACGTAGTCGAGAAATTTTTGCCGATACCGAACTATCATCTTTTGCCAGATGACTTCGCTACCGCCCTTTGGGAGATTCGCTATGGCCTTCGAAAAATGCCTTATTGCCGCGTGAGGAGTGCTGGTGTTGTTGGGGTCGTACCACACGTCTAGATTGTGGATGCCAACGTCATTCCATTTCCAAGGTTTTCCTCCCACCTTAACCTCTGCCGTCTCCCCTCGCTGTTCGAGCGCAGATAGCAGACTAAACACTATGATGGCGATCGGATCGTCCTTCACAGTCTCAGGTTCGCCACTGTGGTATCCCCAGACGAATGGGGCTTGGGAGGGGTCCTGCCTAGCTGCGAACGTGAGAGCGTGGAGGAGGCCCAAAGGATTTACCTTGCCATCGCCGTATTTGGGAGCGAAGCGGTCTTCGTGAAAGCGGATGTCGATGAAGAGGAGATCGAAGGTGGGAACCTGTTCCGTCCCCAGCAGGTGCACGTGCTGAAGCCAATGGGACATACGATCGGTTGGCTCGCCACCTTCTCCCGTGGCAACCGGAACAATCTCTACCAGGTTGGTTATCAGAGCGGGTGCTCTTTCGTCATTGATCGCTAGGAGACGGAGTAGCGTGGTTGGCGACATAAAGAACTATTCCTCAAACCTGAGATTCATCGGATAATAAACAAACCGCGATTGCACGTAACGACAACCCTTGAGTCCGTGGAGATAGGTTATGACGGGTTCAGCGGGGCCGATCTCAACGACCTTGCCGAAGTCCCTATCGAAGTTTCTGAAAAGCGCAGCCAGGAGTCGGATCGATTTTGAATGCTTGAACTCCTCACCTACAACGGGATTGTGCAAAATGACCGTTGCCACCAGGGTGTCAGTGACCTCAACCGAGAAGTCAACATGAGGAGTTTTCATGGCGATTTTGGGTGTGTCGAGAACAAACCGCGCCGCGTTCCGACACAATTCTGCTAAGCCGGAAAGAAAGCACAGGTGTGGCTCGTCGTTGTCGGGGTTGAATGGCGGCAGCTTAATGCCACGAAACAACTGTGGACGTTTCACCTTCTTGGCGATGCCGTTGTGTACCCGCCGCAAGACTAGGCGCTGCTCGGACGGATCTACTGAATCTTCAACATACACGGATGTCGTCACGGCCGCAACTAAAGCTTTGCTCAGGGCCTCCCGGTGCGCTTTTGTCGGCGTGTACTCTCCATCGGCGTAGCCGATCCAAGCATTGGGAAGCAAGCCACCTGTTACTTTTGCCACAGCACTAAATACGCCGCACATTCCGGCAAGCACCTGCAAAAGCGAATGACACTGATCGATATCCGGCAGTAGGGCTGGCATATTCTGACAGATCTTCTTCTGTAGAGGGATAACGCTGGAATCTTCGATGCGTTCAATGCGGTTCTTGAGGTCATGCCCGAAGGCAAAATAGGTCAGTCTCAGGCGATGCGCCGCCTCTTGCTGGCGACTGCGATCAACGATCGTGCGATAGAACGACGCGTTCAAAATGCCGTAAACATCCTCCATCACGCTACTCAATTGCTGAGATCGGAGTTGGGAGGCGCTGTTCGCCAAAATGACGGCAAACAGGGACCCACCCCACCGAAGGGTATTCTGGTTCTGCTTTTCGCTCGGTCTGGGCCCAAAGCTGATCCATGCCAGGGAAGAGGGTCCCTCAAATTGAGAAAGAAGAGGCTTGGCGTATTCAGAGAAGCGCTGCTCGATCGTCACTGCGCCTTCCTGCTGCTTGGGCAAAAACGGCTGACCCTCCGTCACCAGATAGGTTCTGGCTCGCTTACTGGACACGATGCCGGCTGCACCTTCTGGAATCCGGGAAAAGAAATGGCACTTGCCGACCGATTCGTTGAAGTCCCTGAGGGCAAGAAGGCTACCTCTTCCACTGGAGAAGAAGTCTTCAAGCAAATTCATATACCAGCGATCGTTGGCATCCTCGCCATAATAGGAAGCGATGTGAAGGCCGGTAAGGTCCCGAAACTCTGCGTCCGGCAAAACAGCCGCGAGATCCAATACTGGAATTTGAAATAGCCCTTTGCAAGACAGCAGCGAGCGAAGGAGATCCAACGCAGGATGGTTGGCCGTGATTTTCTCACTGGTATCTAGCGATCGGTGCAAGAGCGCCGTCAGAATGTCTTCCTGTACGGCCCGCTCAAGTGGCTGCGGATGTATGTGTTCGTGGATCTGCATTTACTGTGCGGCATCATCTCCGCGTGGGCTTCCGAAAAACCAGGACATCGAACAAAAGCGTATCTGAATAGGAACCGATGCCGACGGTGTGAGTCAACTGTTCAACCAGCTCCGGCTGGAGGATCGCGGCTATCGCCGCCGCCGTGTATCGCGCCAGCGGCCGGACGATCCGGCTGTACGGCGCGGCTGGCTCCATGTCAACCGCCGTTGGAAAGGTCTTGACGAGAAGGACCCCGTCATTAAGCCGGGCATTGCCGTTGAGACAAGCTCCCAAATCTGCCTGATTACGTTCCATCTCCTTCAGCGGGTCCATCACAACAAGCATAGCGGCCCCGCCCGGAGCCAGGGTACCGGCGATGTTGCAAAAGGCTGGTTCGAGCTGATCCATCTCGTCCATCGCCAGAATAGAGGTGACCAAATCGACTCTCGACGGAGGTGTGAAGCCCGGCTGTTCAAGATCGCCAAGAGCGTACGCTAGGTTCAGACCAGTGGAACGGCGATTGGCCTCAGCCAGCATCGCCGGGCAGAAATCAATGCCGTGAAGGACCGCGTCGGGTACAAGCCGGGTGAAGGCACGCAGGAACGCGCCCTCGCCGCAGCCCAAATCCGCAACAACCGGGCATTCGATGGCTCCCACCAACTCGCTCGCTCTCTGGGCTAGTTTGACCAGCAACGCTCCCCGGTTCTGGTCAGCGTCGATATGCTTGCTCCAGGACGGGCTATTGATGGTCCACCAGCGAAGCCGGTCGGCATGGTATTCGGCCGGGATGTCCGTGGTCGCGAGAAGCACACGGCCGCGTGGCCGTTCATTTGTCGTAGGCATGGCTCACCAAACTCGGGTCCCAAACTTCCTCAACCCGCACTGCGTGCGGAGCAATCACGCCGATCTCTTCCAGGCCGCTAATCATGGACTGCCACGTTTCGGCGGAGGCCGTCAGAGGCTTTCCGTTCTCGCCGGCGAAGTAGGGCAAAGCCAACTGAAGCGAGCGGCGCTCCCGTTCTTTCTTTAGGGATGGATAAGCGGCCAGAACATCCGAGAGCGACTCATCGGAATTCGCGATCGTGAAGGTCCATCCCTTCACAAGACTTGTAATGAGCGCCTGGGCGAGCGGCCGTTTGGCGTCGAGTACGTCCCGCCGCGTAAAATAAACGGTCCCGGTGAAGTGTACGCCATACTGGGCCGGGTCGATGACCTCATATGCGATGCCTTGCTGCTCAAGGCTCACCGGCTCGTCATAGATGAAGGCTGGCCGGACGTCGTACTGGCCAAGGATAAACGTCTGTAGCTCAAAGGGAACCTGCACTTCCTTCACCTTGGAGCGATCAATCCCCGCTCTCTTCATCATGAGCTGGTACACCCGTTCAGTATTGGTGCCGGCGAGAATCCCCACGCGTTTGCCGGGAAAGTCCGCTGGGCCCTTGATCCCTGATTTCTCCTTAACCAGAAAGCACGTTGGGCTTTTGACGTTAACAACGCCGATGGCGACCAGCGGCGCCCCCTTGGCGACCGCAGCCACCAACAGGTCTCCGCCAACAACCCCGAAATCTGCGCCCTTACTCAGAACGACTTTAATCGGGTCCACATCTTCAGCTCCAGGAACGACCTTGAGCTGAATTTTCTCTGCCTGAGCGAACCGTTTGGCAGCGCTCACCTCGCCCGCGAAATTCGCGTTCGGGAACCACTCCTGGCGGAGTTCTACCACCGGCAGGCTCTCCGGTTTCGGTGCGCTCGACGTACAAGACGTCAGCGCGGAGGCCACTGCTAGAACGCCACTGATTACCAACAGACGACGCGTTATCATTGTCTTTATCTCTCCCAATACCAAGGTCCAAGCCGCCGTTCCAACAAGAGCACCACTCCGTAGATCAACCCCGACAGAATAGCGCCGGCGAGTATCCCGCTCATCATCAATTCAGGCTCAAGCCGCTTCGCGGAGATGAAGATATCTTTCCCGATGCCAATATCGGCGCCGTTGAACTCGGCGACAATGGCGCCGATGACGGACAGTGGGGCGGCGATCCGCAGCCCGGCGAAGAAGTGCTCGGTGCAGTGCGGGATCACAACATGCCTGATAACCTGCGCTTTCGGCGCGGCCATGATACGCATCATCTCTTGCGGCGCGCTCGCCACAGATCGAATGCCAGAGATCACGTTCGTGAGAATCGGAAAGAAAGCAATCAGCGCGCTCAGGAACACCTTCCCACTTGGGCCCGGACCGAAAACGAGAATGATCATCGGAGCGAGACACACCAATGGGATCACCTGGGACGCGACCAGCAGCGGGAAGCTGATGCTTCCGGCACGCGGGTAGTAGATGCACGCGATGCCGAAAACAAGAGCGAACACCGTAGCCACCACAAGGCCAAGCAGACTTTCGAGTCCGGTGTAGAGAAAAGCTTGACCTGCTTCCGCAAGATGCTGGGCAACGTAGGCGCAAGTGCGCAGCGGGCTGGAGAGGAGCAAGCGCACGGTGACGGAGGAATCCGCCGAGAGTTCCCAGGCCAGCAATATTCCCGTGACGATGGCTCCGCCGGCGACAAGCGCGACCGGATCTTGAGCGTCCCGCGAGCGAGTCATCCTAGCACCTCAGCCGAGAGGCACCCCGTGGCCGAAGGGCGGCCGACTATCGTTTCCAGCAGCCGATCCCGCATTGCCAGAGCCTCGGCCGACAGGTTCGCTCCGTCCTCAATGCCCGGAAGACAACCGAGATCGGTCAGTTCGGTGGTCTGTGACCCGTGTGGGAGCGCGATCACATGAGTCGCGAATTGAAGGGCTTCGACGACGTCGTGGGTAACCCAGATTACCGTGCATCCGGCTTCACGGCGCATCGTCTGGACCTGCCGGTTGAGATCCAGCCTGCGCAAGGGATCTAGGCCTGCAAACGGTTCGTCCATCAGAAGGAGGCTTGGCGAAACGCAGAAAGCGCGCGCGATGGCCAGCCTCGCTTTCATCCCGACCGACATCTGATGAGGATAGTAGGCACCGAAACCTGACAAACCGACACGCGCCAGCAGCTCCTCAATTTCACCTTTTCCAGGCTGTCGGCCGTACAGCTCAAAAGTGAGTTCGAGGGTCTGCTGCGCTGTCAGGTGCCGCCATAAACAGGCCTCCTGGAAAAGGAACGCCATCGCGCCCCGTCCATACAAACCGGCAGGCTCGCGACCGTCCACCAGGACCCGGCCTCTTGTCGGGGGCAGCAGGCCCGCGACGCAACGCAGCAGCGTCGTCTTACCCACCCCAGACACCCCGACGACCGCGGCGGATGCCCCCGAAGGGATGCTCAGGCTCAAATTGTGCAGGACCGCTCTCCCACCGAGCGAGACGGCCAAAGATTCGATGTCGACTTTCACAGGGGCGCCCTGCACCTTTTATACAGCCGACCCTGGGTGCCCGACTGAGGTGGACTGAGGTTTTTGGGAACTGATACCGACTGGCGTTAACACACTGATCTGCATGACTCTGGGCGGCTCGCCTATTTCGTTAAAGAATGATTGTGCGAAAAGGAGAACCGCCGAATGAAAGAGATCGAGACTCGCCGCTTAAAGGACGTATTGAGGACCCATTTCGGTTTCACTCGGGGCGCAGGGGCCAGTACCGGACACGAAACATGGGTTGACCGCTGTGGCCGCCGCATTCACCCGGTAATGCGCCACAAATCTATACCCATCGCCTCCCTGTACTGCACAGGGATGGAACTGGAATCTCAAGGTGTGTGCAGCCGGACCGAGTTCATGCGCAAATTCAAGGGCTAGGAAGCCAGGCCTACGGGCCACACGCTGTTTTTGTCGGGTCTATAAAAAGGGGAACTACGCTCGCGGGTGTTGCGTTGGTGCCCCAACGACTCACAAGATCCACCCAGCCGCCGTCTTGCGCTCCGCGAAAGCGCGCCATCGGTTTCGGCTAGGGCCCGAGCCACTTGTCACTTCCGGCTTTCCACCTGAGGTATCCAATGGATGACGCTGACAACGTCACATAAGGACAGTTATGACAACGAGATCCAGCGACTCCAACATCATCAACCGCTGGGTTGGAGCGCCAGCCCAGCCCCGCCACGCGCGCCTGCTGGGGCAGTAAGTGACGTGACGGACCGGTAACGTCACTGGATTGAATGGATTGGCGGGGATTTCAGGCCGTAGACTTGGCCAGCGGGTTCGACTTGAGGGCGCGCACCACGGATTCCAGCCGCCATGCGGTGCCCCGCCGCGTCTTGCGGGCGCGGTGGTTCAGAGCGGCGGCGATCCCGCGCAACGTCGCCCCTTCCCGGCGCAGGCGACGGATCTCGGCCAGCAGCTTCTGCTCGCCCGGATCCTCTTCCAGATGGCGACCGTCGGCCGCGAGCCGGTAGCCATACGGGATGTTGCCGACCCGCTCGCCATTGCTGCGCTTGTGGCGCATGGCGTCCCGCGTGCGTTCGCCGATCGCCTCGCGCTCCCATTGGCTGACCGCCGTCATGATATTCAGCACCAGCCTGCCGGCGGCGGAGCTCGTGTCGAGCGATTCAGCCACCGATACCAGCGCCACACCACGTCGTTCGAACCGCTCCAGCAGCGTGCAGAGGTCCTTCACGCTGCGGGTCAGCCGGTCCAGCTTGGCGATGATGACCGTTTGCACTTCGCCGGCATCGACCATCGCCAGCAACCGCGCCATGCCAGGGCGGTTCAGGCTCTTGGCGGACTCGCCTCCATCGACGATGATCTCCGCCAACTTGGCGTTGTGGACCACCGCCATGGCCCGGATCTTCTCCGCTTGGGCTTCGAGGGAAACGCCTTGCTCCGCCTGCTTGTCAGTTGAAACACGAACGTAACCGAGTGCTTTCATCGGGTCACATGTTACGGGATGACCCGGTCTGAAATCAACGGGATTTCGCTCCAGCCGGCACACGTTTTGTCGCTCGTGGTGGCCGGTCGGGCCTTCAGAACCGCCTTTACTTTCAAGCGGATCGGAGTGATGGATGTCATGACCGCGGTAACTACCGCATCAGGAGATTTCATCATGACGACGAATATCGAAGAACAAGCTACCACCCCAGCCACCGCCACCGCGCGGGAGCCGAAAGCCACCAAAAAGGCCAACGTCGCGCCACGGAAGCCCCGTGTTGCACCCGCCAGGGGCAAGTCGGGGAAGAAGGCCACCCCGGCCAAGAAGGGCGCCAGCGGCCCCAAAGGCGGCAAAAAAGCGAAAGTGGCCCGGGAGGGCAGCAAGACCGCCAAGATCCTGGACCTGCTCAAACGCCCCGGCGGGGCGACTGCGAAGGAGTTGATGAAAGCCACCGGCTGGCAACCGCATTCGGTGCGCGGATTCCTGTCCGGGACCGTCGGGAAGAAGATGGGGCTGGCCGTGTCGTCCACGAAGGGCGAGGACGGCGAGCGCAGTTATGCCATCAAGGGCTGAGCCTCCAGCCCCGCACGGACATGTTCGCCGCCGCGTCCCCGACTCGGCGGCTTTTCTCTGTCAGGTTGCGAGGACTTCTCCCTTCCACAACAATCGATGTGTTTTCGGAGCAAATTTCACTTGAATAACCGTTGAAAAACCCTTGATTAACGAAGGCGGTGTGCACCAATTTGCTGATTCTGGGCCACATCCCGGCTTATGTTCCAGACTCAGAAACCGGAGTAGGCCTGCAAAATCAGCGCCGGGAGGCCAGGGTGGGGGAGTGGCATGCCGCAAACGCGGGGCGCAGGCCGACGCCGTTATCGGCTATGTCAAGCGGTGCGGGATTGGCCCATGCTGGAAGCGGCCATAGCACAAAAGCTCGAAGACCAGGCGGCCTTCGTGGCCTTGGTGGGATTCGGCAGTGACCGGCAATCGCGCGCACAAGCGAAATAACGGATCAGTTATTTCGGTCGCGGAGGCAGAGCGGTTCAACCCCCGCGCCCGCGTGAAGGTGCATAACTGTCCCCGATCGGGGACAGTTTTGGGGCGGTGTTTCAACCCCCGCGCCCGGGTAGTGTCTGAAATGTGCGTTGCCGGGAAAACAGCTATCGGTTGCTTTTTCCTCCAAACCTGCCGCACGATGAAGGTATGCCAATCGACCGCGCGTCCCTCGAAGCCCTCCGCAACCTGATCTCCGATGCAAGCCTAACCCTCGAAACCACTCCAGACCTTCCCCAGAATCGCACGGCCAGTTGCAGAGAAAGTCTTGCCGCTGCGCTTGCCCTGTCCGAAGACCTCCTGAAGCAACTCCGCGCCAGCGCCGGGGCGGTCCTGGGCCGCAAAGGTGGCAGCATGACGGCGCGAAGATTCGGCGCGGAGCACTACCGCAAGATGGCGGAAGCACGAAAGACTCGTGGCGGCGGCAGACCCCGAAAGACAGATCAATAGATCCTGATGCGTCGATGCAATGATATGTAGTTGCACATGGGATCATTGTGCGGTATATTCCAGGTGTAGGCTTTCTCGTTGTACTCCTTGGTTTGGAAAGGCTGTTTCTCCGGCGGGGTGAAAAGCGCGCTCCAAAAAGAGAAAAGCTCAGGCCGTGAACCTGAGCTTCTAAACTGATGGTGCGAGAAAGGAGCCTCTGTGCAAATAACAGTGGTCATTCCTATGATGACCGGGTACAAGCCGCCCAAAGGCTGGAGGGTGGTACGCCATCGCCAGCTTGAAGACGGTACGTGCGAGGTGACGCTGGAGCCATCGGTGCTCCCAAGCTGATCCTCGGGATGGGGGGCTGCTACCAACAGTCCCCTGTCCTGCGGTTATTGTAGTGTTTATCGTTAGGATGTTGTCAACGATAAAAAGTGAGGTGTTGAAATGATCCTATCAAAGCTCCAGGAAGCATTAGCAGAAATCGGGGTACAGATCGCAGCGTTAGACGCAAAGCGCAGTCCTCTCGTTGAGGTGCAGTCCGAATTGCGCCAGATGATTAGCAAGCTCTCAGTTCCAGCATTGGGCGAAGATCTACCGTCCACGCTTCGCTTCGCCTCACCGCGAACAGCCAGCCGAGATAAGCTTGATGACATCGCGGACATTCTCCGTGCCGAGGGAAAGCCATTGCATATCACGACTATTGCAGAACGACTCTCCACTCTAAAGGGAAAGAACATTGCACGCACGCAAATTGAACCGGGTATGAACCGCCACATCGCAAAAGCCAAGGAGCGTCGGATCAAGAAGTTCGGGCCTAGCACCTTCGGCCTGCCAGAATGGAGGGATGGGATCGTACAGGGTAATTTGACCGACGTAGCATAGACCCGACATTGCTCCTTCCCCAAAGGCTAGCGAGCGCCCGCAAAGGCGTAGGCTGGCCTTTTCGTTTTGTCCCAAGATTTCTCTTTACAAACAACTAGCGCTAGCTGTATTATTAAATCATGAAGAGCGCCCGCGTGAGCTGCAACTCGCCAGGGCAAATGTAGCCGCGCGGCTACATTCGAGCTGCCCCCGCGCCCCAAGGCGGAAGGCGGAAGGCCGACGAAAACCGGTACCCGCGCGGTACCGCCTAAAGTTTCAGCCCCCGGGCCCGCGTGAGCTGCAACTCGGCTTGCGATAAATAGTTCCGATCTGTACTTATTTCAACTCCCGCGCCCGCGTGAGCTGCAACGGCAATCGCGCCCACAAGCTAAATGACGGATCGGTCATTTCGGTCGCGGATGCAGAGAAACAAACGGGAATCGCCGTCAAGCTCGGTGACGCCGGCGGCTTCAGGAGCCCGAGAAGTACCGCGAGCTATTGTACGCGCGGCTTG
>OBLU010002651.1_pt1 | contig 16357 bp, 7 predicted proteins | sample 1518681 | NCBI WGS metagenome assembly OBLU01 (sample SAMEA3539304, study PRJEB22396) | soil metagenome | biome: tundra; feature: field; material: soil | place: USA | collected 2010-05 | depth 0.15 m | reverse complement strand
GGGGAGCCCACGGCCTCGAGCGTCTGCGACGTTCCATTGAATCCGAGTACAACAAAGCAATCGGGGAATTGGCGGACCTGTGGAGCTTGCGTCCATGATTGCTGTGTTGTTACGGGATCGGGCGGGAAGACAACGAAGGCAACCGACAGCGCCACGGATTGTTTGGTCAAAGGAGCGGAGGGTATGTCTGCGAGATTGAAAGGAACGTAGGCTGCGATTAACTGCGCGGCGCGGGCGTCACCAACGGCTGCGCGGAGAGCCTTATTCGCTGCGCTGATCTTGACCGGGTCGCCATCGGCAATCCAGACGCTCTGCCAGTAGGTGGAGATGGCGTCGCCTTCCCCAAGGGCCAGAGGCGTATCCGTAGGAATAACAAGAATCTCATCCGTCGCATTGATCTTGTGCGGTTCGGTAGCTCTGTTGACGGGCTGGTAGTTGTCAGCCAGCCAGCCGGCGCGGCCCGATCCTTGCGCCTGAACCAGACTGCTCCATGCGCCGCGCTGATCGTTCTCCACACCCCCGGCGCGCCAGATGTTCATCCAATAGGCCTTGACATTGATGAGCTCTGAGCCCGAGAGCATGGGCTCGAAAGTATCGATCGAGCAATCGTCAGGATAGATGCGCACCAGAAGCTCATGCTGCGGCGCAGCAGCGGCAGGCGTGGGCTGGTCGCGTTGCGAGGTCGTCGTGCGGAAGCGCGTCTCGATGCGGACGGGGAGAAGCAGAAATGGCGAGGCGTCGCTCAACTGACTGACGTTCTGCTGCGGCGTGCTGAATTGCCCGAAGCCTGCGGTGGCCTGGCTCACGATCGATCGAGCGTCTTGCAGTTTCTGGGTCGCGGCTGCCTGATCGGCCGTAGCGCGTTTTGCGGCCGCGGCGAGTTGCGCCAGCTGCTGATTTTGGTCCCCGGCAGAACTGACTTGCCGCGTCGCGAGATCCAGAGCCGCCTGCGCCTTAATGGCTATTGCGGCGGCCTGCAGCGCAGCGATCTGCGCAGATTCCTGCGCGGCTCGTGCGGCAGCAAGTTGAGCTTGAGCGGAAGCGAAATCTGCCATGTTCAGGACCTGTTCTGCGCGAGCATTTCGCTGGCGTGGATTGCGACCATCACCGGTTGCCGAAGGAGCATGTATGCCCAGCGCGCTGAGCTGACGCTGGCCACGTTGACTCGCCTGTCGTCGTTCCACTGATCGTGTTTGGGCGGATCGGTTACGTCGGAAGGCTCAGTAAAGCTGACGCTGCTGAGTGCCCCCGCAGCCAGAAACTGACCGGGCGTGATGCCAGGCATCGCATCATTCCAGCAGACATCATCGAAGGCTTCGATAGGCGTATTCGGCGAGAGCTCGAGGCCGAAGCGCGCTTCTCCCGGACGTTCCTGCAGCACGAAGTACCAGCCAGGGTCCCCGCCTGTCCCCTTTACTTCGTCGATGGTGAGATCAAAGCCGAAGAAAAATATGTCATCGCTCGGGTGGGCCTGGTAGAGCGGAGTGCGGGTCTTCGATGGCGGCGGATTCTTCTCTTCATCCGGCGTCAGCCAATCTGGTTCGCGCAGGCCCCCCGTCATCTTGGCATGCTCGGCGAAGATCACCGTGTTTGGATATTTCTTGAGCAGCTCACCGCGAATGATGAGTACGGCTTGCGGTTCGGCAGGCTGACCTGGCGGAATGCGGTTGTTGTGGTCTCCCAACGCGGAGGTCGGCGCCCATCTGTGAATCTCAGGAATGTCATAGAGCTTCTCTTTCAGCGCATCCTCACTCAGTCCTTCGCTGTCGATGGTGTCGCCCACAGACCAGAATTGCCGGAAGTAGCTGCCACGCTGGTCGGTCGGGTACTCGCGCCACAACAGTTTGCGCGCGAATTCGTAGTTGAGCCCGACCATGTAGGCTTCGATGAAACGCTGGTTGGTTTCCATCAGCGTGATGCTGTTGCGCGCGATCTTGTTGATGTTGGGCAGAAGACGGTCGGCCGATCGCTCTTCAAGCGGCTGATACATCGGCAGGTCGATCTTTGGATAGGCCATGACCTCGTTGAAGTTGTCGCCGATCTCGGCAATGATCCAGGGCGGCAATGAGATCATGCTGAGCCCGCGACGGATGATCGTTGTCTTCGGATCGATTGCCGTGACCACAGTGTTGGAAATGGACGTGAGGTCGATCGCAACGGGAGCAGGATGCTGGGCTGCGATATTACCGGCCACATTGAGTTGGAACGACTGCGTGAGTGCGGTGTTGAAGCGTGTCGCTGTCGGACTGTCCGTTCCACCGAGCGTGGGGACGAAGGACGATCCGCGAGTGCTGAGAACAAAGTTGCTGCTTGCTGGATACGTGGCGACGCTCGCAGCAGTCTGGCCTGCCTGCGAGAGGGTCTGCGAAGCCTGCTGGTCGGCAGCCCAGCCGCGAAGCAGACGGAACAGGTAGATACCTGCACCGACAATGGCCACTGCAGCGATGCCCCCGGCAACCGGGCCAAGCATAAACAAAAGGATGATCGCAAGCAGAATGGCGATAGCGAGCACCAGCCAGGGCAGCCACGGATATTTCTTGAGCAAGTCGAGGATGCTGGCGGGCGCTCCGGTGGGGACGATCGCGTTCACGGTCTGGTCCACGGTGACTACACCGGCGGGGACGGTTTTCGGTGGCGCGCTGGTCACTTCGCCTGCATTGATGCGCTGGATAAGATTGGTGCGCGTCGCAGTCGCAGTAAAGGGCAATGTGCGCATAAGACGTCCGCCGGGACGAACGACGCGGCGAAATACGGTGGATGTGAGGACCGGTGGGATCAGTGTAGGAGCGATCACCGAAGCGCGCAGGCTTGCGACGGTCACCCCGGAAAAGAGGACGCGGCTGGCAACGGGCGCGGTCATCGAAAGCACCCGTGCAGGATCGGAGGCGGCTGTGATCAGGTGACGGGCGTAGAGGCGCGATGAAGCAGCCGTCGCGAAGTGCAACCGGCGAATGTTCTGATTGGCCTTGAGCACATCGCCGATCTGTTGCCACGCATAGTTCATATACTCTTCGGCGTTGGCTTCGATGATCTCGACTCCGTAGTTTGCAGGAACGCGGAAGCGCGGATCGAGATTGAGGCGGTGCACCCAATTTGTCACGTTCGTAGCAGTTGTCCCGTCGCTGTTGAATAGAACACGCTGGGTAAGTGCGTGCCACCTTCCATAGAGCGGCGAGGTGATGAGAGGGTCGGGATCGTTGGCAATGTCCGGAACAATTGGCTGCGAGACTCCCGCCGCACTGGGCGTGATGCCGCTGGCGGCATTGGCAGCGGCCGGCGTCTGATTCGCGTAGTCGTCGGGCAAATTGATGAACTTCGCCAGAGCCACCTCAAAGGCATCAGGATATGGCTGGTCCCAGTTCTCGTACATATCGCGCGTGGCCTTGTCGACCGCGCTGAGATCGGCATCGGGAACTTCGAGCGCTCCGCCGAGACGCAGGATGCCATTGAGGCCCGCTTTGTCGATGCCCGGCAGATTCGAGCCGGGATCCTGCACATCGAAGTCTCGTGTGCCCACCGTGGGATCAACCGGTTGCGGCTGGATGAGTGTGACGAGATAGCGAAAGTCGCCCCGATCTCCGGTCGTGAACTGCCATCGATAGTAGTAAGGAAAGTTCAGCGACTCCTGCTGATTGGCGTAGGAGGCCCACGCCGAGGCCAGTGCCGAAGGGGATTTCGTTGGATCGAGTCCGAGGCCGGCGAGGCGACCGCTCTCAAATACCGGGATGACAAACGCGTCGTAGCTGGTGTTGACATCGAGCATGCGCGGGCAAAGCAGCCGCGAATAGGCGAGGTCTGGATTGGTGTTGAGGATCGACTGCACGAGCGGAACCACGGCGCTCATGTCCGTCGAGACCAGTTCCGTGGATGGGCTGGGCGAGAGCCCCTGATTGAAGTGCACGTGCGCCCATGCCCACAACTCCGATGCATTGGGCAGGACGCTTGTGCTGTTGAGAGTAAGAAAGGGTAGCGGTCGATTTGCGATGTTCTTGCCCTCTGCGTACTCGCCCTGCTTCAGAACGATCAACGCGATCCATGGGCTGAACTGAAGTCCGGCTGCGGGCGCGGGGGTGTAGCGCCATGGGAAGTCCTCATCATAGAAATCGATTGCCGCGAGATAGTTAGACTCGAAGTTCGAAACGCCCGCTCGCGGTTCTGTTCGAATGACAGCCCTTGCGTCGATGCCGAGAATATCTCCGGGGCCGTAGAGTGCGATGTCCTGAGCGGCAGATTGCGTGAGGGGAAGTCCGTCGTTGACAGGCGTGCCGGTGATATCGACCTCGACATGGATCGAGGCGCGAATTCCTGTGGCTGGAGGAGCAGCGATCGCGGTCGCCATTCCCTGCCGCAGCCAGGGCAGAAACGCATAGGTTCCCAGCAGATCCTCAGGGTCGGCAATCGGAGGAGGAGAAGCGCTCATGCTGCCACCTCGAATCGTGGAATGACGTGCAGGGTGCCTTCAAGAGAGGGGTTCGCAGCGACCGCTTTGCTGATGTAGTCCTGCGCCTGTGCCTGGTTTAGGAATGTGCTCGCCTCGGGATGTAAAACTTGGTTGCTGGATTGAAGTGCGACCGCGAATGTCTCGTTAGAGACCGCGACCGATCCAGACTGCGGCCGCGTCAAGCCGCGGAAATTTGCCGAGAGCCTGGACTGTCCTGTGCTGTTTCCGGCGAGGAAGTTGGTGAACATCGCACGTGAGTGAGCGAAGAACTGGAAGCGTACAGGCTCGGACTCTTTGTCAATCACCGTGAGGTCGTAACGCAGAGGCCGCGTGATCGCCGTTGCTGTGGCGAGCGTTGCGCTTCCGGCGAGTTCAATGCCGCTATCCTGCGGGACGAATGCTGGCTGCGAGAGCTTGGTGGCATCGTCGAAGTTTCGGAACTGCGAAGGCGCAAACGGCTCCTGCAGTTCACGTACCTTTGTCAACGCAGATCCTGCGACCGAGAAGGCAAATAGGTTGGCGTCGCTGGGCGCCTGGCTTCCTACTTTGTCGATCTGCAGATCGAGGGGAATAGCGCGCTGACTGACCTGCAGGGTCCCGGCCGGATGCAGCACCAGGCTGGCCTCGCTGGGATCTAATTGGCGCAGCGAGACGAGCAGTTTGAGATTGGGCGGCAGCGCGGTCCTCCAGTTCGAGGATTTCTGTGCCTCGGCGGCGAGAATCGGCATCACCTGGATCGGCGGAAGCGTCGTGTTCGGATTGTCGCCCCAGGTGAAGTCGATTCCGATATCGATTGAGAAAAAGAAGAAAGACAGACATGCGGTGCCATGCACATGCCACGGCGTTGGTCCTGATAGCGAGACGTCGATGCCGACGCCATAGACTCCGATGCCGAATACCTGCACGGAAAATTGCGTGGAAATCTCAGCGATGAAATAGAAGGGCGAGAATTGGATGAGGGCATCGAAGCCTGACGAGCCGGAAACCGAGCAGGCCGAGAAGCCGAAGAAGAAGTCTGAATGCGTGCCGAACTGTACGGTGTTGGTGGTGACGGCGAAGTATCCGTCAGCGTGAATGCGCGCGAATGACTCATTGATGAGGTCGATCGAGATGCGCTGGGGCGCGGGGAAAGGTAATGGCGGCGGGTTGAATTGTGGATGAAAGCCACCGACCGACAGCACGAAATTGGCGTCGTCTCCGTAGGCGAACAGGACACCCATCGAGCCGGAGATGGTAATGAAGAGGACGTGCGAGTCGAAAAGCGTCGCGTAGAAATAGAAGCGCTGCTTATCGAACTCGAGTACACCGGCGAAGTTGACCTGAAGGACGAGAATCGCAATCTGGTCTGCCGGAAGGGCGGCGCGCAGGATGCCGAGAATGGCGGCGTCACCCGGTGGGATCTCGATAATCACGCCAAGTGAGAGGCTGATTAAAGTCGGCTCTCCCCAGCCGATCTTCGCCATGGGGCCGATGAGGAACGTTCCATTCTGCGGCGGAAAGATGGCGCGCAGGTCGCTGATGATGCGCGGCGCGTTCGCAATGATGTCCTGCGGGAACATGATGCTCTGGACAGCGTTGGTGCGGATGCCATCGAGCAGCGACTGGAAGAGCACCGTGCGATTCAGCCCGAGAAGCCCTCCTACAGCGAGCAGCGTAAAGCCGAAGCTGAGCTGGATTCCGGGGCCGAAGTCGGCAGAAATGATGATGAGGAGCGAGAAGCCGCTGGAGCCGTCGGGCATCTTGGTGGAGATGAGACCGATTGCAGAGACGGAGAGGAAGTCGGCAATCTCAAGTTGCAACGCGCCCGCGTACTCTCCGCGGTCGGTATCGATGTAAAGAAACCCACCGCCTTGCACGACTCCTGCGTTTACGGAGAGACCAACCCCCTTGGGCGGCAGAAACGATACATCAAGTTGTGCCGGACCGAGATTGCCATGTTTGAATTGCAGTCCAGCCTGTATCCCGATGCCCTCCACAGATGCCGCGAGAGGACCGAGATTGGCATTAAGATTAACGCCAGCGCCGAGCTGGAATTGATCTGCGGCCGCCTGCAGAGTCAATTGCAATGCTTGGATTGAAACCGGTCCGAGATCGATGCTCACGCTTAGCTCGATGGTGAGCTTGCCGCCGCCAGTGATGATGAAGCCGGAGAGAAGGCTCATGCCGAGGCCGAGTTGTGCCTCTGCCTGCACGTTCAACCCGGAGAGAATCTGCTGGATGAAACCGTCACCGTCGCCACCCCCGATGACGACGCGAATGGCTTGAATCTGGCCTTCAAAGCCAAGGTCGAGCTTTCCACTTACTGTCTTGGCGAACCAAGAAATACCTAGACCCTGTACCGAGAGGCGCGATCCTCCGGCCGATCCGACCAAAATCATTTCCTGCGCTTTGTCCGGTTTTTCGGCAATCGTTATCGATGCGCTGAAATCGCCTGCAGCGTTGAGGATGCCTTGCGCACTGAACGGCGGCCGGACCACGACGCCGACTCCCTTGATATCGGCGGAGGACTGGAAGGTGAGTTGCCCGCGATCGCAAACGTCAAACTGAAAGTCTGCCGCGCCCATGATGTACGGCAGCAGAGCGATGCCTGCTGCTGTGCCGCCCTGTGCATCGGCAGGCGAAAAGGTAATTCCGAACTGGCTGTAGGTCGCCGCCGTAAGTCCCTGCTGGAAGATGGGAACACGGAGCTCGTTCAAGCCAGACGAGGTATTGCCTAAAGCAGACTTTGTTGAATCGGTCTGAGGGTACAGACCGCCGGGCAAGCCTCCGGCCTTCATCAGCTCCGCTAGCCGCTGCAGGAAGGTGGGCGCGTCGAATACGGTGCTCCACTTGTACACATCGTCCGCAATTTGACCGGGGCTACTGATGAATTGCGCGAAGCGATCCCAGTTGACTGTGCGCTGGCTTTGACCTGCAGGCGGGTTGGGCTCGGACTCGATGAGACCGAGAAGATGCAATGCCGCGTGAACCTGAGCGCGCGCGCGGCTGAGATAGTCGAGCAAGAGAAAGTCGGTGAGCCGCCGAGGGAGATCGTCGAGGTTGGGCACTGCGCCTGCGTTGGCCTGCAGCTCTGCATGAAGCTGTTCGATCGCGTTCACGGTGGCGACCAGTTTGGAGTAAATGCTCGTCAGAGCTGACTCGACGTCGCTCTCCGAATTGGCGTTGGCGAGCTGTTGGACTGCTGTGACAAGGCCGCTCGCCTGAGTGGTGAGACTGTTGAAGGCGCTGCCGACTGCTCCAACGGGTATTTCGTAGCCCAGCTGGCGAAAGAATGCGACTGCCTGATCCGCGGTCTTGATTGCGCGGAACGGAGCGATGGCGAGTCCCAGCTCGGTGAGAGCGGTTTGGAGCGCATCAGCCAACGGTTACACCTCTAATCGGAAGAAGGTCTCTCAGGGCAACAATGGTTCTTTCCCCAACTCCAGCACAAACATCCGGTGACGCATTTCATAATGGCTGGAGACGGTCCAATCCCCCAGCAAATTGTTCGGCACAACTATGAGCATCGCTTGAGCTATCGAGAACGCAGATAGCTCAGAAGTGTGGGACGCCACCCAACCATACAGATCTGCGTATCCAGTGAATCCCAGCGTCCCCAAGGAACCACGGTCAGGAAGAGCGTTGATCAAAGTCATCAACGAAGCAGAGACGGCGGACTGCTGCACTTTGGAGCCAATTCCCAATTGGATCAGCCTGGCAAGACAAATCTTTTCCAATGAATCGTCAATAGCCGGCCGCGTATTGAATTTGAATTCAAAATCGATAAATTGGATCTTGTTCGGGTATTGCGTAATGAGAGGCTGGACGGGCTCATTGGGTGGATCTGGAATACTTTGATTCGTCTGGCTCGGATTGCTCCGAGGCACCCCACCCGGATGTGTGAACGCATAAATCACAACATTAGCATTCGGGCTTTTTCCGAGCGCAGTGTCAATTGCCCAGCGCGTGTTTTTCTTGAAGTACGGAGAAGCGGAAGCGGCCAGCGGATGATCATCGTGGTGATACCAGGCGTCCAGATAGATGAGCCGCGTGAGATTCGACAGGTCAACCAATTCGTTGATGATGGTCTGATTTACCCCTCGATAACCCGTGCTATAGCCCGCCATTACTTCTACTGAAAAGTCGATTCCAGACAGACCGGCAAGCGTCATCAGGTCGTTGATGATCTGTGTCGATATGCCAAATCCAAAGGCGCTGAAAACGCCCGTCCATCCGGACTCCACGCCTGGAATGGTGATTAGCACGCTATTGGCTTGATTGGCGAAGAATGGCCGCAATCGGAATAGAGTCATTTCTGGCTCAACCCCAAAAAACAGACTCAACCGGGCCTTCGGCTTGCTTCCAGCCGGCGCGTTAGCAAAATCGGTCGCGAGTTGTTTCGGAATGTATATGAAGAATGTCCGCTGCTTATTGAATTCCTCCGCCGTAGCGATCGAAGGGCTATTGGTCTGTAGCAGCGTGGTGGCCTGGGAAGAGTCGTTTAGAGGGTTGTCGAAGTCATGATGAGTGAAGACGTAGCCGCGGACCTGTGGCACAGGAGGTGTAGGAGGCGTACTAACGGCGGTTTGCGGACCCGCCGGCGAATTGTGTTGTTTCTTACCCATCCTATCCGTTCATGAAGCGAGGGGGCCCTTCGAGTAATGCATCGTGATCCATTGCGCACGCGTGCCGGACAGACCAGTTAAAACATCATCGAAACTGGCGCCTGAAAAATATTTGTCGCGCAGGGTTTCGACAATGCTGGCGCACTGCGTGATATTCGTTTTGGGGAACCTGCTGATGTTGAATATGTCTATTTTGTCGGTATCACTGAGGGCGGCCAGTTTTTGTCGAAGCTGCTCATCGGCGAAGGCATTCTGATTGGAATCCTGAGGGAGTTCAGTCCAGGGCAGCAGAGGGGAGGCTTGAGGATACGTCATGGCGAGTAAAGCCAGGCGGATGCCGCAGACGCCGACACCTTCCAACGCTATGATCGGGAACGCATCTGGATTATTTTCCAGGGCGTTGGCTAGTTGGTCGAGAAGTGCGCCCCTCTCGTCCGGCGTCTTCTTTAACGTGCCATCGAAAATGAAACTGCAAACATAGCGCTTGAAAGCGTCTCCGCTTTCAGGAACTTTCAAGGCAACATTCTGATAGTAGGAGTAGTAGGCATTGACAACCTCGCGGAGGACATCGGGATTGTTCGCACCAGGACCTGGATTGTCGGCCGCGGTCTCAACCAACTCCTCCAGAGCGGGATTTAGTGGGCCGACATCCTGTATTAGCGTCAGATTTGCCACTTCGGTCCCGCTGCTGTCCAAAGCCCGGACAATTACCGTCAAGTTTCCAACAGTACCCGGAGTGTATGAAGCTTCTCCAACCGCTGTTTGCACGCTCTGTGGAAAAGCGCCGTCCTCCGCAAAAAGCCAATCGTAAGTGTCGATCGAAGAGGCCAAGGAGACATCTGTCACAAACAGCACGTACGTATTCTCCTGGTTGGGAGCTAAAGAAGAGGAAAGAAAGGACACAAGGGCGCAACGGCCATCGCTAGCCACTAGCGACTCGCCGAGATCGGAGGCGGAAGAACCTGCCGGGATGCGCGTTTCCGTCTTGCGAACGGGCATAACTTCTCGTCCTTCGGTTGAAACTGTCGAATCACCAGGGATAGGGCGCGGGCTTGTTGTTTGATTTTGTGTGATCTTCGCCAAGAATAAAAGGCAGTCAGTTTGACAGTAGGGTGAAACGCAACGAACTGCAGGGAAGTAGCGCAGGCATTCGCGGTGCGCGGTGGAACAGAATAATACGTCGTTTTACCAAACGTCGCAAGAAAGTTCTTCGAGATTTTAAAGCGCATTTGAACCAAGTCGCTGCCGCGCCGGACGCTGCCCATGGGTCTTTCCCGTGCATTGTTGGCTATGTAGCCTCGGGGCATAGGAGGACCACTGTGGCCCATCCTCGGCATCGTGTGCTGGATGAACTCCAGATTCGCAACCACTCTCAGAGCACCGCGTGTCCTAAATCTTCTCCGTGCAGGAGTTTAATAGCGAGCATGCCTCTCCAAATACTAAGGTGCAGGAATCCGATCGTGAAGAGCCATGCAGCACACCAGAGGCCACCGACGAACGTATGCTGGACGCCTTGCATCTTCAGCGTCTCGCTCCCCTTCGGATTGTTTCGGGACTGGCAGAGAACACAAACGCAATCTTTAGTGCACACTCTTCGGAGCCTCAGACCGCAAATGGATGTCCGGTTCTGCTCCGAGCAGGAACCATCAGCTGAGAAGCAAGCGTGCGCAACAGACGATCCCGATCAGATCAACAACGCATTCTGCAGCGCGCGTAAAGAAAACTCGTGCTTTTCTGTTGACAAAGACTTACATGGATGGCGGTGATTGGCCCGGAACTCTGTGAACGTGCAGATTTCCAGGGCTTCAGTCGTCGGGAGATGAGTTGGGATTATTGACCAAGCCAGAGTAAACAGTTCTTCTAGCGAAAAACACCAAGACTCTACATTGTCAATGATCCAGATTCAATCCTCGTGCAGCAGCATCATTGGATCGATCGATAGTGCACGCTGGGCTGGAATCCATGTAGCGAAAAGGCCAAGCAAAAGCATGGACAGCACAACACCTGCCAGGACGAGCGGATCGCGCGGCGTGGCCAGGTACACAATGAAAGCCAGCACCTTTGTGGCCAGGATTCCGAGCAGCAGTCCTGCCGCTGAACCGATTGCCAGCAATTTCAATGGACGTCCCAATGCCGCCTGTAATACTTCCTTGCGCCTCGCGCCAAGAGCCATGCGAATTCCCAACTCCCGCAGCCGCTTGCTGACCGAGTACGCAGCCATTCCGAAGATGCCTGTTAACGAAAGCATTGCGCCCATCAGCCCGAGCACACCCAGCGCCACCGTCGCCACACGCGAAGGAAACAGGGCTATGTCCAGCCCCTGGGTCCACGTCTGGATGAAAATCGGCAGGCCGTCATCCATTCCTCGCAGCTTATTCCGGATGGCTCCCGCCAGTTGTTGCGGATCGAGCTCCGAGCGCACCACAAGGGTCGTCATACCGGTGGGAGATTGCAGAAACGGCAGAAACATCGCCGGCCGCGGATCCTCGGTCAGTTGATAGTACTTTCCGTCTTCGGCAACTCCGACTACTTGGACCCGTGCTCCATCTTCTGTCTTGTAATACTTGCCCAGCGCGTTGTCGACCGAGCCGAAGATTCTGCGCGCAAACAGCGCATTCACGATGGCCACGCGCGGTGAGTTGCCGTCGTCCTGCCATGAAAGGCCTCTGCCAGCCAGCAACGATGTGCCGGCCGCATGAAAGTATTCGGGAGATACCTTGAACACGTGCACATTCGCAGCAGCGTTCGACGTCCTCAAATCCGTCGCCTGTTCGGCGAAGACGTCCGCAGTTGACCCACCACCACCCAATGGGATTTGGCTCACGAATCCCACGGTCTTCACGCCGGGAATCGTCTGCAAAGCCTCGATCATGCGCCTCTGCATGGCGGGTATCCTGTCGCCGCTGTATCCGGCCATGCCGAGCGTTGTATCCACCAGCATTGCGTTCCCGGGTTCAAAGCCGAAGTTGCTATGCATGGAGAGCGCCAAGCCGCGCAAGGCGACCAGCGAAGAAGTCACCAGCACGGCGCAGATGGCAATCTGCACCACGAGCAATATATCTCGAAGAGTGATCCGGCGCCCAGTATTGCCCGCAATGATGCCGGTCGATCCGCCCTTGACTACTTCGTATGGATTGGTACGCAGTATTTGCCTCACCGGAACCACGCCAAAAAGAAATCCGCTGGCTAAGGCCAAAAACAGTGCGACCAGGTACACATTCGCATCCGGGTACAGGGGCACATGCATCGGATATTCGGGAATCGGCTGCCAAGCGCTCAATTGGCGCAACAGCACAACGCCGCTCAGGAGTCCCAGAATGCCACCAACGAGTGAGATCAATACAGCTTCGGTGAATACTCCGCGCAGAATTCGTCTGCGGCTCGATCCGAGCGCGAGGCGCAAGGCTACCTCGCGAGAACGGTCTGCCGCGCGCGCTGCAAACAAGCTGCCCAGATTGGCGCAGGCGGCCAGCAGGATCAATCCCGCCAGCAACATCAACCCCGTCATGAATCCCTTCACCGCTGGCCCGAGCATGTCCCCGGCGAGACCTGGACGGGCCAGAGAGTAAGTCATGTAGGCATCGTCTTTGGGATAGGTCCTCTCAAGATAGGCCCCGATCGAGTCTAGATCGGCGATAGCTTGCGAAGGAGACACTCCGGCCTTTACATGTCCCAGCACCATGAAGATGTTTCGGCGTCCGCGATTGTTCAGAAAACTCGGCCCATCCTCCTGATTAACCATCGGCAAAAAGAAGTCGGGATAGAAAAACAGCAGCGTCCCATTGAACCCAGGCGGCGTGACACCCTGGATGGTGTACGGATGTCTGTTCACCTGAACGACGCGACCCACGATGCCGCGATCGTCCTGAAAATGACTGTGCCAATAGGCGTAAGTCAGCACCAGGTAAGGTGCGCTGTTCGGACCATGCTCGTCGGCGGCGTGGAAGAAGCGGCCCAGATATGGCTGAATCTTCATCGCATCAAAGTAGTTCCCAGCCACCTCGTAGCCCCAGACCTCGGATGGGTTCCTGCCTGTATCGAGCGCGACCTGGGTGAGGATATAGGCCGTCAAGCCGTCAAAGGTGCGGTTGCGATCGCGCAGATCGAGATAGTCGGGGTAGGAGGTAGCCTGTTCCTTATAGCCGCCGCGCTCGATCGTGTAGAGGCTTTGCGCATCAGGCACATTCAGCGGGCGCAGAATCAGCGCATTCAATACGCCAAACACAACGGCATTTGCGCCGATCGCGAGTGCCAGCGTCACGACGGCGGCGATCGTGAATCCAGGAGAGCGGCGAAGATTACGCACGGCAATGCGCACATCTGCCCAGATGCACTCCAGTGTGGGCCACTGCCACACCAGGCGGCTGCGCTCTTCCAGCAATACTCGGTTTCCGAATGCGCGGCGAGCTGCATGCTGTGCTTCCAGGGGGCTCATGCCCTCGGCCATCAAATGCTCGGCTCGCTCTTCAATATGCAGTTGAATCTCTTCGGAGAGGTCATCGTAGAGTTTGCGACGGCGGATGAAATTCGGAATCCAATTCATCGAAGGCTCCTCCTAACTGGCTGGGGATTTGCCCGGATTGAGGACGAGTGCAATACCTTCAAACATGCGTTCGAAGCTGGAAATCTCCTGCTCAAGGTGGCGAAGACCTAAAGCCGTGATCTGATAAGTTCTCACCCGGCGATTGGTGAAAGATACACCCCACTCGGCCTTTACCAGCTTTGCCTTGAGCAGTCTCTGAAGCGCCGGATAAAGTGATCCTTCTTCCACTTGCAGAAGGTTGTTTGATCGCTGCTGGATGTGTTGAACCAACGCATAACCGTGCGCCGGCTGGCGGCGCAATGACTCGAGGATCATCATTTCGAGTGCGCCGGGGAATAGATCGCGAGTGCGATTCTCTGTCATAGGCCTATCTGCTACAGGCATAGAGTAAACATGTATTGAAAATCTCTGTCAAGAGAGAAATGAAGTTTGCACTTTTCGAGGTCCCCAGAAGCCGGATTTTCGAGTTGGGACCGGAACCGGGAAAATCCAGCAGCCCTCAGCTTAATACTCGGCGATTTGGCGTAAGGCGAGACTGTCTTTGACAGATCGAAGAGAGCAGCCCGATCCGAATTGACGAGATCGAAAGGCCTGCAACGGCCCTAGTGATCTCAAGGCTAGGAATCGGTCATTAAGCAAGGTAGGCTTCACACTTGTCTGCAAATGACCACTATGATCCGTCATTCGACACCACCACCATTTGGTTTGCACCGCGTCAGCGAAAGAGCGATACTTGCTAGCCGTCAAAGAAAGTAAGCCTCAATGATCGACCCAGAGCGCATCCGTGCCATCGCTGCCGCACTTCTCGAGAAATCTGCGGACAACTCATCCATTGACCGCGCCGCCCAACTCCTTAAACTTGCGTCTGAAACAGAGAATCAGGCGGCCCAAGCCGCCAAATGCGCAGCCGAAGAGCAAAAGCTTAGAGACGATTTGGTTGATGCCCGCGCTCATCGACGTTTCCAGGAACTCAAGGCCGATATTATGGCCCTCACCCCTCTTCTCACCACTTTCGTTCTGGCCGGAACCCTCGTTCTCCAGCTCTTCCAGTTTCGGGAGCAGAGCCGCGAAATCGAAAGAGGCGGCGCAGCGTCAGGCCGAGGCCGCAGAAACCGAGCGGCAGCGCCTTTCCGACGCCGCTGAGACCGCCCAATGGAACGAGGCCGTGAGAGTACTTTCCACCGGGAAACAGCTATCCCCTGCCGGAGTCCTGATTGCGACCTTCAAAGATTCACACCTCTACCGCGAACGCGCCTACGACCTTGCCGAGCAGTTGCTCACGAACAGCGCGTCCCTTACGGAGTTCTCCACGGCCTTTAGCGGACTCTTCGAACCTGTCACCTGGGACAACCTCCGTTGGGTCCTCGATGCTGATCGCTCTGTCAAAGCAAGCGAGGACCGGATCGACAGTAAGATTTGGCTTGTGGGAAAGAAGATAAACGATGAAAGCGTTCTCACTGATCCTGAGGAAAAACGTACCTACGCGCAACTCAAGGCCGAAATCCCCGTATTCTGCGCTCGTGTAGGCCCGCTTCTTAAGGGCCCTCGCCCCAAGGGCACTGAGCTTGACCTCAGCGCCACCGGCTTCTGGTTCTGCAACTGGAAAGGGGCCAACCTCAGCGCTGCCGACCTGAGCGGCGCTTACATCTACGGTGTGGATCTTGATGCTGCGAATCTCTCTGCCATCTCACAATTTCCTGGTGCTGACTTCAGTCGCTCCAATTGGTGGAATGCCGCCACCATCAGTCCTGGCTTTCTTGAGTACCTCGAGAAGAAGAATCCCTACCGGCCAGCGGAGTATTATGGCAGCGACAGTCACAAGATCTCTCGAGCTGACTATCAGGCAGGTCTTTCCCAACTGAAAAGAGCCTCCGGTTTGTGACGCATCGAGTTCTCAATAGTGCAACTTGCGAATGTCGTAAACGGTGGCCTACGAAGATCGATTTCGCAGCCTCACGCGGATACCAACGCCGTAAATCCGGAAAGAACTCCGCACTTGGCGAGAACAGCCCAAGCATCTTTCCAAGATGGTCCAGCCTGGAAATACGCAGAACGATCTTGCGGCAGGGTGGCTTCCTTTTCTTCTTGCGCATACAGACGGCCTCCACACCGCTGGCATGCTTAAGTTAGATCAGCCGCGATATTGAAAGGCAGACGTCGAAGAGTGCAGCCGATGCTGCATCATTCCAGAAATGCTCCGGTACGCTGTGGCGTATCTCGTTACTAATCCCATTGAAAGCCCAAACTGAAGCTGGATGAGCGCTTTGGCCTTGTTCTCGTCAACTCAGGATCGTGCCTAGGCAGATCAGCGAACACCGGACGACTTATAGGGACCAATCTGGGGTGGCCTCGGCATCATTCCGTTGCAACAGGCTGCCAAAGCTCGACGCGATTTCCTCCTGGATCGGTGAACCAGCCAAACCTTCGAAAGAGCTTCTGGATCTTTCGCTCGAAAATGCACCGCCAAAGCTAGCGATTGAAGCCATGCAGCCTTCTATTGAACCGTTTGACAGTTCAGAAGACGGAAGGTCGGGGCTTGCGCTCCAGCCGTTTGATTTATGTGGTCATGACTGCGGGAGCGGGGGTGGGTTCGACGGGGGCTTTGCGGCGGAGGATGGCAGCGGAGATCAGAGTAATGATAAGGCCAACGGGCAGGGGCTCTATGAAGGTGTAGGCCATGTTGACGAAGGGGTTCTGGTAGAGCTGCTGAGAGTGCTGTATGGCAGCGACCTGCGCGGCGGTGGTGGCGGGGTCAAGTCCGGAGGACTG